>UMKP01048729.1_pt1 | contig 15412 bp, 14 predicted proteins | sample 1966341 | NCBI WGS metagenome assembly UMKP01 (sample SAMEA4836179, study PRJEB28245) | human gut metagenome | biome: gut microbiome; material: fecal sample | place: Denmark | collected 2008
ACACCGGCAATGATTTTGTTGCAGGAAAGTTATATAAAAATGGACATGATGCAGAGGGATATTTTGAGTGGGAATTTCCTGACGGAACAAAAGTATCCTGGGATGCAGCAGTATTTGATATTAAAAACTGTGGTGGCGGAGATTCTACAAATGTAGGAGCATTAGAATTTGATGTAATTAGCAACGGAAAGCCGACGGTGGTAGCAGGAAGTTCCTTAATGTCGGCAGATGTAAACAAAGCTGTAAAATAAAGGAGTTAGAGCATGGCAAAAATTGTAGATATCAGTGAAAAATTATCTTTTGATGAGAATCCGATCTTAAAAATTGGAGATTTAGAAGTAGAAGTAAACTCTGATGCTGAGACAATGCTGAAATTGATGGGAACATTAGATAAAGGTGAGAATATGTCAGCAGTAAAAGAGTCAATGGAGCTTCTTTTTGAAAAAGGAGCAGTAGAAAAAATCTGTAGCTTAAAGGATAAAAAAGGCAAGAAACTTTCTGCAAGCTCACTTTCTAAGATTGTAGAAACTGCAATCGAGCTTGTTGTAGGAAATAACGAGGGAGAGTAGTGACCCGTACTATGATTTGATTGACGATTTCGATTTGATTGTATCGTCATTTCAGAGCGAGTACGGGATAAGACTTTCACGAGAATTGCCGGCAGGAATGAAGTGGGACGAATTTCGGGACATGCTGGTTGGTCTGGGACCAGATACAGCGCTTGGAAGAATTGTATCCATCCGAGCAGAAGATAGAAAAGAAATGCTTGAACAGTTTACTCCGGAGCAACTGAGAATCAGAAGCGAATGGAGAAGCAAATGGGCAAAACAAATGGCTAAGACGAATTCGCAGCAAATGGATGCAGCATTAGAAGCAATTAAGCAGGGATTCTTGCAGATGGCAGGAATACAGGAATAAATTTAAAACAAGGGCACTGAATAGTGCTCTTGTTTATGTGAAAAAGGCAGGTGAGGCAAATGGCAGAAAGCGTCGGTGAAATTGGATTAGATTTAGTTGTGAATCAAAATTCATTCAACCGGCAAATGCGAGGGATTACGAGCGTAGCAAAAAAAGCAGGAGCAACAATAGCGGCAGCTTTTGGAGTAAAAAAACTTATTGAATTTGGAAAAAGTTGTCTTGACTTAGGTTCTGATTTGGCAGAAGTTCAAAATGTTGTTGATGTAACATTTCCACAGATGGCAGCACAAGTGGATAGTTTCGCACAATCAGCAGCGAAAAATTTCGGGTTGTCTGAAACAATGGCTAAGCAATACACTGGTACTTTTGGGGCGATGGCAAAAGCCTTTGGATTTTCGGAAAAACAAGCTTATGATATGGGGACATCACTTACTGCACTCGCAGGAGATGTTGCATCTTTTTACAACCTTTCACAAGATGAAGCGTACACAAAACTTAAATCTGTTTTCACAGGAGAAACAGAGTCATTAAAAGATCTAGGTGTCGTAATGACTCAAACAGCACTGGATAGTTATGCGCTTGCAAATGGATTTGGCAAAACGACAGCTCAGATGTCGGAAGCTGAAAAAGTTGCTCTTAGATATCAATTTGTACAGGAACAGCTTGCGCTTGCATCGGGTGATTTTGCAAGAACATCGGACGGATGGGCTAATCAGATTCGTATTTTGTCATTGCAATTTCAGTCGTTAAAAGCCAGCCTTGGACAAGGGTTGATTAATATTTTTACTCCTGTTTTAAAATTGGTTAACGTGCTAATCGGACGACTTGTCACATTAGCTAATGCTTTTAAATCATTTACTGAACTTATAACAGGAAATACAGGAAATAAAAGTAATGGCAGTTCGAGTGCAGGTCAGATGTCTGATTTAGGCAGTGCAGCATCAGATGCAAGCACAGGACTTGATAATGCTTCTGATTCGGCTGATGCGGCAGCATCATCTGCAAATAAAGCTGGCAGCGCCGCAAAAAAAGCGGCGAAAGAAATGCGTTCCCTGATGGGGTTTGACAAAATTAATAAACTTTCTGAACCGAGTGACAATGATGATGAAGATAGCAACGACGAAATAGGCGGGATGGGTTTTGACTCACCGGTTTCGGGCACAGATACCATCGACACTTCTAGCATAGATAAGATAGATAGTAAAACAAAAGGATTAATAAGTAGATTCAAAGAACTCGGAAATTTGTTTAAAAAAGGATTTGCAATTGGCTTTGGAGATAGTGAGAAGCGTATTGCATCAATTAAGAAACATTTAGAAAACATCGGAAAAACGTTGAAAGAAATTGCTACGGATAAAAAAGTTGCTTTGTCAGCAAATAAGCTTTTAGATTCAGTTGCTTTAAATGCCGGAAAAGTTGCAGGCTCAATGGCAAGCATCGCTATTACGATTGCGGATAATTTTATCGGAGGAATAGATAAATACCTGCAAAGTAGTAAAGAGTACATTAAAAATCAGATTGTCTCTATTTTTGATGTAACTGCGAGAATTTCCAATTTGATAGGAGATTTTTCAGTCGCTTTTGCAGAAGTTTTCACAGTCTTTGCAGGAGAAAATGCAAAGCAGTGTACAGCTAGTCTGATAGGTATTTTTTCAGATACATTTTTAGAAATTCTAAATTTAGCATTGCAATTTGGAGCAGACGTAATTGAGTTCATTACACGTCCTTTTGTTGAAAATAAAGATAAACTCATAGAAGTAATTGATAATACTCTTGCACCTATTTCTGTTATACTTCAAACACTCCACAAAGGCTTTAAAGATATATTTGAAAAAATTAATCAGATGTACGAAGCAAATATTCATCCGATGTTTCAGTCTTTTACAGATGGAGTTTCAGAAATTATTTCTGTGCTCTTAGATGGATATAATGAATATATTTCTCCGCTTTTAGATAATATCGCAGAAAAGTTTCAAGATTCCTGGAAAAACCATATTTATCCGGCGGTAGCTGAATTTATAGAATTCATAGGAAAGGTTGCAGATTTAGTTAAAGTATTATGGGAAAAAGTGCTGCAACCATTTTTGAAATGGATTGCTCAGAATATCTTTCCAGTTATAGCGCCAGTTATAGAAAAAATTGGAGAGATAGTATTAAATGCTTTTGATATGTTATCAGATGTTATAGGGGGAATCCTAAGGTCTCTAGGTGGTGTAATAGACTTTGTTGTAGGAGTTTTTACCGGGGACTGGGAAAGAGCGTGGCAAGGAATTGCAGATATCTTTGGCGGCATTTGGGATAGTATAGTAGGAATTTTAAGAGTACCTGTTAATGCAATAATTGATATTATTAATACCCTCGTTTCAGCTGTTGCATCAGGAGTCAATGGCATTGCTGATATGCTTAATAGTATAAGCATCCCAGAAGAAATTCCGGTTGTTGGAGGATTGAGTTTTAATTTTCCGAATTGGACACCGAACCCTATTCCGCATCTGGCTCAAGGTGGTTACGTTAAAAAGAATACACCTCAGCTTGCAATGATTGGCGATAACTTGCATCAGGGCGAGCTTGTGGCACCAGAAAATAAGCTGCAAGCAATGGTAAATGCAGCGGTTGCTACAGTTGCAGGTACCGGAGGAATAAGCCGAGCAGAGCTAGAATCTATCATAAATAGTGCAGTGTTGCGAATTGTAGCCGCATTAAGCCAAATGGGATTTTATTTGGATGGAGAGTTAATGGCAAAAGCAGTTAAAAAAGCGCAGGAAAATCTTGATATGAGATATAACCCTGTGAAAGTTATCTGAAAGAGGTGATGAAGTGAAAGAGATTTTAAGAGCCGGAGGAATTGTTCTTCCGGCTCCTGTATCAATGACAATCAATGATGAATTAATCTGGACCTCTGACGCTGGTCGCCTTATGAACGGATTGATGGTTGGAGAAGTTGTAGCAGAAAAAAAGAATGTCTCTCTCAAATGGGGGATATTAACAGAGGCAGAAATGTCTCAAATTAGGAGTAAAATTGTAAACGGATTCTTTCCGGTTACATTTCATGACGATGGGATTGATATGACCGTGACAGCCTATCGAGGTACGCTTAGCAAAGAAGTGCTCGGAAGGCTGAGTGACGGTATTTTCTATTATAAGAGTGTAAGTGTAGATTTGATAGAGAGGTAGAATGATGCTCAATACAAGCATAGAATATCAAAAAGCAATTCTGGATAATCATTTTTTTACTGCTCGTATTATCTGCACTTTGAAAAATGGTACACAGCTTAAGTTCGATGAAACAAATTTGAGAGCGGATGGTGTAAAAATTTCAGATGCAGTAAGCGGCACAAACAATTTTGAAATTGGTACTGCTATCACAAATCAGTTGATATTATCTATTTACAATGAGAATGATGCATTTTCAGACTATGATTTTACTAATGCGGAAATGAAAGTCTGGATAGGCTTGAAGCTGGAATCCGGTACAGAGTGGCTTAAGAAAGGTGTTTTCCTCGCCTCAGATCCAACGACGACACCGGATGTTATCACAATTAAGGCACTTGATAATATGAGTAAGTTCGACAAAATATACGATGGAGAATTAGCTTTTCCCGCAACATTGCAAAAAATTATACGGTATTGTTGTGCTAATTGCGGTGTATTGCCTGCAAATAGCGTGTTTGATAACTATCAGTATGAAGTACATACAAATCCATTTCAAACGTCTGAAAACGTCACATATCGAGCGATAATCGCATATTGTGCATTGCTGGCGGGATGCTATGCAAGATGCAATGCGGATGGTAGACTCGAATTAAAATGGTACGACCGTACCGCCTTTGACAATATTGTTGATGGCGGTATTTTTGACATTACAGATAAAAATAACTATCAAAGTGGCTCTGAACTGGACGGTGGTAATTTTACAGACTATTCAAGCGGGGATGAATACGATAACGGAAACTTTGTAGATGATTTACCTTACTGGCACTTATATCGCTTTAGTAGCTTATCAGTTAACACAGACGATATTTTAATTACAGGGGTTCGTGTTATTGCGGCAGATTCGGAAGATGAAACAGGGGATATCAAAGGCGAAACATATCTTTGTGGTACAGAAGGATATGTTCTTGATATTTCGGGAAATCCGCTTATAGAATCCGGCAGAGCAAAAGAGATTGCGGAATATTTAGCAACTAGAGTGGTTGGTATGAAGTTTCGGGCATTTGATGCCAGCGTGGAGGGGAATCCGGCATGGGAGGCAGGGGATGCGGTTGTACTGACAGACCGGAAAGGAAATTCTTACTATTCGTATCTTACAAATGTGTCGTATAACATTGGAAATTATGCAAGTATTTCCTGCGGAGCAGAGCCGGCAGAGAGACATAGTGCAGACCGGTATGAAGAGATTAATAAGATAGTTTCAGACATTAAAAAAAATGCTCAAAAAGAACTTACAAAGTATGAGAAGTTTCTCGAACAGCTCAATAGTTTAGCAACAAATGCGATGGGCTATTATGAGACGCAAGAGAAGCAAAATGATGGCAGCACAATTATGTATATGCATGATAAGCCGGATTTGAAAGATAGTACAGTTGTATATAAGAAAACGATTGACGGTTTCTTTTGGAGCAAAGACGGTGGAAGAACCTGGACATCTGGTATAGATAAAGATGGCAATGCAGTCTTGAATGTGATAGCTGCAACTGGAATCCGTGGAGACTGGATAGACGCAGATTCCATCACAGCTAAGCAGCTCTCTGTTGATTATAAAAAAGCAGTCACAAAAGAAATAGAAGATGCAGACGGACAATTAAAAGAATGGTCTACATCTTATATTGCGCAGACGATAAGTACAGCAGAAGATAAAATTACTCTGAAAAATTCGAGAGAGATTGCAGCTCTCATGCACTGCTACACAAAAAACGGAGAATTTTCCGATACGCTCGACCGATGGCAGAACTCAGATACAACTGCAATATCGCTTGTAGAACATGAAACGCTCGGAAAATGTGCAAAATTTTCAGGAACATCAACGTCGGCATACTTACAGCAATATTGGTCTGATATGCAAGCTGGCACTTATAAGCTACGTTTTAAAGCTGCGACAGATGTAGGATATGAAAATCGAGCAAGAGTGAAATGTAGTTTCAATTCGATGCAGAGATTTACAGATGCAGGAGCATTAAAATCAGATGAATGGACACAATTTGAATTTGAGTTTGAAGCTACAGCAACAGGAAAGAAATATCTTTATCTGTATGATTATGTATCAGGCATTCCGATTTATTTAAAAGATGTCGAGCTACTTGGAAAATATGAGATATACAATGAAGCACAGATAGTTTTATTAGACAATAAAATCTCTCTGAAAGTAACAAAAGACGAAGTAAATTCTTTGATTGAGCAAAGTGCAGAATCAATTAGACTAAAAGCAAGTAAAATTTCGTGGCAGTCTACTTACTCATCTATGAGCGAAAGTGGTGTCCTGAAATGTACAAATGCAGAACTAAAAGGAACACTAAAAGCTGGAAGTGATACAGGTTATTGGGTACAGCTTGCGAGTACCGGAAGACTAACAGGTGGATACGGAAACAATCAGTATGGTTACATTGATTACTCTGCTACAGCTAAGAATTTGAATACCGGAGCAGTTCACAAAGGGTTACAGATTCAAGGCGGATGCTTGAGAATATCTGTCAATGAATTAGCAACAAGGTCATCAAGTAATGTAAGCGATACAGCGTATATCGGTGGTACTGGCACAATTTCTTATATTTCTAAGATTGTAGACAATAGAGATGGCACAATTACATGGCATGCAAGTGATTTAACATTTGAAAATGGACTGATGGTAACAGATATCTAATATCTAAGGAGTTAAAGATGGCGAAATATATAGCAAAAAAGGATGGTTACGGTATTTTTTTGAGCCGACCGGAACAAATAGAAAAATATCTAAAAAGTGGTTGTGATATCTATAAAATTGAGGATGGAAAAGAAATATTGTTTGCGTCTCCTGATTCTGGGTTGCCTAGAAAAATTCCTGAGTTTGGTGCAGTTGAGACGTTTTCATTGAAGGAGAATTTGTGATGGAAGAAAAAAAAGAGCAGAGAAAAGAACAGAAAATAATGCCACTCAGTGCTATATTAGAATGTGCTACGGAAGAATTAGGAAGTGCAATTTTTGCAATCAAAAATAAATACAGCTTGCCGGCTGGTTTCCTTGACCTTGCACTTACTCCTGTTGTGTGTAAAGTCAAAGAAATGAAGAACGCAGAGTTGGCACAGACTTTAGAGGAGTGGAGAGAAGTAGATGGCGATTAAGGTAAGACGAGGATTAAAAGAAGAATTTATTCCTGCTAAATTGCTTCCTGGAGAATTTGCAGTCGCAACAGATACCGGTGCTGCATGGTATTGCTATAATGCTGGAAAGGTGATTCAAATCGCAACGTCTGAGGATATTGCAACCCTCCGGCAGGAATCAAATAATGCGCAGGAAGAAAATATAAGGGTTCTCGAGAGATTGAAAGAATCTATTAATGATGGGCTTGTAGATGTCGAAAATGCAGTCAGAGAACTGGATGATGCACAAAACAGTCTGCAATTATTGTTAGACTCTAAGATAGACGACGCTTATGTCGAAAATGGATATCTATATATGACCAGTAACAACGAAATTGTCGTTGGACCGCTTGGACCATTTTCCGATACCGGAGGCGGTGGAGGTGGTGGAGGCAGTAATAATGCTGTACTCACTATGCAAAACACAAGTGGCTGGTTATCTAAATCAATTGCAACTGGTGCAGCATGTGAAATAAGTGCGACTTGGAGTAGTATAGAAGATGAACTTCCAACAGGAAACGGAACTCTAAAAATTACAGTTAATGGAATCACGAAAACAACACAGGATGTTGCACAGGGAACCGTTACAATTGATGTCGGAAAATGGCTGTCTGCCGGCGCAAATAAAATCAAATTTAATATCACAGATGCCTATGGAAACAGCCGGACAATCAACTATAGTATATCCGTTGTTGATGTGTCAATCGCATCAACTTTTGATTCTTCTATTGCTTATAGCGGTGCAATTAATTACAGCTATACACCGACCGGAAACATCGAAAAAATAGTACATTTTGTGGTTGATAGTGTGGAAATTGGTACATCTATTGTAGCTGCATCAGGACGGCAACAGTCTTATACAATTTCAGCGCAGAAGCACGGAGCACACAGCTTATTAGTTTATTTCACTGCCGAAGTGGATGGTGTAGAAATAAACTCAAATGAGCTGTTTTATGATATTATCTGCATCGAATCAGGAAATGACACACCTGTTATCACGAGTAGTTTCAGAGTAGTAAAAGCAGAACAATATCAGAAACTTGCAATTTCTTATTATGTATACAGTCCGACAAGTATGACATCGGCGATTAAATTAATTGCGAATGATGAAGAAGTAGCAAATTTAACAGTTGATAGAACAGAACAAACATGGTCTTACCGTGTTGATACTGTCGGTACTCTTGTACTTAAAATAAAATGCGGAGAAGTAACAAAAGAATTTAATCTTGATGTTTCAGAAAGCAGTATGAAAATTGAAGCAGAAACGCAAGATCTGGCTCTATATCTGAGCAGTTATGGAAGAAGTAACAACGAAGAAAATCCTGGCACGTGGAGTTATAAAGATGTCTCTGCTACATTCGATAAGTTCAATTTTTCATCGGACGGATGGCAGCTTGATGAGGACAAGAATACTGTGCTTCGAGTTGCAGGTGATGCACGGCTTACAATTCCTTATAAGGTTTTTGAAAAGGATTTCCGTTCTGGCGGTAAAACAATCGAACTGGAATTTGCAACAAGAGACGTCATGAACTATGATGCAAAAATTCTTTCTTGTATGAGCGCTGGTAGAGGAATTGAACTGACTGCTCAAAAAGCACTTATGCAATCGGAGCAGACAACTATTTCAACCCAGTACAAAGAAAATGAGCATGTAAGAATTTCGTTTGTGATTGAAAAAAGCGTAGAAAATAGGCTTGTATATTGCTATATAAACGGAATTATCAGTGGAGCAATACAGTATCCGGCAAATGATGATTTTTCTCAGATGGTCGCTGAAAATATTGTGATTGGTTCAAATGACTGTGTGATTGATTTATATTGCATCCGAGTTTACGATAATGACCTTACACGCTTCCAACTCTTAAATAACTGGATAGCAGACACGCAAAATATTGACGAAATGCTTGAGCGGTATGAAAATAATAATGTGTTTGATGAATATGGTCAGATTGTGATTTCACAACTTAGAAAAGATTTGCCATATTTAGTTATTGAGTGTCCGGAACTGCCGCAGTACAAGGGAGACAAAAAGAAAATCTCAGGCTATTATATAGATCCTAATAATTCAGCGAATAACTTTACTTTTGCGAATGCAGTTGCGAATGTACAGGGTACCTCATCGCAGTATTACGCAAGAAAGAACTATAAAATCGACTTCAAAGGCGGTTTTACATTTGATTCTGGAGAAGAGGCTGATGTATATAAAATAAATGCAGATGCAATTCCGACAAAAACATTTACATTTAAAGCTGATGTGGCATCGTCTGAGGGAGCAAACAACGTTGAATTAGTACGCTTATACAATGATATTTGTCCATATCAGACTCCACCACAAAAGAAAAATTCAAAGATACGGCAGGGAATCGACGGATTTCCAATCGTCATGTTCTGGAACGACGGAAACAGCACGACCTTTCTCGGAAAATACAATTTTAATAATGACAAGGGGACTGAGGAAGTATATGGCTTTGAGACAGGAGATGAAAGCTGGGAAATTTTAAATAATACAAGCTCAAGAGTTCTATGGAAAAATGCAGATTTCTCTACAGATGAATGGCTGAATGACTTCGAGGGGCGTTATCCTGATGGGAATACAGATTCGACAAAATTAAGTCAGTTAAGTGCATGGATTGCCAGCACTGACCAGGATGCGGCAACCGGTCAGACATTATCTGCTCCGGTAACTTATGCAGATGTAACTTATACGACAGACACAGCGGAATACCGGCTTGCAAAATTTAAAGCAGAACTTTCTGAACACATTGAGTTAGAGAGTGCCTGCTTTTATTATTTGTTTACAGAATTGTTTCTAATGGTTGACTCTCGAGCTAAAAATATGTTCCCGACAATTTTTGAGGAAAGGACAGAAGAAAATGGCTAAATGGTGTTTTTTACCTTATGATTTTGATACTGGAATCGGTACAAATAACGAGGGTGCACTTGCTTTCAGTTATGAGCTAGAAGATATTGACAAACTTGCAGGTGCAGATGTTTTTAACGGACAAAATAGTGTGCTCTGGAAGAATCTGAGACAGGCTTATTTTGATAAAATCAAACAGATGTATCAAGAATTACGCTCACAAGGTAAATTGTCTTATGACGACACAGAGCGACGTTTTGAAGATCATCAAGCGGTCTGGTCAGAAGCAATTTTCAACGAGGATTCTTATTTCAAATATTTAGCACCGCTCATTAATGATAATACTTCTGCTTATCTATCAATGTTACAGGGCAGTAAGGCAGAACAGCGAAAATGGTGGCTGTATAACAGATTCCGTTATATTGACAGTAAATATAACGCTGGGGACGCTCTGACAGATGTTATCACGGTCAGAGGATATGCCAAATCAGATATCACAGTAACCCCTTATGCTGACATCTATGCATCAGTCAAATACGGCTCTTATCTGACGCAGATGAGGGCTTTGCGTGGCAATAGTTACACACTAAAATGCCCTCTTGATAATGTAAACGATACAGAAATCTATATTTATAGTGCTTCACAGCTTAAAGATATCGGTGACTTGTCAGGGCTTAAAATTGGATATGCGGAATTTAGTCTTGCAACAAAATTGCAGGCAATTAAAGTTGGAGATGTAGATGAAAGTTATGCAAATCCGAATCTGACTGAGCTACATCTCGGAAATAATACTCTGCTTAGAAAATTAGATGTGCGAAACTGTCAAAATCTGGCACAGACAGTCGACATTTCTGGATGCTCTAATGTAGAATTTGTGTACTTCGATGGTACAAGTGTGGCTGGTATTTTGCTACCACCGGCAGGAATTTTGAAAGAGTTGCATTTACCGGCAACGATTACGAACTTAACAATCAGGAATCAGCCGAGCTTATATGATTTGACAGTACCGGATTACAGCAAGATTACAACTCTGCGACTTGAAAATGTAAACAAAGTTGTAGACAGCAAAGCAATCTTAAAAGCAATTCCGGCAAATAGCCGTGTGCGACTGCTCGGAATTGACTGGACGGCAGAGGACGCAGATGATTTGATGAGTCTGATTGCTCTGCTCGACACGATGAGAGGACTTGATGAAAATGGAAACAACTTAGATACTGCACAGGTATCCGGTACAATTTCAGTCGATACCGTGACAGGTGCACAAGTGGCAGAGATTCAAAGCAAGTATCCTGATATCAAAATTGCATATCAGCATATTACCAGCTTTCTGTACTTTTATAACGATACTGGTACAACTTTACTGTATACACAGTCCATCACAGACGGAGCGGATGGTGCATACAGCGGCAGTACCCCTAGCAAATCCAGCACAGCGCAGTACACATACAGCTTTGCAGGCTGGAGCAAAAAACTAGGTGGAAATGCTGATAGCACAGCATTAAAAGCAGTTGTAGCAGATAGAAATGTATATGCAGCATTTACTGCGACAATTAGACGGTATACGGTATATTTTTATAACGGAAACACATTGCTTCAAAAAGTTGAAAACGTTGCTTATGGCAGTTCTGCAACGTACACTGGCGATACTCCGGTGTCGAGCGAGGGAAGTGCAGAAGATTATCCATTTTTGGGCTTTGTGCCAGATGGTAAAAATATCACAGGCAATACAAGTTGTTATGCACAGTTTGGGTCACCGTATGAATTTACAGAAATAACAGACAGTTGGGATGAAATTTGTGCTAGCATTGACGATAAAAGTTATCGCACAAAATATAAACTAGGAAATTATAAATCTTTAACAATAACGTATAAATTAGATGCTACATCTGCTAACAGCTATTCAAGCACTTTTAAGTTGATGCTAGCAGGAATAGACGTAAATTATGATGATATTGACGATAATAATATACCGTTAGAATTTATTTCAGTTGGTTCATATTACAATAGTGTAGATTTTAAAATATCTGGTGATGGTACGATTGATAATCCTTTGCTTTTTAGTAAGTTGACGAACATTGTAGATTATGAAAACGAGTACCAGATGCAAAGCATGAGAAGCAGTCTATCCACAATAATGCAAGCGCATGTAGAGAAAAAATACAAGCGCAAAAGTTTTAGTCTTGTTGCTAGTGAGATTGTATTAGACACAGATAACTTATACAAAACAAAATACAAAATTGTGCCAACCATTACTGACGAAAACAGGCTCTTAGATGTATTAACTGTGGAACAAGCTGTTAAGCATAGAACAGCGATTGCAAAAATAGCAACATCGAAAAACGCTTGTACATTGCGTTTATTGTCTACCACAGAAACTTTGTCGTATACAAGTATTTTTGTAGAAAAAAATGATTTTTTAGCATCAGAGAGATTGAAATATAATTTTTTAACTTATAAACAAGCAAGCAATGTGATAAGTAGGAGTCCTTATATAGGTCTGAATAATTATATTGTTCCCGTATTAAACTTAAGAGAGGTGAAAAAAAATGATTAATATATTATTAAGCGGTGGCACAAAATTAAATCTGGTTAATTTTAGTTAAAAGGAGAATCACATGGACAAATACAACACAGTAAAACTCATCCTTTCCAGCATCCTTGCTGGAATCTCATCCAAGCTCGGCATCCTCGGACCGATGCTCCTTGCCCTCACGTGTGTGATGGTCGTTGACTATGTGACAGGGATGCTTGCAAGCAAAAAGGAGAATACTATTTCGAGCAAGAAAGGAATGTGGGGAATTATTAAGAAGTTGATGTATATCATCGTTGTCGGCATCGGCATGCTGATGGACTGGCTCATCTTAACGACAGCGGATAGCATCAACGTGCACATTCCAGTCGCAACTTTCTTCGGCATGTTAGTTGCAGTCTGGCTTATCATCAATGAATTAATCAGTATTTTAGAAAATCTGGCAAGGCTTGAAACCCCTCTGCCAGGTTTTTTGCTTGAACTTGTGCAGCATTTTAAAGTTGTTGTTGAAGCACAGGGGAATGAACTTGTAAATAGTCAAAGTGATTTGAAAAAACAGGAGGAGAAAAATGAGTAGAACAAAAGAACAGATTATCACAGCTATTATCAACGATGCAGTCAGTTTTGCAGTCAATATTGCTAATGACAATTCGCACGGCTATTCTCAGATTGTGAGAAGTCTGTACGAGATTGACAATCCGAAATCATTCGACTGTTCCAGTCTCGTTTTGACTGCATATTACTGTGCATTTCTGAAAAATGGACTCACAAAACAGGCAAAATATCTGAAAGAAAATTGTAGTTACACAGGTAATATGCTGAAAATGCTAAATGTCGGCTTTGAAATTGTTGCAACAAATCAGACAGCTCACGCACAGATGAGACGAGGCGATATCGAACTTAACACTACATATCACACCGCTCTAGCAACGGATGCGAACAATATTGTTCATGCTCGCAGCTCTGAGGGAACGACTGACACAGTAGACAATTCCGGAAACGAAATTCGAACCCAAGCATGGTATCTTTATAGCCACGGCTGGACACACCGGCTGAGATTCACCGGCAAAGGGATTGATTTTAGCGGACTGACCGACGCAGGAAGTTCCGAACCGGCAGGATACAGCTTTTCACTCGAGACGGTGAAAGTTGGCAGTAAAGGGACCAGTGTGTTATTGTTACAGGAAATTCTGAAAGCGAGAGGGTACTACAAAGGTTCTCTCGACAAAGACTTCGGAAGAGAAACAATGGCTGCGGTCAACAAATATCAGATCGAGAGAATGAAACAAGGTAAAAAACTTGGCAATGGAAAAGGTGATGGCATCTGTGGACAGGACATGTGGCGTGACTTGATTGCAATTTGAGTGGCAAAAGAAGAGGGCAGATAAAACCTATCTGTCCTCTTTTGAATGTTTAGCTTTTTTAATTTCTTCTTCTGTCGGAATTACTTGCCAACCTTTGTAAGTTGTGCAGGTGTATGTACCACCAAGCATTGCCCTTTTTGCACCCGCCAGCCCTGAGCGGGTATTTTTAAATTGTTTACTGTCAGGCAGACAGCCAAATAGCTCTTCACAATTCTCTCTGAGCCAAAAATTCAGAGAATGAAATTTATAGTGTTTTCCACTTGGAGAGATTAAGTGCCAGTCTTTTGCATTGACGTTCGTTTCAAAACGTCCCGCTTTAAGGCTTTTCTTAGCCTGTTCGGTTCCTAATTTTAGATTCTCGGTCTGCCCTTTTTTTGACAGCCTCTTTTTTGCATCGTCACTCCAGGGATGAGGTTTTCCCTTCGCTATATCAGATTTTCTTTTACGTCTACACTCATTTGAGCAAGTTATCTTTTTGTCGCTCGGAGAGCATTTAAACTCCTTTCCACAAATTATGCAATGTCTAATCATTTTTTAAGTTGGCAACGTGTTCTAAAACGTCGCCTGGTTGTAAGTTCAATAATTCGCAAATTCTTTCGATTGCGATAATGCCTACAACTTCTCCCCTTCTAATTTTTTGCATTGTACTCTCACTAAGTAATTTTTCTTCTCTCAAGCGGCTAGTTGTATAACCAGCCGCTTTGAGAGATTTTAAAATGTCAATTTTGTATTTTAACATTCTGTTCCCTCCTCTTCGATCACATTCAAATACACTCTATGCCCTGCCATTACAGCGTCAAGGGCATAAAAACAAGGTTTTGTGTTGCCTTGCAGCACCTCGTCTACATCATAATTCCACCCCCATGCTGACTTAACATACAAGCCAGTACGGCTATCTGCTAATGTGAAATACTCGTTCGCTGGCAATTCTACTGTTATTTTTTCAGCATAATCTCCGAGCGAATGAGGATTTTTAAAGGTATACACGTGTTTTTTCTCTGTACCCAGCACTCCATAATTTTTGTAAATCTCAAATTTCATTTCTATTTCCTCCTTGACTTTGTTTTATTTGTTATCTCTTAACTTGTCTTTATAATACACCATTTTTGGTGTAAAGTCAAGTGCTTTTAAGAAATTTTTTTTACTTTTTGAATTAAAATTGAACGAGGATGCAGGGATGTGAAAAAGATTTGATTGCAATTTAATATTTGCTAAGTTAGAAAAATAACAACAAAAGGCTGCCGTATAATTGGCAGCCTTTCTTATATTTATTAGGTGAACAAGTCTCAATAAACAAGTAATGAACAAATAATAAACAAACAATAGCCTTTCTACTACTTTTTATCACTTCTTAAAAGACTTAAAACCCTTAATTTTAAAGGAGTTCTTAGAATTTACCAGCTTTAGC
>UMKP01026681.1_pt1 | contig 15026 bp, 9 predicted proteins | sample 1966341 | NCBI WGS metagenome assembly UMKP01 (sample SAMEA4836179, study PRJEB28245) | human gut metagenome | biome: gut microbiome; material: fecal sample | place: Denmark | collected 2008
GAATGTCCGTGTGACCGACAAGAAAGCTGCACAGGATGACGAAGCAGTGCAGGCAGCAGTCAAAGCCGTAGCCGAGGCACTGGGTGACACTGGCCGTATCCTTGTCCGTGAATCTGGTACGGAGCCTGTTGTGCGTGTGATGGTGGAGGCTCCCGACCATGACACCTGCCAGAGGTACGTTTCTCAGGTGATGGATGTCATCAAGGCACAGGGCTACGCTGTTTAACGCATATTCTGCTGATCGATATTTCTTGCCATCCAATATTTGTAATGCTATACTTATGTTATAAATACTGAATGGAGGTGTCCCCTATGCCCCGTCCCAAAGGTAGCAAGAACAAGCCCAAGACCGTAAAATCGACCGTTGACTTTGCCGCACAGATCACTGAAAAGCAGGCTGCAAAGAAAGCCGCTACCGTCGAAATTGCATCTATCACTGCCAATATCGATGCATTGAAAGCTGACCTGAAAACCAAGAAAGCCGAGCTGAAAACTATTGACAAAGAAATCGCCAGAATTGAAGCTAAAAAGGTCAAAGCCGAAACCAAAGCTGCCGAAGCTGCTAAGAAGGTTGAAGCTGAGGATGTGCTGAAGAAGCTGCTGGCATCCGGTATGACGGCAGATGAGATCCTCGCAAAGCTGAAATAAATATTTTAGAGCCGTGTGGATCAGTCGGAGCGTAGAGTTAAAGCTCTGGCAGTTCACACGGTTTTCTTATATAAATGGTAATTGATGTGACTCGGAATGAATAGGATTGTTCTATATCGAACGAAATGACTACATTTCCCACACCATGACTCAAAATCACGCCCGGTGAAATTTAGCATCTGAGCCAGTAACTTTTTGTGCGACAATGGAAATCTTTCCATATGAGATCTGCCCAATTACAACACAATCGAAATTGAAAATTATTATATATCCTACGAGAAAAATCTGCTAAGGAACTGTAAGCTGGAAAATAAATGAAGTCCTATTTATAGTATTGTAAAAATGCGCGACAAAAATGCGACAATGCACAGAAACAATGCAGAGTAGTCTGTAACTAAATGGGACGAAAATAACGAGTTATCGGTAAATTTGATGAATATAAAGACGAAGTTATCCTGAGAATTACTCTCTTTTAATCAGAGGGCCAGGGAATCGAGTTCCCTCAGACAATCAGGCCCCGGGTGGTGGCTTTGAACGACAACACGGTTTGCGGAGCAAAGTGATAGACCATCTGACAGAGATTTTCAAGCATTGAAAATCATGGTGATAAAGTGGATTTTTGTTACAAATCAATAAAAATGTTGAGGAGAAAATCCTTCTGTGGTAAAATAATTAAAAAGATGCTGCGAAATCGCGGAGGGAGGATCTGTGCTGTATGCACCGGCTCCATAAACGCCTTGCAGGCGCAGCCAACAGTTCCATAGAAATCATCATTGCTTGGAGTTTTGCAGATGCGTAAGAGACTGTTTGTTAGAAACTGGATCCGAAGGCTTTTAAGGTATCTTTGTATTCCGGTTGGGTTCTTCCTGGTCGTGTTTCCTCTATATAGCCTGATGATCCGCCAGACGATCCAGGCGCAGTCCTCCAGTGCGATGGAAATGCTGGCAATCGGCACCACCCAGTTGGAGCGATGCCTGAGCAACATCCGCAGTACAACGAACAAATTGTTCAGCGAAACGGAGTATACTCTGCTTGCCAGCAGTTATGACAACAGTATTCTGGGAGATTATCAGACACTGACGAGAGCCAGCAAATCGTTACAGGATAAGACCTACGATTCCTCTGTGATCACATACAGCTATATTACATTTGAGCGGAATGGCATCATATTGGATGACCGGAGCGCGTATGAAAGCCATAGCAATTTTTACCCGGGAGCACTTGAGTATGAGGATGTGTCTCAGGAGGAATGGGATGCACAGAATCAGATCGATGTAACGACGATAAAGCCCGCCCATGTTGTCAAACTGATGCATTCCAGCTATGGCAATTCGTATGTCACAGTATATCAACCCTATGTGAACACGGCGGGCCGCCTTTGCGGCGCAATGACGGTGCTGATCAAGGAAAAAGATGTCGTTTCAATGTTCCTTTCGCAGCAGCAATGGCGCAGGGAAGGGCTTTTCTGCCTGATCTCCGATGACGGAACGATCCTGGCGGGAAATAACTATGACGGAACGTCGCTTCCCCTGACGAGAGATGACACGGATTGGGAGATCTATCAGGGGCAGCGCTATCTGATGGTAGCGCGGTATGTGGCATCTCTGAATGCAACGGCGGTCATTGGAATGCCGCCGTCGCTCTACGAAGCGGGTCTGTTGGCAGTACAGCGTGCAATTTGTCTGTATCTGATCGTGGGCGTTCTGGGCTGTGTATTGATCAGCGTCTGCATGACACTGGAGGATATGAACAGCCTGCGTCCGATGCTGGATACGCTGGACGAATCGGATCTGGCATCACGGAAAGTGCTGAATGAGATCTTTCTCCGTAATGTAAACAGCCAGCATGAACTGGCGCGGGAACTGGAGCATTCACGCAGCGAGCTGGAACACGGCAAAATGGAAATTTTGCTGCGCACAGGGTCTGTAAGTCAGGAAACCCTTCAGCAGCTGACGGATGCGGTGCAGCTGAAAGCCTATAACTTCCTGCTGCTGATCCCGTCTCTTCAGGAAAACGCCGAGTGCTCACTGAAAGAAGAGCTGCGTACTGTGGTGGTGTCAGAGCAGATACGTCAAATTTACGGGCAGAGATTTTATGTACAGGCAACGGCAGATGACCTGATCCTGGTGATCCTGACGCAGGAAACGGATGAAGCAGAGGAACTGCGGGAAATGTGTTTCCGTACAGAGCAGCTGTATGATGCGCTGCATCTGACAACCCCCCTGATATTGAGCGATCCTTTTGAGAAAATGGAGCAGCTGTCAGATATTTACTGGAAGGCCCGCAATGTGGCGGCCTATGCGGATCCAACACAGAAAATCTGCTATTTGGGGAACAGCAGTGCGCAGCGCGGTACCACGGTCAATGCAACCAATGCAGCGCGGCTTCGGGAGTATCTGCTTTCCGGATGCACGGAAGAAGCGGTTTCGCTTTTGAGTGAACTGTTCTCGGTGGATAATCTGGACCCGGAAAACTTCAAGCAGGATTTTTACACGGCAGGCGGCATTCTGCTGAACACGGCGGAAAGGGTATGCTGTCCGGATATCGCCTATCTGTGCAGTTATGACTCTAAACTGACTGCCCGCCAGATGCTGAGCCGGTTGCAGGACTGCTGTGTGGAGATCTGCAATCATGTGCAATTCCTGAAGCATAGCCACAATGATGCGCTTCAAAAGAATATTCTGGACTGGCTGGCACAGAATTTCCAGAATCCGGAGATCAATGCGGCGATGACGGCGGAGCAGTTCAAGATCTCTAAAAAGTATCTTTCGCAATTCCTGAAGGAGCAAACCGGAAAGAGCTATACAGAGTATGTGGAAGAATTGCGTCTGGATCATGCGATGCAGCTGCTGAGAACGACAGATCTGAATATTACGGATATTGCAGAACAGTGCGGCTTCTCCACAGCGAATACATTCTATAAGGCATTCCGGCGGAAGTATCAGCTCTCGCCTTCTGCAGTTCGCAAAGGAGACAACTGATTTCAGCGCAAAAAAAAAACGAACGATGTCAGCCCATTCGGACAGACATCGTTCGTTTTTTTTACAGGTGGATTCAGGGATGGATGCTTATGGTAACAGTGCAGGGAGCATCCAATGCAAAGGTCAGCTCAAGCAGCCCATCATGGCGTGTGGTCACGGTGCAGGGAACAGAGGCTGTAACAGCTTTGGAGCCCGGCTGCAGAACAGCCAGAACAGTGCTGCGGCCCGCTGCGGTAAAATCCAGCGTGGCATTTAAGGCGCTGTTGTCCGGTGCCCAATCCGTATGCCGGACAAAGGCATCAAAACCGGTCGTGAGGGTGCCGGGGCGGTAGTAAGCGGAAAACCACTGTACAATGGGAGAAGAAAGCCCGCTGAACTGATGCCAGCCGGCACCACGGCGGCTCTCGATCATAAAGTGTTCAAAACAACAGTAGCTTTCGGCACACTCGTTCTGCCACAGGGTAAGAGCGGTGTCGGCAATGCGGTAAGCAAAATCGGCAAGGCCCGCATCCAGTGCAGATTTGAAGAACATCCACTGGTAAGGCATCCATACAGCGCCGTTCCAGTAGCCGTCACGCCGATAGTACGGCGCACTCTGATCCACGGTAGAAAGGCCGCAGGCACACCACAGGTGTTCCGGGCTCTGCAGCTTCTGCCACAGAAGTTCCTTCTGCGGTTCTGTACAGGCACCTGCAAACAGCGGCGAAGCGCCATCCATGCCCATATCATAGTTCAGACCCTGCTCGGTGCGCAAAATATCTGCAGCATCACCAGAGGGATCGTGCAGGAGGTACCCGAAGTAACCGCTTTCCTCGTCCCATGCAGTCTGCAGGGAGCGCCCCAAGCGAAGCGCATCGGCATCAAAAGCATCTGCGTCGGCTGCCTCTCCCAGCAGGCGGGCGGTGTACGCCAGGATCTTGGCACAGCGTATCGCATGGGCAGTTGTGACCACGGGCGCGCAGCTGGCCTGCAAACGGCGGCGATGGACCTCCTGCTGTGGGGGATAATCGTCCCATCCACCAGAATTATAGAAATAATCCCAGGGACGCAGCAGGCCGCTGTGCAGGTTGGCGGTAGTGGAGCCGCCTTCCTGCCCGGTGAAGAAGCGGTAGTACAGCTTTAGGCGCGGATAGCAGTAGGCGGCAAGTTCTCTGCTGCTGGTGCGATTCAACAACTCGGCATACAGATAAAACTGCGTTGGCACCATGGAGCCATGGTGCAAAAAAGCAGCGTCCACAGAATCCGGGGGCATCAGGTAGGTGTTCAGGCAGTCAAAGGCATTGCGCAGGCTGGTCTGAGCCAGGCCCATTCCAATGAATCCGGAATCCCATGTGTAGACACAGTCCCACCAGCGTCCAGGAGTGTAGTGGCGGATATACTGTCCCCGCGTGTACACCGGATACACAACGTTGGTGCAGAGAACAGCATTCATCAACTGTTGGCCCAAGGCAAGCGATTCGGCAGCCGGTAGAGCGGGCGGTGCTGCAAGGGATGCAGAAGCCTGCTGCCATACATGCTCCCAATCGCAGCGCTGCGTCAGCAGCTCATGGCAGCGCAGCGCGGCGGCAGAAGCATCCGGAGCGGCACAGACCGCTCCATAGATCACTTTTGTCTGTCCTGCCTCCAAGGGGATCGGCCCCATAAAGAGATTGACGTAATGCCCTTTTCCGTTGCCGCGCAGCGTGGCATTTACATGGTCGTGTACGGTGTCACGCAGAAAGATATCCAGCTCATCGTTTTCAATCGTGCGAATATGGGTGGTGATATCATCCCACAGGATCCCGTAGCACTCCTGAATGTGGGGATACTGCAGGGTCAGATAGTTCTCATCTGCGGCGGGCTCGGCCTGAGGCCGGAAGCCATCTCCACGCAGGGTGACGGTAAAGTTACCAGCGTCCGCTTGCTCGCACAGAGCGAGACAATCCAGCTTTGCCCCTCCAACACCGGCAGCAGTCAGGGTCAGAGTGAATTTCCCGGCGGGAATGGAAGCATTCAGCGGCAGGATGGCAATAGAAGGCTTCTGACAGGGCGGCAGCCGCAGCGTATCCTGACCATTGACATCGTACTCGGAACTCTCATCTGCCGGATTCCAATATCGTACACAGAGACAGGGGGTATGCAGGGACGCGGTAAGGGAAAGCGTAAAGGTAACGGTGTCCCCTTTTCCGCTGGGCATGACCTGCCCAAAAGGTCCTTTGCCTTCGGAACAGCCGAACCCCGTGCCAATGCCGTATCCCTGACCAAAGCCGGGAACGGCTTCTTCGCCCCGGCGCAGACCATCCCAGGTCAGGCATTCATTGGGACGGTGGATGGAAAAATCCAGGGTGTCATAATCCTTTGCCCAGACAAAGGCCGCGTTTTCCGGCAGGGATACCTCACAGCCCGGCAGGGAGAAGCCGCGGTAGGAAGGAACGGGATCCCAGGCGGATGCCATATAATGAAGCACCAGATTCTGCGGAGCATCGGTATTGTTGTGGAGCTCGGCACGGATCAACCGGGCATCCTCCCCCAAGGGAGCAAAAGAGATGTCTGCATACAGCTGATCCTTCCACAGGAGCTCGTGGCGGAACGTGTAGCAGCTCAGATCCGGAGCCGCAGCCCAGGGGTGAAAGCCGCTTTCAAACCGTACATTGGGCACATCGACCCGGCGGCGATACATTCCCGGAAAAACGGACAGGTCAAATCGAACGCCATCGTTGGCCGCAGGAACATGGGAAATGCCGCTGTATCGTTTGGTGTAGGGGCCCCACGCAGGCAAGGAAAGATCATGTGATTGCATGGTGTGGTATCCTCCCATCAGCCCTTGACCGCGCCAATGGTAACACCGGCAACAAAGTACTTCTGCAGGAACGGATACAGGCACATGATCGGCAGGGTGGAAACCACCATGGTGGCATATTTCAGACCATCGCCGATGACCTCGACATCACCGGTGGAACCGGCCATGTTGCCGATGTCGCTCTGGATCAGGACCTCACGCAGGATCATCTGCAAAGGGTACAGAGAACGATCCCGAATGTACAGCAATGCCGGGAACCAGCTGTTCCACTGCGCAACGCCGTAGAACAGCGCCATAACGGCGAACACTGCACCGGAGAGCGGAAGAACAATGCGGAAGAAGGTCGTGATATCGTTGCAGCCGTCCAGGGCTGCGGCCTCGATCAGCTCATTCGGGATGGTGTTTTCAAAGAAGGTGCGCATGATGATCATGTTATAGGTACTGATGGCGGAAGGCAGCACCAGCGCCCAGATCTTATTCAGCATACCCAGCTTCTGAATGATCAGATAAGTGGGGATCATGCCGCCGTTGAAAAACATGGTAAAGATGAAAAGGCTGATAAAGACATTGCGCCCGAACAGATCCTTGCGGGACAGGGGGTAGGCGGCGCAGGCGGTAAGGGTCACGCTGATCAGGGTGCCCAGCACGGTATACAGGATCGTGTTCAGATAACCCGTCCAGATGCTGGCATCCTTCAGAACCTTCTCATACATGGAGGTCGTAAAGCCTTTGGGCCAGAAGGAAACATTGCCTGTCAGCAGCTGCATGGGATCACTGAACGAGCCGCTGATGATGTGCAGAAGCGGCAGAATGATGGTTGCGCTGATCAGGATCAGCAGCAGATACACAACAATGGTATAGATCCGTTCCCCGATGCTTTCCTTCACTTTCGTGGGGTGATTCATCGCATCAATATTCTTTTTCATCACCACAGGCTCACCTCACTGATCTTTTTGCTGAACTTGTTGAACAGCACGATAATGGTAAAATTGATCACAGAATTGAACAGGCCCACAGCCGCAGAGAAGCTGTAATCGCCGCTTTCAAAGGCACGGCGGTAAACGTAAGTGGAGATCACATCGGCAGTCTCATAGGTTGCAGGGTTGTACATCAGCATGATCTTTTCATAGCCGACCGAGAAAATAGAGCCCATGCGGAGGATCAGCATGATGATGATCGTGGGCAGCAGGCCGGGCAGCGTGATGTGGATCAGCTTGTCCCATTTGGAAGCACCGTCAACGGTGGCGGCCTCGTAGAGAGAGGGGTCGATGCCGGTCAGTGCCGCCATGTACACAATGGAACCGTAGCCGGCGCTTTGCCAGATGTCAGAAAGAACATAGATCGTCTTGAAGTACTTGGGCTCGGCCATAAAGTGGATCGGCGTACCGCCAAAGGCGGTGATCAGCTGATTGATCAGGCCGCTGGAAGGAGAAAGCAGGGCGCTCAGAATACTGACAACGACCACAGCGGAGATGAAGTGGGGCAGATACACCACGGTCTGTACGCTGCGTTTGAAGAATTTACCGCGGACTTCGTTGATCAGCAGAGCCAGAATGATGGGAATGGGAAAGCCCACAATAATTGAATACAGGCTGATGCCAAGTGTGTTTTTGATCAGACGGCCAAAATACTCGGACTTAAAGAACTGGGTGAAATATTTGAAGCCGACCCACTTGCTGCCCGTGATGCCCAGTACGGGAGAGAAATCACGGAAGGCGATCTGCGCGCCGTACATGGGCGCGTACATGAACACGATATACCAGATCAGGGCGGGCAGCAGCATCAAAAGCAGATAGCGGCTGCGCCAGAACTTTTTGCAGGCATGATCAAGGCGGTTCGCTGTTGGCAGTGTGATCGGTTTTGCTGCGGTGGCAGTTTTCATGGTGGTATTCTCCTGTTTTCGTTCTGAAGAACCCAGGAAAAAATAGGCCGGGAACAGGGTGTTCCTGCCCCGGCCGTTATTTTACTGGATCAAAAAATAGGTGCCTGCTGAGGCATCAGCCATTCAGAGTCTTCTGGTAGATATCGATGACCTCTGCAATGCCCATGCCATTGACCTTTTCAACGTAGGTGTCCCAGTTGGACAGCGGCTCACGGCCGGAAACAAACTTGATGATCATCTCGTCAACGTAAGTATCCACGTCTGCCATCACTGCACGACGGACGGCATCGTCCTCAGAGGAGAAGGAGGTGGAGCCGGGAATGACGTACTTCTTGGATTCTTCCAGGAAGGGAATGATGCAGTCCTGCTTTGCGCGGTTGACAGAATCATCATCCAGCTGCGTGACCTCATCCTGGCTCAGAATGAACGGGCCGGAGCTCTGTGCAAAGGTGAAGGTGCCGATCGCGTTTTTGGGAGACAGGCCGTCAGGATTCTTCATAACATAATCGGTAAAGATCGGCTTGCCGTCCTGCATGGTGTAGTGAGTGCCCTCAATGCCCATGTTGATCAGCAGGGTGCCCTCGTCGCTGTACATGTAATCCAGCAGAGCAATCACGCGGTCAACATTCTTGCAGCTTGCGGTAATGGTGGCTGCGGCGATTGCACGAGGCTCCTGATCGATATAAGAATGGATCTGTGCGGTACCCTTGGGCGGCACGGTTGCTTCCACATGGAAGCCGGGGAAGGAAGCAGGCATGGTGGCGTTCTGTGCAGCCAGCATACCGCCCAGCGGGCCGTAGAAGGAAGCCACCGTGTTCTGGGCCAGCTTCGGCACGAAGGAAGCGTAGTCCATGGTGATGATCTCGGGATCAATATAGCCCTTCTCATACATGTCATGCATCCAGGTCACGGCCTCTTTATACTTGGGATCAATGGGGCCGTAGTGGACCTTGCCGCCATCGTCCGGGTCGGTGTAGAAGTCATCCAGGCAGCCGAATGCAGTGCAGAAGTTCCGCAGGCCGGTCATATCGTAGGAGCTGAAGGGGATCTCATCGTTGGTGCCGTTGCCGTTCAGGTCGGTGGTCTTGACCAGATGCCAGTAGTTCTCCCAGTCCTCCAGGGTCACGGGGCTTTCGATGCCCAGCTTTTCCAGCCAGTCGGTGCGGACGATGTAGGGCATATTGCCGGAGACCTTCTCATCCAGCATGGGCATATAATAAATATTGCCGTCGCTGTAAGTCAGTGCTTTTTCGACACCGTCCCGCTTGTCGATCTCCTTCTTCAGGTTGGGCATGTCGTTCTCGATGTAATCGTTCAGGGAAAGGATCACGCCGGACTCGCCGTACTTCAGAACTTCGGTGGTGGGCATATCCATAATGATGTCCGGCAGCTGTGCATCCATCATCACGAGATTCAGGCGCTCGTTGTAATTGTCCTGCGGGGGGTTATCAAATTCAAAATCCATATTGAATTTTTCGCCCAGGACCTTCCAGACATCCATCTGCTCGGCAGCAACCTCGTTCGCGGCCTTGGATTTCAGGATGCGCACGGTGATGCGCTCGTTGGAAGCAGCTGCTCCGGAACCGGCAGCAGAAGAAGCAGTCGTAGAGGAAGAGCTGCCACAGCCCTCCAGAACACCCAATGCCAGAGAAGCAACCATAGCGCTGCATACGGCGCGTCTGCTGATTTTTCTTTCTTTCATAAAATCTTTTCCTCCTTGATTTATGGAATGGGACGGGGAAGATCCCCGTGCTTCCATAACCTCCGTTCAGCTCGTACGCTGCCGACCAGTGGTTTTTCCTTACTCAGAAGCATATCATGTTCTTTTTGGAATTGCAACATTTTTTGATACAAAACGCACAAAAGATTTTCTCATTTTTGAGTGTGATTGTTGCACAATATCCACAAAGATGCGATTATTCTTCCTTTCGTCATGGTGCGGGATGAAATGTCATGCTCCTTCACCTTGACGATTCTGGCACAAAAAGATATGCTGGAAACAAAATTGGAATCGGAGATCCATTCAAAAGAAAGGAAGAGAGAAACTATGAGGAAGCAAATCACAGCCATCATCGTGGGCGCAGGCCATCGGGCGATCCTGTACAGCCTGTATGCGCTGGAACACCCGGACGAGCTGAAGATCGTGGGCGTAGCAGATCCGGATCCGATCCGGCGGAAAAAGGTTGCGGAGATGCATGGCTTCGGGGAGGAGATGTGCTTCAGGAGTGCTGAGGAGCTGGCAGCAAGACCCAAGCTGGCAGACGCGGTGATCAATGGAACCATGGACCGCCAGCATGTGCCCACTGCGGTTCCGCTCCTGCGTGCAGGATATGATATGCTGCTGGAAAAGCCCTTCGCGATCAGCGAGGAGGAAGTATACTATTTATATAAGGTTGTAAAAGAGACCGGACGGAAGGTGATGATCTGCCACGTTCTGCGGTATGCGCCCTTCTATGTCGCAATCAAGCAGAGACTGCTGAGCGGGGAGATCGGTGACATTATCAATATTCAGGCCACGGAGCATGTCAGCTACCATCATCTGGCCGTCTCCTTTGTGCGCGGCAAATGGGGCAACGAAGAAAAATGCGGGGCTCCGATGCTGCTGGCAAAGTGCTGCCATGACATGGATCTCATCATGTGGCTGAAGAGCGGCGTTTCGCCCAAACAGATCGCTAGCTTTGGAAGTGACTTCCAGTTTGATCCTGCCAAGAAGCCCGCAGGGGCAGGCAAGCGCTGCCTGGTGGATTGCCAGTGCGAGGAGACTTGTCTGTACTCTGCCAAAAAGCATTATCTGGATCACCCGGATCGGTGGGCGTTCTATGTATGGGACTGCCTGGAGAATATTGAGGAGCCGACGCTGGAGGACAAGCGTAAGTCGCTGATGACAGACAATATCCATGGACGCTGTGTGTGGGATTGTGAACATACGGTGGTGGATCATCAATCGGTGTTGATGAATTTTGCGGATGGCGCAACTGCGACCCTGAATATGATCGGCGGCACAGCGAAGCCGGAGCGTAATATCCATATCATTGGTACAAAGGGTGAGATCAAGGGCGTGTTTGACGATTCGGTTTTCACTGTGCGCACCATAGATACCGCCAGCGAGAAGGGCTGGAACGAGGAAGTGGTAGACCTGAAGATCGGTGGAGACAAGAGCGGCATGACAGGCTCTCATGGCGGCGGCGACCTGCGGCTGGTGGAGGACTTTGTTCATGTGCTTCAGGGCGAGGAGCCTTCCATCTCCTGCACAACGATCAAAGATTCGATCAATGGGCATCTGGGCGTTTTCTGCGCAGAGCGTGCTCGCAAGGAGAGCGCCGTCATACCGATGCCGGACATCAGATAATGCAGTGCTGACATAGAAAACGTCCCCGTGCAGTTTTGATATCCTGCACGGGGACGTTTTGTGATCTTTTTATTTCCTCATTTCCGCATTCACCCATTCCCGCACGCGGTCAGGCCGGTTGGTGACGATGCAGTCAGGGCCAAGGGGCAGCAGGGAACGGACTGCGTCCTGGGTGTCCACGGTCCAGAACGCGGCCTGGATGCCCATGGCGTGAAGCTGGTTCACGAGATCGGGGTTGGAGTAGGCGGTGTGGTACTCGCAGCTGACGATGTCCACAGGGAAATCCAGCGTTTTGATGTAGGCAGCCACATCCGCCTGCTCCTCCAGATGGCCGATGACCTGCTCCACGGTCTCGCCGGGGAAGTTGGCACGGAGCATATCGACCTTGTCGGCCACAGTGCGGTAGATGAGATTGTTCCGCAGGTCGATGCAGTTTTCCTCGCTGAAGGGCTCGTCCATGCTGTTCACAAGGCCCAGATCCTTCCACACCACCGGCGGAGGCAGCACCATGCTGAGGAAAGCGCCGTAGGTCAGCGCACCTACCTTCAGCTCAGGCATCAGCTGCTTTGCCTGCCACAGCTGGGAGTGGTGGAAGGAGATGAGGGTGAGCCGGTCGGTGAGCCCGGCGGCGCGGACTGCATCCAGCACCCGGGGCACAAAGTCGGGGTCGTCCTCCAGTGGGCTTTTCAGTTCCAGCTGCACCTGCGTGCCCTCCATGCCGGCGCAGAGCTCCAGCGCTTCCTGCAGCGTGGCGATCCTCTCGTTGGCGTAGATGGCATCTTTCCAGCTGCCGAAATCCAGAGCCTTCAGCTCGCCCATGGTCAGGTCGTAGATCTGGCCGGAGATGTCGGTGTGCATGTCCACCATGTAGTCGTGGTGGATGACCAGCTCGTTGTCGTAGGTCTTCTGTACATCCATTTCCACGCCGTCCGCGCCGATCTCCATCGCCTTGCGGAAGGCGACCAGCGTGTTCTCAGGGGCCAGATAGGATGCACCGCGGTGCGCAATGATTTGGGGTGTCGTCATCTTGTGTTATGATTCCTTTCCTCACAGTTGGCTCAGGCCAGATCTTCGCCGTCGGAGGCGATGACCTTTTTATACCAGTAGAAGCTGTCCTTCCGGCTGCGGGCCAGCGTGCCCTTGCCTTCGTTGTCCTTGTCCACATAGATGAAGCCGTACCGTTTCTTCATCTCGCCGGTGGAAGCACTGACCAGGTCGATGGGGCCCCAGGTGGTGTAGCCCAGCAGGGGCAGGCCGTCCTCGTTGATGGCCTTTTCCATCTGCTCGATGTGGGCCCGCAGGTAGTCGATGCGGTAGGTGTCGTGGATGGAACCATCTGCTTCCACCTTGTCCACCGCACCCAGACCGTTCTCCACGATGAAGAGCGGTTTCTGGTAGCGGTCATACAGGCTGTTCATGGTGATGCGCAGGCCCACCGGGTCGATGGCCCAGCCCCAATCGCTGGCCTTGAGGTAGGGGTTCTTGACGGCATCCATGATGGCATTGCCGCTGGCCTTGTTCATCAGCTCGGGGTCCACAGTGGTGCAGCGGCTGGAATAGTAGCTGAAGGAGATGAAATCCACAGTGCCCTCTTTCAGCAGCTGCTCGTCGCCCGGCTCCATCTGCAGGGCAACGCCTGCACGCTCCATCCGCTTTTTGGCCCAGACAGGGTATTCGCCGCGGGACTGGACATCAATGAAGAAGTAGTTGTCGCGGTCAGCCTCGGCAGCGGCCTGCACATCGGCAGGGGCGCAGGTGCGGGGGTAGAACTGACCGGCGGCCAGCATACAGCCCACCATGGCATCGGGCATGATGGCATGGGCCAGCTTGACGGCCTTTGCGCTGGCCACCAGTTCGTGGTGAGCGGCCTGATACTTGACCTGCTGCACGTTCTCGCCGGGCGCAAAGAGCAGACCGGCTCCCATAAAGGGCATGTGGAGCAGCATGTTGATCTCGTTGAAGGTCAGCCAGTACTTGACTTTGCCCCGGAAGCGCTGGAACAGCACCTCACAGTAGTGAGCGTAGGCATCCACCATCCGGCGGTCTTTCCAGCCGCCGTACTTTTTGATCAGGGCAATGGGGGTATCAAAGTGGCACAGGGTCACCAGCGGCTCAATGCCGTACTTGTGGCACTCATCAAAGAGCTCCTCATAGAAGCGCAGACCCTCTTCGTTGGGCTGCGCGTCATCGCCGTTGGGCAGGATGCGGGTCCAGGCAATGGACAGGCGGTAGCAGCGGAAGCCCATCTCGGCAAAGAGCTTGATGTCCTCTTTGAAGTGGTGGTACATGTCAATGGCTTCGTGGGAGGGGTAGAAGTGCTCGGCATCGCAGTCCAGCATCTTCAGCTGGCCCAGCGCCACGGGGAAGCGGTCGGGGCCAAAGGGAACCACGTCCACACTGGACAGGCCGCGCCCGCCCTCGTTGTAAGCGCCCTCGCACTGGTTGGCGGCAGTGGCACCGCCCCACAAAAAGTCTTTTGGGAATTTGCCCATAGGTCTTACCTCCTGATGCAGTTGAATTCTGATACTTCAATGATACCATGTTCTGAGCCGCTGTCAACCGGGAAAGTACGACTTTAGCCGTCAATTCGACGAAAAATGTTGCTGATTTTTGACACTTTTCACGAAGAAATCGAAAATTGCGGGTGATTTTCCTTGGAATCTGTTTCTTCCAAACGGACAGTAAGTGTGATAGACTGAATAGGTAAACGGAAAACGGCTCACCCTGCCCTTCGTTGCTTAGCAATGCCGGAGCGGGCGAGGACGTTGATGAAAGAGCTATCAGGAAAAATGGAGTGTTTGCTATGACTGAATTCAAGCCCATCAAGGAAGGCAAAGTCCGCGAGATCTATGACAATGGCGACAGCCTCATTATGGTTGCCACCGATCGTATCTCTGCATTTGATGTGATCCTGAAAAATAAAGTGACCAACAAGGGCAAGGTGCTGACCCAGATGAGCAGATTCTGGTTCGACTACACCAAGGATGTTCTGCCCAACCACATGCTGAGCGTGGATACCGCCGATATGCCCGAGTTCTTCCGCACGCCTGCCTTTGAGGGCCGGAGCATGAAGTGCCGCAAGCTGAACATGCTGCCCATCGAGTGCATCGTGCGCGGTTACATCACCGGCAGCGGCTGGGCCAGCTACCAGCAGAACGGCACCGTCTGCGGCATCCGCCTGCCCGAGGGCCTGCAGGAATCCCAGCAGCTGCCCGAGCCCATCTACACTCCTTCCACCAAGGCTGAGATCGGCGACCACGATGAGAACATCAGCTACGAAAAGAGCATTGAGGTGCTGGAAAAGCAGTTCCCCGGCCACGGCAAGGACTACGCCACCAAGCTGCGGGACTACACCATTGCCCTGTACAAGAAGTGCGCCGCGTATGC
>UMKP01083094.1_pt1 | contig 14900 bp, 8 predicted proteins | sample 1966341 | NCBI WGS metagenome assembly UMKP01 (sample SAMEA4836179, study PRJEB28245) | human gut metagenome | biome: gut microbiome; material: fecal sample | place: Denmark | collected 2008
CAGACTGTAGAGTTATTATATAAATACAAACAGACAGAGCTTTTAAAAAATGGAAAGATATTGCGATATGGTTATGTAAGGGATACAAAATTATCTGATAACCATGATGTCGTAGCTTATAATTATGCTTTGGACAGAAATCAGAATTTGGCAGAAAAACTGGAGTCATTAACCCTTAGTAAAGATAAATTAATCAAACAGGGTATGAAATATTCAAAGGAAATGGATACAGTTGAAAAGGAATTGAAGAAATGCCGTACTTCAATTAGAGAAAAGGAAGCTTTTTATGCTTCAAGGGCAAATATGGTTGCAACTACAGTATCTAAACTAGTTGTTGATCATGTGTTTGAAAATGTAAAATATGATTTGGTAATGTTTGATGAGGTCAGTATGGCATATGTTACACAGCTTATATGTGCAGCTATGTATTCACGGGATAAGTTTGTATGTGTTGGAGATTTTAATCAGTTGGCTCCAATTGCACAGTCAGAGGCAGCGAACTTCCTAAAAAGGGATATTTTTAGTTATTTTGGGATTATAGATGATAAGGGTAATCTTCATAATCATGAGTGGCTTGTTATGCTTGATGAGCAGCGCCGAATGTTGCCAGAAATTTCAGCTTTTCCAAATCAAAGGGTATATCATAACCTTCTTAAAAATCATGCAAGTGTAGAGAAGAAGCGTGATATATCAAAGAGGATTCCATTACCCGGAGATGTGATGAGTCTTGTTGATTTAAGTGGAACATATTGTGCTGCTTATAAAAATTCGGACAACTCACGTTTTAATATTTTAAGTGCTATTGTGTCTTTTGGATTGGCTTTAACTTCAATGGACAAAGAGAATAAGGATGCAATTGGAGTAATTACCCCTTATGCAGCTCAAGCAAGACTAATTAACGCGATGATAAAAGATAATCTTGGGGATAATTCAAAGTTAATTGCATGTGCAACTGTTCATCAGTTCCAGGGATCTCAAAGAAATACTATTATATTTGATTCAGTTGAAAGTTATCCAGGAAATCAGGCTGGGTATTTAATGAGCAAAAACGAGAACAGATCATTGGAGAGATTAATAAATGTTGCAATTACAAGAGCAGAAGGAAAGTTCATTACGGTAGCTCATTCTCGATTTTGGGAATATGCATTAGATGGTAAAAGAAATTTCTTTAAGGATTTAGTTAAATACTTAATTGAAAAATGTAGGATAATTAGTCATTTTAATGATAAATCATTTGATAAGCTTTTAGATGCACTTAACTTTGGAAGACATATTTTATATTTTAATGATGAAACGATAGTCTTAGAACGATTGATAATGGAGATAACGAAGGCAAAAAGTAATATTACGGTTTCATTACCAAGTGCTAACTTGTTAAATGGCAGTGCAGAAATACTTGAAGCGTTAGTATCAGCAAAATTAAGGGGAATATCAGTTAATTGCAAAACAAATGAATTCGAAAGGTTACCGGAAGATTGGAAGAAAATAACAGTTACATCAGAAAACTCAATTTTTCCATTAATAGCAATAGATGATAACCTAATTTGGTATGGTGTTCCAACTGCGACAACATTTTTTAAAGTAAAAAATAATCATGGTTTTAATACAGTGATGCATCCATATTTCAGGCTTTCTGGAAAACATACTATTGACATAATAAAATCACTGTCTGATATTGATATGAGATTGGTAGATGGTATAAAAAAACCATTTTACAACAATACATCTACTAACCATAATGAATCAAAAAACAATTCAGGCAATGTTTTTTCATATGTAGAAAAAAATATTACATGCAAAAAATGTGGTAAGAAGATGCAACTTACAAAGAATTATAAGAACAACGTGTTTTGCAAATGTTCCTGTGGAGAAATTGCATATTTTACAGTAGATATGGGAATGGATTACATAAGCAAATGTAGCCCTACTTGTCCTATTTGCGGTGGAGATATTGTTAAATTTGGTGTAAGCAAATATGGAATGTGGTGTAGATGTGAGAATGGTGATTTCCCGAAAATTTATGAGATATAGATCATAATCCAATTAACAGTAGTTATTTACCTGATACCCAATACCGTTGAGGGTAAGAGTTTTGAAAACCCTTACCTCCTACTCGCAATAAATCCTGCCAGCCACATGACAGTCGATGCAATAATAAATATAAGAACAAATGTATTAACCTGTTCTTTCCATCTCAATGAAAGAATAATTGCGTCGCCTATGACGGCTATGATAATTGGCAGAAGCATAAAAAGATTAACTGCATCATTATTGAATACCCTGTATGCCATATATGCAAAAGCAGCGACAAGCACAAGTGATACGACTGCCTCTATTATATGGAATAATCCGGCATATTCAATATGTGATTTATATACAACCGGAATAGCCATAGAAAAAAATATGAGATACACAAGTGAAAACCATAGTAATATGCTGTCATCTGCCATTGCATTATTTTTAGCCGTTCTGATGACAAGGGCGGCTATCAGAAATCCGTATGCTGCAAATTGTATTCCGGGGATTGTATATTCGGTATGCACCATTCCTGAGACCAGAATCACGCCAATTGTAATACATATCATCTTTGTATTAACCTGTGTTCCATCTGACACAAGTGCCTTAAGAAAATCCCTGTTAATTGTAAATAATAAAATAACTGATGCTGCAAGCGACAGAATACAGATGCCGTTTACATACCGGCTGAACCCATCTCCCCACATGGAAAGATCCTTATCTGCAAATGAACGTATGAGACTCTGAATCCTTTCGCCAAAAAGAATCAGAAAATAACCCATGATAAGCCAGTTAATTAACATCTTTTATCCTCCTACAAAGTTAAATTTGATAACATATTATATCATATAGGAATATCAATTTACCATATAAAAATATGTATTATAAGTCCTTTTTTTGGGACATCCAATATAAGATAATTATTATGGGACAGGGAAAATACAACCCTCAGGCTTCTGTCCCACATTATTTTTTAACAAATTGGAGGTAGCATTATGAAGAAAAAGTTTAGAGTAAGTAGTCTTATCAAAGGTATTGCAGTCGTATATTGCCTGATTGGATTTGTATTGTTTGTAGTTTGCATAGCAATCAGTGTGAGCCATGATATTTCACTGTATAGAAATTTTGAATCAGCAATATCTTTTTATAACTACGGAACATTGAAAACTGCAGGTATAATATGTCAGATGATTGCTATTCTTTTTAGGACAGCACTGATTTACGGATTTGGTATTATTGTAAATATGGCAGAAGAGTACCTTGACAGCCGAAAACATACGGATTAGATAACTGTGTGAATCTATGCCAATTTTGCCAGTGCCACATATAGCTGGGATATTTTATACCATGTGGCATAATCGACGGTGCCGGTAACGGGCATGTTGAAGGTCTCCTGGAATTTGCTGACGGAAGCTGCTGTGTCCTTACCGTAGATTCCGTCAACAGTAAGAGGAGGTATGTTGCTGTAGGTACGGCGGATGAGGGAAAGCTGTTCCTGAATGGTGGCGACAGGAGGACCGTATGAACCGATTTCAAGGGTGTATCCGGGATATGAGACAGGGATGCCCTCGATTATTTCGGCGGTGTTTATATATATGTCGCTGCCGTAGTAATTACGAAGAATCTGGAGTGCGGTTTTGCCGTCATCCCCAAGAGACTTGGAACCCCACTGGCTTAGACCGCTGCAGGTAGTCCTTTTGCCGTCGCAGTATTGGGTGAGGATTGGCTGTTTGACATCGGGACGGGATACATAATTTGAGAAATATTCATCAACAACATTGGAAATGGTGTCGAAAATATTACGCTTATTAATCCACTTATGGTCAAAAGCGGTAGAAGATGTAATGGTAAAATAATAACCTTTATTGCGGTACCATTCGGTGTATACACGGTTCAAGGTAAAAGAAATAATGGCAATTACATTGGCTTTGATGGTTTCCCTAGGCCATGTAGGGTATATTTCACTGCTGGCAACGTTTTTTATATAATCGGCAAATGGAACGTAGTAGTCCGTTGCGGTTGAGTCGGATGGGACACCGTCATGGACAACAATGGTTTCGGGAACCACAACACGGTCAAGAACAATTTCACCGGTGTTTTCAATGGGTTTTATCTCAGCCTCGGGAATTTTTGGAGGATAGTTGCCGATTAGTGTATTGGGACCGATATTATAATTGCCGGGAATTCCCGTAAGAATAATATTTTGGATTGATAATATTCCGGAGAAAATATTTGAACCGGTAATGGAAACCGGGGCAAAGCCCGGAGCAGAAGCTACAATATTATACATGGCGTAAGGTATGATAATGCCGGGAGTTTCGCTGAAGCTCTGAGGCGGAGCCGGCAGTTCGATTTGTTCTGTCTGACCTATGGAATTGGTTTCTACAACGTCAACAGGGTTTTCTTCATCCGTACCTTCGTAGATGCTGACGGTTGCATCAATGGGAATTCCTTCTTCATTTGTGATATTAACCTTTAAAAAGCCGGTTTCATCATTTTTATTAAGCATAATTTTAACCTTTCCGGATATTATAATTCATATTGCTGCAATGCAAAATTAATCACAAATGGCAGCATCGATGCTTACATGATATTATATGATGAAAAAAATATTTGTTGAGTACAATTTGCATCTTGAAATCAGCCGGATTTTATGGTAAAATTTCTACAATTTGAAGAAAAAAAGCGCTATCAGTATGTTTAGTTGTTTTTTTTTTGCCTAAATAAATAATACATGTGAAAGGTTTGAAGGTGTGAAGATGAAAGCATTTTTGATTCTAAGTGACGGAAATGTCTTTGAAGGTACAAGCATTGGAGCTGAGAGAGAAGTAATCAGTGAAATTGTTTTTAATACCTCAATGACAGGATATTTAGAGGTTCTTACAGATCCATCATATGCCGGACAGGCAGTAGTTATGACATATCCATTAATTGGCAATTATGGTATTTGCCATGCTGATGAGGAATCAGGCAGACCATGGCCTGACGGTTTTATTGTCCGAGAACTTTCACGTGTTCCAAGTAACTTCCGTAGTGAAGATTCTATACAAAATTTTCTTAAAGAAAATAACATTCCGGGTATTGCAGGTATTGATACCCGTGCTCTTACCAAGATTCTCAGGGAAAAGGGTACTATGAACGGAATGATTACCACCAATGAGAATTATAATCTTGATGAGATTCTCCCTAAATTAAAAGAATATACCACAGGCAAGGTTGTTGAAAAAGTAACCTGTGAAGAGAAATATGTACTTCCCGGTGATGGATTTAAGGTTGCACTTATGGATTTCGGTGCCAAGAGAAATATTGCAAGATCTCTTAATAAGAGAGGCTGTGAGGTAACTGTTTATCCTGCTTTAACCACAGCGGAAGAAATCCTTGCAGCTAATCCTGACGGAATAATGCTTTCCAATGGTCCTGGAGACCCTAAGGAATGTGTTTCTATTATTAAGGAAATCAAGAAATTATATGATTCAGATGTTCCTGTTTTTGCAATTTGTCTCGGACATCAGCTTATGGCACTTGCCACAGGTGCTGATACACATAAGATGAAATACGGACACAGAGGAGCTAATCATCCGGTTAAGGATCTTCAGACCGGTAAGGTATATATCTCATCACAGAACCACGGATATGTTGTTGATATGGATACACTTGATGATAAGATTGCAAGACCTGCATTTATCAATGTTAATGACAAGACCAATGAAGGTCTTGAATATGTAGGCAAGAACATCTTTACAGTCCAGTTCCATCCGGAAGCCTGTGCAGGCCCTAAGGATTCGGATTATCTTTTTGACAGATTCATGAATATGATGAAGAAAGGCAGGGATTAATTATGCCAAAGAATAAAGACATAAAAAAAGTATTAGTAATCGGTTCAGGCCCTATCGTAATCGGTCAGGCTGCCGAATTTGACTATGCGGGAACACAGGCATGTCGTTCTCTTAAAGAAGAAGGCATGGAGGTTGTTCTTGTGAACTCTAATCCTGCCACAATTATGACTGATAAAAATATTGCTGATGAAGTCTACATTGAGCCATTGACAGTCCACTCACTTGAGCAGATTATTCTCAAGGAGAAACCGGACAGTATTCTTCCAACACTTGGTGGACAGGCAGGTCTTAACCTTGCAATGGAAATTGCCGAGACAGGTTTCCTTGAAGAACATAATGTTAAATTAATCGGTACAACTGCGGAGACAATCAAGAAAGCAGAAGACAGACTTGAATTTAAGACAACAATGGAAAAAATCGGAGAGCCTTGTGCGCCTTCTCTTGTTGTTGAGAATGTTGAAGACGGAATTGCTTTTGCCAATCAGATTGGTTACCCTGTTGTTCTCCGCCCTGCATATACACTCGGTGGAAGCGGCGGTGGTATCGCTAAGAATGAAGAAGAACTTATCGACATTCTTTCCAATGGTTTAAGATTAAGCCGTGTAGGCCAGGTACTTGTTGAAAGATGTATCGCTGGCTGGAAGGAAATCGAATACGAAGTGATGCGTGATGCCAACGGAACCTGTATTACAGTATGTAATATGGAAAATATTGACCCTGTCGGAGTACACACAGGTGACAGTATTGTAGTTGCACCTTCACAGACACTGTCTGATAAGGAATACCAGATGCTTCGTTCATCAGCTCTTAATATTATTGACGAACTTAAAATAACAGGCGGATGTAATGTACAGTTTGCACTTCATCCAACAAGTTTTGAATATTGCGTTATCGAAGTTAATCCTCGTGTAAGCCGTTCATCAGCCCTTGCTTCCAAAGCAACAGGTTATCCTATTGCCAAGGTTGCGGCTAAGATAGCACTTGGATATAACCTTGATGAGATACCTAATGCAATTACACATAAGACATTTGCAAGTTTTGAGCCTGCTCTTGACTATTGCGTAGTTAAGATTCCAAGACTTCCTTTTGATAAATTTATTACTGCTTCAAGAAAGCTTACGACACAGATGAAGGCAACCGGTGAGGTCATGAGTATCTGCACTAACTTTGAAGGCGCACTTATGAAGGCTATCCGTTCACTTGAACAGCACGTTGATTCGCTTATGAACGATGATTACTCATCATATTCTGATGATGACATTATAGAACTTCTTCACAACATTGATGATAAGCGTATGTATGTTGTTGCAGAGGCTTTAAGAAGAGGCATTTCTTACGATACAATCCATGATATTACCATGATTGATAAGTGGTTTATCGATAAATTCCACATTATCGTTGAGATGGAAAACCGCCTCAAGACAGAGGAACTTACCAAAGAACTTCTTGCTGAAGCAAAGAGAATTGAATTCCCTGACGTTGTTATCGGCAGACTTACAGGCAGGACAGAAAAAGAAATTAAGGCTTTAAGGGATGAATATGGTATTCATGCGGCATTTAAGATGGTTGATACCTGTGCTGCCGAATTTGAGGCTTCAACACCTTACTACTATTCATGCTATAGCTCAGAAAATGAAGTTATTGAGACTAAGCCTGAGAAAAAAGTCCTCGTACTCGGTTCAGGTCCTATAAGAATCGGACAGGGTATCGAATTTGACTATTGTTCGGTTCACAGTACATGGGCATTCAAGGCTGAAGGATATGAGACAATCATTATCAATAATAACCCTGAAACAGTAAGTACCGACTTTGATATAGCTGACAAACTTTATTTTGAACCATTGACACCTGAGGATGTTGAAAGCATTGTTGAACTTGAACATCCGGACGGAGCTGTTGTACAGTTCGGTGGACAGACAGCCATTAAGCTCACAAAAGCATTAATGGAAATGGGCGTTCCAATCCTCGGTACAAGTGCAGAAGATGTTGATGCGGCAGAAGACAGAGAGCTTTTTGATGAGATTCTTGAACAGACAGGAATTCCAAGAGCAGCAGGAAAGACAGTTTTTACTACAGAAGAAGCTCTTGAGGCAGCTAATGAATTAGGTTATCCTGTTCTTGTAAGACCTTCATATGTCCTTGGCGGACAGGGTATGCAGATTGCCATAAGCGACAAAGATATTGTTGAATTTATGGAAATCATTAACAGACAGGTTCAGGAACATCCAATCCTTGTTGATAAATACCTTATGGGTAAGGAAATTGAAGTTGATGCCGTTTGTGACGGAGAAGATATTTTAATCCCCGGTATTATGGAGCATATTGAAAGAGCCGGTATCCATTCGGGAGACAGTATTTCAGTATATCCTGCCCAGAGTATTTCACAGAAAATTGTGGATATGCTTGAAGATTATACAATTAAGCTTGCAAGAGCTTTACATGTAAAAGGTCTTATTAATATCCAGTTTATTGTATACAATGACCAGGTATATGTAATAGAGGTTAATCCACGTTCTTCAAGAACTGTTCCATATATAAGCAAAGTTACAGGTATTCCTATTGTAAAACTTGCTACACAGGTTATTATCGGTAATACAATCAAAGGTCTTGGCTATACACCCGGACTTCAGAAGAAAGCAGACTACATTGCTATCAAGATGCCTGTATTCTCATTTGAAAAGATTCGCGGCGCTGATATCAGCCTTGGACCGGAAATGAAATCGACAGGTGAATGTCTTGGTATAGCAAAAGATTTTAACGAAGCATTATACAAAGCCTTTGTAGGTGCAGGCGTTAATCTTCCAAAACATAAACAGATGATTATGACAGTTAATGACCATGAGCAGAAAGATGCTCTTTCGGTTGCAAAACGTTTTGCAGCTCTTGGATATACAATTTATGCGACAAGAGGTACAGCACGTTATTTCAATGAAAACGGCGTTGAGGCAATTAAGATCAATAAGGTTGAACAGGAATCACCAACACTTCTTGACCTTATTCTTGACCACAAGATTGACCTTGTTATCGATATACCTGAGAACGGTATTGAAAAGAGCCACGATGGTTTCATTATCAGAAGACATGCAATCGAGACCGGTGTAAACGTTCTTACATCACTTGATACAGCCAATGCATTGCTTACAAGTCTTGAATGTCAGGCAACACAGTCAATGACACCGATTGATATAGCAACAATTTAATTGTTATGGAATAATTAAGAATTTCTAATGACAGCTATGAGTTTATCTGGGATTTCCGGAATCCTCTCATAGCTGTTTTAACGTTAAAATTTCTTTACAACCGTAAATATGAAAAGTATAATGGAACATAACCAACGGAGGAATAATTTTTATGAAAAAAATATTAGACCAGATTACAGAAATAGTCGGAAATGCTTTTAAACAATGCGGCTATGATGATAAATACGGAAAGACAGGAATATCCAACAGACCTGATTTATGTGAATATCAGTGCAACGGAGCAATGGCAGCGGCAAAGGAATATAAGAAAGCACCATTTATGATTGGTGATGAAGTGGTTGCAATTTTACAGGACAACAGTGCCTTTGAGAAGGTTGAATGTATCAAACCGGGCTTTATCAACATGGTAATGAGTGCCGATTTTATAGGTGGTTATGTTCGTGCCATGGCTTTGGAAGATAAGTTTGGATGCGACTGTGAACCTAAGGATGAGACGGTATTTGTTGATTACGGCGGAGCCAATGTAGCCAAACCTCTTCATATCGGACATCTTCGTTCGGCAGTAATCGGCGAAAGTGTAAAAAGAATCTGCAAATTTGCAGGTTATAAGACAATAGGTGATGTTCATCTTGGCGACTGGGGTCTCCAGATGGGACTTATTATTACAGAACTCAAAGAACGTAAACCGGATTTACCATATTTTGATGATAATTTCACAGGTGAATATCCGACGGAAGCACCTTTTACAATATCAGAACTTGAGGAAATTTATCCATGTGCCAGCGGCAAATCAAAAGAAGATGCCGAATATAAGAAATCGGCTCAGAATGCCACATATCTTTTACAGAACGGTCACAGAGGATACACAGCCCTCTGGAAACACATTATCAATGTGTCGGTTGCTGATTTGAAAAAAAATTATGACAACCTTAATGTCCATTTCGATTTATGGAAGGGTGAAAGTGATGCCCAGCCATATATTGCTGATATGGTTAAGGATATGGTAGACAGGGGGATAGCCCATGAAAGCCAGGGTGCCATTGTTGTAGACATAGCTGAGGAAAATGACAGCAGGGAGCTTCCTCCATGTATCATCCAGAAATCGGACGGAGCAGCCAATTACGAGACCTCCGACCTTGCGACACTTATCGAGAGGGAAAAATTATATGCACCTAAGTCATACATTTACCTTGCGGATAAGAGACAGGAACTTCACTATACACAGTTTTTCCGTGTGGCAAGAAAAGCAGGAATCGTATCTCCTGATACAGAACTTAAGTTCATCGGTTTCGGTACGATGAACGGCAGTGACGGCAAACCTTTCAAGACAAGACAGGGTGGTGTACTGCGTCTTGAATACCTCATAAAAGAAATTGAAGACAAGGTATACGAAAAAATCATGGCTAACCGTACCGTGGATGAGAGTGAAGCCAGAAATACAGCTAAGATGGTAGGACTTGCCGCATTAAAATATGGTGATTTGTCCAATCAGGCATCTAAGGATTATGTATTTGATATTGATCGTTTCACCTCTTTTGAGGGAGACACAGGTCCATATATCCTTTACACAATTGTACGAATTAAATCTATTCTTAAAAAATATGAAAATGCAGGAGGCATGGTGTCAGGTATCCATACTGCTAACCCTGAGAGCGAGAGCGAACGTTCACTTATGCTTGTGCTCACAGGCATGCAGGATATGATTAAGACAGCATATGAAGAAAGTGCACCTCACAAAATTTGTAAATTCATATATGATCTTTCCAATGCTTTTAACCATTTTTATCATGAAACAAAGATTCTTTCAGAAGAAGATGAAAATAAAAAGAAAGGTTATATTGCACTCATAAAACTTACAAAAGATGTGTTAGAGACATGTGTTGACTTGCTTGGTATCGAAGCACCGGAGAGAATGTAATGTCAAAAACAAAGGATTTAACAACAGGAAAACCAATCAGCCTTATGATAAAATATGCAATCCCTGTGCTGATTGGCAATCTTGTACAGCAGATATATAATTTTGCCGACACAATTATTGTCGGACAATGTCTTGGAAACAGTACATTGGCTGCCGTAGGTAATACCGGGTCAATGTTTTTCCTTGTCAATGGGTTTGTTATAGGAATAACAAGCGGTTTTTCGGTCCATATAGCACAATGCTTTGGGGCAAAAGATTATGACAGGATGCGTAATTCCGTATGTAATGCCATTATGTTGTGGACCGGAATCACATTGTTTATCACTTTACTTTCGGTGCTGATAACCAAGCCGGTTCTAAGGCTTATTAACACACCGGACGGTATTTTTGATATGTCCTATAATTATATCGTTATTATTTTTGCAGGAATAGCTGCACCTATGCTATACAATGCCGTTTCGTGTATACTAAGGGCTCTTGGTGACAGCAAAACCCCACTTTATTTCCTGATTTTTTCAGCACTCCTTAACATTGGTCTGGATTTGCTTTTTATAGTCGTATTTAATTGGGGCGTTGCAGGTGCCGCCATTGCTACAGTGCTTGCACAGCTTGTTGCCGGAATTGCGTGTATCGTATATATTTCCGTTAAGTTCCCTGTTCTTCATATAAAGAAAGAAGATTTTAAAATTAATCCGGGAATTATAAAGACGCACCTTACCATAGGACTTCCGATGGCGTTCCAGTTTTCGGTTACGGCAATCGGAACAATCATCCTACAGGGTGCCGTAAATGTATTTGGCGAGAATTACATTGCCGCTTTTACGGCTTCCAGTAAAACGGAACAGCTTATCATGCAGTTTGGCATATCGGGTGGCGTAACAGTTGCAAATTTTGTCGGTCAGAATGTAGGTGCCGGCAGATATGACAGGATTAAAAACGGAATATTGAAATGGAGTCTTTTTACGGTTGGAAGCGCAGTTTTATGTATGGGTGTTATTTTCATTTTCGGCAGACCAATCAGCCGGCTTTTCATAAAAGGCGGGGATGAATTAATACTTTCCTATGCGATGACTTATCTCCATATTTCAATGTTTTTCTATATCCCATTGTTCCAGATTTTTATTTTCAGAAATGCTCTTCAGGCAATGGGTAAGACAACAATGCCGTTACTTGCGGGATTTTTTGAACTTGGAGCTAGGTCTATAGTCGCATACACGCTTCCAAAAGCGATAGGTTTTTCCGGTGTATGTTTTGCCGGTCCGGTTGCATGGGTATGTGCTGCCGTACCGCTTATTATTACTTATATAATTTATATGAAAAAATTTAAGAAAAAAGGGTATTTTAATACTCAATTTAGTTGACAAATACCCCCTAAAAATCCGATAATAGAGGTAGCTTAATATTGAGACTATTTGAACGGAGAGGGTCAGACATGAAAGATAAAGACAAACATGGATTTGGTACTTTCGGTGCCATAGTATTAGGAGTTACGGCAGTTGCAACAGCAATTGTGGCAGTCAGCAAGAGCAAGAAGAAAAAGCAGAGTTTAAACAGTTTCCTGAAGGATGAACTTGTCAAACTTCCGCTTTTTAGTAAGAACGAATCCCACCACGCTAAGAAAAGCGCAGCAGACGAGGACGACATTTTTGTGGATGAGGACAACGAACCACAGAATGACAAAGCCACATCTTTTTACGATGAAGACATTTCTTACGAAGAAGATGAGGAATTCCAGTCAGTATCCAAGGCAAAGCCTATCGTGGATTTCAAGCCAAAGCACGAATCAGCCGAGGAGCCGGAAACAGCAGAGGCACAGGAAACAGCCGAGGAGCCAGAAACAGCCGAGGAGCCAGAAACAGCCGAGGCGCAGGAAACAGCCGAGGAGCATGAATCAGCCGAGGAGCCGGAAACAGCAGAGGCACAGGATGTAACTGAGGAGCCGGAAACAGCAGATGTGCAGGATGTAGCTGAGGAGCCGGAAACAGCAGGTGTGCAGGATGCAGCTGAGGAGCCGGAAACAGCAGAGGCACAGGATGCAGCCGAGGAGCCGGAAACAGCAGGTGTGCAGGATGTAGCTGAGGAGCCGGAAACAACAGATGTGCAGGATGTAGCTGAGGAGCCGGAAGCAGCAGGTGTGCAGGATGTAGCTGAGGAGCCGGAAACAGCAGATGTGCAGGATGTAGCTGAGGAGTCGGAAGCAGCGGGTGTGCAGGATGTAGCCGGGGAGCCGGAAGCAGAACCTGATGATGCGTTTGTATTTGAGTCAGTGGTTGTTGGCAGGGAGTCAGTTAAAGACGAGCCTGTTGATATATCTGATAGGAAACTTGACAGGGAATTTATTGCAGAACCGGTTGATGCAGAACCGGTGAGAGATAATTTTGTATTAAATGATGAAGATTTTTCGGATGAAGTTCAAGAAATAGAAATCGATGATGTTACCGCTGAACCGGCAGTAGAAAAGGTTACAGAGCCTGAAAAAGAAGATGGTCCGGTATCAGCAGGTAAATATGATGATGTTAGTTCAGAAGTAGAAACCGCAAAAGAAGCTTTTGCATCAACGGTTGAAACACCTGTAAGAGAAACTTTTTCCGACGTGGAATTTTTTGATGAAGAAGAAGACACTGAAGAAGGCCTCCGCAACAACGAGTCATATTATGATTGGACTTATAATGTTGATGAGCATTACAGTGTAATAACTGATGGCACATGGGTATATTGTAAGTCAGATGATGTCCTCACAAGCGATTCTATCAACAAAAAAGGCGAAAGAGAGACAATCGATATAGCCGATACTTTTAAAAACAGAATTAAGACAAAGGGATATTGCCTGTTGAAGTATATCGGAACTGACAGGGAGGTTATCGTACCTGATACTATCAATGGCAAACCGGTTGTAGCTGCACTTAACACATTTAGAAGCAATCAGATTGTTAAAAAAGTCATTCTCCCATCAACGATGCAGGGCTTGAGAAGGACTTTCTATAGCTGCTATCATCTTGACAGCATTACTTTTGCACCGGGAACCAATCTGGTATACGAATTGGATGCAATCATGTGTGGTAACAATGATATGGACAGCAATACAGAGGCAACAACGGTATACTGTTCACACGCAATCGCTGAATATATAAAAGGTCACTACAGATTGGGATGTCCTGTTACATTTGTTGAAAAATAATAGTAAATCACAGAACTTTGGTTACGCATAGTTAAAAAGTGTAACCAAAGTTTTTTTATTGCAATAAAGCGTGTGGGATGTGGGATGCAACACCCGTGCACCCACGCCCCGCCGGATGTAAATCTCTACCCAAACAGCGAAAAACAGCCGAAAAGGGTAGAGAATCCAGTAGCCGCCGGTTGAAAATCTCTACCCAAATCGGGGAAATCGGCCGAAAAGGGTAGAGATTCCAGTAGCCGCCGTCCAGAAATCTCTACCCAAAAGGCGGGAAACAGCCGAAAAGGGTAGAGATTCCAATAGCCGCCGGTCGTAAATCTCTACCCAAACAGCGAAAATCGGCCGAAAAGGGTAGAGATTCCGGTAGCCGCCGGATTTAAATCTCTACCCAAACAGGGAAAATCAGCCGAAAAGGTAGAGATTCCCACAGCGGCCGGTTGAAAATCTCTACCCAAATCGGGGAAATCAGCCGAAAAGGGTAGAGATTCCGGTAGCCGCCAGTCGTAAATCTCTACCCAAACAGCGAAAATCGGCCGAAAAGGTAGAGAATCCCACAGCTGCCGTCTAGGAATCTCTACTCAAATAGCGAAAATCGGCCGAAAAGGGTAGAGATTCCCAGTTCCGCCGTCCAGAAATCTCTACCCAAACAGCGAAAAACGGCTGAAAAGGGTAGAGAATCCAATAGCCGCCGGATGTAAATCTCTACCCAAATCGGTGTACTGGTCAAGCTTTTTTGTAACACATTGTTCGATAAA
>UMKP01074530.1_pt1 | contig 14728 bp, 10 predicted proteins | sample 1966341 | NCBI WGS metagenome assembly UMKP01 (sample SAMEA4836179, study PRJEB28245) | human gut metagenome | biome: gut microbiome; material: fecal sample | place: Denmark | collected 2008
CTCGATTCCGCTTCGCTTCATCTCGGTCGCGGGCGGCCTGCCTATACCCTGGCAACTCTCTGTCTGCTCACGCAAGCGTGGCAGCCAATGAGTTGTCAGGGTGCAGGTCAGGCTTTAATACGCGAAAACAGTCCGCATAAGGCGGACTGTCAATCTATCGTAACAATCCTCTTATTGTTCGAGTAACTCGCTCAGGTTGGCACCTTCCTTTATAATGTGGGGTTGCCGCAGCTTCTTAGATCCTTTGTATCTCCACTGCTCTGAATAAGAGAAAGTTTCTTTATTAAATTAGTATTTTACTTTCGTATCAGACTATACAACGCATTGTCTATTATGTCAATATAGTTTAGAAAACTTTCATTATATTTTCTTATCTATGACTTCCCAGTAACCATACTTTGGGAATCCATTTCACAAGTCAAAATACCGACACGCTGCCTGTACCTGCCCGCCACAACCGGTACACCTGCTCTGCCGTATCTGCCAGGTTTCTCTTTGCATTTTCATTTTTCATGGCTTCTTCCAGTGTAACCACATTTCGCAGAATCGGAAAAAATGCATCGATTCCATGTTCATTGCATTTTTCTGCATCCACTCCGGCTGCCCCGGTAAATGCGATCACAGTCTTTCCGTATTTCTTTGCAAGTCCGGCTACTCCTATCGGTGCTTTCCCCATGGCGGTCTGTCCGTCCATCTGTCCTTCTCCGGTAATCACCAAGTCTGCTTCTCTGATGTACTCTTCCAGCCGGGTTTCTTCTAAAACAATCTTGATCCCTGACTCTAAAACTGCATCGGTAAATGTCAGAAATGCAAATCCCAGTCCTCCGGCTGCCCCGGTTCCTGCCTGCTGCGGATCTGCTTTCGGGAATTTTTTTCCTGCCAGTGCCGCATAATTTTCCAGCCATTGATCCATCTCCACAACCATGGACGGAGTTGCCCCTTTCTGCGGACCAAAGACAGCACTGCACCCCTGCTCACCGCATAGGCTGTTCGTTACATCACACGCTATACGGAATCTGCACTCCTTTAATTCCTGCAGAACATGCGTCTCCGTGATCGTTTCTAAAACTTTCAGCCCTCTCGCTCCGAAGGGAATCTGGTTTCCATTTTTATCGAGGAATCCGTATCCAAGTGCCTGCAGCATCCCTGTTCCACCGTCATTGGTTGCACTTCCACCAATGCCGATAATGAATCGCCTGCAGCCTTTTTTGATGGCATCCCGGATCACTTCACCGACACCATATGTTGTCGTATAGAGCGGATTTCTTTTTTCATCTGGAACGAGTGTGATCCCGGCCGCACCTGCCATCTCAATCACGGCTGTCCCGGAAGCTTCAATAATTCCATATTCGCATATGACCGGTGTTCCCAGTGGTCCTGTTACCTGTACCTGCTGTCTGCTCCCGTTCATTCCCGACGTCAGTGCTTCTACCGTTCCTTCACCACCATCTGCCAGCGGTCTTACGAGTACTTCTGCCCCGGCATCTGCCCTGTGGATTCCTTCTGCCACAGCCCTTCCGGCCTCCATGGATGTCATACTGCCTTTAAACGAATCTATCGCTGTTACAATTTTCATTCTGCTTTTCCTTCCTCTTCTACCAGCGTCATCATTCCTGACATAATGCAGCCACCCTTTGCTCCGGCTTTTACAAGTTCTCTCCACTGCTCCGGCTCAAAATGGATTCCACCAATCCCATAGACCGGCAGCCTCACTGCATCACAGACTTCTTTCAAAAATCCGATTCCCCTTGGAGGAACTCCTTTCTTACAATCAGTCGCATAAATATGCCCTGCCACCAAATAAGATGCCCCCAGCTTTTCCGCTTCAACCGCTTCTTCCACCGAGTGAACCGAAGTCCCTATCTGATAAAATGTTCCGCTGCCCTGATTTTTCTCGTGTATCACAGCCTGATTCACCAACTGCCGCAGCACAGGAAGTGGGAGATGAATCTGGTTACTGTTTAATTTTACCGCAATCTGCCAGAAATTGTGAAGAATACATGGAACTTTATACGTTTTACAAATTTTCATTACCTGTCCGGCCAGTTGTTCATACTCCGCTTCTGTCAGATCCTTTTCCCTTAAAATCAGTGCTTTGGGATGCCATTCGCATACTATTTTGATCTGCTCAAGGAACGGTCTTTTGCACAAATGCCGGTTGCTGACTGCGATCACATTTTCGCAGTACTCCTGATTTTCCTTATACATAGATATAATCGCTCATAACCGGCTGAAGATGATTTGTCAGCAGTGCATCATAAACTTCCTTCACTGACCGTCCATCGGAAATCTCAAACTGGTCATCGCCTTTCTCTTCAATTTCTTCCACGTGACCTCCAATTCCTGTACTGACCCCGGCAGAAATTTTCGTCGCTGCAATCTGAACAAGATGATCTCTTACCCGTTCGCATTCCCTTGTCGAAACCGTAATGCTGGCAAATGGCATAAATAACCGGTATGCACAGACAACCTGCAGAAGCTGTTGTTCATGCACATCCATCGGATTGATCCGGTCATTATTGATGATCGGACGAAGTCGCGGACAGGAAAATGCAATCTCAGCATGGGGATATTTTCTTTGAAGAAGATATGCATGATATCCTGTCGCAAATGCATCTTTTCTGAAATCATCCAGTCCCAGCAAAGCACCGAACCCCACACCACGCATTCCGCCCATTAATGCACGCTCCTGTGCATTGACACGATACGGATAGATTCTTTTATGCCCTGCCAGATGCAGTGTCTCATATTTATCTGAATTATAAGTTTCCTGAAATACTGTCACATAATCTGCTCCACACTCATGCAGATAAGCATACTCATCTGAATTGACCGGATAGATCTCAAGCCCGATTACTTTGAAATATTTTCTTGCGATCTTACATGCCTCTCCAATATATTCTACATCCGATTTGCTCCGGCTCTCACCTGTCAGGATCAGAATTTCCTGCAGTCCTGTCGCTGCGATCGCCTGCATCTCTTTTTCGATTTCTTCTGCATTCAGCCTTGCTCTGTTGATCTTGTTATGGCAGTTAAATCCACAATAAATACAATAATTTTCACAGTAATTCGCAATGTAGATCGGAGTGAACATATAGACGCTGTTCCCAAAATGCTTTCTTGTCTCCACCTGTGCCGCCTGTGCGATTTCCTCCAGATATGGAAGGGCTGCCGGGGACAGAAGTGCCTGAAAATCCTCCGGTGTACGCTGTGAATGTGCCAATGCCCTTTTTACATCTGCTGCCGTATACTGGTCATAATCATACGCATTCATTTTTTCCACAACCTGATCCAGTATTTCCGATCCAATGTCCTCCATTCCCGGAAGGTATGTCATATGGTCGATCCGGTTTTTCTTCTGATCCTCCAGAATTTCCTTACTCAGAATGCTCTCATTGATATGCATCTCATGGGTATGTCTATCTTCCCTGGTCTGTGTGCTTTCCTGTGTATGTGTATCTTCCATTGTATTTGTATGTTCCATTCTGCTGCCTCCTAATCCTGAAGAAATCCTGTCAGTGGTGAGGACGCACTACCGCCCCGCTCCATGGTTCTTCCCAGTCCTGAAAGATACGCATTTCTTCCGGCCTCGATCGCTTTTTTGAAAGCTTCTGCCATCATCGGCACATCTCCTGCGGTTGCGATCGCTGTATTTGCCATCACAGCATCTGCTCCCATCTCCATTGCTTCACATGCCTGAGATGGCCGCCCGATCCCTGCATCCACAATCACCGGAATCTCAATTTCATCGATCAGGATCTGAATAAACTCTTTCGTACTCAGTCCTTTATTGGAACCGATCGGTGCTCCCAGTGGCATCACGCATGCCGCACCTGCATCCACCAAAGCTCTTGCCACATTCAGGTCAGGATACATATATGGCATGACAACAAATCCTTCTTTTGCCAGTATTTCCGTTGCTTTTATCGTTTCATAATTATCTGGCAGTAAATACTTTGAATCATGAACCACCTCGATCTTAACAAAATCTCCGCATCCTACTTCTCTTGAAAGTCTTGCGATTCGCACTGCCTCATCTGCAGTTCTTGCTCCTGACGTATTCGGCAGAAGTGTGACATTTTCCGGGATATAATCCAGGATGTTGGCAAGTCCCCCCTCATTCGCCCGACGCAGAGCCAGTGTGATGATCTGCGCATCTGCTTTTTCAATACAGGCTTTCACCAGTTCCAGTGAAAATTTTCCTGATCCTAAAATAAACCGGGAAGTAAATTCATGACCTCCCAAAATTAATTTGTCTTGTGCTGTCTTCATTTTTTAATTTCTCCTTCTTTTTTATTTTCTCTTTAAGCCTCTTCTTCCCCAAGAATCAGTCTCGTGATCATATTTGCCTCATGGGCGGCACAAACCGCAACTCTCGCTGCCATCAGTCCCTTGCCATATTCCGGTTCGCTTACCCGGTCACCACAGAGGTAAAAATTTTTCATCAGTCTCTGCGTCCGGATCGTATTACTGCTTCCATAACCTGCCATCCCGGTTGCAGAAACTAATTTCTTTTCCGGGAAATGTTCCAGTATCCCGTTGACCAGCATTGCCTTTGCCTCCGGTCTGTCGAAAGCTTCACAGACGATCGGTGCATCAGCAAAAAGTTCCTGTAAATTTTCTTCCGTCACCTTCACTGTATCTGTTCGGATCTCTAAATATGGATTGATTCGCTCCAGCAGAGATTTCAGTGCATCGGTTTTATACATTCCGATCTGATCGATAAAGTACTGCTGTCGGTTCAGATTGGTGATATCCACCACATCAAAATCAATCAGATGCAGATGCCCCACCCCGATCCTTGCCAGTGCAGATGCCACATTTGATCCAAGACCACCCAAACCTGCGATTGCCACATGACCTTCTGATAAAAGCTGCTGCTTCTCCGGTGAATGCCGCTCATTCAACGCCTCTATGATTTCTTCTTTTGTCAATGTCATTTTCAGCCTCCTCCAACAAATGTCACGATTTCCATACTGTCACCATCTTTCAGACGAGTCTCTGAGTATTCGTATTTTGGAAGGATCCCTCCATTTAACTCCACAGCAATCCGATTCATCCGATAACCATTTTCTTCAAGATAATCCGCAACCGTCTGCTCTTCCTGATCCTTTACTTCTTTTCCATTTACTGTAATCATTTTCTCCTCCTTCTGCTCTTTCCTGCACCTCATCTTGTGCGTCCCGCTGAAGATCTTATATATGATCGAGATACTCATCATGGTATAGGAAAAAATCTACTGGATTTTTTCATATACCTGACACCAAAAAAGAAGTCCACAAAGAACTACACCCGCGGTGGTGTACCCCTTCATGAACTTCTGTCCACTCTAAATCAGTATCTCTATTTATTTTCAGCAAGATTTAGTATAAAAGACTTTCCTGAAAATGTCAATCTTTTACGTCCGGCTGTTTGTGTCAAGTAAACGTTGGCAACTTCCTCATTGTTTTTCTTGAATGATATTTTTGGTGCTAGAATCGGTTTACGTTTACCATTTAAGCTTTGATTAGTGCCATGCTCGGCACACATAAAAAAGCGGCACACTATTTTAGTGTACCTGCTCTTTCTAACTTTCCAAGTCTCTCTGCCTGCTCCAGAAGTTCCCCAATCCTGCGGTTATACGTTCCGATCTGCACCCCGGCATCGATCACTCTTCCGCATCGTTCTATCATTTTCTCTGCACTTGCAAGAGTTTCATCCGAAATTTCCTCGAAAGCTTTTTCTGTGATCACTTCCACTGCAAGCTGTTTTGCCAGCTCGCAGTCAATATCATTTTCATACAAAATGCCGGCTGCAAAAGGGATCCTCTCTTTTCTCAGTTTCCTGTATACCGGGATTCCGCTGCCGCCTGAAGAAATGACCAGCACTTCCGGCTCTCCCTTTATTCCCGGCAGTTCAATACTTCCAAATCTGGGATCAAAGGAGCCGTTCGTTATCTCATATAAGTCACGGATGATTTCTTCCTGAAATACCTCTTCCGGCTTTCCGAAATGGGAGATATTTTCTCCTTTCACGCATACGATCTTGTCTGATACTTTCTGTGCAAGGTCGATCTCATGCAAAGACATGATCACCGTCATTTTTTTCTCTCTTGCCATCTTTTCCAGGATTGCCAGAAGCTCCAGCTTGTGCTTCACATCCAAAAAGGAAGTCGGCTCATCCAGAATCAGGATTTCCGGCTCCTGACAGATTGCCCTCGCCAGTAAAACTCTCTGCCGCTGTCCATCGCTGATCGCATTGAAATCCCGGCTGCCCAGTTCCTGTGCATGGACTGCCTCCATTGCTTCTTCCACCAGCTCTTCATCCCGCTTTGCCAGGATTCCAAGTCTGCCGGTATACGGATACCGCCCGGTTGCCACAATATCATGACAGGTCATCAGTTCTGTCTTGATCCGCTCGGTAAGGACCACCGCCATTGTGGAAGATAACTCTTTATATGACAGTTCCATCAGAGACGTATCATCAAAAAATACAGTTCCGCCGATCAGCTTTAATTGTCTTGTAATACTTTTTAAAATCGTAGATTTCCCAGAGCCGTTTGGCCCGATCAGTGTCACGATCTCGCCTTTGTCTATCCCGATATTGATATCCCGGATCAGCGGATTTCCATGATACCCGACTGCCAGGTCTTTTAACTGAAAATAAAAATCCGCCATACACTACCTGCCCTTCTCCCGTTTCACCATCATATAAATGACGATCGGGGCACCTAAAATGGATGTTACTGTACTGATATTCAATTCCACCGGTGCAAGTGCCATTCTTGCGATCAGGTCACAGATCATACAGAAAACCGCCCCCGCAAAGAATGTTCCCGGAATAATCACGATCGGTTTCGATGTTCCGAATGCCTTTCTTGTCAGAAATGGAACTGCGATTCCCACAAAGGAGATCGGTCCTGCAAATGCCGTCACACTTGCAGACAGCACACTGGAAAGCAGGATCAGCACCACCCGGAAGACTTTGATATTCACACCCATACTCTGTGCATATGCCTCACCAAGCTGATAGGCACTGACCGGTTTCGACAACAGGAATGTGCATACAAATGCGATCCCGACCACCACTGCCGCCACCTGCACGTTGCTCCAGCTCATTCCTGAAAAGCTTCCCTGCGACCAGCCATGCAGATTGACAATGTCTGAATCATCTGCAAACGTTACAACGAAATCTGTGATAGCAGAACAGATATAACCGATCATGATTCCTCCGACCAGCAGTGCCGCCATATGATGTACTTTTTTTGACATCAGAAGAATGAAACCCGTCGAGATCAGTGATCCGATAAACGCTGCCACGATCAGTGTATACGATGAAAAATGACCCATATAGTTCAAAAAAATAATCATCGTCATTGCTACGACCATTTTTGCCCCGGAAGAAATTCCAAGGACAAACGGTCCCGCAATGGGATTGGCAAAGAATGTCTGCAAAAGGAAACCGGACAAAGATAATGCTCCTCCCAGCATCGCTGCCATCAGGATCCTCGGAAGGCGGATCCTCCAGATAATGCTGTATTCCGTTGCCGCCCCGTCACGCAGAAAAAGAATCCTGAGGATCTTAGGAACGGAAATATGCACATTTCCTGTGTTGATATTGAGTACCACTGTCACTGCAAATGCAATCACCAGCCCTGAAAATACAGCTATGTATCTGGATCTCCGTCTGAAATTTTCTCCGTGAAAACTTGTATCTTTCATAGTTTCTCCATTATTTCATCTTCTCAAGAAAGGTCATTTCTTTAGGATCCCCATCTGTCAGCATCAGATGCATATCCATGATCAGCTCTCCAACCGTATCCGTTGCCTGATACAGGTTCTTTCCTGTATACCATACATTTCCTTCTTTTACTGCCTTAAATTCGGAAAACAAATTGCTCTTCGCTTCCAGATCACTGATACTCTTCACCTGCCCGTCGATTGTTCCGTTATAGATCAGATAATCAGCATCCACTGCTGTTGCATAGAATTCTTCCATAGTCAGTTTGACTGACGGAGCATTACTGTCTGCGTTTTTCAGGTTCTTGAACGCATAACGTCCTCCTGCGATCTCAATCATGGAAGGAATATAATCTTCTGATTTTCTTACCACGATAGAACCATCTGTATTCACATAAAAATATACCACAGTCTTTTCTGTATTTTCAAAGCCTTTCAGCTTCTCGATCACCTGAGCCTGCTCTTCAAAAAAACGGTCGGCTGCATCTTCTTTGTTCAGCATTGCACCGTACAGTTTGATCCACTCGGTTCTGCCCAATGGGTGAGATTCATAACTGGAATAGTCCACAAAGACCGGTATATCCAAATCTTCGATCATCTCCTGTACTTTCGGAGTATGAAGGATCATGGTTGATTCTACGGCAAGATCACACTCTCCGTTCACCAGAGTCTCATAATCCGGCTCACTGTATTTTCCTGCGTAGATCATGTCACCGGACTCCATCGCTTTCTTTGCATCTTCTACATACCAGCCGGATGCATTGACACCGGAAAACTTTACCTGATCAATGGCATCCACTGCATCCACCAGAGACATGATCGCTGTTGCTGCCATATAGATATGATCCAACGGCTGCTGCAGGACTACAAGATTCTCCGGCAATCCTTCCGGGGCTTCTTTCCCTTCCGGCACAACAAGGTACTGTCTGTCTTCATGTACATCCAACAGCTTGTATCCGTCCTTATAATAGTATACATCAAATTCTGTCGCATAGGTCAGATCCATTGTCGACTCATAGGTAAGCCCCTCGATCTCCGGCCCTTTTTTATCACTTTTTGACTGATCATCTTTTGTATCCCAAGTCTGTTCTTCTGCCTGCTGTGTACTGTCTGTACTTTTTTTACCAGCTCCCGGCTGACCGCAGCCCCCCAGAGAGAGAGCCGCTGCCAGCAGCAATGCAGTTATTTTACAAAGCTTTTTTTTCATTTACTGATTCTCCTGTACTCCTGCTTCATCTACTGCCTCTTCAAACATCTTGTCCATTTTCTCTTCACATCCGAACAGTACTCCATATACCTTGATCCACTCGTACTGTGCAAGTTCCGTCTTTTCATCTGCACTCCGGTCAATGATCATCGGGATACCAAGCAATGCAAATTTTTCGGTGATCTCTTCCATTCTTTCTGTCTGCTCTTCTACGGTCAGTTCATCAGGATCATCGGTTGACTGCTTTTTTGTCTTCTTATCTTCTATCTTTGTGCTGTCTTTTTCTGCATCTTTCGGCAGGAGTTCTCCCGGAAGCAGTGCAAGGGACACTTCTTTCTTCACAAGTGCTTTTAATTCCGGTTTTTCAAAGCTTCCCCCGTAAATAACTTCAGCATCCGCTTCATCTTCATCCTCATTTACCTGCATTTTTTCTGCAATCTCAGGAACAGTACAAGCTTTCTGCTCCATTCCTACTGCTGCCACAGAGTCAAGGAGATCCAGTTCTTTCATCTGTTCAAGGATCTCATCTGATGCCACATAGGTTTTATCTGTCGGCATTTTCACAATGATCATATCCTGATCCAGACCAACCGGTACTTCTACGTCTTCCGGCACAAGCAGATATTTTACAACATTGCCTTTATACAGTTCTGCTGCCAGTTCTTCTTCACTGACTCCATTCTGATCCGATGTGAAATCTCCGCTTTCCTCTTCCGCAGCGTCACTCTTACTGCTCTTATTTTCTGTGCTGTCTTTCTTATCGGACTTGGAAACCTCTTTCTCTGTATCCTCAGAAGTTTCTTTGGATGTCTTTTCAGGATCTCTTGCCGTATCTTTTGTCATGTCTACTTCCAACAGAACGATTCCCTGATCGTAATGGTAGATCTTGAAATATTCTGCATATTCCAGTTCTGTTTCTGACTGATATTCAAGTCCCATGATCTCCGGTGCTTTTTCGTCCAGTGTCTTATTACTGTTCTCCCCGACAGTTGTGCCATTTCCTGCTGCGGCAAGATAGACGAAAATACTGTACTCGATCTCATGTGCCACAGACATCTTATCTGTCATTCCAAGGATCTTATTATTTTTATTCAATGCGATCGGGATAACTACGGTCGCTGTTCCTCCGCTCTTTGTCGTATAATATGTATTTCCGTTGGCTTTTACATACTGGTAATGGTCACTGCTGAATACCAGTGTTGCATAAGCCTGTCCATTTTTGATTGTTACTTTATTACAGGTAATCCTTACTTTTCCTGTACCGCCGGACCAGGTAAAGCGATCCGGTGTATATACTCCGTCTTTTAAGGCCGTTGTGCTGTCTACGCGTCCTGTAGAACCACTGGTATCTGCCTCATATTTTGACTCATGATCAGCCTTGCCGTCATTCTTTCCATTAGAACCATTGGATGGTTTCGTTGACGGTGTCGTTGGTTTTGTCGGGTTGGACGGTTTTGAATCATTTCCCTGATCATCTTTTCCGATATCACCGGTCTTTACAAGCGTATCAGATTTAAATGTCAGCATTCTGTCATACCAGATCTTATTTTTGATCGAATAAGCTGCAACTGCAATTTCCTTATCTAATGACTCCACCGGAATTTCATAAGTATACTTTTCTCCGTTCTCTGTCATCTTTGTCTGGAATGGAATCCAGCTTGATTTGTCTGCTGCCGCCGCCTGTTCTTTTGTTCCGACATACAGATAACCGTATCCCGTACCGCTCAGCGTCAGAACCGCCTTCATCTTTCCATTTTTTACAGTCAGTTCACATCCAATGACACGGAACATAGACGCACTGGAATCCACCTGGATACTGTAAATTCCATCTGCCGGAACTTTTGTGCCAGGTTCCGGATCTGGTGTCGGATCAGGATCCGGTGTCGGAAGTTCTCCTGTCTTTGGCAGAATTCCGTTAATATAGAAAGTACTCTGCTTTTCTGCCCATTTATTTGATTTCTGAATGTGGACTACATAATTGATCTCTTTTCCAAGATCCCTGGTCGGAATCGTAAATGTAAATGTCTTATAACCACTGGCGATCTCGGACTTATCCTCGGCACTGATGGCAGCGGCATCTTTCGCAGTATCCGCATCTGTCACTGATCCGATGTATAATTTATCATAAGAGGATGCCTGCGTAACCATAGTCACGGTTGCTGTATCCCCATTGATGGAAATACTGCTGCCCCGTTCAAAATTCAGGCTTGCATAGCTGCTGGTCGGATATGCTGAACCGTACAGATCATAAACTCCATTTTCTGTTACATTCGCTTTTCCTTCCAGATTCGGCACATTGATATATAAATCTCTCGCCCAGGACATCCACGCAGAAGCCGTTCCCGGTGTAACTGCAAGGTTCATTCCCTGCTTTTCTGCAGGAACTGTCAGTGTAAATGTCGTTGTATCATCATCTGCACGATAAACTCCATTTACTGCAGATGTCTTATCTGCATCTGCCTGAACTCCCTGATACAGGCGGGTCCATTTCTGACCTTTCACATTCAAAGTCAGGATTACATTTTTTCCCTTTAATACAGCCTTTGAAGAAACAATATTGAAATCATTGTACGCTGCACCCGTTCCCCCGGCGATCACTTTTACTGCATCTGCCGCACTCGGAAGTTCTGTGATTCCCTCATCCGGGATATACATCCACAGATACTGGTTCGAGTACCAGCTTCCATCCGGCTTTCCAAGTGTTACTGGGATTGTCGTTCCCTTTGCAGAAGCCGGCAGATGGAATGTGAAGCTCCATTCTCCATTTGCTTCTGTGCCATTTGCTACAGATTCTTTCAGTTCATCATCTTTATAGCCAAAATAGATCTTGTCAAAGGAGACATTCTTTGTTGACAGAGTGATCTCCAGTTCCTCTCCATCCTGTACCACTTTTGATTCACTGGTCTTGAACATTGCAAAGTCAGCTCCGTTGGACTTTACTACTTTTACCTGATTCCCCGTAACAACCGGAGCCTCCGGCAGCTTCACTACTGCTTCGGAAGAAGTGACACTCGTTCCTGTCGCATCAGAAACGATACAACGATACTTTCCTGCTGTCTCCAGAGACATGGTAAATGTATATGTTGCAGTCTTTGCAGTAACTCCGGTACAGTCTGCCCACGTTGCACCATCGGCACTGAACTGCCACTGATAATTCAGATTGATTCCTTCTTCACCGGATGCCTCCACCGACAGTGCCACAGAACTTCCGCTGCCTGCCTCAGTCTCCTGCTTCGGCTGCGTTGTGATGTTGATCTCTGACGGTTTCACAAAATCGTCCATTGCAGGAAGCTTGAATGCCAGTGAACTTGAAGTGCTCCACTTCTGCGTTCTTCCATTTCTTGGTACAAAAGAGACTTCTCCGCCTGCTTTTTCAAGTGGCACGGTAAAGGTAAATTTTTCAAGATTTTTTTCTGTATCGACTTCACCTAAAATGATCGGTTCTTTTGTCTCATCATTTCTATTTCCGATATAGATTGCATCATAAGTAAAACTGCCACTGCTTGCCGGCTGTATCCAGACCGAAACCTGCAATGCCCCGCCTTTTACAACCACTTTAGATGCAGCGATCTTGATCATACTGTAAGCCTGTCCCGGCTTCTTTGCATCATCAGAACCATAAATTGCCGTAACTCCGTCATTTGCCTGATAATCTTCTTTTTCTCCTGATGTCTGCACATCCGGGATACTCATCCACAGCAGATTTTCAGACCATGTTCCTTTATCTGAACGTCCTACCGAAACCGGAATCCAACTGTTCTTTGCGGAAATCGGAACCTGGATCGTAAACTGGCAGGTACTTCCGGTATTCGTACCCTGAACATAATTGCTCTTATCCTCGTCTGTCGCTGCACCGAGATACAGACGGTCAAATACAGTCTTTGTACCGGTACTAAAGGAAATCTCGATCTTATCCCCTTTTACGGTACACGTTGCATCTGTGATCGGGAACATTCCATAAGAAGTTCCATCATTTTTCAGAACTTCAACCCCTGTGATCTCTTTCGTCGGTGTTACAAGTGTCTCTTTTGCAGTTGTCTCATCGGCCTGCTTTGCAGTTTCTTCCGAAGATTTCTCTTCTGCATCCTTTTTCTCCGCATCAGCTTTGTCAGACGGATCATCTGATTTTTCATTCATTTTTTCAGAATCTTTTCCTTCTCCCGTCTCATCAGAAGTATTCTGATCTTCTCCCGGATTTTCACCGGTACTGCCGGAATCCTGTGACGGTGTATTCTGATCCTGTGAACCTGTATTTTCTGAACCTGCATTCTCAGAACCATTTTCTTTTGATCCGTTTCCGGTATGATCTGCATCAGCGGACTGCGATCCATCGGATGTATTGGTTCCACCAGAGGTATCTGTTCCACCGGAAGTATCTGTTCCTTCCTGAATGCCTGCTCCGTCTGCCAAATTTTCTCCTGCATTCACCGCTCCTGCCGCCTGTGCGGTCTCCGCATTTTCTGCGTATGCTTTCGTATAAGACATCGGTGAAACTGCCATAGAAAACGCAAGCAACATGGCAAGATATTTAACCTTTTTGTTCTTCATTTTTCCTCCTGTCTTGAATAATACGGGAAATAAGCTGAACTTATCTAAAAGTAAGTAAGAAACGTCAGAAAGACAATGAAAATAAACCGGTTTCTTTGAGCTGTCTGAGTCAGAAAAGAATTTCTTTTAAGAAAAGCTCCCGGATCCATTACTTTTCGGTACAATCAATTACTCGTGATCTGGAATGTACATTCCCCGCACCAGCGACCGGCAGGTTTCCTGACTTACAAATCTTATGCCCGAACGCCTTCCCGGTCTCCCAGTGGCTGCGTCTTCACGCCTGCCGGTCACATTTGCTTACAGTGACGAGTTCGTGCAGGAATTGCACCTGCTTCCCTTTTACCTGTTGCTATATCTTCCTATATAGAACAGCACCGAACGCTTTATTTACTTTGTTCTTCGCTACTATAGCATGATGCCATAGGAAAGTCAACGTTACGCCTTGACCGCCCAACGCATCTTCGTCGATCTTGCACGCCCATTCTTTGCACATTCCTGTGCGGACGGGCGGATCACATCCTTCGCATAATCAGAATAGATGCCTGCTTTATAACCTGCTTTTAATGCTTTCTTTACCAGCTTGTCCTCACCGGAATGAAACGTCAGGATTGCAACTCTTCCGCCCGGACGCAGTGCATCCGGCAATTTCTCCATAAACTCATACAAAACTTCAAACTCATTATTCACATCGATTCGCAGAGCCTGAAATGTTCTCTGACAGGTTTTCTTTACGATATCCTTTTTCTCTTTATTGTCTGGAAGAAAAGAAAGTGTCTTCTCGATCACGTTCCTGAGCTTTGTCGTTGTATCAATCCGGTTTCCTCTGCGAATCTCATCCGTGATCGCTTTTGCCAGTTCTTCACAATATGGTTCATCAGAATTTTCATATAACATTCCCGCAAGTTCTTCTCTTGAGATGGTATCCAGACGCTCTGCTGCACTGATTCCCTTTTCCTGATTCAGCCGCAAATCCAGAGGCCCATCGGCTTTAAATGAAAATCCTCTTTTGGGATTGTCGATCTGCATGGACGATACGCCAAGATCTGCCAAAATAAAATCGAATCCTCCCACTTTCTCTGCAATTTCATCAATCGTGCAGAAATTCTGAAGGCAGACCGTCAGGATTTTCTCTCCGAATCCCTGCTCTTCCAGTCGTTTCTTCGTCTTTGCCGATTCCTCCGGGTCTACATCTGTAGCATAGATATGCCCCTGTCCTTTCAGACATTCCAGCATGGCTTTTGTATGCCCGCCATAT
>UMKP01022384.1_pt1 | contig 14520 bp, 10 predicted proteins | sample 1966341 | NCBI WGS metagenome assembly UMKP01 (sample SAMEA4836179, study PRJEB28245) | human gut metagenome | biome: gut microbiome; material: fecal sample | place: Denmark | collected 2008
GCCTCCCACACCTGACCTTCCTCGATCTCGCCATCACCTAACAGCGTATAAACACGGTAATCTTTGTGATCCATCTTTCCTGCAAGTGCCATTCCGACCGCACAGGAAATTCCCTGTCCCAGAGAACCGGATGACATATCCACTCCCGGAATATGCTTCATATCCGGATGTCCCTGTAAATAGGAACCGGTATGACGCAATGTCTCCAAATCCTTCACCGGAAAATATCCGCGGTTTGCCAGCGCAGAATAAAGTCCCGGCGCCGTATGTCCTTTCGATAAGACAAAGCGGTCACGATCCTCCATTTTCGGATTTTTTGGATCAATATTCATCTCTTCAAAATATAAATATGTAAAAATTTCTGTCGCCGAAAGCGATCCCCCCGGATGCCCCGACTTCGCAGCATGCGTTGCAGTCACGATGCCCTTGCGAACCTCGACTGCAGTCTGCTTCAGTTCTGTGATAGTCATTGATACCCTCCTTTAGTGTCATATAAACTCTGCGAAACCCACCTCAAACTCTTCTCACGTTAAGCTGCTGACGGGTTTCGCAATGATTTTTATTACTCTCCGAAGACGGCAGAGCGGTTTCTATAATCTTTTTGTAAAACCTTAGTCACCGAAAACCGCTCTATAGTCCTTCTGGAATTTTTCGATTCCTGCGTCGGTCAGTGGGTGTTTTGTCATCTGGACGATTACGTTGTACGGCACGGTTGCGATATGTGCACCTGCTAATGCGCAGTCTGTGACATGGATCGGGTTACGGATGGATGCTGCGATGATCTCTGTCTCAAGTCCATAGTTGTCAAAGATCTGAACAATATCCTGAATCAGATCGATGCCTGCTGTACTGATATCATCTAATCTTCCAAGGAATGGAGAAACATAGGTTGCGCCTGCTCTTGCTGCGAGGAGTGCCTGATTTGCAGTAAAGATCAGTGTTACATTGGTCTTGATGCCCTCTGCAGAGAGAACTTTTACTGCCTTTAAGCCTTCTACTGTCATAGGAATTTTTACAACCATGTTCGGATGGATCGCTGCGATCTCACGTCCCTCTTTGATCATGCCCTCTGCATCAACAGTTGTCGCTTTTACCTCACCGCTGATCGGTCCGTCTACGATGGATGTGATCTCTTTGATTACTTCGTTAAAATCTCTTCCCTCTTTTGCGATCAGGGATGGGTTCGTGGTAACACCACAGATCACTCCCATATCATTTGCTTTACGGATATCCTCTACATTTGCTGTGTCAATAAAAAATTTCATACTATACCTCTCCTTTTCTTTGTGTGCTCGTGCACACAACTTGTTTTACTTATGATAATCTCTTTTATTTAAAACTTCAACCGTGTTTTTGTGTTTTCATGATTTTGCACAACTTTTTTGCGTGCATGTGCACACTTTTCACAAAACAAGTTTTTGCTTCAAAATATGCACATGCTTTTCCAGTGTTTAACGATAAAACAGTTCCCCAATCTGTAAGTCACGTTTGAAATCACGGATCTTCGTATCTTTGTCAATATAAACAGCCTCGATGCCCATTGCATTTGCCCAGTCGCCCATCTGCTCTGCGGTCAGATCGTATGTAAATGCGGTATGATGTGCGCCGCCTGCAAGGATCCATGCCTCTGCACCGGTATAGAGATCCGGCTGTGGTGTCCAGAAGTTTGTCGCTACCGGGAGTTTCGGCATCGGTTTTTCCACTTTCTTGCAGTCCACATCATTGATGATCAGACGGAAACGGTTGCCAAGATCGATCAGGGAAGTTGCGATACCTTTACCTTCTTTGGATGTGAATACCAGTCTTGCAGGATCTTCCCTGTCACCCATGGAGAGTGGCTGGCACTTGATGCTGATCGGGCCATCTGCGATGGACGGACAGATTTCCAACATATGTGCCTCTAAGATTCCTTCTTTGCCTTTGACAAAGTTGTAGGTGTAATCCTCCAACATGGATGTTCCCTTTGCATCCTTTTTGCCCTCGGTCATAATCTTCATCAGACGGACCATGGCAGCAACTTTCCAGTCACCCTCTGCTCCAAATCCGTAACCTTTTCCCATCAGACGCTGGATTGCAAGTCCCGGAAGCTGTTTTAATGCACCAAGATCTCCAAAGTGGGTTACGATCGCCTGGTAATTCTTTTCGTCTAAGAAACGTTCAAAACCAAGCTCGATCTGTGCCTGGACTGCAACATGACGGCGGAATTCTTCCGGATCACGTCCCTCTAATAAAATGTCATATTTCTCGTAATATTCATCTACAAGGGCATTGGTATCAGATTCGGATACTGCTGCGACGGACTCCGCGATCTCATTGACCGGATATGCATCCACTTCCCAGCCGAATTTTAACTGTGCTTCTACTTTATCGCCCTCAGTTACCGCAACGTTTCTCATATTGTCAGCGACACGCATCACACGGATATGGCTGCTCTCGATCACGCCGACTGCGGTGCGCATCCAGGAAGCGATCTTCTCCTGTACCACCGGATCAGACCAGTGTCCGACAACCACTTTGCGCTCGATTCTCATACGGGTCACGATATGACCGTACTCTCTGTCACCATGCGCAGACTGGTTTTCATTCATGAAATCCATATCGATGGAATCATATGGGATCTCTTCATTGAACTGTGTATGTAAATGTAATAATGGTTTTCTGTACTCCTGTAAACCTAAGATCCAGGATTTTGCCGGTGAAAATGTATGCATCCATGTGATGACACCTGCACACTCTTCATCCATATTTGCCTCATTAAACGTTTTACGGATCAGCTCGTTTGTGATCAGTGTCGGTTTCCAGATGACTTCATAAGGAAGTACCCCTGACTCATTTAACTTTGCAACGATGATCTTTGCATGCTCTGCCACATGCTCTAAGCACTCATCCCCGTATAAATCCTGTGATCCGGTGCAAAACCAGAATTTATAATTTTTTGTTTTTAACATGTGCAAATTCCCTCCTGATACACTTTATTTTTTTATTATTTTTATAAGATCGGCATCGTCTCTACCGCTGCCATTTCTGCTTCCAGTGCCTTTTTATAGTTTTCAATATAAGCATCAAATCCTGCCACATCCGCCGGATCCGGCTCCATGACAGTTCCTGTTTCCCCACCAAAGATCTTACCGGATAAATACTGCTCTAATGTTTCGCCTTCTGCTTTGTGTACCATGTATGATGCAAGCAGTGCCATGCCCCATGGGCCGCCCTCGCCTGCAGTTTCCATAACTGCTACCGGCGCATCCATTGCCGCAGCAAGGATTCCCTGTCCGACTCCTTTTGTCTTAAACAGTCCTCCATGCCCGTAAATGCGGTCTACTTTTACTTTTTCCTCTTTTAACAGGATATCCAGACCGATCTTTAACGTGGCAAGTGATGCATAAAGATGGCTTCTCATAAAGTTTGCCAGTGTAAAATGTGCATCCGGTCTGCGCACGAAAAGCGGACGGCCTTCATTTAAACCGGTTACCGGCTCACCGGAGAAATAATTGCAGGCAAGCAGACCTCCACAGTCTTTATCTCCCTCTAATGCTTTCCGGTAAAGTGTTCCAAACAACTCATTCATATCCGGTTTCATGCCAAATGCTTCTGCAAATTCTTTGAATAATCCAACCCATGCATTCAGGTCTGATGTACAGTTATTGCAGTGAACCATCGCAACGGTATCACCGGACGGTGTGGTTACCATGTCAAGCTCCTCATGTACATTCTTTAAATCTTCCTCGAGAACGACCATCGCAAACACGGATGTTCCGGCAGATACATTTCCTGTGCGGACTGCAACGGAATTTGTCGCAGCCATACCGGTTCCTGCATCTCCCTCCGGCGGGCAGAGTGGAATGCCTGCGGAAAGATTACCGCTCTTATCCAACAGTTTTGCTCCCTCAGCAGACAACGTTCCTGCTGCCTCCCCTGCAACTAAAACTTTCGGCAGGATCTCACGCAGTTTCCACGGATATCCTTTTGGTGCGACAAGTGCGTCAAATTTATCGATCATTGTCTGATTGTAATCTCTTGTCTTTGCGTCGATCGGGAACATACCGGATGCCTCTCCGACACCAAGTACTTTCTCTCCGGTCAGTTTCCAGTGAATGTATCCGGCTAAGGTTGTAAAATACGAAATGTTTCCTACATGTTCTTCCCCGTTTAAGATCGCCTGATATAAATGTGCGATGCTCCAGCGCTGTGGAATATTAAAGGAAAACTCCTTTGTAAGTGCTGCCGCAGCCTCCCCCGTGATCGTATTGCGCCAGGTGCGGAACGGTACAAGTAACTCCCCGTCTTTGTCAAATGCCATATAGCCATGCATCATTCCGGAAAATCCGATCGCTGCGAGTGATGTGATCACCGTATCGTATTTTTCCTTTACATCCTCTGCTAATCTGCCATAACAGTCGGTAAGTCCCGTCCAGATATCATCCAGACTGTATGTCCAGATGCCATCCTCCAAACGGTTTTCCCAGTCATGTGCACCGGATGCAATCGGCTCCCCCGTCTCATTTACAAGAACCGCCTTGATCCTGGTTGAACCGAATTCAATACCAAGTACTGCTTTTCCGGTTTCAATCGTCTGCTTTGCGTTACTCATTATCCCTTCTCCTTTCAGATGTAAACCACTTTTTCTATACTTTCAGCATACAACTTGTATGCATGTGTTAACAAGTTGTTTTTTCTTAAAATACTACTTTATAAAATCTCTATAAATTCGCTTTATTCCTGACCATGTATGGTATAATGTATTAAGCTATGAGCAGTGCCAGATAAGAAGGAACACTGCGGAATAAAATACAGACCAGCACGAACTAATCACAACGTAAAAAGAAAGAGATTTTCCCATGCCATCAGAACATAAAACAAATGAAACCATCAAATACAAACTTGCCACCGCAATGAAAGAATGCATGAAATCCGCCTCCGTAGAGAAGATCACCGTCACGGAGATTGTGGAGACCTGCGGCGTGACACGCCAGACCTTTTACCGGAATTTTAAGGATAAGTATGACCTTATCAACTGGTATTTTGATAAAATTTTACTGGAATCTTTCGAACATATGGGTGAAGGGAAAACTGTGTATGAAGGACTGGTAAATAAATTTCATTATATCCAGCAGGAAAAGCTCTTTTTTAAAGCAGCTTTTAAAAATGACGATCAGAATTGTCTGAGAGATCATGATTTTCAACTGATCTGTGCCTTTTACACCGAACAGCTTGAGACACGCATGGCGTGCAGACTTTCCCGTCAGCTGCAGTTTCAGTTAGAAATGTACTGCCAGGGTTCCATTTATATGACCGTACAGTGGGTGCTTGGCTATCGCAAATGCTCTGCCGAAGAACTCGCACATGCCCTTGCATCTGCCATGCCGGAAGAACTGCAGACTGTATTTCATAAATACGGGTTGGTTTGATGCAGGAAAATGTTACATTCATAAACATTTCTGTTACAAAAAAACCTTCCAGGCAAAACAATTATGCCTGAAAGGTTTTCTTTTACTTATGACAATATACGAATCATAAAGCATACATTCTATGATTTCACCGCTGCAATTACATCAGTTTGCGGAAAAGATTCTTAAGATCTTCCACACTGGCATCTTTCGGGTTACCCGGAGCACATGCATCTGCATGAGCAGATTCTGCAAGAAAATCAAGATCTTCTTCTTTTAATGCCTCAAGTTTTGTCGGGATTCCCACATCAACAGAGAGTTTCTGTACGGCATCAACTGCTGCTTTACGATATTCCTCCACAGACATATCGTCCACACCTTTGACTCCCATTGCACGGGCGATCTCACGGTATTTCTCTCCGGTGCAGTCCGCATTGTACTCCATAACGATTGGAAGCATCATGGCACATGCAACACCATGTGGTGTATCATAAACAGCACCTAAGGTATGAGCCATGGAATGTGCAATTCCAAGACCTACGTTAGAAAATCCCATTCCGGCAATGTACTGTCCAAGTGCCATTCCCTCACGTCCCTCTTTCTTGTTGTCAACTGCATCACGCAGGGATCTTGAAATAATTTCAATCGCTTTCAGATGGAACATATCTGTCATTTCCCATGCAGCTTTGGTTGTATATCCCTCGATCGCATGTGTCAGGGCATCCATACCGGTGGAAGCTGTCAGTCCCTTTGGCATGGAAGACATCATATCCGGATCCACGATTGCAATGACAGGCATATCATGTGGATCGACACAGACGAATTTTCTCTTTCTCTCCACATCTGTGATAACATAATTGATCGTAACCTCTGCTGCCGTACCGGCGGTCGTAGGTACTGCAATGATCGGTACGCATGGTTTTTTCGTGGGTGCAACTCCCTCAAGACTTCTGACATCCTCAAATTCCGGATTGGCAATAATGATTCCGATCGCTTTTGAGGTATCCATAGAAGATCCTCCACCGATTGCGATCAGGTAATCAGCTTCCGCTTTCTTAAATGCCTCAACACCGTGCTGTACATTCTGGATCGTAGGGTTTGCTTTGATATCTGAATAAATTTCATAAGCAAGTCCGTTTTTGTCAAGAATATCCGTTACCTTTTTTGTAACACCAAATTTGATCAGATCCGGATCAGAACATACAAATGCTTTTTTGAAAGCACGCGCCTTTGCCTCTGTTGCAATCTCTTCGATCGCTCCTGCTCCGTGGTAAGATGTTTCGTTTAACATAATTCTGTTTGCCATAATAACCTTCTCCTTTTCCAATACTTATGATACTTTGATTGTAACAGGATCCTATCGTTTTCGTAAGTGACAAAACAGCAAAATTGTAACAAAAAAACCTGTATCAGCAAATTACTGATACAGGCCATGTTATGATCCATTATTATACATTAATCTCCGCTTTTACACCAAGTTCTTCCTTGTTTGCATCCAGAATCGGTTTTACCACATTTGCAATGAATTTATCCACCTGAATCGGTGCACGTCCCACATATTTTGCCGGATCCATCGTGGACTGCAGTGCCTCTAATGTCAGGTTAAATTCAGGATCTGCAGCGATCAGTTCAAGCAGATTGTTGTCTTTTCCTTCCTCTTTGACAGTCTTTCCTGCCTGCATGGATAAGGTACGGATCTTTTCATGTAACTCCTGACGGTTGCCGCCATTCTTTACAGCGTCCATCATAATGTTTTCCGTTGCCATAAACGGGAGTTCTGCCATTAAATGTTTGGTGATTACTTTATCATATACAACCAATCCATCCACTACATTTAAGCACAGGTCTAAGATACCATCGATTGCAAGGAATCCTTCCGGAATGGAAAGTCTCTTGTTTGCAGAGTCATCTAAGGTGCGCTCAAACCACTGTGTTGCGGAAGTGATCGCCGGGTTTAAAGCATCGATCATGACATAACGCGATAAGGATGCGATACGCTCGGAACGCATCGGATTGCGTTTGTATGCCATGGCAGAAGATCCGATCTGGTTCTTCTCAAACGGCTCTTCCACTTCTTTTAAGTGCTGTAACAAACGGATATCATTTGACATCTTGTGTGCACTTGCCGCAATACCTGCAAGAATATTTGCAACGCGTGTATCCACTTTTCTGGAATAAGTCTGTCCGGATACTGCATAGCACTCTTTGAATCCCATTTTTGCAGCGATCATCGGGTCGATCTTGTCAATCGTCTCCTGATCTCCATCAAACAGTTCTAAGAAACTTGCCTGTGTTCCGGTCGTTCCCTTGGAACCGAGCAGTTTTAAAGATCCCATGACATACTCTAGGTCCTCAAGATCCATGATAAATTCCTGTGCCCACAGTGTTGCACGCTTTCCAACAGTCGTCGGCTGTGCAGGCTGGAAATGGGTAAATGCCAGTGTCGGCAGATTTTTGTAAGTATCTGCAAATTTTGCAAGTTCTGCGATAACATTGACCAGTTTTTTATGAACCAGCTCCAATGCCTCCCTCATTAAAATAATATCGGTGTTATCACCAACATAACAGGATGTTGCTCCAAGATGGATGATTCCTGCTGCCTTCGGGCACTGCTGTCCATATGCATATACATGACTCATAACATCATGACGAACCAGTTTTTCACGCTCTCTTGCTACATCATAATTGATGTCCTCAGCATGTGCCTTTAACTCGTCGATCTGTTCCTGTGTAATAACCGGCTTTCCATTCTCGGAAAGTCCTAACTCCATCTCTGTCTCAGCTAATGCAATCCATAATTTTCTCCAGGTACGGAACTTTTTGTCCTGTGAAAAAATATACTGCATCTCCTTGCTGGCATAACGCTCAGATAACGGACTTGTATATCTGTCTGTACTCATTTCTGTTCTCCTTAACATTTGTTATTATCTATCTCTCAAAATCGCCCCGGATGTCTTCTTTCGGCGGTTCCATCGGGTAGGTACCCGTAAAGCATCCCTTACAGATACTTAATCCGCCGACCATTTCCTCTAAACGCTCAACTCCAAGGTATCCAAGGGAATCCGCACCAATGATCTTACGGATATCCTCGATGGAACGATTGTATGCAATGAGCTGTTCTCTCTCCGGGATATCTGTTCCAAAGTAACACGGCCATAAAAATGGTGGGGAACTGATCCTTACATGCACTTCGGTTGCACCGGCATCACGCAGCATTTTTACGATGCGGTCTGATGTCGTACCGCGGACAATGGAATCATCGATCATAATGATACGTTTTCCATCGACCGCCTCTTTTAAAACATTTAATTTCACGCGCACGCTGGACTCTCTGCTGCTCTGTTTCGGCTTGATGAAAGTTCTTCCGACATAGCCGTTTTTCACAAATGCAGTGCCATACGGAATCCCCGACTGCAGGGAATAACCGAGTGCTGCAGCATTTCCGGACTCCGGAACACCGACGACAAGGTCTGCATCCACCGGTGAATCCATGGCGAGGAAACGTCCTGCCTTGATCCTGGATGCATAGACACTGACACCGTCGATATGGCTGTCCGGTCTTGCAAAGTAAATATATTCAAAAATACAGCGCGCCTCTTTTTCTTTTGGCAGTGCTAAAGAAAGGTCAGACTGAATGCCGCCCTCCGGTGTGATCGTAACGATCTCACCCGGCAGTACATCACGGACATACTCCGCGCCGATCGTATCAAGTGCACAGGTCTCGGATGCCAAAATGTAGGCATTGTCACGTTTTCCAATACAGAGCGGTTTAAAACCGTACGGATCACGCGCTCCGACTAACTTTCTCGGGCTCATCACTACCAGTGCAAACGCACCCTTGATCTTCTGGCAGGCACGTCCCACTGCCTCTTCCACACTGTTTGAATTTAAACGCTCACGGGCAATGTGATAGGCGATGACCTCAGAGTCGATCGTCGTCTGGAAAATTGCTCCGGTATACTCTAAATCCTTGCGCAGTTCCATTGCATTGATCAGGTTTCCGTTGTGTGCGAGCGCTAACGTTCCCTTTACATAATTAAGAACCAATGGCTGTGCATTCTCACGGGTGGAAGCTCCTGCCGTCGAATAACGGACATGTCCGACACCGATATCGCCATGCATAGGTTCTAAATTATCCTGCGTGAATACCTCATTGACAAGTCCCATGCCTTTGTATGAGGTCACCTTTCCCTTGGGTCCGTTCGTTTCACTGACCGCAATACCACAGCTCTCCTGTCCACGGTGCTGCAATGCAAAAAGACCATAATAGATCGTAGACGCAACGTCTCCGCCATCAAAGTCGTACATTCCGAATACACCACATTCCTCGTGCAGTCCGCTGTCCCCATTCGTCTGCCATGGTGTATCTTTCACAAATCCATTGTTGTCCATAAATGTATCTCCATTAAGCAAATTTCTTACCTGTCAGAAGCTCATATGCCTCTTTGTATTTATTCACGGTCTTTTCGATGACATCATCCGGTAACAGATAGTCACTGTCCGGATTTGCTTTTAACCAGTCTCTTACAAACTGTTTGTCAAAGGAAGGCTGTCCCTGTCCCGGCTTGTAACCCTCTAACGGCCAGAATCTGGAGCTGTCCGGTGTAAGCATCTCATCACCTAATACAACATTGCCATTCTCATCCAAACCAAACTCAAACTTGGTATCTGCAATGATGATACCTTTGGTCAGTGCGTATTCTGCACATTTTTTATATAATGCGATCGTATAATCTTTGATCTGTTCTGCATAAGAAGCGCCTTTTCCCGGATACTCTTTCTCTAAGATCTCTCTGCAGCGCTCAAAGGAGATATTCTCATCATGCAGACCGATCTCTGCCTTGGTACTCGGTGTAAAGATCGGCTCAGGCAGTTTGTCGGACTCCTGTAATCCCTCCGGCAGTTTGATGCCGCATACGGTACCGTTTTCTTTATAGCTCTCCCAGCCGCTTCCTGTGATGTATCCGCGGACGATGCACTCGATCGGAAGCATCTCTAATTTTTTGCACATCATGCTGTTGCCGTCAAATCTCTCCTCCTGGAAAAATTCCGGCATATCTTTTACATCAACAGTAATCATATGATTTGGAACGATATCTTTTGTTAAATCAAACCAGAATTTAGACATCTGAGTCAGAATCGCACCCTTTTTTGTGACTTTGTTCTTCAAAATATGATCGAAAGCAGAAATTCTGTCTGTCGCTACAATAATCAGGCTGTCGCCGTTATCATATACTTCACGTACTTTTCCCTCTTTAATTGGCTGAAATACTTTGCTACTCATCCTCTTTGTCCTCTTTTCCGGTGTTATAAGCACCATATCATTTTCTGATGTTACTCAAAAATTATAATACATAGTCTTTTGGAAAGTCAATGATTTTGCCCGTATGGACATCGATATGTGATATAGAAAAATCAGTTCTTTTTATTAGTATTTTTGTATAGTTTTAATCATATTATAAGTTGTACTTATATTTTTGTTTATATTCTCTTATTCTCACTTTCTCAGCTTCTTTCCTGCATGAATTTTACCGGAAAATGATCCTTTTCCTTTCAAAAAAAGTGCCACAAAACTGATAAATTTCTTTCTGACAGCAGCTGCCCTGCCTGTCCAAAAATAAATATACCAGTCTGTGGCATCTTTTTATCCGGCTATATTATATCGCTCTTTTATTTTTTGATCAGTAAAGATTTTCCTGTCATCTCTGCCGGCTGCTCCATTCCCATCAGCTCGATCATAGTCGGGATGATATCAGCAAGGCATCCGTCCTCTTTTAAGGTGTAGGAAGGATCTGCATTTACGAGAATAAATGGAACCGGGTTGGTTGTGTGGGATGTTAACGGCTCGCCGGTCTCGTAGTTTACAAGCTGCTCAGCGTTTCCGTGATCTGCGCAGATGAACATCTGTCCGTCTACTTCTTTTAATGCCTCAACTGCTTTTCCAACACAGGTATCTACTGTCTCAACTGCTTTGATCGCTGCGTCTAAGATTCCGGTGTGACCAACCATATCCGGGTTTGCAAAGTTGATGATGATGACATCATATTTCTCAGAACGGATTGCTGCACATAACTTGTCGCATACTTCCGGTGCGCTCATCTCCGGCTGTAAATCGTAGGTAGCTACTTTCGGAGATTTTACAAGAATACGATCCTCACCTTTGTTTGGCTCTTCCACACCGCCGTTGAAGAAGAAGGTAACATGTGCATATTTCTCTGTCTCGGCGATTCTTGCCTGTGTCATATCATGTGCTGCTAAATACTCACCAAATGTATTTTTCAGTTCTACTTTCTTAAATGCAACTTCTTTGTTCGGAATCGTCACGTCATACTCTGTGAAGCAGATGTATTTTACGTTCTTTCTTGCGCCACGGTCAAATCCATCAAAATCATCCATACAGAATGTTCTTGTGATCTCACGCGCACGGTCAGGACGGAAGTTAAAGAAAATAACAGTATCGTTGTCTTTGATTGTTGCGATCGGTTTGCCGTTCTCTGTAATTGCAGTTGGAACGAAGAACTCATCTGTCACATCTTTTGCATAAGATGCTTCCATAGCTGCTACTGCGCTCTCAGCAGTTTCTCCCTCGCCAGTGGTCAGCACTTTGTATGCTTTCTCCACACGATCCCATCTGTTATCACGATCCATTGCGTAGTAACGTCCGGAAATAGATGCGATCTTGCCAACACCAATTTCTTTCATCTTAGCTTCCAGTTCTTCGATGAACTCTTTACCGGAAGTCGGAGCAGTATCACGTCCGTCTAAGAAGCAATGTACATATACATTCTCAACGCCCTCTTTTTTTGCCATTTCAAGCAGGCCAAACAGGTGTGTGATGTGGCTGTGTACACCACCGTTTGATAACAGTCCGTATAAATGAAGGTCGGAACCGTTTTTCTTTACGTTTTCCATACCATCTAATAATGCCTGATTTTTGAAGAAATCGCCATCGCTGATTTCTTTTGTGATTCTCGTCAGTTCCTGATATACGATTCTTCCGGCACCCATATTTAAATGTCCTACCTCAGAGTTACCCATCTGTCCGTCAGGAAGACCAACTGCAAGACCACTTGCATTTCCTTTTACAAACGGATAGTCTTTCATAAGTCCGTCGATCACCGATGTCTTTGCCTGTGCTATGGCATTGCCCTCTGTTTTTTCATTCAGTCCAAATCCGTCTAAGATCATTAATACGGTAGGTTTCTTACTCATGTTTTGTTTCCTCACTTTCTATTCTCTTTCCATTTATCAAAAGTATACGATTCTCCTAATCCAGAACCATTATACTGATAACCTCATCTGTTTTCAATAGTTTTTCTGGCTCAGCTGTTTTTCAAACTTCTTTGCCTTTGCCTGGCATTCTGTTTCCGTGACCGGATCCCCTCCGGCATCCTTATTAAGCTTTTCTAATATATAGGAATAAATCGCCCAGTTCGTGGGCGCATCATAATGGAGTCCGTCTCCTTTTGTTCCAAACCCAAGATTCGTCAGATATCGGTAACAATCGATATATGTAGCATTCTCCACCTTCTTGATGCGGTTATTAAATGCTTCAATCCTCTGATTATTACATCTTACCGGAGCACCTGACTTTGTCGGATTCACAGACAACAGATAAAGTTTTGAACTTTCCGGCCATCTGCGATATTTGTTCAGATAGGAACGGATCGATGTCAGGTCATTGACTCCCAGTCCACAGATCACAATCCAGTTTTTGATTTCCGTATGCTGCCGCTGCAGCGACTGTACCTTCGGGAACGCAGTATCTGCCAGCCATGCATATCCCATTCCAGGACAGGATACCACAAAAAAATTCGGCACATCTTCGATTTTGCATTCCTCATTCATCAGATAAAATCTGGAATCTCCCAGAAAAATATACCCGGTTTCATATTCATAGGGATCTTCGGTCGGCTCTTCTTCTGCCGGTTCATTTTTTATTTCCATATCCCCGTTGACCTGATTGTCCGCAATATCCGTTTCATTTTTCGTTACATCTGTTTTTATGCTGTCATCGGCATCCGCTTTTTCATCGTCTCTTTCATTTTTTCCCGATGAGTTCCCGGAATTACCTGTTATATTCTCATTTTCTGATCTGTTATTTGATCCACTATGTTGTAAGGATGTCTCCGTTTCCTGTAAATCGTCTTCCAGTGAAACGTCCTGACTGTTAGCGCTCTGTGCCCTTGCATTCGCATTATTTTCTTTATATTCCGAATCCGTTTTTCCTGCCTGGTTCCATTCTCTTACCATCACGTTCCAACCGCAGATTATAATCAGGACACATATCAGGATCCGTGCTATTTTCTTTTTCATATATTTCACATTTTCCGCATATATCAAGGGAAAAGGGGATTCCTTCTGCTTTCACTCCCAGAGAGAATCCCCTTAACCTGATTATGATTTATTTATAGTTTACGATCTTACCGAAATCAGCTTTTAAGGAAGCTCCACCAACTAAACCACCATCGATATCAGGCTGTGCAAACAACTCTGCTGCATTACCTGCATTTACAGATCCGCCGTACTGAATACGAACTTTCTCTGCAGTGTCAGCACCGTATACTTCTTTGATGCAGTCACGGATTGCCTTGCAGACTTCCTCTGCCTGCTCTGTGGTTGCAGTTTTTCCTGTTCCGATAGCCCAGATCGGCTCATAAGCGATTACCATAGAAGCAACCTGCTCTGCAGTAACGTCTTTTAAGTCAGATTTGATCTGCATACGGATCCAGTCTAAAGTGATTCCCATCTCTCTCTGCTCTAATGTCTCACCACAGCAAAGGATTGGTGTTAAGTTATGCTCGAAAGCTTTTTTCACTTTTTTGTTTAACATGCAGTCGCACTCTTTGAAGTAATCACGTCTCTCGGAATGACCGATGATAACGTATTTTACGCCAGCGTCAACTAACATCTCTGGAGCGATCTCTCCGGTGTAAGCACCTTTCTCCTCATAGTACATGTTCTCAGCGCCTACTGCTACGTTGGTTCCTTTTACAGCCTCAACAACAGGTACGATGTCGATTGCCGGTACACAGTAAACAACTTCTACATCATCACTTACTACTAATGGTTTTAATTCCTCTACTAATTTAACAGCCTGGCTTGGAGTCATGTTCATTTTCCAGTTGCCGGC
>UMKP01074147.1_pt1 | contig 14116 bp, 16 predicted proteins | sample 1966341 | NCBI WGS metagenome assembly UMKP01 (sample SAMEA4836179, study PRJEB28245) | human gut metagenome | biome: gut microbiome; material: fecal sample | place: Denmark | collected 2008
AGGAAAAATGCGACAAGATGGTTGCCGATGCAGAAGCGGAAGCAAAGCAGAAAATTGCCGATGCAGAGTTAGAAATTGATGGCAAACTCTTAGATGGAAAGAAAAAGTACCTGGCATTACAGGAAGAGATGAGCCAGATTGTAGATTTGATCAACAGTGCACAGAAGCATTTCGCAGATTCCTATAGCGAAGTACATAAAATCATTGATGCAATGCCGACTTCTTTTGCTGAAATGGAAGGTGTGGAAAGTGAACTTCTGCCGGAAACAGAGAAAGAAGGGGCAGAAGTAGAGGCAGAAGTAGAAACAGAAACTGAAGCAGAGACTGAAGATGCAGAAACAGAAGAAACACAGGAAATCGAACCGTTAGATGAAGAAGACGAAGACTTGGATGCACTCGATGATTTAGATGAAAGTTTAGATGACTTGGAGCTGACTCCGCTTGAAGAAGAGGAAGAAGAAGAAAATAGCGAGGCATTGGATGAAGATGAAAAGATTGCGCTTCAGATTTCAAAACTCTTAAATCAGGAAGACCAGTACATTATGGAAAATGAAGAAGAATAATTTTTTAGAAGTTCTGAATCATTTCGATTGAGAAAATAAAAATCCTTTAAAGCATATACTTAACAGAGTATACTTTAAAGGATTTTTTATTTATGAAAAAGCATATCGCACAGACTGTTATGGCATTGCTTCTTCTGGTTTCTGCCTTTTTTCTTTCAAAAGAAGGGGCACAGCTGGCAAATGGAACACCTAAAGAAAGCAAGGGGGTAATTGTTGTAGACAGCGGGCATGGCGGAATAGACCCGGGAGTGATTGGACAAAATGAAGTAAAAGAAAAAGAGATTAATCTTGCAATTGCGAAAAAGCTGGAACGTTTGTTAAAGGTAGCTGGATATGACGTGATTATGACAAGGAAAAAAGACGAAGGACTGTATGAAGAAAACAGTCCAAACAAAAAAGTGCAGGATATGCAGAAAAGATGTGAGATAATTAAAGAAAATCACCCTCTTTTAACAGTCAGCATTCATCAGAACAGTTATCCGGATGAACAGGTCTGTGGACCGCAGGTGTTTTATTATGAAGGTTCAGCAGAGGGGAAGAAGCTTGCAATATGTATTCAAGAAGCATTGAATGAAAAATTAAAGATTGAGCATCCAAGGGTAGAGAAGTCCAATCGTACTTATTATCTTTTAAAAAGAAGCGAGGGGATCTTAAATATTGTGGAATGTGGTTTCTTAAGCAATAAAAAAGAAGCGGGGCTGTTAGTGCAGGATAAGTATCAAGAAAGAGTGGCGAAGGCAGTTGAAAAAGGAATTTTAAAATATCTGGAAGATTAACCGCTTTTATGATATGATAAAGATGTATGTGAAGATAGAAAGAGAGTGTAATTGTGATTACAAAAATAGTAAAAGTAGATAAAGAACATCCGGATGAAGCGGCAATAAAAGAAGCTGGAGAAATCTTGAAAAACGGTGGACTTGTGGCATTTCCGACAGAGACAGTATATGGTTTGGGTGGAGATGGATTAAATGCTCGTTCTTCAGAAAAAATATATCAGGCAAAAGGCCGTCCATCGGATAATCCGCTGATTATTCATATTGCCCAATTGGAAGATTTGGATAAGATTGCAGAGGATGTTCCGGACGGCGCAAAAAAACTGGCAGAAAAATATTGGCCCGGACCTCTTACGATGATTTTTAAGAAAAAAGACATTGTTCCGATTGAGACAACAGGAGGTCTTGAAAGTGTGGCAGTGCGTATGCCGTCTCATAAGGTGGCAAGAGCGCTAATATGCTATGGCGGAAAATATGTGGCAGCTCCGAGTGCAAATACTTCAGGACGTCCAGGTCCAACACTTGCAGAGCATGTAATAGAGGACTTGAATGGCAAAGTAGATATGATTTTAGATGGCGGTGAAGTTGGAATTGGTCTGGAATCAACGATTGTAGATTTTACAGAGAAAATTCCGGTTATTTTAAGACCAGGCTATATCAATCAGAAGATGATTGCAGAGGTAATCGGAGAAGTGCGAATGGATAAAGGGCTTTTGATTACCGATGCCTCTGTGAGACCGAAAGCACCGGGAATGAAGTATCGTCATTATGCCCCGAGAGCGGAGTTGACCATTATTGAAGGAGAAACAGAAGCAGTTGTAGCGGCAATTAATGAGAAATGCCGTAAAGCAGAAGCCGAAGGTCTTCGCGTTGGTGTTATCGGAACAGATGAGACAAAAATGCTTTATCATGCATCTGTTGTAAAAAGCATCGGAAGCAGACAGGATGAAGAAAGCATCGGTCTGCATTTATTTAGAATATTAAGAGAGTTTGACAGTGAAAATGTTAATTTGATTTTTTCGGAATCGTTTGATACACCGAATATGGGTCAGGCAATCATGAACCGTCTGTTAAAGGCAGCGGGACATCATGTAATAAAAGTATAAAAAACAGGAGGAAAACTTATGATAGCATTAGGGTGTGACCATGGGGGATTTGAATTAAAACAGGAGATTATTGCTTACTTAAAAGCACGTAAAATCGAGTATAAAGATTTTGGATGTTACGATAATAAATCTGTGGATTATCCGGTTTATGCAAAATTAGTAGGAAAAGCAATTCAGTCTGGAGAGTGTGAAAAAGGAATCTTAATCTGTGGAACGGGAATTGGTATTTCTATTGCAGCAAACAAGATGAAAGGAATCCGCGCGGCAGTTTGTACAGACTGCTTCTGTGCTGAGGCAACAAGACTTCATAATGATTCTAACGTACTTGCACTTGGAGGCAGAGTCGTAGGACCTGGTCTTGCAATCAAAATCGTAGATACTTTTTTAAATACAGAATTTTCAGGCGAAGAAAGACATCAGAGAAGAATCAACCAGATTGAAGATTAAAAATTAAAAAATTGAATTCAGGAAAATTAAGACAGCAGGCTTAAAAATTTTGCAAAGAAAACAGGAGATAAGAAAATGGCGAAAATTAAAATTATGGAACATCCGTTAATTCAGCACAAAATTGGTATCATCAGAAGAAAAGAGACAAGTTCAAAAGAGTTTCGTGAACTGGTTAGTGAAATTGCAATGTTTATGGCTTATGAGGCAACCAGAGACTTAAAATTAACGGACATTGAAATTGAAACACCTCTTCAGAAAACAGTAGTAAAAGAGCTGGCAGGAAAAAAACTTGCGGTTGTTCCGATTTTAAGAGCCGGTCTTGGAATGGTAGAAGGTATGCTTGCTATGGTTCCGGCTGCAAAAGTAGGACACATTGGTCTGTACCGTGACCCGGAGACTTTAAAACCGGTGGAATATTACTGTAAACTTCCGGCAGACTGTGAAGAAAGAGAAGTATTTGTAACAGACCCGATGCTTGCAACCGGTGGTTCTGCGATTGCTGCAATTACGATGTTAAAAGAAAAAGGAGTAAACAACATCCGTTTCCTGTGTCTGCTTGCTGCACCGGAAGGATTAAAAGCACTAAGTGAAGCACATCCGGATGTTGATATCTATGTAGGTGCATTAGATGAATGTCTCAATGAACATGGTTATATTGTACCGGGACTTGGTGACGCAGGAGACCGCATTTTCGGTACGAAATAAAAAAACATACTTTCGAAGTTTCAGACACGAAAATAGTTACAGTGAAGATTCTGAGAATAAATAAAGGCAGAGGAAAGTAATGACGGGGAAGAGAAAAGATTATATATCCTGGGATGAGTATTTTATGGGAGTTGCAAAGCTTTCCGGAATGCGCTCCAAAGACCCGAATTCTCAGGTGGGAGCATGTATTGTAAGTTCAGACAATAAAATATTATCTATGGGATATAATGGATTTCCAAGTGGATGTTCTGATGATGAATTTCCATGGGAAAGAAAAGGCGAGCCTTACAATACCAAATATCTGTATGTAACGCACAGTGAACTCAATGCGATTTTAAATTACAGAGGCGGTTCTTTGGAGGGCGCAAAATTGTATGTTTCCCTGTTTCCCTGTAATGAATGTGCAAAGGCAATCATTCAGGCGGGAATCAAGACAATTGTTTATGACAGCGATAAATACAGTGATACACCGGCAGTAAAAGCATCGAAACGAATGTTAGATGCAGCCGGAGTCCGTTATTATCAATATACACATACAGGCAGAAAAATCAGCTTTGATGTTTAAAAGAAATTCAGCAAAAATTTTCCCCCTTCTATAGTTGGTGAGAAAAACTGTATTTTCTATGAAAGAGAGAGTTTTGAGATAACGGATAAAAGGAGAAACAGAAAAAATGAAAATAAATGTTCCGAAAGAAGTTCAAGAAATCATTTCCGTCTTGCAGGAACATGGGCATGATGCTTATGCGGTAGGGGGCTGTGTCAGGGACAGTCTCCTTGGCAGAGCACCGGCAGACTGGGATATTACAACATCAGCAAAACCAATGGAAGTAAAGCGTCTTTTTCGTCGTACCGTTGATACTGGAATCCAGCATGGAACGGTAACTGTTATGTTTGGCAAAGAAGGATTTGAAGTAACAACTTACCGTATTGATGGAGAGTATGAGGATGGACGTCATCCAAAAGAAGTAACTTTTACCGGAGAGGTAAGAGAAGACTTACGTCGAAGAGACTTTACCATTAATGCGATGGCGTACAATGACAAAGAAGGACTGCTTGATTTATTTGGAGGGATTGATGATCTGAATAAGAAAGTTATTCGGTGTGTGGGAAATCCGGAAGAACGTTTTACAGAGGATGCCCTTCGGATTATGCGTGCCGTGCGTTTTGCCGGTCAGCTTGGTTTTTCAATTGAAGAAAAAACAAAACAGGCAGCATCGAAACTTTCAGGTAATCTTGAGAAAATCAGTGCAGAACGAATCGAGACAGAAATCCGAAAACTTTTGTTATCAAATCATCCGGAACTTTTAAGAACAGCTTATGAACTTGGAATCACAGAAGTAGTACTTCCGGAATTTGATGCCATAATGCAGACCGAACAAAATACACCACATCATTTTACCAATGTGGGAGAACACACATTAAAGGCTTTGGAACTCATTCCGGCAAATAAGGTTTTGCGTTATACCATGCTGCTTCATGATATGGGGAAACCGAAAATGAAAACTACCGATGAAAATGGAAGAGATCATTTTAAAGGGCATGGGGAAGAAAGCGAGAGAATCGCAAATGAAGTGCTGCACCGGCTAAAAATGGATAATGACACGATAAAGAAAGTGACCAAACTGGTAAAATGGCATGATGTGAGAACCCAGCCGACACCAAAAGCAGTAAGAAAAGCCATGAATAAACTGGGAGAAGAATTGTATCCTCTGCTTCTACAGGTACAGTATGCCGATACAATGGCGCAGAGTACCTATCAAAGAGAGGAAAAACTGGAACGGATTCATAAAGTAAAAGTAATTTATGAACAGATTATTGAAGAGAAACAGTGTTTCTCTATTCGTAATCTTGCAGTGAATGGAAAAGATTTGATTGCAATTGGAGTAACGCAGGGAAAACAGATAGGAGAAATCTTAAATATACTTTTAGAAGATGTTTTAGAAGAACCGTCTCATAATACAAAAGAATATTTACTTGAACTGGCGAAAAATAAAATCGGACAGGAAGCATGATACCCATGTTTTCTGTCTGTTTTTTGGTTTCCGTTTCTTTCGTATTCTTTCTTATACTAGTCCTCAAAAAAACTGCATACAATAAAAAGACAGATTAATGTATGAGTGAGTTCTTTTGGTTTTTAGAAAGAGTCTTATCGTATGTATGGAAAATAAGGGGAGGAAAAAAGGAGTGCATGACAGGGGGATTAGCATTTTAGAAAAGTATGATTTAGAAGCATCGGCTGCAAGCAGAGGTCGTGGTGCTTTAATTTGCCAGACCGGGCAGGGGCTTGTTTTAATCAGAGAGTATTACGGTTCAACAAGAAAATTAGAATATCAGGCGAAACTACTTGAAAAAATTTCAGGTCAAAAAGAAATTCATGTAGATACACTAAAACGAAATAAAGAAGAAAACTATATTACAGTTGATAAAGAAAATATTCCATATCTGGTAAAGAACTGGTACGATGGAAAAGAATGTGATACACAGTCCCGCAAGGATATCATGCGCAGTGTAAAAGCACTTGCCAGCTTACATAAAACAATGCAGATGCCGGTCTGGGAGCATTATGTGAGGGAATCTCTTTTGAGTGAATATGAACGCCACAATCGGGAATTGAGAAAAATTAAAAAGTTTATATTTCAAAAACATCAGAAAAATGAATTTGAACGCTGTTATCTGGAACATGCAGACCGTTATCTTTGCTGTGCAGAAGAGGCTTTTAAGCGTATCAGTCAATCTTCTTATGACAGACTGCGTACCGTAAGCCTGGAAAGAGGCTGTGTCTGCCATGGAGCGTTTCATCAGCATAACATTTTGATGTGGGATTCAGAAACTGCGGTTGTCAACTTTGATAATTGGAATTATGATGTGCAGATGGCAGATTTGTATCAGTTTATGAGAAAGATATTAGAGAAACACGGTTGGGACAAAGAACTGGGAAAAGAGATGATTCAAAGCTATTGCGAGATTCGCCCGCTCATAAAAGAAGAGAGGGAAAATCTTGCCGTCCGATTTGCTTATCCGGAAAAATTCTGGAAACTTGCAAATTATTATTATACGCACAATAAAGTATGGATTCCGAAAAAAAATCTGGAAAAACTTAGGAAGCTGATTTCTCAGTATGAAAAGTGGCTTGAATTTGTAGAAAGTATCAACACATTGGAAAAATAAGAAAAAAAGATGTCCCGGGCTTTTTGAATACGCTTGACAAACTATAGGAAACAAGGTATAAATAACAGTATGTTGAGGCTGTATTTTGCAGCCACAGTCAGAATCAACATTGCAAATAAGATTATTTATTTTAGGAGGAAATATTCATGAACAGAACAGAATTAGTTGCAGCTATGGCAGCAGAAACTCAGTTATCAAAAAAAGATGCAGAAGCAGCTTTAAAAGCATTTATCGATGTAGTATCTGCTGAATTAAAGAAAGGTGAAAAAGTTCAGTTAGTTGGTTTTGGTACTTTCGAAGTAGCTGAAAGAGCAGCAAGAGAAGGAAGAAATCCTCAGACTGGTGAAACTATGACAATCGCAGCTTCTAAAAATCCAAAATTTAAAGCTGGTAAAGCATTAAAAGATATGGTAAACGCATAAAAAATGAGATTAGACAAATATTTAAAAGTCTCCCGTCTGATTAAGCGCAGAACTGTTGCAAATGAAGCCTGTGATGCGGGACGTGTTCTGATTAATGACAAACCGGCAAAGGCATCTGCGCAGGTAAAAGCAGGAGATATTCTGGAAATCCAGTTCGGAAGCAAGAATGTTCGAGTGGAAGTGCTGGATGTGCAGGAAACGGTGAAAAAAGAAGCAGCAAGCGAGCTGTTCCGTTACCTTTAAAATTTGTGTATATTAGAGAAAAATCCCCCATATAATCTTTTTAAGAGAGTTGGGGGATTTTTTATTTTGGAAGAAAAAGTGGTGGAAAGAAGAGCACATAAACTGGAACTTCGTGCAAGAAATAAGGGGAGTATAACCGGAGTCAGTGATGTGCTCTGTTTTGATGAAGAAGAGATTCGTTTGGTGACAGAATTGGGTATTTTAAGTGTAAAGGGAAAAGAACTGCATGTGACACGGCTTGATTTGGAAAAACAAGAGGTAGACATTGCAGGGAAAGTAGACAGCCTTATTTACGACCGGGCAAGGGGAGAAAGTGTGCAGGGAAAAGAAGGAATGATAAAGAGGTTTTTTAAATAAAGATGAGCAAATATATGGAACAGGAATTTTTGCTTCTTCTGAAACTTTTCCTGACGGGGATTTTCCTTGGTCTGCTTTATGACTGTCTTAGAATCTGGCGCAGTGTGATGACGAACAGCCGTTTCTGGATTGATTTACAGGATTTAATTTATTGGAGTAGTGCGGGTCTTTTTGTTTTTTATGTTATATATATGGAAAATAACGGTCAGATACGTGTTTACGCATTGGCTGGAATGGCAGCAGGAGCTCTTTTCTATTATGCGACAATAAGCAGATGGATTGTGAGACTGTTTGGATTTTTATTGTTGAAAATCGTAACTTTATTTGGAATCTTGCTGACTCCTCTACACAGGGGAAGAAAAAGGTTGAAATTATGTATTAAAAGAGTTAAACTTTTTTTGTATGAACAAAAGTCGATACAAAAAGTCAGGAAGAATCAGAATGAGAAAGAAAGAAAATCAAAAATTCAGTCGGAAACGAAGAGAAAAATTAAAGAAAGATGAAAATAGACAGCCGGAAAGCAAAACGGCGATGATTAGTGTGATTTTAGTTGCTTCTGCACTTTCGATTTCTTTAATGGCAAGAAGTTATGCATTAGAAGAAAAAATAGGTGACTATAAAAGCCAGAGAAAAGAAGTCAAGGCACAGATATCAGCAGAGGAGCAGCGCACAAAAGAGATTGAAGCATTAAAAGAATATATGCAGAGTGATGAATATGCAAAACAGGTAGCAAGAGAAAAACTTGGACTGGTGGAAGGAGATGAAATTATTTTTAAAGAAAAGTGATAATTTTGTCTAAAATTTTTTGAAAACCAGAACATGTTTTTGACAAAGTTTAAAAGAAAAAACATCTATAATACTCTTTGGACAGGAGTGGCTGTTTAGGGAGGGATATAAGATGCAGGAATGGATGATTGCCATGTTCATAGTCAGTATCCTGTTAATACTGAGGGACATGGCAAAAACTGTTTTTTCAGATATGAGAAAAAGTGCGGCAACTGTAATTTATGAAGAGCATCCGCAAAAAGAGAGAATGAGACGTTATGCCGCTGCATTTCAAAAGCTTGCGGATAGTTTTTATGGACTTCCTTATCGAAAAGACTATATCAGCAATGGAGAGCTGGAAGACATGATTCGACAGCTTCGGGATGGTCCTTGCAGAAGTTGTACGGCGGGAAAACTCTGTTGGGAAGAACATCCTTTGCAGACGTATCAGATTTTATATCATCTGCTTCGTTTGATGGAAAAACAGGATGTACAGAAAATCATGTCGGCAAGAGCGAATTTAACAGAGTTTTGTATCAATCAGGGGAAAATGACGGAACAGATGCAGAGGCTGATGGAACGACAGAAGCAAATCCTGATTTGGAATAATAAACTGCTGGAAAATCGGATGGCGGTTGCAGAACAGTTGGGAGAGATGGCACAGCTTATGAATACGCTGTCGAATGAACTCTTTGATATTATCCCTGTAGATGCCGTGTTTCAGGAAGAGTTAAAACGTCGTTTAAAGAAAAAACATATTTTGGCAGGAAATATCTGGATGTTAGAACAGCCAGACGAGAAAATCCAGTATTTCTGTGAATTATATACGAAAGGAAAACGCTGTATTTCGGCAGCAGAAGCAGGACAGGTACTTTCAAAAATGTGTGGCTGTCAGATGACACCCCGAATAGAGGGCAAGATGTTTCTGACAAAAGAAAAGATGACTGTGCGATTTGTAGAGGATGTAAATTTTCGGATTTTATATGGAGCTGCAAAGGTAACAAAAGACAGAGAAACAATTTCCGGCGATAATTATATGTGCACGGCAGAAGATAATGGTCAGTTTTTTATGTGTCTTTCGGATGGAATGGGTTCTGGACTCGAGGCTTGTAAAGAAAGCGAACATGTGGTAGATTTATTAGAACAGCTGGTGGAGTCTGGATTTTCAGGGGAAAGTGCGGCAAAATTAGTGAATTCTGTTTTAAATCTTCAGATGCGGGGCGGTAAATTTTCAACCGTTGATGTGTCAATTATTGATTTATATACGGGAATGTGCCATTTCTTAAAGGCTGGTGCAGCAACGACATTTATCAAGCGTGACCAGTGGGTTGAGAGTATTACATCGGAGAGTATGGCACTGGGGCTGGTATTTCCGGCAGATTACGAATCACTGACAAAAAAGTTGTATAATGGTGATTTTTTAATTATGGTGACAGATGGAGTTTTAGATGCACTTCCGGAGGAGCGGGCCGAGGAGACTTTAAAGGAAATTATTTTACAGACTCATGCGAAAGCGCCTCAGGAATTAGGAAGAGGAATTTTACAGAAAGTGCTGGCACTTTGTGAATATAAGGCAGCAGATGATATGACTGTGCTGGCAGCAGGCGTATGGAAAAAATAAAGATTGGAAAACAGATGAAATGAAAAAGGTATTTTCCTATATCGAACAATATCAGATGATAAAACCGGATGACAGGGTGATTGTGGGGCTTTCAGGAGGCGCAGACTCAGTAGGGCTTCTGCTTTTATTAAAAGAATATCAGACAGAATGTCAAAAGAAATCTCCGGAAAAAAATTCTTTTTTGCTTGAGGCAGTCCATGTCAATCATCAGATTCGAGGTGAAGAGGCAAACAGGGACGAAACATTTGCAAAAGACTTGTGTGAGTCACTTGGTGTTTTCTGTTCCTGTTATTCCTATCCGGTTTTAGAACTGGCAAAAAAGCAACATTTAACGGAAGAAGAAGCAGGGCGGATGGTCAGACATCGGGCATTTGAGACGCAGGCGAAAAAGGCGAAAGAGACCGTTAAAATCGCACTTGCGCATCACAGGGATGATTTGGCGGAGACAATGATTCATAATCTGGTACGGGGAACAGGAATCGGTGGAATGGCGGGAATCCGTCCGGTTACAGAGATTAAAGGGATTTCTTATATTCGTCCGCTCCTTTGTGTGGAAAAAGAAGAAATTAAAGAATGGCTGGAAAATAAAAATCAGCTTTGGGTAGAAGACAGTACCAACAAGGAAGCTTCTTATACAAGAAATAAAATCCGTCAGAATATTCTTCCACAGTTGAAAGAACTGAATGAAAAAGCAGTCCTGCATCTGGCAAATGCAGCAGAAACTTTTCTTATGGCAGAGGAATATATTGGCAGAAATGCGGATATGATGTATAACAGATATGTAATCTGTAAAAAGGACAGAACAATCATAAAACAGGGATTATTTCAGGAAGATAGATTAATGCAGTCTTATGTGATTCAAAGAGCGGTTTCTGAGACAGCAGGTAAAAAGAAGGATATCGGAATGTTACATGTCAAGCTGATACAGGAGCTTGAAAAGAAGCAAAGCGGAAGCCGAATTTCTCTGATTTACGGGATTACAGTCTGGCAGAATTATGGGGATATCTGTCTGATAAAGGGAGAACTTGAAAAAAAATCAGAAATTGAGCTGAAAATGGAAGTATTTCCTTATGAAAACATGCAAATTCAGGAAAAAAAGTATACGAAATGGTTTGATTATGATAAAATAAAAGAGATTCCGTGTGTGAGAAAAAGACAGGCGGGAGATTTCCTTACCGTAACGAAAGAGGGAGGAAGAAAAAAATTAAAAGATTATTTGATTGACTGTAAAGTTCCAAGACAAGAAAGAGACAGTCTTACTGTTTTAGCAGACGGTTCTCATATTTTATGGGTAGTAGGATATCGTATCAGCGAATACTATAAAGTTACGGAAAAGACGAAAACAGTAATCAGAGTACATGTAAAAGGAGAAAGCGAAGATGAGTGAAACAATCAGAGAGTTAATCAGTGAAGAAGATGTGGCTGCAAAAGTAAAAGAAATCGGAGCACAGATTACAAAAGATTATGAAGGTAAAGCGGTTCATTTAATCTGCGTTTTAAAAGGCGGAGTGTTCTTTACCTGTGAACTGGCAAAAAGAATTGAAGTGCCGGTAAGCCTTGACTTTATGTCTGTATCGAGTTATGGGGATGATACCAAATCAAGTGGAGTGGTAAAGATTATTAAAGACTTAGATGAGAGTATTGAAGGAAAAGATGTTCTTATTGTAGAAGATATTATTGATTCCGGAAGAACATTAAGCTATTTAATCGAAGTATTAAAACAGAGAAATCCGGCAAGTATCCGTCTGTGTACCCTGCTTGACAAGTCGGAAAGACGAGTAAAAGATGTAAAAGTAGATTATGTATGTTTCAATATTCCGGATGAATTTGTAGTGGGATATGGTCTGGACTATGCACAGAAATACAGAAATCTTCCATTTATTGGAGTGGTAGAATTCTAAGGGCAGTCCGGTGAAAGGAGATACACGAAGTGAATAAGCAGGCAAGAAGCTGGATTCCAAGTATTCTGCTGTTGATTGTATTGTTTGTTGGAGGTTACTGGTTTATGACCAGACAGTTTACAATTAATAACAGTTATTCCCAGCAGGATTTCTATGAATCCGTACAGAATAATGAAGTGGAAAGTGTATACATCCATCCGAACAAAGAATACCCAACCGGAAGAGTGTCAGTTGATTTAACAAATGGAAATTCCGTACAGTTTTACGCTTTGGATGTAAAAGAAATACAGGATTTTTTGGGAGATTATTCAGAAATTGCACTGGAAGTCGGAGATGTTCCGGGAGATAATATTTTCCTGTCTTCTGTGTTGCCGATTATTTTAGTGGCAGGGATGGCATTTTTCCTGATTAGTATGATGAGCAGACAGATGTCTGGAGGCGGAGGTGGCGGAACCAATGCCAAGATGATGAACTTCGGAAAGAGCCGTGCCAAGATGACGGTGAATGAAGAAAATAAGGTGACATTTAAAGATGTTGCCGGTTTGGAAGAAGAAAAAGAAGACCTTGAAGAAGTAGTCGATTTCTTAAAGAATCCACAAAAGTATACAAAAGTCGGGGCGAGAATCCCAAAAGGTGTGATTTTAGTCGGACCTCCGGGAACCGGTAAAACCCTGCTTGCAAAAGCAGTTGCGGGTGAAGCAGGAGTGCCGTTCTTCTCGATTTCCGGTTCGGATTTCGTAGAGATGTTTGTTGGTGTAGGTGCATCGAGAGTCCGTGATTTATTTGAAGAAGGCAAAAAAAATGCACCATGTATTATTTTTATCGATGAGATTGATGCGGTAGCAAGAAAACGAGGCACTGGAATGGGCGGTGGTCATGATGAAAGAGAACAGACTTTGAACCAGTTATTGGTTGAAATGGATGGTTTTGGAGTCAATGAGGGAATCATTGTGATGGCTGCGACAAACCGTGTAGATATTTTAGACCCTGCCATTTTACGTCCGGGACGCTTTGATAGAAAAGTTGGAGTTGGAAGACCGGATATTAAAGGCAGAGAGGAAATTTTAAAAGTTCATGTAAGAAAGAAACCTCTTGGAGAGGATGTCGATTTACATGAAATTGCAAGAACAACCGCCGGATTTACCGGTGCAGATTTGGAAAATCTTATGAATGAAGCTGCGATTTTAACTGCCAAAGATGGAAGATATTATCTGACGCAGAAAGATATCCGTCAGGCATTTGTAAAAGTTGGAATTGGTGCAGAAAAGAAAAGTAAGGTTATTTCAGAAAAAGAAAAGAAAATTACAGCATATCATGAAGCGGGGCACGCAATTTTATTCCACCTTTTGCCAAATATGGGACCGGTTCACACGATTTCTATCATTCCGACCGGTCTTGGGGCAGCTGGATATACGATGCCGCTTCCAGAGGCAGATGAAATGTTTAACAGCAAAAATAAAATGCTTGAGAACATTGTAGTAGACTTAGGAGGAAGAGTTGCTGAGGAACTTATTTTCAAGGATGTGACGACCGGTGCTTCTCAGGATATCAAACAGGCAACACAGCTTGCAAGGGCGATGGTGACACAGTACGGAATGTCAGATAAAGTCGGATTGATTAACTACGGAAGTGATGAGGACGAAGTATTTATTGGTCGTGATTTGGCGCATACAAGAAATTATGGCGAACAGACCGCAGCAGTGATAGATAGCGAAGTAAAAAGAATCATTGATGAAGCGTATTCACAGGCAAAAGAGCTGATTGGTTCACATATAGATGTCTTACACAAATGTGTGGAACTGCTGTTGGAAAAGGAAAAAATCGGACGGGAAGAATTTGAGGCATTGTTTTCAGAAAATGAGGAGCAAAAAAGCTTAGAGAATGATTTGGGTGGTACTTTGTATGATTTAACAAAGAGATAAGCAGAGTCGTTTTATAGAGCATGTAAAATTATTCAAAAAAAGTTTTAAAATAATAATAAGATTGTGCACACTTTTTGTGCCGTACATGCTATTATAATAACTGTAAAAACCCCCCAATACATT
>UMKP01077337.1_pt1 | contig 14067 bp, 12 predicted proteins | sample 1966341 | NCBI WGS metagenome assembly UMKP01 (sample SAMEA4836179, study PRJEB28245) | human gut metagenome | biome: gut microbiome; material: fecal sample | place: Denmark | collected 2008
GTCTAAAGACCATGGGTTTTCTGGCTGAAAAAATATAAAATATAATACAAAATATGGCAGACTTAATTTATAAGTCCACCATAATATTTTTATTTATGCAAACAACAAACAAAATCCTGTGCTTAAACAAATCCTTGTCAACTACTGCAACAACCTGAAAACCACACAAAATATGTTCCTCATAGTTTATCAAAGCAAGGGACTATCACTAATGCGACAGTCCCTTGCTTGATATTATTAAATTATATCACCAACTTATTCATTCTTTTTATCAAGAGTTACTTGTGTTGACTTTAACACATATTGATTACCTTCAAGGTGATAATATTCAATCGTAACTGTTTCGCCAGCCTTATAATACTGCATTGTAGACTGTAAGCCTGCAAATGATGTTATTGACTGGTCATCGAAACTTACAATAATATCATAAGCACCAAGACCTGCTTTTTCTGCTGCTGAGCCAGATACTACCTGACGAATAAGAATACCTTGTGGATAACCATACTGTGAAGCCATAGAACTTGTGATATCCATTGCTGAAATACCAAGATATGAAGCTTCTGATGTATTAACCTTTGTTCTTGTTTCTCTGTTCATAAGTGAATCAATAAGTTCTCTTACATTAGATACTGGAATTGAATATGCCATACCTTCAACACCATCTTCTGATGTCTTAGCAAAGTTAATACCTATAACCTTACCAGAAGCATCAAGTAATGCACCACCACTATTACCAGAATTAATGGCTGCATCTGTCATAAATAATCCTGAGAATGTAATGTTATTAACTGTGATTGACTTATCAAGAGCACTGATAATACCTGTTGTTACTGACTGACCTTCACCAAGTGCATTACCAATAGCTACAACCTGCTGACCAACTTTTATATCATCAGAATCACCAAGCTCTGCAATCGCAATCTTACTTAAAGTATCTTCACTTATATCTGAAAGATTAACTGCTACAACTGCAATATCCTTATCAGACTTAGAACCCTTTACTGTTGCACTTACTGACTGATTATCAGCAAATACACACTGTAAATCATTAACATCTTCTATAACATGATTATTTGTAAGAATAAGAAGCTCTGTATCATTCTTACCAACAATAATACCAGTACCACTTGTTGCAGCTTCTCTTGACTGTGTTCCACCAAATATTCCATAATAAGAATTTGATGTTACTGTAGTCGTTCCGTTAAGTGCTACCATAGCTGGAAGTGCTGCTTCTGCAACTGATGATACGTCCATAGATACTCCAGCTATATCAACAGAATTATCTGAAACTACTGCTGATGATGGAACTGCTGTAGATACTGTTGATATTTCATAATTGCTCTTACTGCTGCCTATGCCTAACACATTAACTCCTGCATAAAATGTTCCAAGCATTACTGCACCAGCTACAACTCCACATAAAAGAGAAGCACCAACACGTTTTACGTTTTTATTTTTAAAGAATTTCTTAAATCCTTCACCCGAATTGCCTTTCTTTTTCTTTGGCGGAATATTTCCTGTCATATTACCTTGTGCATTATAACCTTGATTATTATAACCATATCCGTTATTAGCATTATTATTATTCATATTATTATAATAATTAGCATTGCCATTTTGTGCATTATCATACGAATTGTTATAGTTTTGCTGTGTATATCCTGTATTACTGCTCTGCTGTGATGTCTGATTATAAGGGATATTATTACCAGAATATCGGTATTGTGAACCACCATCTTGTTCATTATTTTGTGTCATATTATTAGCTGAATTATATTCATTACCATTCAGATTATTTTCATCATTATACATAATTTACTCCTCCTTACAAATACATTATAAACTATAAGAAATATGTTCTATAAATTTCTCAAGTTATCGCAAAAAATAAAATGAACACATTTCGTTTATGCTTAGTAGTATACTTACGAAATGTGTTCATATTGTGTTTATATTGTAAAGAAAGTTTGAAACGAATTATATATTACTGTCCTATTACTTCCATAACAGCCTTTGTAAGCTTTTCAAGCTTATCTTGTGCATCTTCAAGGTTAGTTCCCTTAATTCCCATATAGAACTTAATCTTAGGTTCTGTTCCAGATGGTCTTGCACAGCACCATGCGTTATCTGTAAGGTCAAAGTAAAGAACATTAGATACTGGAAGTCCTGTTTCTGACTTAGCACCAGTCTTAATATCTGTACATTCCTGAGTCTTATAATCTCTAAATTCAATTACATCCCAGTCACCGAACTTCTTAGGTGGGTTATTACGAAGATTATCCATCATCTGAGCAATCTGAGCTGCACCTTCAGCACCCTTCATTGTGATTGCTTTCTGACCTTCTTTATAATATCCATACTTTTCAAAGATGTTAATCATCTGGTCCCAAAGAGTAATTCCCTTAGACTTATAGAAAGCTGCTGCTTCGCAAAGTGCCATAACAGCTACGATAGCATCTTTATCTCTTGCATGTGTTCCAACAAGGCAACCATAGCTTTCTTCAAAACCAAATTCATATTCATATGTATGATTTTGTTCAAATAACTTAATCTGTTCACCAATAAACTTAAATCCTGTAAGTACTTCGATAAGCTTAACATTGTATTCATTAGCAATAGCATCTGCCATATTAGTAGAAACTATTGTCTTTACAAATGCACCATTGTCATGTAAAAGTCCTTTTTCTTTTCTCTGTGAAAGAATATATTCAGCAATAAGCATACCTGACATATTACCTGTAAATGACATATATTCGCCAGTCTTAGTATCCTTAGAATATACACCAAGTCTATCTGCGTCTGGGTCTGTTGCTAAAATAATATCTGCATCCTTTTCCTTAGCAAGCTTAAGTGCAAGTTCAAATGCCTTAGGGTCTTCTGGATTAGGATAATCAAGAGTTGTAAAGTCTGGGTCTGGCTTTTCCTGTTCTGGAACAACATATACATGCTTAAAGCCAAGTTCCTTTAAAATTCTTCTTACTGGAACATTACCAGTACCGTGGAATGGTGTGTAAACAATCTTAATATCATCAGCTACCTGCTTAATAATATCTCCGTTAAGGCTCATCTTCTTAAGAGCTGCGATATACTTATCGTCCATATCATATCCGATAACATTGTAAAGACCACAAGCTCTTGCTTCATCAATATCCATAGTCTTAACTGTGTTATAATCTGTTACGGCCTTAACTTCACCAATAATTAATGTATCCTTTGGTGCTGTAATCTGTGCACCGTCTTCCCAATATACCTTATATCCATTGTATTCTGGTGGATTATGGCTGGCTGTAATAACAATACCAGCTATACACTTAAGTTCTCTTAATGCAAAAGACAACTCTGGTGTTGGTCTAAGTGAAGGGAAAATATATGCCTTAATTCCATTGGCATTAAGACAAAGAGCTGCTTCATCAGCAAATTCAGGTGACATTCTTCTTGAGTCATAAGCAATAGCTACTCCTCTATCTGCTCCATTTTCCTTAATAATAAAGTTTGCAAGACCTTGAGTTGCTTTTCTAACTGTATATATATTCATTCTATTAGTACCATTTCCGATAACCCCTCTTAAGCCACCAGTACCAAATTCAAGGTCCTTATAAAATCTGTCTTCGATTTCTGCTTCGTTACCAGCAATTGATTTTAATTCAGCTCTTGTTGCCTCATCAAAATATTCATTGTCGCACCACTGCTTATATGTATCCATATATCCCATCTGCTACTACCTCTTTTCCTCTATTTTTATTATAATCATTACGACTATAACGTATGTTAATTATACTACAAGCTTTTGATTAAATCAATCTTTTAATGCCTCTGTAAATGCTTCTACTACATCTGCTAAAGCTTCTTCTTCATCTGGACCATCAGCAAATAGTTCTATTTCTTGACCACATTTAACACCTGATGCAAGAACTGATATAACACTTTTTGCATTAGCTTCTTTACCATCAGCATACTTAAATATTATTTTTGATTGATACTTAACTGCTTTATCACACATAGCTCCTGCTGGACGAAGATGTATGCCTAAAGAACTACTCACTATAATTTTTTTACTAACCATCGCTAATTCCTTTCTTTAATTAATTACTAACTGTTGTTGTAGTTTCTATAGTTTGTTGAACTGCTTGAGTGCTTTCTATCTGAGCAGATGTAGTTATCTGCTCAGTTGTTGTTGCTGTTGTTTCTTGTTCTTCAATGCTAACAGTTACCATATAACTTCCTGAAACACTTATTCCATCAGGTAAATTAAACTTTATATCTAATTGATGCGTTCCACTCGAAAGTCCTGTAACATCTATATTAGCACCAAGTTGTGCAACTGTAAGTGAATTAACTATATTAGAAGCACCTAAAATATTAACACTTAATGGAGTCGTCATAACAATCGAAGCTGTTGTACCCTCACTTACTCCATTAATAACGATATCTGATGATGTCAGAGTCAATTGTGAAGTAATATTATTTTGACCATCACTTGTAGTACTAGGAGTAGTAGTTGTATTATCTGTAGTAGAACTACTAGTAGTACTTTCATTGACAAACTTTTTATCAATTATTACATTTACATTGACATAATTAGCAGAAGCCACTGTAATTCCGTCTGGCAAATAATCTGATAACCAAATCTTATATTCTTTATCAGCTTTGAGTCCGTCAATATTTAACACCGAAGCTGGAATTTCAATTTCATTTATTGAATTAACAGTTTTAACATTGCCATATATTGTTGCAACATTTTCTTCTGCTTCTATATCTCTTAATTCATAACCATCTGCAGGAGTTCCTGATGTTTGATAAATTATATCAACTGTCTTTGAATACCCCATATTCGCTTGAAATCTTACTTCTTGTTTTGATAACTCTAACTGCGGGTCATCTATTACATTTCCATCGCTATCATATAATACAACAGTAGCCGTATCAGATATGTCAGACGTTGCATCACTTATATCATATACGGCTTTAACCTGTGCTATCTTTTGAATTGCTGAAGAAGGACCAGTAACCTTTATTGATGATGGGGATATTGTATCATTAAATACAACATATCCAGAAGCACCTGTTCCTACCATCTCTACTTTTACATCAAAGGACTGTGTAACTCTATTTTCAATGTTTAACTGTACTGCTGTCGTTTTAGGAGTAACTTCTACATTTTGTAAAAGCCTTCCATCTTTTTCAATACTTACATCTATATCAACATAATCTGCAAATGCTGATATATTACTTAAATCTGCTGTTGCTACAATATCACTTGCCTTAATATCAGCAATAATACTTTTTGGTCCACTTACATATACTGAAATCTTACTTCCATCAACTACTTCATAAGTATATCCTTTATCCGTTAGACTCTCAGTATTAATAAGTTGAACTGTAACATTACTTATAGTAACGCCTGTGTTTGGGTCATATATATTTACAATAATTCCCCACAACAAAATTGCACCTATTATTGATAATATCTTAAGGCTGAAATTTTTAAATATCTTTTCCTTCATTTTTCAACCTTCCTCTCCATAACTTAAAAGGCTTAACTTCTACTGTCTTTTTTCTTAAAAACTCAAGCTTATTACGCAGCGATTCTTTATCTATATTACGAAGAATTTCTCCGCCAACAGCAATTGATACTGCGCCTGTTTCTTCAGATACGATAATTGTAAAACTATCTGTAACTTCACTTATACCAACTCCCGCTCTGTGTCTTGTTCCAAGCTCCTTACTAAGATTGATATTATCTGATAAAGGAAGATAACAGGTAGCAGCTACAACTCTATTTTCTCTTACAATAACTGCTCCATCATGCAATGGCGTATTGTGTTCAAATATATTAATAAGAAGCTGGTTAGTTACTATACCATCAACTTCTATTCCTGTTCTTATATACTCCTCCAACATCATGTCTTGTTCAATAACTATAAGAGCACCTGTTCTTACTGCTGCCATAGCATATACAGCTTCAACTATTTCTTCTGCTGTTTTGGCACTAAAAAGTTCGCCCTTATCTTTATTATCTCCAAAACTAAACAATCCTAATACTATTCTTTTTCTACCGAGTTGCTCCAATGCTCTTCTAAGCTCTGGCTGAAAGATTATTACAAGTGCTATAATTCCAACACTTATCGTCTTACCTGCTATCCACAAAATAGTTCTTAAGTTAAGAATATAGGCTATAATTGTAAATACCATTACTACAATTATACCCTTAAGCAAAGACCACGCCTTTGTATCCTTAATCCATACAAGAATACTATATAATACAAATGCAATAAATAAAATCTCAATAACATCTGTCCATTGTATTCGTGGAACATAGAACTTATTAAGATAATTCTGTATAAAGTTATTGATTGCCGTCATCGGTCTTCACTTCCCTTCAAAATATACTTTATGCTTTAAACAAATATTTGCAAATTTTTTGATATTGGATACTTGATATTGTCAAATTAATCTTCATCGTCAAAAGTATTTATATTGATATTTTTATCATTTGATAGCTTAGCAACATCATTAATATCCATTGTCTTTTTCGTCTTTCTTGCATTAATCTGCTTAACCTTGACATCTTCATTTACAATATTAATCTTAGGTACTGCCTTAACATAATAGTAATATTCATCATCTTCATACTGTACAAATTCTGTTCGTTTATAATCAACACTAAAAAACATTATCTGACAAAGGTATCCTACGCCTGCACCTAATATAATTCCAATAATCATAAGAACCATATTAAGCTTTGTGCTAAATGCAATCTGACCGCCTATTAACACTAGAAGTTGTACTGCTGTACCTGCTACAATTGCATATGTCCAAGCATTGTCTATCTTCATTCTTCTGACAAAATATACTACTGCTATTGTTACTACAAATGCAACAATTAAAAGTATCATTGCTTTGTTATTAATAAGACTTTCTACAATATACGAAATCTTTTGTACACTATCTGTTACAGATTGCTTTGTAATCGCCGCTTCATAAGCACTTGCTGTCTGTACAATATAATATATAATAACGCCAAAACTAACCGGAATTACTGACGATATACCAGAACACAAGCCAACTGCTACAGGTATCATATATGGCATTTTAATCCAACAAAAAATAGCTGTTATAAGAAGAAGACTTCCCTGCTTTGGTGTAAATCTAAAATACAATAAATACATTATAAGTACTACCGCTAATACTATAAGAGAAAACTCTGCTGATATTGCATATAGATATAATAACATAAATACTGATAAAATAAATATTGTAAAACCACTAGGTACAAAAGCACACGCCACTGATAAAAGAATTGCAATTACAGGATTACTTAACTTTGACATATAACCTATGCTTGCATTCAATACCATAAATGAAATAAATGCTAATATCAACTTAGCACTAGGTATAATATATACATCATACTTGTTAAAAAATCTCTTAATATTCTCCTTTAACTCCAACAAAAAAATCATCCAAATCCTCCAAATTAATTCTTTCTTTTATGGCCATTATAAAATCTTTCAAGCTTATTAAGTCTTGAAAAATATCTTTTAAGCCCTTTTCTTGAATTATCGTATTGTCTGCCATATACAATTAATGCAATTACAGAAAACAAAATAAGCATTACAATGTAACATATAATAATCCCAGTTACTATTGCACTATAATCTAGATTATTAATGTCTGTTATAATTTTATCAATATTGTATAATATGCCCATAACAAGCATAATAATAAATGCTATCGTTGTTGTTATCAAAGTTCTTAATACTCCAAATGCAATATAATCACTTTTAAAATATTTAGCAGTCTTTATCATCTTCCTGCCTTCATTTTTCTCATATATTGCCATTTTCGTCATCATTTTTACTTTGTTTTCATTTAACAAATATATTCACCTCATTCTTAAAGCCATTAATAAACTTCTCGTAACTTTTATTTTATCATACTTTAACTTAATTGTATATTACAATTTGAGAATGTCCACCATTTAATGCTGTTACAATTCTAACTCTTCTTCCGTCAACTGTAAATGTTCTATCAGAACTTGATGAAACATAATTATTCCACACTTGTGTACCACCTGTTGGAAGAAGTGTTGATAATGTACTTTGTATCATAGAGTCAAATGTTGCACTTCTTTGTTTTATGTATACAATAGTAACACTAGGTTGTGTTATTATTTCTCCGTAGTATGTACCATTTTCTTCGCATACATACACATTAGACATTCTTTGTGAAAAACCTAACCCTGGTAAATATCCAGCTATTTCACCACTTGTAACACCACTGTGAGTTCCACTGTCACTTGAATTTGAATTATCATATCCGTCTTGGTTGTTATTTGGCACATTTGCCGAATTATTTGATGAATTATCTGTATTTGTATTATTATTTATATCACTACTATTGTTATCATTTTGTGATATATCTTCCCCAATATTATTATTACCACTATTAGAATTATTATTACTAGAAGATACATTTTCACTATTTGTATTGCCTGTCTGAGCATTGCTGTTATTTACATTAGCATTATTAGTTGTATTAGATGATGTGCTATCTGTTGATGAAGTAGCTGTGTATGTATCACCTGTATACAATGCAAGCCCTCTATCTGAACCAGCTATGGCATTATCTATACCTTGAATAATTACGGAGTCTGACACTGTTCCAACTGTAGCTGTAAGTGCAGCCGTTCCTGTTGTTTTTACTGTAACAACACCATCATTATCTACACTTAATATATTTTCATTACTTGATGACCAAACAAGAGCAAGCTCTGTATCTGGTGGTGTTACTATTGCTGAAACCTTAAATACAGTACCAATTACTACAGCACTGTCTTGTAGCTGTATCTCAACAGTTGTTGCTGCTTTAACTGTTTCTGTGTTAATTTCAACATCATTTTTAAGATTTTTCTGACTTACACTTACTAATGCAACATTACTTTGCTGTTCTTCTTTAGAATTTTTCAATGAAAATATTGCTAATCCCGCTATTAATCCAATTACTACAACGGCTGATATTATAACTGGAACTGGCTTTATTTTATATTTTTTATTGCCTGCCATTACAATCCTCCAATTCTTAATTTACTTATCGTAAGTGTCTAAAAAATGGTGCTTAACACCATCTTTTTTATATGCGATTACTGTACTTAAATTAACATTTTCAACGCTCTTAAAAATATTACTTTCAATAAATGGATTAATCTTCTTTAACTCTGCGATAATATTTTTAGTTTCCATTCTCTTTGACTGACTACTTCCATCTCTATTACAAGTTGTGCAAGTATCTGTAAAACGACAAGCACATTGAATAAAATGAAGCTTGTTATAATCTCTCCAATGCTTGATATCATCCTCACGAATAAGATACAACGGTCTTATAAGCTCCATTCCTTCAAAGTTAGTACTGTGAAGCTTTGGCATCATTGTCTGTATCTGAGAGCCATACATCATTCCCATAAAAATTGTTTCTATAACATCATCGTAGTGATGACCTAATGCAATCTTATTACATCCAAGCTCTTTTGCCTTACTATAAAGATAACCTCGTCTCATTCTGGCACAAATATAACAAGGTGATTTTTCTATATCATAAACAGCTTCAAATATATTAGTTTCAAAGACTGTTATAGGAATATTCATAAGCTTTGCATTATTTTCGATTACTTTTCTGTTAGTTTCATTGTATCCTGGGTCCATTACAAGAAATACAAGTTCAAAGTTAAACTTACGGTGTCTTTGAAGCTCTTGAAAAAGCTTTGCCATAAGCATAGAGTCTTTACCACCTGAAATACAAACGGCAACCTTATCTCCCTCTTGAAGCAATTGATAATCGTTAATAGCTTTTGTAAATTTACTAAATATTTGTTTGTGAAATTTTTTACGAAGACTTAACTCTATAGCCTTACAATCTGGTTTATCTTCTTCCTGCATAGTTTCTATAAGCCACTGTCCATATCCTCCCACAAGGTTATATGCTTCAAAACCTTGCTCACAAAGATAATTTGCTGCGTCTACACTTATCTCGCCTTTCATGCAATACACAACAATTTTTTTAGCTGAATTAAGCTCTGATACTCTGTCTACAAGTTCTTCTGATGGTATGTTAATAGCTTCTGGCAAATGACCATATCCATACGATGAATTATCTCTTATATCAACAATCATATAGGAAGCATTATCCCATGTTTTTATCTCTTTTGTAGTTACATTACCTGCTATACTCATTTTTTCCTCATTTCTATAACTAAAAAAATTTCTAATTTACTCTATTTTTCTATAATAACACTACTATGGCATTTTAGCAAAATAAGTTGCTCCACGCAATAGTCGTAGAGCAACTTACTTATATAACATCAAACATTTTATATATATTTAAAATTTTTTATCTAACAAAATCAAATGCTATTCTTTCACTACCATTTGCTACATGTATTATTCCACATCTAATAAAACCATTTTTTTGTATTACTGCCTGCATAGTCTTATTGTCATTATGCGTATCTATTCTTAAATAATCTACTTGTGACTTTGCATAATCAAAACAAGCCTTTGCAACTCCACGAGCCTTGCCATTAGAAGCCACTCTGTGAATGACTCCATAAGGCTTGTCACTGTGCCACTCTCCATCTTCTATTACACTATAAGTAGGGTCATTTCCTATAAAAAATACAAATACACCAACCACTTCGTCATTTTCAACACATACATGAAGATGACCCTTTTGTATATCTTCCTTAATTATAGCTTCTTCTGGATATGTAGCTGACCACTGTGTAGGATTTCCATTCTCTATCATATAATGTCTAGCACAAGCATATATTTTTAAAATGTTTTCGATATCTGAATTATTAGCCTTTCTTATATTCATCTTAATTTTCCTTTCATAATGTGAATTTATTTTATTATAGACAAATTTATTTATATACACAATAAATTCTTAAGATTTCATAATAGACTGAAGATGCTGGCTTTGCGCCGACCGAATTGGAACGTAGACCGAGAACCTTCGAGTCCTGTCAGGACTCGAAAAAACAAAAAAAGAAGTATCCTATTGGATATATCCTTTTTGTTTTCTGAGAGCGCGAGACGACGCACAGCATCCTGTGGATGCTGGCTTTGCGCCGACCGAATTGGAACGTAGACCGAGAACCTTCGAGTCCTGACAGGACTCGAAAAAACAAAAAAAGAAGATATCCTATTGGATATCTCCTTTTTTGTTTTCCGAGAGCGCGAGACGGGACTCGAACCCGCGACTTCCTCCTTGGCAAGGAGGAGCTCTACCAACTGAGCCACTCGCGCATTTACAAAATATATCAAGTTGTTATGTACTAGAGCTTTTGTTTCGCTCTTGCTGAACACAAGAGATATAATACATGATACTTATAAATTTGTCAACACTTTTTTTAATTTTTTTTATTTTATCTAACCAAACCCTAAAATATCATACTCTACAAGTATTTTTTTACACAAACCCTACTTCTATTATCAAATACAATTGTAGTATATCAAAAAATTCAAGTTCCTTTGATACACCACAATTATTATAAATAATTAGCAACCTCTATAGCTTGCTGTGTGGCTGATAGCTACAAATAGCGCCCCAAAAACACAACTTGCTATAAAAAATAGTCAGAAATATCTATATAGCCTTAATTACTCATACTGTAACTGTACTATTGAATAGTTACTATCCTTTGTAATATTTATTAATGTCGCACCTCTTTGCTCTGTTTTATTTTCAATTCCGGTATAAGCTATATAATCTATCGACTTTCCATATACAAGCTCTACTCCATTATAATATGCGCCATAATCATTTAGATGGTCATGACCACAAAACATTGCTTTTGTATTTCCAAGCTCAACTACCTTATCAAAAATACTACTGTGATATGCTGAACAAAAAACATCTTCTCTTTTCGTACCAAATACTACTGTCCCACTGTTCCAAGCATTAATATACTCTTGAACTGGAATATGAAAAAATAGCAACGACTTTGCGTTAGGATTTTTTGCATTAAGCCTATTTACTTGTTGCTCGTACCACTGTGTCTGGTCATCTCTTATATAGTCATATCCATAAGTACCATCTATATTTTCTACCATATTACCTGTATCCATAAGAATAAGACTCATTATAAGTGAACCATTCTTATTGCACAACTCAAAAGTTCCATTTGTATACCCTGTTATTTCTTCATTATTATTATACATTCTAAGTGTTGTACTTTGAGCTAACATGGAAGCTATTATATCGTCAGAATACTGGTCAAAGAAACTATGGTCGTGATTTCCAAAACACCATGTCCACTGTATTCCTATGTTATCCATCATAGTACTTACAACATTTAACGCACGAATACCATCATTAGCATCATACCCATCTGTGCCAAATATTACATCTCCCGTAAGTATTATAAAATCGGGCTTTGCTCTTTGTATCATTGTATACACAGCTTTAATGGCTTTCAAATCACTGTCGTAACTACTTTCTGTCCCTGTGATATGAAGGTCTGTAAGTTGTAAAATACTATATTTATCTGCACTTGACATTCTATAATATCCATCTTTTTCAAGCACCATATCATAACCATTATTTGCAACCTGCTTAATACTATTAAGGTAATTATATACATTTGCATAATTACCTGTTGCATACCTTGAATTATCACGACTAACACTTCCAACTCTTTTTAACTGAACAGTATCAGCCACACTATCACCTTTAGAATTTTCTTTGGAATTGATAGTAGAACTTAAACTTATTACATACCAACATATTGTAAGTACAAGCATAAGGCAGGATATAAGCAAGAATAATTGTTGTCTTTTTTGTTTTTTTCTCTTTTTATTTATTTTAATATTTTTTAAATCTTTATACTTTACCTTTTTTGCCATATAACCATAGCCCCTCTATCAAATAAATAAATTATTTTTATATAATACCACCAACAATAATATAATTTCCAATATATTTTTTAATATACAAATATCACATAACTATTTTACTTAAAAATTTATTATTAAACATTAAAAATAGGCGCAAAAAAACATAGCACATCTTTGATTATCAAATGCTTTTTCTAATTCACAGAAAGCATTTCATTACAAAAATGTGCTATGTTTTTTAATATCAATTACATAAAGACAAATTATTTTTTCTTTTCAATTATTCGACTTCAAGTATAGCATTTATATCATCAATACTTTTGCTCGTCATCTTTGATATCTGCTCTGGAGTCAAACCATTATTATACATAGTTCTTATTACGGAAGCTTCACCTATAGTTTTACCACGTTCTTCGCCTATGGCTATTCCACGTTTTTCACCTATGTTTTCACCTATAGCTATTCCCTTTTCTTTTACGCTCTGGCTTAAATTACACATAATATCCACTTCCTCTCTAAACTTTTCTTCTATAGGAATATCATATTCATTTCCTATTATATTTAACTTTTCTGTTGCTGTTAATTCATTTGATAGTAATGTGCCTAATAAACGATGTAATTCATAATCCTTGTTATGTTCTGGTAATTCTTCTGATAATCCTATCATTACAATATTAAGAAGCCCTATATCACCTTTCCATTTATAAGAACCTAATATATTTTTATTTACTAAATGTATATGATTCATACAATTTTGTGATATGTTCATACATACCCATATAGAATACACTTTTTTTATATTATTATAATCTGAATTTTTAAAATCTCTTTCTTTTTGGGATGATATAAGCCTACTTACATAAAATACTGCCCTATTTAATATATCATACTTTGAGGGTTCATCCTTTTGTGCCTCTACATTAATTATGATTTGTGATAACCCATCTTTCATTCTTACATAAAATACTATATCAAACCATACAAGCCCTTCATTTAATTCCTTATCTTCTGAATTAAAACCTGTAATTCTTTGACCATCGTTTTCTACTTTTGCATTAGTTAGTCCCGGTTCTATAGGTACTGTACTTATATAAGGTGTTCCTTCTATAAGTGGAACTACATCTTTATAATTCATTCCCTTAAATTCATCTACAGTATTTATAAGTATATGAGC
>UMKP01081004.1_pt1 | contig 13794 bp, 13 predicted proteins | sample 1966341 | NCBI WGS metagenome assembly UMKP01 (sample SAMEA4836179, study PRJEB28245) | human gut metagenome | biome: gut microbiome; material: fecal sample | place: Denmark | collected 2008
GAGCCGGTGGGCTTTACGCTCACAGAGGGAGAAGGGGAGGACCCCAGCCGCCTGACTGCCACCCTGATGCTGCGCCTGCGGGCATGGAGGCCCTATCAGCTGCAGTGCGTGGCGGATGCCTTCTCCACGAAATTTGAGACAGAACAGACCCCGCAGACGGTACAGACGGAATCGCTGGCCTGCACCCTGGACGAGACCGTGACCCTGACCGGCTCCGGCCCTCTGCCGGACGCTGGGGCTAAAATTCTGGCCTGCTTTGCCTCCTTTGGCCCGGCCTTGCTGGCATACAGGGAAAACAACTGGGATCTGACCAGCCGAGTGACCGTGACTGCCTTTGGGGAGAACAGCCTTTCGGAGCTGGAAGGCTATGAAAAGGTGTTGGAGCTTGCCCTGCCGCTGGGGCGGGAGCTGCCCTCGGACGCAGAGCTGATCCCGGAGTGCTGGCTCCGTGCCGAGGACCTGCGCTGTGTCTGCGCAAACGGTACACTGGAGGTCAACCTTTCCGTCAAGGCAGAAGGAGCCATCCTACAGCGGAGCGGAAACACCTGTGTGGGCTCCATCGCGCTGGGAGAGCCGTTGACCCCGGCAGACCCGGAGATCAGCCTGCGCATCTATTATGCACAGGCGGGGGAGGAGCTGTTCGCCATCGCCAGGCGGTTCCATGTCTCCCCGGCCCAGATGCTTGCGGCCAACGACCTTGCAGAGGGCACCACGGCCATTGATGCGCCTCGGAGGCTTCTGGTGCCGGGAGCAGGGGGCTGATCCATCCGATTTTGTACTTCATAGAAGAACAATTCAAAGTTAAAGTATGACTTATGAACTAAAAATGAACAAAAAACATCCCGGACCTCTCCCAATTTGAGAAAGGCTCTGCTATAATAATTTTTGTCGTGTAAAAAAGCCTTTTAGATAAAGGAGAAGTTATGATCAAAAATATCGAGTTGGAGAAGGGCGCATACCAGTTTGATGCCAAGATGCCTCTTCGCCAGGCCATCCCGCTGGGCCTGCAGCATGTGTTTGCCATGTTCGTGGGCAACCTGACCCCGCTTCTTATCATCACCAGTGCCTGCGGCCTTGCAGGCGGTGAGTTTGCTGACCTGCAGGTCAGCCTGCTGCAGAACGCCATGTTCGTGGCCGGTGTGGTCACGCTGGTGCAGCTGTTCTCCATCGGCCCTGTGGGCGGTCAGGTCCCCATTATCATGGGCACCAGCTCCGGCTTCCTGGGCGTGTTCAACAGTGTGGCTGCTTCCATGGGCGGTGGCGTGCTGGCCTACGGTGCCATCATGGGCGCTTCCATTCTGGGCGGCCTGTTTGAGACTGTGCTGGGCTTCTTCCTCAAGCCCCTGCGCAAGTTCTTCCCCTCGGTGGTCACCGGCACGGTGGTGCTGTCCATCGGTCTGTCCCTGATCTCCGTGGGTGTCAACTCCTTTGGCGGCGGCAACGCAGCCAAGGACTTCGGTTCTGCGGAAAACCTGCTGCTGGCCGTGTTCGTGCTGGTGGTGATCCTGTTCTTCAAGCATTGGACCACGGGCTTCCTGAGCTCCTCCTCCATCCTCATCGGCATCGTGGCGGGCTATCTGGCAGCCTTTATCATGGGCTTTGTCCTGCCCACCACCGGTGTCACCGCCGAGGGTGTGGAGTTCACCAAGGCATGGGTGCTGAACTGGAGCAAGGTGGCACAGGCCGATTGGTTTGCCATCCCCAAGCTGGTCCCCGTCAAGATCATTTTTGATATGCGCGCCATCCTGCCCGTGCTGATCATGTTCATCGTCACCGCTGTGGAGACCGTGGGCGATATCTCCGGCGTGATGGAGGGCGGCATGAGCCGTGAGGCCACCGATAAGGAGCTGTCCGGCGGTGTTATCTGCGATGGCCTGGGCTCTTCCTTTGCCGCCTGCTTCGGCGTTCTGCCCAACACCTCCTTCAGCCAGAACGTGGGTCTGGTTTCCATGACCAAGGTCGTCAACCGCGGTGCACTGGCTACCGGTGCCATCTTCCTGATCCTCTGCGGCCTGATCCCCAAGCTGGGCGCACTGGTCTCCATCATGCCGCAGGCCGTTCTGGGCGGTGCTGCCGTGATGATGTTCTCTTCCATCGTGGTATCTGGCATCCAGCTCATTACCAAGGAAAAGATGACCCCGCGCACCCTGACCATCGTTTCCGTTGCACTGGGCGTGGGTTACGGCATGGGTGCCAATGCCAGCATCCTGGCACACACCCCCCAGTTCTTCCAGTTGATCTGCGGCGAGAGCGGCATCGTGCCCGCAGCCTTTGTGGCCATTGTGCTGAACGTGCTGCTGCCCAAGGACGATAAGGCCGAATAAACCTCTCAGTCACCTTCGGTGACAGCTCCCCTGACAGGGGAGCCAAGAAGTGTCCTTGCCTCTCCTGTCAGGTGAAGTACCATTGCGCTGCAATGGCGGAGAGTTCCTCCAGAGCTTCCGGCGTATCTGCATCCAGCAGTTCTTCCCGCCGCTGGGCGCAAACGATCTGTACCTGCTCAGGGTGAGCCTTGAGCACAACACTGCCGCCCTTGCCCTCGGGCAGGGTGCGCAGAGCGGGAAAATATCCGTATCCAAACAGAACGGGACTTCCGACAACGGTGTCCGGGCCATGTGCGGCCCGGGCTCCCAGCCGGAAGATCGCCCGCTCTGTTTCTTTTTGTGTCTGGGCAAAAGCAGTGATCAGCGCTTCCAGCGTCTCCCGCTGTAGCAGGGGCTGATCTCCGGGCAGGAAGATGCAGCCTGCAAGACCGGGGCATTGCTCCAGCAGCGCCTCCAGCCCCAGCCGGACGGTGTCGTTCCGGCCCGGCAGGCTGTGGAGCAGGCAGGGAACGGCCTGTGCGTCACACAGGGTCTTTACCTCGGCAGAACGGGTCACGACCACCCGGGCGGCAAGGGCAGGGGTGGCGGTGACCTCCAGCGCCCGGCAGAGCAGGGGGCGGCCCCCGAAATCGGCCAGCAGCTTGTTGGAGCCAAACCGCCGGGCCAGCCCCGATGCCATGATGACGCACCCCACCGAAGGGCGGGCGTTTTTTCTGCACAACTCTGCCATAAAATCATTCCTCCTGAACCTGCCGGATCTGCGGCAGTCTTTCCAGTGGCATTATAAGGGATTTTGTGATAAAATAAAAGTAGCAATCGAAAAAAGAGAGGTACTGCGTATGATGACGATCCGGGAATACAAACGGGCCGAAAGCCTCGAGGAAGCCTGGCAGCTCAACCAGAAGCGAAACAATCGGGTCATCGGCGGCATGATCTGGCTCAAGATGGAGAACATCAATGTCGGCACCGCCATCGACCTGTCGGGCCTTGGGCTGGACAAAATTGAGGAAACGGCCGAGGGCTTTTCCATCGGGGCCATGGTGCCCCTGCGGCAGATCGAGCTCCACGAGGGGCTCAATGCCTACACGGACGGCGCTGTGCGGGAATCTGTGCGCCACATTGTGGGTGTGCAGCTGCGCAACCTTGCCACCGTGGGCGGCAGCATTTACAGCCGTTTTGGCTTTTCCGATGTTCTGACCATGTTCCTGGCCCTGAACGCTTCGGTGGAGCTCTACAAGGGCGGCATCGTGCCGCTTTCGGAGTATGCTCAGCGCCCGTACGACAGGGATATCCTGGTGCGGGTCATCGTGCCGAAGGAGCAGGCAGCATTCTGCTATCAGTCGGTGCGCAACAGCCAGACGGATTTTCCTGTGCTGACCTGTGCCGCCGCGAAAACGGCCGGGGGCTTTCGGGTCGCCATTGGTGCCCGGCCCGGCAAGGCAGTGCTGTATACCCTGCAGCCCAATGCCGCCGAAACGCCGGAGCTGACCGCCGCCCGCTTTGCCGCTGAGGTGCGGGCAAACATCCGGACGGAGAGCAACATGCGCGGCAGTGCGGAATACCGCAATCATCTGGCCGGGGTGCTGGTCAAGCGCGCTGTGCTGAAATTGGAAGGGAACAGGTGAGACAAGATGCAGGTGAATATTATTCTGAACGGAACCAAAGTCACGGCAGAGGCCGCACCGGACACCCTGCTCATCGATTTTGTCCGCGCACACGGCTGTTACAGTGTCAAGCGCGGCTGTGAGACCTCCAACTGCGGCCTGTGCACCGTCTTTCTGGACGATGTGCCGGTGCTGTCCTGCTCTGTGCTGGCAGCCCGTGCCGACGGCCACAGGGTGACCACGCTGGAGGGCCTGCAGGAGGAGGCTGCTGAGTTCGGTGCTTTTATCGCTGATCAAGGTGCGGAGCAGTGCGGCTTCTGCAACCCGGGCTTTATTATGAACGCCCTCGCCCTCTTCCGGGAAAAGGAATACCCCACTGAGGAGGAGATCAAGGAATATCTCGCGGGCAACCTCTGCCGCTGCTCCGGCTACGAGGGTCAGCTGCGGGGCATCCAGAATTTCCTCGCCTGGAAAAAAGCAAAACAGGAGGGTGCCGAATGAAAAACGTCAACAAAGCATTCCGCAAAAAGGATGCCATGCAGCTTGTGACCGGCAAGCCCGTTTACATGGATGATCTGGCCCCGGCAGACTGCCTGATCGTCAAGCTGTACCGCTCGCCCCATGCCAACGCCATGGTGGAGCGCATCGACACGTCCGTGGCCAAAAAGGTGCCCGGCATCGAGGCCATCTTCACCTGGGAGGATGTGGACCAGAACGCCCGCCGCTACACGCAGGCCGGCCAGACCTACCCCGAAGCCAGCCCCTACGACCGCCTGGTCATCGACCGCCACGTCCGCTTTGTGGGGGACGTGGTGGCCATTGTGGTGGGCAAGGATGAGAAGTGTGTCGAGAAGGCCATGAAGCTCATCAAGGTGGAGTATCAGGTGCTGGAGCCGGTGCTGGATTTCCACACTGCGAAGGACAACCCCATCCTTGTCCACCCGGAGGACAACTGGGAGAGCCTGAGCCCCGTGGGTGCCGACAACAAGCGCAATCTCTGTGCTCACGATGCGTGCGGCGACGGCGACATCGATGCCGTGCTGGCAAAGTGCGATGTTGTCATCGACCGTGTCTACCACACCAAGGCCTGCCAGCAGGCCATGATGGAGACCTTCCGCACCTGCTGCTGGATGGACCTGTACGGACGGCTGAACATCCTCAGCTCGACCCAGATCGTGTTCCATACCCGCCGCAATGTGGCAAACGCCCTGCACATCCCCAAATCCATGATCCGCGTCATCAAACCCCGCATCGGCGGCGGCTTTGGTGCCAAGCAGACGGCAGTCTCGGCCATCTATCCGGCCTTTGTTACCTGGAAGACCAAGAAGCCCTGTAAGCTGATCTTCACCCGCGAAGAGAGCCAGACCGCATCTTCGCCCCGCCACGAGATGGAGATGCACGTCCGTCTGGGTGCCACCAAGGACGGCATCGTGAAGGGTATCGACCTCTACACCCTGTCCAACACCGGTGCTTATGGTGAGCACGGCCCCACAACGGTGGGCCTTTCCGGCCACAAGTCCATCCCGCTGTACGGCAAGGCCGAAGCCTTCCGTTTTGTCAGCGACGTGGTCTACACCAACCACATGTCTGCCGGTGCGTACCGCGGCTATGGTGCGACCCAGGGCCTGTTTGCGGTGGAATCTGCTGTCAACGAGCTGGCTGCCAGACTCCACATGGATCCCTTCAAGATCCGTGAAATGAACATCGTCAAAGAGGGCGATGTGATGCCTGCCTATTACGGCGCTGTGAATACCAGCTGCGCGCTGGACCGCTGCCTGAAAAAAGTCCACGAGATGATCGACTGGGACAACAAGTACCCTGTGCGCGACCTTGGCAATGGCAAGGTGCGTGCCGTGGGTATGGGCATGGCCATGCAGGGCTCCGGCATTTCCGGCATGGACGTGGGCAGTGCAACCATCAAGGTAAACGATGACGGGTTCTACTCCCTCATCATCGGCGCGGCCGATATGGGCACCGGTTGTGACACCACGCTGGCTCAGATCGCCGCCGAGGTGCTGGACTGTGACCTGGACAATATCACCGTCTTTGGCGCGGATACCGACACTTCGCCCTATGATTCCGGCTCCTACGCTTCCTCTACCACCTATGTCACCGGCAAGGCAGTGGAGAAGTGCGCCCTGCGGCTGCGCGGCCAGATCTGCAAGCTGGGCGCGGAGCTGCTCCAGACGACCGAAGATGCCGTGGATTTTGACGGCAAGTTTGTCTCCCTGAACGCAGACCCGGAGAAGAGGGTCTCTCTCTCTGAGGTGGCCTTCGCCTCCCAGTTCGGCCACATGGTGCCGCTGGAGATCACCGAGACCCACACCTCGCCCCTTTCGCCCCCGCCCTACATGGTCGGTGCAGCTGAAATTGAGCTGGACAAGGAGACCGGCGAGGTCAAGGTGGTGGATTATGCCGCCTGTGTGGACTGCGGCACCCCCATCAACCCCAACCTGACCCGTGTGCAGGCTGAGGGCGGCATCCTGCAGGGCATCGGCATGGCCCTGACCGAGAACATCACCTACGATGCCAAGGGCTGGCCGATGGAGAATTCCTTTATGCAGTATAAGATCCCCGCCCGTGTGGACATCGGCCACATCCGGGTGGAGTTTGAGAGCAGCTACGAGCCCAACGGCCCGTTTGGTGCAAAATCCATCGGTGAGGTGGTCATCAACACCCCGCTGCCCGCCATCGCGGATGCCATCTACAATGCCATCGGCACCCGCTTCTATGAGCTGCCCATCACCCCGGAGCAGGTCGCCATGGCGGTGGAAGAAAACCGCTGATGCTTCTGGAAAAACAGTTTCCGTTCCTGACTGAAAAGGGCCATGTGGTCTCGCTGGTGGGCGGCGGCGGAAAAACCACCCTGCTCTATGCCTTTGCCCGGCATTGTGCCGCCAAAGGCTGGCGGGTGCTGGTGAGCACCACCACCCACATCCGGCAGCCCGGGGAGAATTATGCCGCAGATGAAGCCGCTCTTGCGTCCCTCTGGGCGGCAGGGCAATATGCCGTGGCCGGTGTCCCGGCAGAGCAGGGCAAGCTGACCGCCCTGCCGCCGGAGCAGTTGACCTGCTGGATGGCACAGGCTGATATGGTTCTTCTGGAAGCGGACGGTGCAAAATGGATGCCCTGCAAAGTTCCGGCGGCCCATGAACCGGTGCTGCTGCCGGAAAGCGATATCGTGCTGGCCGTGGCAGGATTGTCTGCGCTGGGCAGACCTCTGCGGGAGGTCTGCTTCCGGCTGGAGCAGGCCTGCGCCCTGCTGGGCGCTGCCCCTGAAACGCTTCTGACCCCGGAGCTGCTGGCAAGGCTGCTGGCCAGTGAGCAGGGGGGACGAAAACTGGTAGGGAACCGCCGTTTTTCTGTGGTGCTCAATCAGGCGGATGACCCCGCCCGCATTGCTGCAGGCGAACAGACCCTCGCGCTCCTGCGCAAAAAATATGAGGTGCAGGGCGTGTTGACTTATTTTGATGAAAGGGAGCGTGCATGAAATGGCAGAACAAGGCCCCATTGTCTTCTGCACCGGCGGCGGATGCACCGCCAAGCTGGGTGCCGGGGTACTGAGCCGCATTCTGGAAAAGCTGCCCCGGGGCGAAAAAGACCCCGACCTTCTGGTTGGTTACGACAGCCGGGACGATGCTGCCGTCTACCGCATTACCGAGGACATTGCCCTGGTTCAGACGGTGGATTTCTTCCCGCCGATGGTCGATGACCCCTATACCTTCGGGCAGATCGCCGCGGCCAATGCCCTGAGCGATGTCTACGCCATGGGCGGTGAGGTCAAAACGGCGCTGAATCTCGTCTGCTTCCCCGAGAGCATGGATCTGAACGTGTTGGGGGAAATCCTGCGCGGCGGTGCCGAAAAGGTGGCCGAAGCCGGGGGTACGCTGGCGGGTGGGCACTCCATTGCCGATACCGGCGTGAAGTACGGCCTGTCGGTGACCGGTCTGGTAGACCCGCACCGCCTGACGGCCAACGATACCGGCCGCCCGGGCGACAAGCTTCTTCTGACCAAGGCGCTTGGCGTGGGGCTGATCTGCACCGCCAACCGGGTGGGCGAAGCCGCTCCGGAACAGATGGAAGCAGCAGTCCGTTCTATGACCACCCTGAACAAAATGGCGGCAGAGATCGCACGCAGGTACGAGGTGCACGCCGCCACGGATGTGACCGGGTTCAGCTTCCTGGGCCATCTGCACGAGATGATGGGGGAGAAGCTCTCCTGCGTCATCGATGCCCATGCGGTGCCGGTGCTGCCCGGTGCGTGGGAGGCCGCAGATGCCTGCCTGTACACCGCCGCCGGTCAGCGCAACCGTAATCATACCGGGCCCTTTGTCCGGTTTGAGAAAGTGCCCTTCCCGATGGAAGAGATCCTGTTTGATCCCCAGACCTCCGGCGGCCTGCTGTTTGCCGTGGCCCCGCAGGATGCCGCTGCCCTGGAAGCAGAGCTGCAGGCGGCGGGTCTGCCCGCAAAGGTCGTGGGCACCATTGGGGAAAAACAGACACCGGAGATCACAGTAACATACGAATGAGGGAGGAACAACTGATGATCAAGATCGATGCCCGTGGAGATGCCTGTCCGCTGCCCGTGGTCAAGGCCAAAAAGGCCATTGCAGAGCTGCACGGCCCCGGCGAGGTGGAAGTGCTGGTGGACAATGAGATCGCTGTCCAGAACCTGACCAAGATGGCCCAGCAGAAGGGCTATCTGTCCAGCTCCGAAAAACTGGCCGAGCAGGAATACCGTGTCCGCTTTACCATCAAGGACACGCCTGCTGCGGAAACCGCTGTGCCGGGCGAAGAGAAACAGCAGGCAGAAGCGGAAACCTGCACCCCGGATGCCCGCACCGATACGGTGGTGGTCATCGCGTCCGACAAGATGGGGGAGGGGGCCGAGGAGCTGGGCAAGACCCTGCTCAAGGCCTTCGTGTTCTCCCTGACCCAGCAGGACAAGCTGCCCAAGACGATCCTCTTCTATAACGGCGGCGCATCCCTGACCTGTGAGGGTTCGCCCATGCTGGAAGACCTGAAGGCACTGGAAGCTGAGGGCGTGGAGATCCTGACCTGCGGCACCTGCCTGAACTACTACGGCATAACGGAGAAGCTGGCCGTGGGCGGCGTGACCAATATGTATGTCATCGCTGAAAAGATGCTGAACGCCGGGAACGTGGTCAAGCCGTGATCTACCTTGATAACGCCGCAACCACTCTGCACAAGCCCCCGGAGGTGGGGCAGGCGATGCTGGATGCGTTGCAGACAGCGGGCAACCCGGGCCGTGGAGCCCATGCGCCCACCCTGCACGCCTCCCGCATCGCCTACGAGACCCGGGAAGCGCTGGCCCAGCTCTTCCACGCCGAAGGCCCGGCCTGCATCGCCTTTGCATCCAATGCGACCCAGGCGCTGAACACGGCCATCAACGGCCTCTTTGGCCCGGGGGATCATGTCATCACCACGGTCTGTGAGCACAATTCCGTCCTGCGGCCCCTCTACCGCCTCCAAAGGAAAGGGGTTGAGGTGAGCTTTGTGGATGTGGATGCAAACGGTGTGCTCTGCTATGCGCAGTTTGAGCAGCTGCTCCGTCCCAACACCAGGGGAGTGGTTGTGACCGGTGCTTCCAATGTCACCGGCAACCGCACGGACCTGGCGTTCGTGTCCGCTTTTGCAAAAAAGCACGGCCTGTTGTTTCTCGTGGATGCCGCCCAGACAGCGGGTGCCATGCCGGTGGATGTGCAGGCACTGGGGATCGATGTACTCTGCTTTACCGGGCACAAGGCGCTGCTGGGCCCGCAGGGCACCGGAGGGCTGTATGTCCGGCCCGGGCTGCAGGTTGCCCCCCTTGTGGTGGGCGGCAGCGGAGTCCACAGCTTTGATGAACGCCACCCCGTCGAAATGCCCACTGCTCTGGAAGCCGGAACGCTGAATGTGCCGGGAATCGCCGGGCTGGGGGCCGGGGTGCGCTGGCTCCTGACACAGGGCGTGGAAGCGCTGGAAACAAAAGAAAATGCGCTTGCACGCCTGTTTTATGAAACTGTCCGGGAAATTCCCGGTGTGCGGCTCTATGGTGACTTCACTGCGCCGCGTGCGCCCATCGTCTCACTGAACCTGGTGGGCGAGGATTCCGCCCGGGTGGCGGATGCGCTCTGGGAAGAGTACGGCATCTGTGTGCGGGCCGGTGCGCACTGTGCCCCGCTGATGCACAAGGCGCTGGGCACCGTGGAGCAGGGCGTGGTGCGGTTCAGCTTCTCCCACACCAACACCCGGGAGGAGGCGCTTGCCGCTGCCCGTGCGGTGCGCAGCCTGGCGGAGGAATAAACGATGCGTGCAAAGAGACCCTATATCGTGTTATCCTTCCGCACCACAGTGGAAGCGATGGCATGGGAAAAACACTGCGAAGCGGAACACATCCCCGGGCGGCTCATTCCGCTGCCCCGGGAGCTCTCTGCCGGGTGCGGCCTTGCGTGGCGGATGCCGCCCGAGGACTGGCAGCTGTGGCAGAGCCGCATCGACCCCGCTGCCTATGATGCCGCAGCGGAGGTAGAACAATAACAAATAAAGGAGAATTGGATGGGAAACCGTTCTTTTTTCAATGCACTCCATGACCGGGAGGGGGATTTTCTGCTGGCCACGGTGCTGGAAGGCCCGGCGCAGGGGGAACGTGTCCTGCTGCGGAACACAGCACCGGTCTGGCCGGAGGAACTGCCTGCGTTCTGGGGGGAGCATCTGCCTGCCCTGGCCGCTGTGACCTCCAGTGGAATTCTGAAATCAGCCGGACAGCGCATCTTTGTGGAGCGCTTTGGCGCAGCTCCGCAGCTTGTGGTCTGCGGCGGCGGCCATGTGGGCGCGTCGGTGGTGCGGCTGGCAAAGCTGCTGGGCCTGCCGGTTACAGCGCTGGAGGACCGCCCCGAGTTTGCGGAGGAGCTGCGTCAGGCCGGGGCCGATGCTGTGCTCTGCCTGCCCTTTGCAGAGGGTCTTGCGCAGATCCCCGGCGGGCAGGAAACATACTTCGTGGTCGTGACCCGTGCCCACAGCTGTGATATTGCCTGCCTGCGTTCTATTCTGCAAAAGCCCGCCGCCTATGTGGGCATGATGGGCAGCCGGAAGCGCGCGGCTCTGGTGCACACACAACTGGCCGAGCTGGGGCTGCCGCAAGAGCGCATCGATGCCCTGCACGCGCCCATTGGGCTTTCCATTGGCGCAAAAACCGCACAGGAGATCGCACTTTCTATTCTTGCGGAGATCGTCTCCGTTAAAAACAGCCGCCAGCAGACCGAGGGCTTTTCCCCGGCGCTGCTGGCCGCGCTGGAACAACAGACCGCTCCGGCGGTGCTGGCGACCATCGTAGGCCGCCATGGCTCTACGCCACGGGAGGAAGGCTCCAAGATGTTGGTCCTGCCCGATGGCTCTGCCGTGGGCAGCGTGGGCGGCGGCATCATGGAGTACCGCACCCAGCAGCTGGCGCGGGAATTGCTGGAGCCGGGGGCTGCCCCGTGCAGGCTGGCCGCCTTTACCACAGAGGGGGCCAGCGATGCCGCGGCCATTGCGGCCTGCGGCGGCTCCATGGAAGTCTTTTTGCAGCGTCTGGAACCGGAGGGATGAGCCATGAAGCGTGATGACCTGATCGTTGTCCGGGGCGGGGGAGACCTTGCCACCGGCGTTGTGCATCGGCTCTGGTCGGCGGGCCTGCGGGGGCTGGTGCTGGAAACAGCCCATCCCGCCGCCATCCGTCGGCAGGTGTCTCTCTGTGAGGCTGTTTACGAAGGCGAGACCGCTGTGGAAGGAATGCGGGGCATCCGGGTGGAGACGCTGGCAGATGCCGATGCCGTCTGGGCACAGAACGCAGTGCCGGTCCTGATAGACCCCACAGGTGCTTGCCTGCCGCAGGCAAGGCCTGCTGTTCTGGTGGATGCCATCATCGCAAAGAAAAATCTGGGCACCACCCGGGAGATGGCTCCGCTGACCATTGCCCTTGGCCCCGGCTTTGCGGCGGGGCAGGATGTGGACGTGGTGGTGGAGACCAAGCGCGGCCACAAGCTGGGCCGCATCATCCGGGAAGGGGCTGCTGCACCCAACTCCGGCGTGCCGGGCATCATCGGCGGCTATGGTGCCGAGCGTGTGCTCCATGCGCAGTCCGCGGGTATCTTCCGCAACCTGCATTCTATCGCTGATTTTGTGGAGGCGGGCGAGGCTGTGGCCGAGATCGAAACGCCGGACGGTCAGCGTCTGCCGGTAATCACACAGATCTCCGGCATCCTGCGGGGTCTGCTGCGGGATGGCTACCCGGTGACCAAAGGGTTCAAGGTGGCTGATGTGGACCCCCGCCGTGCGGAGCTGGAAAACTGCTTCCTCATCTCGGATAAGGCCCGCTGCATTGCGGGCAGTGTGCTGGAACTGATCACAGCAGCGTGCTGGAACTAAAAGAAACGGGACTGTTTTTGCAACAGCCCCGTTTCTTTGTTACTCTGTCAGTTTGGTGATGAGCATCTGATAGATCTCGTTGCCCTTGAGGATGAATTGCTTCTTGACCAGATCGGCACTCAGCCGGTCAGGCGTGCCGATGTCCAGACAAAACAGCTCCTGATCCAGTGCCTTGATGGTGCAGCGGATGGAGCAGTGGCCATCCGGCTTTTCGGTGATGCGGGCGCTGTACTCGGCCTCTTTGCGGGCCCAGGTCTGGCTGCGCAGAACCGCCGCCACCGCGCGCTCCCGCACACTGCGGGGCAGGTCATAGGCAAGCTCCTGCGCGACCTTGCGTCCTTTTTCGGTGATGGAATAGCGGTCTTCCTTCAGCGTGACCAGCTGCTGGCGGGTGATATCATCCAGACAGGAGCCGATCTCAAAATAGTTGACCAGCTGCTCTTCCATCAGCGCGTTCTCGATCTCCGTCCGGGTGATCGGCCCGGCATTCTTCACCAGATAACACAACAGCAACCGGATCTCCGTGCTGTCGGTCAGTCCGCCGGGACGAACACCGGCGGTAAAAGCATCGTTGGCGGCCATCGTTCTGCACATCCCCCTGTCATTTCAAATTGCTGCCCGGCACTGCCTCAGGGCAGGCCGTAAAGAATCACTTTCTTATAGTATAAAGGGTTTCAGACCGGATTGCAAGCCGCAACCGCAAAATCTGTCTCAATGCGCTTGCGGCTTTCGGGGGTGGAATACAGCCAGTGGTCGATATGCCCCTCGGTGATGAAATAGCGCAGGTCGAACCGATGGCTCTGGCCCAGGCTGTGGTTGACGATGACCAGCTTGATCTTCATTTTATCGGGCAGGATGTTTTTGATGTAGACGCTCACCGCCTGCCCGGGGTGCAGGTCGGGGCAGGTCTCGGCAAGGCCGGCCAGATTGGGGGCGATCTCCACAAAGGTGCCGTATTCCTCCACGCTCCGCACAATGCCCACCACGGTCTCGCCCACGGTGAACCCGGCGGCGTTCTCCTCCCAGGTGCCCAGCAGCTCTCGGATGGTCAGCACGAACCGCCCCTGCACATCCCGGCTTTTGATGGCGCACAGGATCTGCTGGCCCACACTCACCCGGTCGGCAGGGGAGGAGATGCGGCTGACCGACATGCAGTCGATGGGCAGCAGGGCGCTGATGCCGCACCCAACGTCACAAAAGGCACCAAACGGCTCGATGTGGGTCACAGTGCAGGGCAGGATGTCCCCGGGCTGTAAGGTGTCCAGATACTCTGCCTTGCACATCCGCTGTGCCTCAGCCCGGGAAAGCAGGTAGCAGGGCTGGCCGTTTTCCCCGGTCTCCATCCCTTCAATCACAAAGCAGGTGGGGCGGCCCACCCGCGTCAGCACCGCAATGTCCCGCACGGTGCCGCTCTCGGCCCCATCGGCACACTGGCCAAAGGGCATCACGGCCTTTAC
>UMKP01007538.1_pt1 | contig 13758 bp, 10 predicted proteins | sample 1966341 | NCBI WGS metagenome assembly UMKP01 (sample SAMEA4836179, study PRJEB28245) | human gut metagenome | biome: gut microbiome; material: fecal sample | place: Denmark | collected 2008
AATAACAACCGACGCCAACGTAGCATACATCGCCATCCTCGGAAAACCCGAGGAGCGCAAGACCGCATTTAATCCCAGATACATATGCGTAACCACATTGCCATACAGAATAATCCGCATATAATCACGGGCATATGAGATCGTGTTCTCACTAGCACCGAAAAAGTACAGCACGGGATCAAGCAAGAACAAGAAAGCGATCGTGAAAGCGACGCCCAAAACCACATTCAAGATCAACACATTCCCCAACACCTTATTCGCCCCCTCATAATCTTTCTGCCCCAACTTCACGGCAACCAACGTAGAGGCGCCGACTCCCACCAACGAACCGAAGGCGGCCGCCAAGTTCATCAACGGAAAGGTCAAGGCTAGGCCGGAAATCGCTAACGCCCCCACTCCATGGCCAATAAAAATACTATCGGCCATATTATATAAAGAAGAAGCTGTCATAGCGATAATCGCAGGAATCGCATATTGCGTAAGTAATTTACCGATAGGCTCGGTCCCTAATACCAATGGAGAATTTTGTTTTGCCATGCCGCGAAGATACGGATATTTCGATTTATTTTCCTACTTTTGTAAGGTATAACCTTATGAATCTAATCAAATGGAAACAGAGAAACAGTTGATATCCCATTTATACCAAAACAAAGAAAATGGAAAATGGATAATACAAACCAACGATGAACATCAAAGGGGTGTTGCAGAAATGGCAACCTCCTTTTCTGGACTGTTCGGACTTCCATCTTGGGGGCATACGCTTGGAATGCTTCACGACAAAGGAAAAGAGCGTGATGCATTTCAGCAATATATCCGTACGACAAGCGGTCTGCCTGTGACTGACGAAAAATCGTATGGAGAGCATCATCATGCGTTTGTAGGTGGAATATTGGTAACGAACCTTATGGGGAAGAGTGTATTCAATCTTCTTGCCAACCAGATAATCTCTCATCATACAGGCCTACATGATTATGTAGATGCGGAGAGCGTCATAGAGAAAAGGCAACTTCCCGAAGAGATAAACAAAGGGGACATAGCTCTGAATATACCCCAGTTGAGAAAAGAACTTCTTGAATCTCCTTTTTCTAAACTTAAGGTGGACATGAAGCATTTTCATCACCTTTCCCGCATGCTTTTTTCCTGTCTTGTGGATGCCGACAGACTCAATACAGAGCAATTTATGGATGTAGAATCGTGGGAAAAACGGGGATGCTCGTCTACACTCACTGACTTATTGCCAAAATTGGAGGCGCATTTACGTGAACTGCAATTGTATGCACCCGATATAAAAGTGAACCACATTCGTAAGAAAGTACAGGAACGATGCCGTAAAGCTTCTTCTGAAGAGAAAGGATTCTATAGCCTTACGGTACCAACGGGAGGCGGAAAGACTCTTTCATCGTTGTTGTGGGCCATGAAGCATGCTGTAAATCACGGTATGAATCGTATTATCATTGCCATCCCATACACTAGTATTATTGTGCAAACGGCAGGCCTCTTGAAAGAAATCTTCGGCGAAGAGCACGTACTGGAGCATCATAGTAACTTTAATCCTGATGAGATAAAGAATGAAGAGGTACGTGAGAAGGCAAAGCTGGCCACGGAAAACTGGGATTATCCGATTATCGTTACGACCAATGTTCAGCTGTTTGAGTCAATGTTTAGCAACAAACCGTCAGATTGCCGTAAATTGCACAATATCGTGAATTCAGTTCTTATTTTGGATGAAGCGCAGACATTGCCAACTGATTTCTTACAGCCGATAGTGGATGCACTTAAAGCATATCAGAAAATATTCGGAGTGTCGGTACTGTTTACCACTGCCAGTCAACCGGTACTTAGCGGACTGATAGAAGGAACTAATCCTAAGGCCAATTTTCAGGGAATAGACCATATTACTGAAATCATACCGAATGAGTTTGCCCTGCATGACAAGCTCCGTCGTGTGAAGTTAGTAATAGACAACACAGGAAAGACATACGATGAGATTGCCGCCAAAGTTGCTATATACAATAAGGTATTGTGTATCGTAAACACCCGAAAAGATGCCAAGGAACTGTATGACCGTTTACCAAATGAAGGAATAAAGCTCCATCTATCGAGAATGATGTGTCCCGCCCATATCAGTGAAACCATACGGAAGGTCAAGGCATTGCTGAAAGATAAATCACATCCGATTGTCAGAGTGATAGCTACCCAACTTGTAGAGGCAGGGGGGGATATAGATTTCCCTGTTGTATTTCGGCAAGAATCAGGTCTTGACTCTATTTTACAGGCAGCGGGGCGTTGTAACCGTGAAGGAAGAAATACTGTTGGTACCACATTTGTGTTCAGTCTCGCCGCAGAGAAACGTATTCCATTTGGGGCAATGAAGGCTGCAAACAATGCACGATTGAATTTGCCTGCAAATAGTGATTGGTTTGACCCTTCTACGATGACAGAGTATTTTTATCAGTTGTATTGCAGGAAAAACACGTTTGACGATAAGGATATAAAACATTATCTTTATAACCCTAATGAGTTATGTTTTGAAACGGCATCAAAGAAGTTCAGATTGATTGATGATGATTGTATGAATATCATTGTAAATTGGGAGAACAGCATGGAGCTTGTGGAAAAACTGAAAGAATCTGGCTGTACCTATCCCTTGATGAAGCAACTGGCTAAATTTACAGTAGGCGTTCATAGTTCCGATTTTGACAAGTTGGTCAGCTATGGTGCTATTGAGGAAGTATTAGAGGGTATCTATGTGTTGACAGACAGGGTACAGTATGACAAAAATACGGGTCTTAGCCTTGACAACCATTGGATGGAAGAGCTATTAATGATATAAAAATAAATGAATAATATGGACTATACAGATAAAGAATATTGTTTGGAGGTGTGGGGTAACTGGGCTTGCTTCACTCGTCCTGAATTAAAAGTAGAGCGTGTGAGCTATGATGTCATTACGCCTTCAGCGGCACGCGCCATTTTTGAGGCTATACTTTTCAAACGATATGCCATGCGCTGGCAAGTGACGAAAATAGAAGTTCTTAATCCTATTAAGTGGACTACCATCAGGAGAAATGAGGTAGGAGCATTGGCGGGTAAGTCCTCAATCTTTATTGAAGATAAACGACAACAGAAGAATTCTTTGCTTTTGCAAGGTGTGCGCTATCGTATTCACGCAAAGCTGGTTTTTATTCCGGTAAAAGATCGACCAAAGGAGGCTTTTATCAAACATCAGCCAAGTGATGATGAGAATCCGATGAAATATTATCAGATGTTTGAACGCAGGGCATCGCAAGGACAATGTTTCACCCAGCCGTATCTTGGTTGCCGTGAGTTTGCTGCAAATTGGAAGTATATTGATAATACGGAACAACTTGCCCCTCCTTTGGCTGAAGATAGGGATTTGGGTATCATGCTTTATGACATGGATTTTGAAGGGAATGTACAGAAACCTAATGCCATGTTTTATCGTGTAAGAATGGAGCAAGGTGTGATTGTCGTACCAGATAAAGATAGCGAGGAGGTGCTGAGATGATACTAAAAGCATTGTATGATTATTACCATCGGAGTGGTAATTTACCCACTATGGGAATGGAGTTAAAGGAAATAGGTTTTATCATCGTTATTGATAAGTGTGGTAATTTCTTACGTTTTGAAGACAGGCGTATAGACAAAAAGTCTGCGCAACAGTTTCTTGTTAAGAAGAGTGCAGGTCGTTCAAGTGCCCCTGTTGCAAACTATTTGTACGACAATAGCCAATATGTATTTGGTTATTCCGACAAAGGGGACATGGAAAGCATGCGCAAGTATTTTGATACATTCAAAGCGAAGGTTGAAGAAATATACGACGTGTTTTCAGATAATGAAACCATGCAGGCTGTTTATGCGTTTTATCAACAAGAGCCTTCAGATATAGTTGAAGCCATGCAGAATGATTCTCTTTGGGATGATATAAACAAGAATCTCAATAAAAAATATTCCACTTTCTCTTTTCTTATAGAAGGAGATACGGAAATAGTGGCTTCTAAGCGCAAACTAATAAACTTAGAATCGGGTGGTAATGATGTTGGTGGAGGTCTTTGTTTAGTAATAGGCAAACATTCAAAAACCGTAGAGGTTACAACCGCTACAATGATTCCGGGAAGTCAGGCTACAGCTAAACTTGTCGCTTTTCAAGTCAATTCCGGATATGATTCGTATGGTAAGTCAAAGGGGCATAATGCTCCTATATCTGAAGAGGCTGAATTTGCTTATACTACAGCATTGAATCATTTATTGCGTTCTGATTCGCATAATAAATTTATGGTAGGTTCACGCACATACCTGTTCTGGGCTTCTTCTGATAGTGAGGCTGCAAAGAAATCTGAAGATAGTTTGTTTGCTTTGTTGGGGCGTACAGAAGAAAACGATGATCCTAACATGCTCATAGAATTGGTGCGACGTACATTCATGTCTATCTATAACGGAGTATTGTTCGCAAACAAAGATGACAAATTCTTTATATTAGGTTTGGCTCCCAATTCAGCCCGAATAGCGGTGGTGTATTGGAATGAATTGCCATTGCGTGAGTTTGCCGGCTTAATCAGTAAACATTTCGCAGATATGGAGATTGTTGATACACGTAAAGACAAGAAACCGTATGTAGGATTACATTCCATCCTCGGAAATGTTACTCTTGGAGGGAAGTCAAGCGATGCTACGCCCAATCTTCCAGATGCTGTAGTGAAAAGCATCTTCCAAGGACTTCCGTATCCGGCTTCTCTGTTTCAGGCTTGCATTCGCCGCATACGTGCTGAACAATCAGTCAACATTGGTCGTGCAGCCATCATCAAGGCTTATCTTAATCGATTAAATGATAATAATAACAATAAAAAACTCGATATTATGTTAGACAAAGAAAATCAAAATCAAGGGTATCTTTGTGGAAGGTTGTTTGCTGTTCTCGACAAGATACAGGAAGACGCAAATAACATTCATTCCATTCGTGAGCGTTACATGAATTCCGCATCGGCCACTCCGGCTATGATTTTTGCCACTATCCTAAATCTTTCCACTCATCATCAGGAGAAGCTGAATGAGGGTAAACAGGTGTTTTATGAGAAATTGAAACAGGAAATCATTTCCAAACTTGACGCAAACGGTTTTCCTGCACATCTAGATCTTCAAGACCAAGGGCGCTTTTTTGTAGGATATTATCATCAGCGGCAAGCGTTCTTCATGGGTAAAGAGAACAGAGAAACAGAAGAGTAATAACAAACAATTAAAAATATACAGTTATGTCAGAAATTAAGAACAGAATCGATTTCGTTTACATCTTTGATGTGCAGGACGGTAATCCGAATGGAGACCCTGATGCAGGTAATCTTCCCCGTGTAGATGCAGAAACGGGTATGGGGCTTGTTACAGATGTTTGCCTTAAACGTAAGGTACGTAATTATGTACAAGTGGCAAAAGGTTTGGAAGATGGCTACGATATATTCATTAAGGAGAAGGCTGTTTTAAACACTTTGATTGATAAAGCGCATGATGATTCTGAGGTAAAAAATGCTAAAGATAAGACTGATGCTGCACGTCGTTTTATGTGCAAGAACTATTTTGATGTTAGAACATTTGGTGCTGTGATGTCAACCGGCAAGAATGCAGGGCAGGTACGTGGCCCAATCCAGTTTACCTTTGCCCGTTCTGTAGATCCAATTGCTGCGGCAGAACATTCTATAACCCGTATGGCTGTGGCAACAGACGCTGAAGCTAAGAAACAAAGTGGTGACAACCGCACAATGGGACGTAAAGCTACCGTACCTTACGGTCTCTACATCTGTCACGGCTTCATTTCTGCCAACCTTGCCCAACAAACAGGCTTTTCAGAAGAAGACCTTGCGCTGTTCTGGGAAGCCCTGAAGAACATGTTCGATATGGATCGTTCGGCTGCACGCGGATTGATGAGTGCACAGAAATTGATTGTTTTCAAACATGATTCCGTATTGGGTAATGCCCCTGCCAACAAACTATTTGATTTGGTTAAGGTGGAGAAGGTGTGCGATGGAGCACCACGTTCATTCGGTGATTACCATGTCACGATAGACAAGGAACATGTCCCATCAAATGTTACTGTAGAGGAACTGATATAAAACAAAAGACAATGTATAGCGAAGACGATATGCTCATGTTGTCGGGGATTCAGCACTTCAGGTTCTGTCCCCGGCAATGGGCTTTGATTCACATTGAGCAGCAATGGGATGATAACCGTCTCACCATAGAGGGACAGATTCTGCATAAACATGTGGATGACCCGTTCTATAGACAGAAATGTGGAGATCAAATAACATTGCGTGCAGTGAATATCGCTTCGCGTGAGTTGGGGCTCTATGGCATTTCCGATGCCATAGAGTTGCTACCTTCTCCATCTTTGGAAGATACGATCTTGCATCCTAAATATCCAGGACGTTGGCGACCGGTGGCTGTGGAGTATAAGCATGGCAGACCCAAAAAGGATGAAGTGGATGAAGTGCAGTTGGCGGCACAAACAATGTGTCTTGAAGAAATGTACGCAATCCATATACCCTACGGTGTGTTCTTTTATGGAGAACTTCGTCATCGGATAGAGGTGGCTATAACAGATGAGTTGCGCAATATCGTCAGACAATGCGCCAGGGATATGCATGAAATATTCAGTAAGGCTGTTATCCCAAAAGCAAAATATGAACGACATTGCGACAAATGCTCATTGAAAGAAATCTGTATGCCGACGATAGCCAAGAATTGTACCACGGTAGATACTTACCTCAATAAACACTTATATACATGAGAAAATTGTTGAATACTTTGTATGTGACGACACCTGAAGCCTATCTGAGTAAGGATGGGCAGAATGTCGTAGTATCAGTCAAGCAAGAGGAAGTGTTCCGTATTCCTGCGATAAACATAGAAGGCATTGTGACGTTCGGATATATGGGCGCAAGTCCGGGCGTGATGAAATTGTGCAGTGACAATAGCATATCACTTACATTCCTATCTCCTCATGGCAGATTTATCAGCAGGGTACAGAGCGCAACGAAAGGGAATGTACTGTTACGCAAGAGACAATATCAATTGTCGGATGATGAATCCTGGTCATTACATGTGGCACGACTGATGATTGGTGGTAAGATTCAAAACTATCGTAATATATTAAAGAGATATATTCGTGATTATGGAGAGAATGAAAACATTAATCGGGCGGTACAAGTGTTGGAACATGCCAAGCGTGAAGCTTTGGCGACCCAAGATAAGACGACCCTAATAGGGTATGAAGGCATGGCTTCAAATGCCTATTTTGAAGTGTTGCCTGTTTTGATACTTAATCAGAAGGCTGATTTCCCGTTTCATGGCCGGAATCGCCGTCCTCCTAAAGATGCAGTGAATGCCATGTTGTCTTTTGCTTATACTTTGATTGCTAATGATACATCTGCCGCACTCGAAACAGTTGGCCTTGATCCATACGTAGGATTTCTCCATACACTTCGTCCGGGACGTACATCCTTAGCATTGGATATGATGGAAGAATTGCGAGCCTATCTTGGTGATCGTTTTGTCTTGTCGTTGATTAATAAAAGACAGATAACATCCAAGGATTTTTTGTTTCAAGGTGATAATGGGGTTGTTATGACGGATAAAGGGAAAAAGACATTTATTTCCGCATGGCAGGCAAGGAAAAGGGAGGTGATAATCCATCCTTATCTTAATGAAAAAATAGAGATAGGGCTTCTGCCTTATGTACAGGCCATGTTGATGGCAAGATATATCAGGCAAGATATTGATAATTATCCGGTATTTCTAATAAAATGATTTACGATTATGCATATTCTTGTGACTTATGATGTGGATACTACGAGCAAAGAAGGAGCTCGCCGCCTACGACATGTGGCTAAGGCTTGCATAGATTATGGCCAAAGGGTACAGAATTCTGTCTTTGAGTGTGAGGTGACAGAAGCACAATATTGTCTCTTGATTGAACGAATCAAGCGTATTATTGATATGTCTCTTGATAGCGTTAGATTTTATATTCTCAATAAAAACGAGAATAAAAGGGTAAAAGTGATAGGTGTTGAAACTGCTTACAAAGTTAATAATGCTCTTATCATATAATTTATGCGAATGTGGAGTATTACGAAAAAAGTAGTATTTTCGCACCCCTTAATAATTAGCAGATTAACCCGTCTTTAAGGCGATTGCAGCCATTAAGCTGAAATAAAAATGAGAATTCGCATATTAATAGGTCTAATTTATTGACTTATAATATGTAACTTTGCACACTGTCGCACCCCGTGTGGGTGCGTGGATTGAAACAATAGCTTGTGTAAATAGGCCGCCTCTTAGCAATGTCGCACCCCGTGTGGGTGCGTGGATTGAAACGTATTCAGTCGCAATACGAATAGTTATTCTTTGGGCGTCGCACCCCGTGTGGGTGCGTGGATTGAAACTGTTTTCCGGCACCGTCTTTTGTATTTCATAGAGTCGCACCCCGTGTGGGTGCGTGGATTGAAACTGGATCAGTTTTTGTAAAAAAAGAATAGACAAGACAGTCGCACCCCGTGTGGGTGCGTGGATTGAAACTTGGCCCCGCCCCCCCCCAATCCACGAAGGGCGGTCGCACCCCGTGTGGGTGCGTGGATTGAAACGGATATTGTGAACCTTTAGCATACGGAGACACGAAGTCGCACCCCGTGTGGGTGCGTGGATTGAAACGCCCAGATCGAACGAGGCCAAATACGTACATACGTGTCGCACCCCGTGTGGGTGCGTGGATTGAAACTTTGGGCTTGTATCAAGACGGGTTAATACGTCCGGGTCGCACCCCGTGTGGGTGCGTGGATTGAAACCGTCCTATATCACTATAGTACGAAAGGGCACAAAGTCGCACCCCGTGTGGGTGCGTGGATTGAAACTTGTACATAATCAATCGCATTTAATGAAGCCAATAAGGTCGCACCCCGTGTGGGTGCGTGGATTGAAACTTATCACGACCGGATACGAACCTAAACCACATTGTGTCGCACCCCGTGTGGGTGCGTGGATTGAAACAATATTTCGTTGATCTCTTTGCCAGACTTAAACAGGTCGCACCCCGTGTGGGTGCGTGGATTGAAACAGCGCCGGTAGTGTCTTCCTCACGATAGATAGAGAGTCGCACCCCGTGTGGGTGCGTGGATTGAAACTCGTTCCGGGAGAAAGAGGCTACCTTGCTGTAACTGTCGCACCCCGTGTGGGTGCGTGGATTGAAACCTGTCTACATTACATTAGACGGTGATACGATTAAGTCGCACCCCGTGTGGGTGCGTGGATTGAAACTCCCATCCCATCCATTCGGCGGCAAGGTCAAAAGTCGCACCCCGTGTGGGTGCGTGGATTGAAACGTGGACGGTGCCGGGATCGAACCGGCCTCTTTACGGTCGCACCCCGTGTGGGTGCGTGGATTGAAACAACTGGGAGGAGCCGTCCTTGTTTTTCGAGATCGTCGCACCCCGTGTGGGTGCGTGGATTGAAACGAGTTAAAGAAAGTCATATACTTGACATGGGAAGAGTCGCACCCCGTGTGGGTGCGTGGATTGAAACATTTAAATTGTTGATTATCAATGATATAAACCAGTCGCACCCCGTGTGGGTGCGTGGATTGAAACTTAGGGTGTGTTAGGTAGTAAGTGATACATTTTGTCGCACCCCGTGTGGGTGCGTGGATTGAAACAGTCGTAGTATGAACCGTTATTCTTTGGGCTTGTGTCGCACCCCGTGTGGGTGCGTGGATTGAAACATTTGTAAAGCGCAAGCTTTTTCATAAAAGATATACTTACGTGATGAAGTATATCTTCTATGGGACTTGAAGTGTTCTTCTGCGACGAAGGGATTAGTACTTCGTAAAAATAACTTTTTAAAGTCACTGACTCTGACATATAATTTCGCTTAGTTATTTCTGCAAAAATCATTCATATGTAAACAAGTTTCGTATATTCGCGACCTTATAATAGTTTAAATATGGCAGAGGAACTACGGATTAAAAACGGTGATAAACAGGAGATGTATGAGACATTGCTCCCGCAAATCGCCTCATTGGTAGGTAACGAGACCGACCTAATCGCTAACATGGCGAACATCGCCGCAGCACTCAAGCAGACTTTCGGTTTCTTTTGGGTAGGTTTCTACCGGGTCATAGACAATCAGTTGGTATTAGCGCCTTTTCAAGGCCCTATCGCCTGTACACGTATAAAATACGGAAAAGGGGTATGCGGCACGGCCTGGAAGGAGGCTCGTACGATCATCGTACCGGACGTAGACGCTTTCCCGGGACATATCGCTTGTAGCTCGGCGTCACGCTCTGAGATCGTAGTTCCCGTGATATGGGCGGATAAGGTAATCGCTGTCCTTGATATAGACAGTGATCAACCGGATAGTTTCGATGAGACTGATCAGATCTTTTTGGAAAAGATAGTGGAATTGCTTCCTCATCAGTAAGCCTCGCCTCAGTACTTCCCAAGAAGTACTGTAGTACTGCCTAAGAGGTACCGCAGTACTTTGTAAGGAGTACTCCAGTACTCTCCGAAGAAATACCACAGTACTTCGCAAGGAGTACTCCGGTACTCTCCCTGAAGTACCGGGACAAATGCTACTTACCGCAAATACCCTTAAATGGACAATAAGAACAAGCCTTCCCCGTAGGGGTTTGCGTAAAGGGAATTTCCGGATTGAAGATCTCGTCCAAGCAGCCCCGCAACCCCTCCTCGAACGCTTGGGCATAACCGGAGAAATCCTCTACCTTCTCCGACTTCCCCCGTTCGATACGGTGGTAGACAGATGGGTCGAACGGATCGGCGAAAAGGGAACGGACGTAATAAATGCCCGGTTGTATCGTCTTTCCCTTGTTCTCGGCGAGATGGGCGTACATCCAGCAATACATGAATACCTGCATCACGGCTTTCGCACGATCTTTCTCCTCCTTGTTGAATAGGCTCTCGATACTACTGAAAGTCGTAGTTCCGCTACCGCTCTTGTAATCGATGATACGGATAGCGTCGAGAACCTCGTCCACACGATCGATAAAGCCTTTCAACCGGATCTCAGAATGGTCGGAAAGGCTGATCAAGCCGTTTATCTTACGCTCGGACTCGATGTAAACGAAAGGGGTCAGCTTGCCGTCACGCTCCAAGATTTTCTCCACGTATTTGCGGATCATCTCGCCGATCAGGTAGTTTTGTCCGGTAAGGGAGCGAACCACCTCTGTCTTGAAAAACTCGCTGGCGAAAGCCCGAGCGATAGCTCCGGTAAGCAAGGCCGTATCCTTACGGATCGCTTTCAGCAAATCCACGGTAACCATCTTCCCTTGGAACGGCTTGTAAAGCTCCTCCATCACTTTATGTAAGATGCTTCCGAATACATCGCTCTCGATCGTCTCGCTCACCTCCTCTTCTTCTCGGATACCTTCCACGACGGAAAAATAGAATTTCAACGGGCAATCCAGATACGTATTGATAGCGCTCGCCGAGATCGCCTTGCTCCCCCCTTTCCGGTAAGCGTCTAAACGGCGCATGATATCCTCCCTTTTCGGCACGGCCAATGGCGGAGTCTCGGAGGAAGATACGTTATAGACCACCAATTTATCTCGCATCGGAACCTCATAATGATAATGCAGCTGGTGGACAAAGCGACTTACCTCTCCCGTCTGCAATCCGTTGCTGCGGGTATCGTATAAAAGGCTCACGTGGCTGGCACGCTCTATCAAACGATAGAAATGGTAGGCCCATACGCTATCTTGATGCTCGTAGGTAGGCAACCCGAAACCCCTGCGTAGGTTATAAGGGATAAAGGAGTTCGCCGCTTTCCGCTGCGGGAAAATACCCTCGTTCATGGATAAGATAATCAGACGGTCGAAATCCAAGGCACGGGTCTCGAGCACACCCATAATCTGGAGGCCGGAAAGCGGCTCACCGTGGAAGGGGATCGTAATGGTATCAGTCACCCGCTTCAATAGGCGGAAGAAGGTATCTATTTTCATCTCTATACGAGCGTCTTTCATTACCTCTTTCATGCGGTTTACCGTGGTGAAATAATGGAAGATGAACTCTTGCTCCAAATCGTTCGTCCGCTGGGGTGCGTCCTCCTCTTCCTCATCGGAAAGGGCGGACATAACCTTGTTCAGCTCTTCCAACACCTTGATCAGATAGTCCGAGAAGGCCTCCACCCCGGTCACCGGCGTGAACAGGATTTCTAGCAAAGGCGTTTTCCCTAACTCCGTATGCGAGATATAGATCTTGTTGTTCTCCGTGATCTCTTTCACCAAGGAGGAAATAATCTCCGATGAGGTGGAGAGGATGTAACGATGGTTCAATACCGGCAGCACGTCACGGAAATAGAACAGCGGATTCCGGTCTATGTAGCGTACGTTCTTCTGCAACGCCAAGATATACTCGATCAACGAAGCGACCGGGGTTCCCGCCAAGGGATAACCCATCGTGACGTTGATGCGCCGGATTTGCTCCGGTATGGCGTTCAGCACCGGGATCAGCAGATGCTCATCGGGCAAGATCACCGCCGTACGCAGGGCTTCTTCCGAGCTCATCTCCGCTTCCTTGCACCAATCGCTCAACAGGGTGTAGACGTACTTGGCCTGCCCGATACCGGAAGGGATGCCGATCACCTCGATCTCGGTCTTTACCTTCTCCTCGGGGGGTAATTTCATCGAGGAAGGGAAGCTCTTCAGGTTACGGGAGACGAAGTAAGAAGCCTTATTATCCGGATCGGTTACCTTATCGGATACATAATCCCAATAGAAATCCGCTATCTCCCGCTTCTGCAACTGGGCTAAGAAACGTTCTTCCGATACGGACAAGGCGTTCAAACCGACGAAGACAATTCGCTCGTAAGGTAAATCCGGAGACTCGCCCCGTTCCATGCTTTCCACGACCTCCCGGAAGATCATGCCCTCGTAACCTTTTCCCTCGGCGGCCAAGGTCGCACGGAATTCCTCATAGAGATCGTATAGCACTTGCCAGACCGCCAAGAACTGTTGCTGGTTCGGCGTATCGCCCCGGGGATAAAAACTGGACCAGAAACTACGGATAGCGGCGATCTGCTCATCACTTAAGAAATCGAAATCATTCTCTATCTCCCGTAGGTCCGTCACGTTACTGAATAGCATGCGGGCATTTGCCATGTACTTATCGATATCGTCGAAGTCGTTGAGCAACATCTCGCCCCAATACAGGAATTCATCGAAAGTCTCGGTGGAACCGCTTTGGCGGATGTAGATGTCGTACAGGGTAAAAAGCATACTGATCCGGTCGGCGGATTGTTTTCCGCTCAACTGGATAAAGAGATCGTTGATCGTAAGGATTGTCGGAGAGAAAAGGGGAATATCGGCTACCTCCGAGAGATATTTCTGGAAGAAAAGCCCCGTACGCCGGTTTGGGAAAACAAAGGCCAGACGACTGACCTCCGCCCCCCATTTCTCGTAAAAAAGAGACGCTACTTGATATAAGAACGGTTTCATTTATTCAAAAATTTGTACAGGCTGTAAAGACGGGGCACGCCCCGTCTCTACAATCGGATACGATTCACGTTATATTAAGATGTTCTCTATCTCCTGCAATTCTTCCCCGGAGAAAGAGATATTATCTAACGCTTTCAGGTTATCCATCAATTGGGCGACAGAGCTAGCGCCAATTAATACGCTAGTTACCCGTTCGTCCTTTAATAACCAAGCGAGCGCCATCTCCGCCAAGGTCTGTCCACGGCGGG
>UMKP01067279.1_pt1 | contig 13206 bp, 4 predicted proteins | sample 1966341 | NCBI WGS metagenome assembly UMKP01 (sample SAMEA4836179, study PRJEB28245) | human gut metagenome | biome: gut microbiome; material: fecal sample | place: Denmark | collected 2008
CTCAGGCTCTGGTGCAGCAGCAGCCGCTGCCATGGGTGGTACAATCGGACCACTTGAAGAAAAGGAAGGTTATGATAAGAACTATAGTACAGCAGTTAATGTAGCATCTGCTCCAGTAGGTATGCTTATCCCACCAAGTAACACAATGATCGTTTATTCAAGCGTTGCAGGCAGTGTTTCTATAGCAGCACTTTTTATGGCAGGTTATATTCCAGGTATTCTCTGGGGTGGTGCAGTTATGGTGCTTGCAGGTATTATGGCTAAGAAGCGTGGATATCAGGCAGAATCAAGAGTTCCTCTTAAGGTTGCTCTTAAGACATTCTGGCAGGCAATCCCAAGCCTTTTACTTATCGTAATCGTAATCGGAGGTATCCTTGGAGGTATCTTCACAGCAACAGAAGGTTCTGCTATCGCAGTAGTATATGCAACAGTATTATCACTTATATACAGAGCATTTAAGCTTAAGGATATTCCTAGAATTGTCCTTGAGGCAGCTAAGACAACAGGTATTATCACATTCATGATCGGTCTTTCATCTATTATGTCATGGGCTATGGCATTTACAGGAATTCCAGATATGATTGCAAGTGCAATACTTGGTCTTACAACTAATAAGTTCCTTATATTACTTCTTATAAATGTATTATTACTTGTAGTTGGTACATTTATGGATGTAACACCAGCAATACTTATATTTACACCAATCCTTTTACCAATCTGTAAGTCACTTGGTATGGATGCTATCCACTTTGGTATCTTACTCTGCTTCAACTTATCAATTGGTACAATAACACCTCCTGTAGGAACAATCCTTTTCACAGGATGCCGTGTTGGTGGAACAACAATCGAGAGCGTTATAAAGACACTGCTTCCTTACTTCGGAGTAATCCTTATAGCATTGTTACTTGTAACATATATTCCTCAGATATCAATGTTCCTTCCACATATACTTGGACTGGTATAATTAATATCTCATAAATAAATTGATTGTTTTTGATAAACTTGATAAATAAATAATGCCGCAGGTCAGATATAAAAGCTGATTTATGTGGATTAAATAATTACATAATGATACAAATGTGGAATACCCTTCACATTTATATAAAACTTTTTTCCTAATATTATACAAAGAGACACCGTGGTGGCTGAAAGGCTGACGCGGTGTTTCTTTGTATTTTTTTATTAATTATTCGAGTTATGAATTTTGTTGTGGATAACGCCTGGATATATAGTACTAATGTACTAAAAAAAGACGAATAAAAGCTAAAAAATTCAGTGGTTGATATATAAACTGAAAAAATATTAGTTGTATAAAATTAGTGCAGGTTGTATTCTTTAGTTAAAACAGGTGGACAAATTTTGTCCAAAGTCAACAAAAAAGACAGTGCATATAAAAACAATTAATGATAGTAATTATAGGTTTCTTATGCATGGAAAGGGAGAAAAGATGAAGAAATCAGTAAGGAAGAAAGGATGGTTTAAGAGAATATCGGCTGTGATTATGGCTGTGGCTTTAATTCTGTCGGGGCTCTATATACCGGATGGGCTGTTTGCGGTTAAGGCGAAGGCGGCGGAGAGTATGTCTGCTACATGGACATATGAAGATACGAACGATAAAATGTATGATAGCAATGGTAATAACGTTACAAAGTTGCAAAAAAATAGTGGAAAATTACTTAATTCAAAAGGTGATGAATTAGTAATTGATGCTACATCAGGCAAGTTTTCAAGCAATGGAAGCAATGCATATCAGACTAATAATGGTACTGTACTTACATTTCCTGTAGTTGCAGGTGCAGGTAATTGTACAATTACTCTGAAGTCAGAAAGTGCATTAACTGTTTCTGATATCGAGTTAGATGGTATGGAAGATGTTACTGTACAATCTAAAGGAAGCAAAATATATGAGATAACAGGATATGTAAAGAAAAATGCAGAGAATGTGGCTCTTACAATAGGTATTAATACATATCTGTATTCTATGCAGATAGACTCTTCCACAAGCGCTGCAACAACATCAGCAGCATTTTCTGCTGATAAGCTTAGCGAGTTTGAAACAGGGAAGACAATTTCAGCAGAGTGGAGCTATGATAATACAATTTCAGATAATAAGACAACTATCCAATCAGGCAATGGAACATATACTAATTCAGATGGTGATGTGTTATATGTAGATGCATCTAGTGGAAAGTTTGCGCCTAGTTCATCAAATAAAAGAATTCAGGTTAATCTTAAAACTCAATTAACAATGCCTGCAATGGGTGATAAAGCGGTAATCAGGCTTACGGCATATAAGAATACTTGTGATGATAAGGACGAAAATGAAGAAAAAGTAAAAGATATATCGAATATATTAGGTAAATATCTTGATTTATCAGGTCGAGTATTAGAAAAGGCAGAGTGTGTTTCATGTGCTGCTAATTCAGAAGATAAGAATTATCTTGATTTGGAATTTGTTTGTTATCTCACAGGTGATGAGGGAGAACTTACATTAAACTTTTTAAATACAACTGACGGAAAAAATAATTATATCAAGTCCCTCTCAATACAATGTGAAGAACTTGAAAAGACAGCAATCAAAGGAACTGTCACATCTTCATCAACTATCCCAGATGGAACTTGTGTAGTTGCAACTAATAAGACTACAGGATTACAGTATTCTGGTGAAATATCAGATAAGATGTATTCTATTGAAGTTCCAGTAGAAGATACAGAAATGGAATATGAGTTATCTATAAGCAATCCTGCTTATATTATAACTAGTGACATAACATCAGTAAAGATTAGCAAGGAAGCTTCAAGTGAGGTGACAGCGGATATTACAATCATGAAGCTTTCAACTAAGACAGTAAGTGGTGCTATAACAGGCTTTGCAGATGACTATGATGTATCAGAGCTTGGAATAATATTTTCAACAGATGAAGATACAGAGTATGTACCAGAGGTTACTATAGCAGATGATAAGAAGTCATATTCTGCAAAGGTTGAAGAGGAAGTAACATATAGCGTTGCACTCACAGGCGTAGATGATTATGAGATAACATCTGCACACAGTGGAATAAGCTATACAGAAGACGGAACATTAGATATAACAGCTGGGCTTAAGCCAACATATGCTGTTACACTTAATCTTCCTGACGAACCAGACCTTACAGATAAAAATGTAACTTATACATATACAGATAAGAATAATGAAAAGTATGTATATAATTTTAGCTCACAGGACAGCATTAAGTTAAGAGAGGGTTCTTATACACTTACTCTTAGCGGCGACTTTATGGCACAGCCATATAAGATTAAGTCAGGAGCTGATATAACAGTTAAGTCAGAGGCAGTGACACAGAAGATTACATTTGAACAGATAACAAGCTGGTCTTTCGCATCTGAATTCAAGGATACAATACAGAATGAAGTTGCATATTACGATGGTCTTACATTAGACACTACTAATGGAAGGATAAGGGCTAATGGTAATTCAGCCCAGTTAAATGAAGGAACTAAGATTATCATACCAGTAAGTGGAAAATGTACTATATCAGTAGAGGCATATCAGGCAGCTTATGCTTTGTATACAATAGGTGGCAAAGCAGCAAGTACAACAACAGCAGTTACAACTTACAGATATGACTCAAAAGAGGCAGGTACAGTAGAGGTAGTATCTATAAGTAATAATGCCTATATCAAGTCAATATCAGTAGTATACGATGCCAAGGAAGTTGAATATGTCAAGCAGCCAAAGATGCCAGTGATAACAGGCAATACAGGTAATCTTGTGGTACAGCCGGAAGGACAGAGACTTAAGCTGACACAGACAGGCGGTACACTTTCAGCAGATGCCAGTGACAAAACAGCTATAAGTTCAACAGTAAGTTACTATGGCTTTGAAGAAACAGCAGATATTAATAAATTATCAGCAGATATAATTATTAATTCATGTGGAAATAGCTCAAGCAACGGTTTATTCTTTGGTGCTTATGACAGCAGCAAGATAGCTACAGTCGGTATAAGAAAGTCAACAGAATTAAAGCAGATATATTACAAAGGAACAAGTGAACCAGTTGGTGCAGGAAGTTCAGTAACAGGAACAGTTGATGTTGGTACAATGGTACATTTCGAGATGGTAAAGACAGACGAGGGTCTGGTTATATCTGTTACACCGAAAGGACAGAAAGAACAGCAGTTAGTGTACAAGTATACAAGTACAGAGTTGTTTAAGGCAGATAAAGTTGATACAGCAGTATCTTATGGTTTTGTATTAGCCGGAGTTGAGGCGACTATTAAGAATATGAAGTATGAAGCCACTGATGGGAAAGTTCTTTATGACCAGAATAAATGTTACAAGGCAGAAGGAACAGCACCTGAAATAGATACAGTCACAGCGGCAGGTTCAGACACAAGAGAATACATAGATGTAAGCTGGACTAATAAGGTAGAGGCAGACGGAGATGGCTTATATGTACTCGAAGTATCACAGGATAATGGAAGTACATGGAGTAAGGTTGAGTCTGCACTCACAGATACTTCATACAGATATGTATTAAAAGAAGCTGGCAATTACAAGTTCAGGGTAAGCGGAAAGCTTGGTGTTGACGGTGAGATTAATTCATACGTTGAATCAGATGATGTATATATATTGCCCGCACTTGATAAGCCAGTACTTAGTATATCATCAACAAGTGAGAAGATTAACCTTGCATGGGATAAGGTTGATGGAGCAGATACATATGAGGTGTATCGTTATTCATATGATGAAACAAGTGATAATGCTAAGCTTATAGCAACAGTAAGCGATTGTGCTTATGAAGATAGTGATGTTGAAGCTGAGATGCCATACTATTACTACGCTATAGCATATTCACATAAAGATGGCAAAGTTGATAATAATAGTAATCCATCTGAGGCAGTATGGGCAGTACCAAGTGCCGGACATACTGGTGAGTATGTATACGAAGACTCATCAGCAGGACTTACTATAACTAAAAGGTCATATAACACAGTATATGATGGAAAGCTTACACTTGAAGGTGTTGTTGAGAAGCAGTCAACAGTTACATTAAAGATTAATGGAAATGTTGCTGATGAACAGGCAGTAGGCGTTAAGGGAACATTTACATTTACAGATGAAGAGCTTTCAGCGGGAAGAAATGATGTTGAATTACTTATAACAGATAAAGATGGCAATGTAACAAGAGAAACATTTAATTATGTATATCTTACTAACTATAATAAGGTAGTTGATGCCTCATATAAAGGAACAGATGGCGATAAAGTTAATGGTATTCCTACATATAAGACAGTTCAGGCAGCAGTAAATTCAGTTGACAAGTCTAATGAAACAAGAGTAGTTATTCTTGTTAAGGAAGGCGATTATAATGAACATCTTGTTGTATCATCACCTTATATATCTCTTATAGGTGAAGACAGTGAAAAGACAAGGATATATTATGATGTAGCTGAGCTTGCCGGAGGTGACATGAGTGTGCGTTGTGCAGTACGTATTGTAAACACAGCACACAACTTTACGGCAGAGAATCTTACATTCGAGAATACATATAAATATCTTGGAGATGGCAGTAAGAGTAATGAGTCAGCAGATGCATTAAGCAATGATGCTGATAACGCTTCATATATTAATGTAAGAATACTTGGTTATCAGGATACATTATGTGCTAACAAGGGTACACAGTATTATTACAAGTGTTACATAGCAGGTAATGTAGACTTTATATATGGTAATGAGCCAAGGGCATTATTCAACGACTGTAAGCTTGTATTCCGTTATAATGCTAACAAGAATTCAGGTTATGTATGTGCACCTAAGACTTCTGCGGATGCAGCATATGGACTTACATTTTATAAGTGCCAGATTCTTTCAGAGGATGGATGCTCAGGTAATAAGTATTATCTTGCAAGACCTTGGGGAGCAGATGCTTATATAACATGGATAGACTGCTATATGGGTAAGATTATACGTGCAAATGCAGCTAATCCATATACAGATATGAGTGGTAATTCAGCCGCCGCAGCAAGATTTTATGAGTATGGAAGCTTTGGACCAGGATATGTTATTAATGCTAACAGAAGACAGATATCTAAGAATAAGGCAGATGAGATGATTAAGATTAATTATCTTGGATGGGACCCTTATACAGTATTTAGTGCTGTTGGTATTAATTATGCAGGAAATGTAACAACCAAAGCAGAACAGAAGTATGTAACAAAAGAATATGTATCAGATACCTACAATGAAAATGATGGTGATGATACAGGACTTTACAAGTATAATGTTGAAGGTTATGCAGCAAGTGCCGGTGTAACTGGTGGTGGCAATCTTCTTGAAGAGTCAAAGAATTATTATAAGGCAGGAAGTGCCGAAGAATTCTTAGATGCGATAAAGCGTGTTAAAGCCAGTGGACGTGCATCAGTTATAGAACTTACAGCGGATATAGCACTTGGCGATAAGGAAGTTGAAGGCTATTCAGAATATAAGTCATTTATAACTGCACATAAGAACTACCCACTTACACACCCAGACCTTATTGAGTCAGGTATATCAATGTTAAAGCTTGCAGGTATGAGCAATCTTACAATCTATTCTAAGAATGGTGCTAAGATTACACATACATGTATAGATATAACAGGTTCTGACAACATAATTATAAGAAACATTAAGTTTGATGAACTCTGGGAATGGGATGATGAAACAGAAGGTGGATATGACCGTAACGACTGGGATTATATGACTATAGAAAAGGGAAGCTCTAATATATGGATTGACCACTGTACTTTTTATAAGGCATATGATGGCGTTATAGATATTAAGACACCAACAGATAAGAGCAACATAACAATATCATGGTGTGAATTCTTTCCAGCAAGTGATGGTGGAACATTCTTTGATAATATGATGAATGCTATGAAGGCTAATCCGGATGGATATGCATATTATAAGCATTTGCTTGAATCTGGAATGACACATGAACAGATATGTAATTATGCATATGGACAGAAGAAAACACATCTTCTTGGACAGAGCGATGAGGATACATCATCTAAGAATATAACAGTAACATTTGCTAATAACTACTATAAGGATTCTATGGACAGAATGCCTAGATTAAGATTCGGTACAGCACATGTGTATAATTGTATTATGGATGCACAGAATCTTAGGAATTATCGTCTGGATATAGAAAAAACAGCAGGTTCAGAGTATGCAAAGAAGATAGTAAGTAATGGTGCTTCATCTAACTGTGGAGCACATATGCTGCTTGAGAACTGTTATATGTCAGGTATGACTAATGTACTTATAAGTGGTAATGGAAGCAGTGCAGCCGGATATATCAATGCATTTAATTCTATATATATGCTTGATGGCAAGCAGGCAGAGTTAAAGGTAGCACTTAACACAGATAAGGCAGGTGAGGTAGCACTTGTTCAGGATAGAGAAGAATTCAAGAATGCACTGCCATATAGTGATTATGTATTATATGCAGCAGACAGTCTGAGTACAGAGGTTCAGCCATATACAGGTGCTGGAAAGCTTAAAGACCTTACAACATTACAGTGGGAAAGAACATCTTATAATGATTCGCCAATTGTGCATAAAGAACATGTATGGAATGATGGAGAAATATCAAAAGATTCTACATGTACTGAAGCAGGTGAAAAGGTATATACATGTAAGGTGTGTGGAGAAACTAAGAAAGAAACTATAAATGTTCTTGAACATACATGGGATGAAGGAAAGGTAACAAAAGAAGCAACTTGTGATACTGATGGTGAGATATTATACACATGTAAAGAGTGTAATACTACAAAGACAGAAGTAATCAAGGCACATGGACACAGCTACAGCGAGGAATGGACAGTAGATAAAAAAGCAACCTGTGAAGAAGCAGGAAGCAAGTCACATCACTGTACAGCAGAAGGCTGTAACAGTAAGACTGATGTAACAGAAATAGCTGCATTAGGACATAGCTGGGATGAAGGAAAGATAACAAAAGCACCAACATGTACAGAAGCCGGTGAGAAGACATACACATGTACAAGATGTAATGCAACAAAGACAGAAGTCGTAGCAGCCTTAGGTCATGCTTATAGTGAAGAATGGACAGTAGATAAAGAAGCAACCTGTGAAGAAGCAGGAAGTAAGTCACATCACTGTACAAGACCAGGCTGTGATAGCAAGACAGATGTAACTGTTATAGAAGCATTAGGACATGAATGGGGTGAAGGAAAAGAAACAAAGGCACCAACATGTACTGAAGCTGGAGAGAAGACATACACATGTACAAGATGTAATGCAACAAAGACAGAAGTCGTAGCAGCCTTAGGTCATGCTTATAGTGAAGAATGGACAGTAGATAAAGAAGCAACCTGCGAGGAAGCCGGAAGTAAATCACATCACTGTACAAGACCAGGTTGTGAAAGCAAGACAGATGTAACTGTTATAGAAGCCTTAGGACATGAATGGGGCGAAGGAAAAGAAACAAAAGCACCAACATGTACTGAAGCTGGAGAGAAGACATACACATGTACAAGATGTAATGCAACAAAGACAGAAGCAATAGAAGCATTAGGTCATGCATATAGTGAGGAATGGACAGTAGATAAAAAAGCAACCTGTGAAGAAGCCGGAAGCAAGTCACATCACTGTACAGCAGAAGGCTGTAACAGTAAGACTGATGTAACAGAAATAGCTGCATTAGGACATAGCTGGGATGAAGGAAAGATAACAAAAGCCCCAACATGTACAGAAGCTGGTGAGAAGACATATACATGTACAAGATGTAATGTTACAAAGACAGAAGCAGTAGAAGCCCTTGGACATCACTATAGTGTAGAATGGACTATAGATAAGGAAGCTACAACCACAGAAACAGGAAGCAAGTCACATCATTGTACAGTATGTGGAGATAGGGCAGACATTACAATAATTCCTATGATTAAGGAAGAAGTTAAGGTAGATATTAAGGTCGAGGTTGTAAAGAAAGAAGACACACCAGATACAAGCATTGAAGGTTCAAAAGATGAAGTGATTAACAGTGTTCTTACAGAAGATGAAATTAAAGCTGTTAATGATGGTGCTAAAGTAGAAGTTTCATTTGATATAAGCAATATCGAAAAGACAGTAACCGACAGTGATAAGAGGCTGATTGACGATAAGCTTAAAGCTGGTGAAAAGATTGGTACAATACTTGACATCGCACTTAATAAAACTGTAGGTGGTAATACAAATAGTGTTCATGAATTAAATTCAGCTATAACTCTTAAGGTTGCAGTTCCAGATAGTATTGTCAATAAGGATGCAGCAATACAAAGAGAGTATGGTGTAATAAGAATTCATGACGGAGTATCAGAAAATATAGATGCTACATACAATGCAGAAGATAATACTATCACATTTGCAACAGACAGATTTTCAACATATGCTATTGTATACAGTGATACAGTAAAGAGCACGGAAGATAATAACAAGCCAACAACAGATGACAATAAGCCAACAACGGGTGATAATAAGCCAACAACAGGCGATAACAAACCAACAACAGATAATAATGAAGCCGCAACAAAGGATAATTCATCAACAGGTATTACAGATAATGGAAGTACAGCCTCTAGTAATTCTGATAAAACAAATGCTATATCAGAAGGTTCATCAGAGACAGTTGATAATGATGTTGCTACAGCAGATACAATGTATCCGGTAGTGTTAGTATGGTTAATGTTTGTTATAGGTTCAGGCGTAACAGGTGTTTTATTACAAAGAAGAAAAAAGAATATGTAATAAAATAAATACAGATTAATTAAAAATTCAAAGATGACAGTTCATTCACATAAGTGTGGTGGGCTGTCATTTTTTGATTTTAATCAAAGCTGATAAATTTTATTATTTGATTATTGTTAAGAGTAATTATTAGATTTTAGTTCTGATTTTACATTGATTTTAGTTGACATAATAAATTACAGATTATAAAATAAAACCGCCGTAAGAGTATTATATACGGCTGCTGATATTATGCAGTATATAAAAATAAAAGTGAGGTGACGGTAATGGACGGGCATGATAGTCCTCAAATAGGGAACAATGACATAGATTATAAGCCGACAAAGCTATTGTCTGCGTTTCTTAAAAGGGCGTGTGCAATAGTCTGTTAAAGTCACATTTTTTCTAATCTTAGTCATTGTTCTTGTCAGAATGAAAGGAGAATAATGATGAATAAGATTCTATCCAATGTAGTTATGCATAAGGATTATAGCAAGGATATTGTTAGAATTCTTAAAAGCAGCAAATCTGATGAAGTAATCCGCAAGAAGTTATCAAAGTATCATGAGAATGATATAGCAGAGGCAATCAAGCTTCTGGACAAAGATACAAGAATAAAGCTTTATAAAATTCTTGGTATTGACTGGACAGCAGAGATTTTTTCATATCTGGAAGATACACCAGAGTATATAGAGGAATTATCTGTAGATGAGGCAGCAGATGTCCTTGAAAATATGGATGCAGATGATGCGGTTGATATTCTTGATAATGTGTCAGAAGAAGAAAGACAGGCACTTATATCACATATGGAAAAGGATGCAAAGGAAGATGTATGCCTGATTTATTCATATGATGATAATGAGATTGGTAGTAAGATGACTACTAATTTCATATGTATACACAACGGACTTACAATAAAAGAAGCCATGAAAGAGCTTGTTTCGCAGGCGGAGGAAAATGATAATGTCAACACAATATATGTTGTTGATGATAATAATAAATATTATGGTGCGATAGACTTGAAAGACCTCATTGTTGCAAGAGAGTACCAGAAGCTTGAGGATATAATAAGTACATCATATCCATATGTATATGCTCACGAAAAGATGAGCGAATGTATCGAAGACTTAAAGGATTACAGCGAAGATTCAATTCCAGTATTAAATAAAGACAAAGAAATAATAGGTGTTATCACATCTTCTGATATCGTAGAAGCGGTAGATGAAGAGATGAGCGATGATTATGCAAAGCTTGCCGGTTTAACAGAGGAGAATGACCTCACAGAGGGTCTTTTTGCAAGTATGAAGAAAAGACTTCCCTGGCTTATTCTGTTACTGTTCCTTGGCATGGGCGTATCATCAGTAGTAGGTATATTTGAGAATGTAGTGTCACAGCTTGCAATTATTGTGTGTTTCCAGTCACTTATCCTTGATATGGCAGGAAATGTAGGAACGCAGTCACTTGCTGTTACAATCAGAGTTCTTATGGATGAAGATATATCAGCTAAGCAGAAGTTTGAATTCGTATTAAAAGAGATGCGCATAGGCTTTGCGAATGGCTTACTGCTTGGTTCTATGGCATTCTTACTGCTTGGAATATATATTATGGTGGTTAAGGGCAAGCCATGGCACTATGCATTTGCAATATCAGGCTGTGTAGGTGCATCTTTACTGCTTGCAATGCTTATATCAAGCCTTATTGGCGTGCTTACACCAATGTTCTTCCATAAGATAAAGATAGACCCTGCTGTAGCCTCAGGCCCACTTATAACAACAATCAATGATCTCGTTGCTGTTGTCACATACTATGGACTGGCTGCTGTTGTGCTCATTGGGATGCTGCATATAACTGGGTAATTGTTATGTATATAGTGAATATGCACTAATACCTTTTGATATGAAAGCGGTAAAAGTGCAGACAAAAGAACAAAAATATATAATAAATGATTATGAAGAACATTAAAAGAATATTTGTAAAATACTTAAAAATAATATTATAATTATAAAAAGTTTTACAGAAAAGGAGATTAATAATTATGGTTAAACACGTTATATTATGGAAGTTAAAAGAAGAACTTACAGCAGAAGAGAAAGAGAATGTAAAAGCAGGTATTAAAGCAGGTCTTGAGGGACTTGCAGGAAAGATACCGGGACTTGTAGATGTCAAGGTTAATATTAATGGTTTACCAACATCAACAGTAGATGTTATGCTTGATACAACATTTACAGATGCAGATGCGCTTAAGGCATACAGCACTAATCCACTACACGTTGCAGTTGCAGATGGGAAGGTTCGTCCATATACAGCTGTAAGATCATGCCTTGATTATGAAGTGTAGAATTAACTGAAATTATTGATTAAGCTGCGAATATAAAAAATTATTTACGCAGCCCTATCGGAAAGGAAGTTTACTATGAGTGATATATTGGAAATAATTAAGACAAGAAGAAGTGTAAGAAAGTATAAAAGTGACATGGTTCCTGCAGATATAATAGATAAGATAGTTGAAGCTGGAACATATGCAGCTACAGGCATGAACAGGCAGTCACCTATTATACTCGCTGTTACTGATAAGGAGCTTAGAGATAAGCTTTCTAAGATGAATGCTGCATTTATGGGTAAACCAGAAGACTTTGATCCATTCTATGGTGCACCGGTTGTACTTGTTGTCCTGGCTGATAAGAGTATGCCTACATATGTATATGATGGTTCATTAGTTATGGGTAATCTTATGCTTGAAGCACATGCACTTGGCGTAGATAGCTGCTGGATACATAGAGCTAAGGAAGAGTTTGAAAGTGCAGAGGGTAAAGAGATACTCAAATCACTTGGCATAGAAGGTGATTATGAAGGAATCGGACATTGTATACTTGGATACGCAGATGGAGATGAGCCACAGTGCCAGCCAAGAAAAGATAACTGGGTATACAGAGTGTAATGAATATATATATCCATGAATATGTTCATAAGATTTGCAAAAGAAAATTGAAAAATATAAATAAAATTATGCAAAAGAAAATGGTGTTATAGATTGACATGATTCATAAGGATATGCTATTATTCAACTATATGAATATATCAAAGACTGGGAAAGAGACTTTTTTTCATGGAACCTGACAGGAAAGTTGATGCCGCCGACTGAAAGCATCCGCAGGGAATTGTCAAGAGGAACGCTCTGGAGTTGAATATCTGAATTATATTGCCGTTACTGCTGAAGCTATCTTTAATGCATAGATTTTTAAATGGTTATCAGAAAAGTTGTTATGAAAAGTATCAGGTGATATATGTAGGTTATTACGTTGTACGCGTTAAGTACTTAAAGAGGAATGATAAGAAGCTTGTGGGTGGTTAAGTTTGTTGATGATACGTTTATTGATGAACAGCTATTCAGAAGCAGATTTCGTTCAATGCGGGTGGTACCGCGGATAATTATGTAT
>UMKP01027112.1_pt1 | contig 12774 bp, 9 predicted proteins | sample 1966341 | NCBI WGS metagenome assembly UMKP01 (sample SAMEA4836179, study PRJEB28245) | human gut metagenome | biome: gut microbiome; material: fecal sample | place: Denmark | collected 2008
TACTTATTATTCATCTTTTGAGCCGAAGGTCTCACTCCCCAAGCCTTATGACTACAAAGATTTAGGTGTTTTTATCACAGTGGAAAGCCTTAGTTTTTAGAAGATTTTCTTTAAAAGTAAAAGAACTTGTAAGTTCTAAGCTGAATCAACTCTCAAAATTATAATTTCACTACTTTTTGTTGGCTTCCCATCTATAATAAAATCATAGCTTTAAGAAAAGCATAAAACAAAATAGTTTAAAGAAGGTTTTTTTCATGACAACAAAAATCATTAACAATTTTAATTCACTTAATTCCGAAGACCTTTCTATTATTGAAGGTGAGGGTGTGATTGGTTGTGTAGCTGGGGCTACTGGGATCTCCTGTGCTTAGATTTTTGACTGGAACATCAGTTGGAACCCATACATTACCGATTGTTGGGACCATTCAGGTGGGGTATTTGGGGCATGGTCAGGAGCCGGTCTTGGAATGGCTACATTTTGTGGAGTTTAGTTAGAAATTTGAAAGAACAAAATGATCCGTGCGTTTTTATTTGTGTGTGTTTCATTCTAGCAAGTTGCTATCAGTTGTGTGTTCCTCATCATTGGTTCATTACAATGATAGATGTTTTAGGAGTTACAGGTTTTGTAGTCCTTATCTATACTAAAAAACATCATTACTCATAAGCCTTTCAGTAATTAAAAAATTGGATAGCAAGGAGCATCGTCTCACATATAAAAACTTGGCTGAATGAATGTCAAGTTTTTTTGTGGTAAAAGTGCTAAAATAGAAGTCATGAAAGACAAGATTCGAATTCTCCATATCAATGATTTGCACTCTCATTTTGAACAGTATCCACAACTCAAGCGGGCTGTGGATGATTTGAGTCAGACGGACAGAGAGTTGATTAAGGTAGATCTTGGGGATAATGTGGATAAGTCTCATCCCTTGTCAGATGCGACAGCTGGGCGTTTTAATATAGCCTTGATGAATGAGCTGGGGATAGACTATGCGACTATTGGAAATAATGAGGGGATTGGTCTAGCTAAGGATGAGTTAGACTGTCTTTATGAGCAGGCTCAGTTTCAACCGATCATAGGAAATCTCAAGGATGAGGAGGGACAGCCTGAATGGGCCAAGCCCTATCTTGTTCACAAAACTAAAGCTGGTACAAAAATTGCTTTCTTGGCCTATACCTTTCCCTATTACCTTACCTATGCTCCCAACGGTTGGCAGGTGTTAGAGCCTATGGCTAGGTTGGAAGAGGATTTGGCCCGCTCTGAGGTAATGGATGCAGACCTAGTCATAGTACTTAGCCATCTAGGTGTGCGTTATGATGAGCAGATTTCAGAGACTTATCCACAGGTCAACCTTGTTATCGGAAGCCACACCCATCACCTTTTTGAAGAGGGCAAATTGATTAATGAGACCTATTTGGCAGCTGCTGATAGATATGGCTATTTTCTTGGCTGTATTGACCTAACTGTGGAAAATGGGCAAATGATAGCGTGTCAGATCGAGGCTATCCCCACTAAGGACTATATCTTGGATTTGGACAAGGAGGACGAAGCCTTTATCAAGGCCATGCGTGAGGAAGGTCATCGTCGTTTGGCCCAGGAAAAAGTGGCTAATCTAGGTCGAAAATTAAATTTTAATGAGACCTGTCAATTGGTTTTACAAGCTGTTTGTCAGGAGACAGATAGCCAGTTAACGCTTTTGAATACAGGACTTATCATGAAAACGCTAGGTCCTCAAGTGACAATGGCAGACCTTCAAGAAGCCCTTCCCCATCAGATGCGGATGGCCCGTCTATTTGTGACAGGGCAAGAACTCAAGGAAATTTGTCGTGAAGTTTTTACTAAGGCTGAACTCCTTAAAAACCAAGCTATTAAAGGTATGGGCTTTAGAGGTAAGGTATTTGGTGAGCTAATTACAGGTAATTTTGCTTACAAAAACGGTAATTTGTTGTATAATAGTAGGGTTGTAGATTCCAATGAGAAGTTTAGTTTGGTCCTTGTGGATCAGTACTACTTTTCTTCTTACTTCCCTACAATCAAGGAAAAGGAAGTCACGCTTCTTTTTCCAGATTTGTTTAGGGAACTTGTGGCCAAGTATTTAAGAAATAATGGTGCTGATTGGGATAAGAGATAAGAACATTATCACTGTGCATCAGGATAGAAAATAAGAGAGCAGAAAGGATGGCGCATGCGTAAAGAAATCTTGCCAGAAATGTTTAATTATAATAAATATCCAGGGCCAGACTTTGTGTATGTGGCCGACCTTCTGAAATCAGATGCCTATCAGTTTACGGTTCTTGAAAATCACAAGGATGCTTTAGACGCCACCCGCTTTGGGCAACGTTTTTCTGAAATCATGCTCAAGTATGACTATATTGTTGGTGATTGGTCTAATGACCAGCTTCGCCTTAAGGGATTTTACGAGGACGATCGTCCCAATACGCGTAAGACAGATCGTATTAGCCGATTGTCAGAGTATTTACGCGAATACTGTGCCTTTGGTTGTGCCTACTTTATTTTAAAAAATGAAGAGCCGCAATTAATCGTCTTTGAAGAGGAGACAGAGCCTCGTCGCAAGTGTCGTCGTTCTAATAATCGTCGTAATTCTTCTCAGGGATCTAGAGAGAAGGAGCATAATGCTTCTCAAAAGAATAAGGGACAAAAAGTTTCTGCTAAGCAAAAGCGGGATAAGTCCAAACGAGGAGACAGGGACCAAGAAGGGGCAAGCTTTGAGAAAGTCAAGCGTCGATCTAAGTTCAAATCTAAGTCCGAGGATGGTAGTCGTGAGCGAAAGCCTAACTTCAAGAAGAGTCAGAAGAAAGCTTCAAAAAATCAAACCCCCTCACTGAAAAAGCAAAGTAATGCCAAGTCAGATGGTCAGCATTTTACAATCAGAAAAAAAGGAAATTAAACTATGTCAGAAGTAACAACACAATCAAAACCAGAACGTCGTAAACGTCAGAAATTAGAGGATATGGAGGGCTACAAACCTTCTATTTACGGTCTTACTCGTGATGAGTTGATTGACTGGGCTGTGGAACACGGTGAAAAGAAATTTCGTGCTACTCAAATTTGGGATTGGCTCTACAAGAAGCGTGTGCAGTCTTTCGAAGAAATGACCAACATTTCTAAGGACTTCATTGCTAAATTGAACGATAATTTCTGCGTAAACCCATTAAAACAGCGTATCGTTCAAGAATCAAAAGATGGTACAGTTAAGTATCTTTTTGAATTGCCAGATGGTATGTTGATTGAGACTGTTTTGATGCGTCAACACTATGGTTTGTCTGTCTGTGTGACAACTCAGGTTGGATGTAACATCGGTTGTACTTTCTGTGCTAGTGGCTTGATTAAGAAACAACGTGACTTGACTGCTGGTGAGATTGTTGCTCAAATCATGTTGGTACAAAAGTACTTTGATGACCGTGGTGATGGTGAACGTGTCAGCCACGTGGTTGTTATGGGGATTGGTGAACCTTTCGATAACTATGACAATGTGCTTCGCTTCTTGCGTACCATTAACAATGATAATGGCCTTGCTATTGGAGCTCGTCATATTACAGTGTCAACATCTGGTTTGGCACCAAAAATTAAGGAATTTGCCAACGAAGGTGTTCAAGTTAACCTCGCCGTATCACTTCACGCGCCTAACAATGACCTTCGTTCAAGCATCATGCGTATTAACCGCTCATTTCCACTTGAAAAACTCTTTGAAGCTATTGAATATTACATCCAGACAACCAACCGTCGTGTAACTTTTGAGTATATCATGCTTAATGAGGTCAATGACCACCCCGAAAATGCTCAAGAGTTGGCTGATTTGACTAAGGAAATCCGTAAGTTGTCATACATCAACTTGATTCCTTACAACCCAGTATCAGAGCACGACCATTATAGCCGTTCAACTAAAGAACGTGTGGCTGCCTTTTACAATGTGCTCAAGAAAAATGGTGTCAACTGTGTCGTTCGTCAAGAACACGGTACAGATATTGATGCTGCTTGTGGACAATTGCGCTCAAACACTATGAAACGTGACCGTCAAAAGGCTGTGGCAGAAGCATCTGGTAAATCAGAAGGTAAGTAAGATGTTTCAGCTGACGACTTGGGTAGATAAGAATGGAGAACTAACACCAAAAGGAAGAAAGCTAAGTCAAGTTTTGGTTTGTTCTTATCTCCTTTGTTTAGTATTCCTTTGTTGGACACCCCAGTATGGGCTAGTTGAAGGTGTTGAAACCCCTGGTATTCAACATTTTGGTAGGGTAGTGGTGCTTTTGACACCGTTCAACAGTCTGACTAATTTTAATCAGCTGGATAGTCTTAAGGAGATTGTCTTTGTCCTTGGGCAAAATGTGACCAACATTTTCTTGCTGAGTCCGCTGATTTTAGGGCTCTTAGCCTTGTACCCAAGATTTAGGTCTTGGAAAAAGGTCCTTGTAGCGACGCTTGCCATGTCTTTGACGATTGAAATCGGGCAGGTGATTCTTGATCTTCTCATTGATGCTAATCGTGTCTTTGAGCTAGATGATTTATGGACCAACACTTTGGGTGGTTTGGTGGCACTAGGTGCCTACCGCCTCCTTGTGAAACTGATTCAAACGTATTTTAATGAGTAAGAAACCTAGGACACTTTGCGTCCCAGGTTTCACTTATTTTCTCTCATACAAATACAACACATCCAAAAGAGGGAAAAATGAATAAACACTTTTAGTGAAACAATGAAACACTTAATGTGACAGTAGTCACCGTATTGACACTAGGAGCAACAATGACAATGGTTAAAGCAGATACTTATCAAAAGTGGCCGTGATGCCGATATTATGCGAGAAAGAGGGCAGGTTTGGAGCTATTCTGAGGTTAAGAGAGAGTCTCAATTAGCTAACTACAACACTGATGGTCGCTATCTCAGTGAGACAACTAACTTCGAATTGTACAATTTTGTCAGAGAGTATAAGACATCTGATGAAATCAGACGTATTTGGAACCCTAAGAAGGACGAATCAGTTATCCACGATAAGGATAACTGATTCTATTGATGATGGGCACAAGGTCTATAATTTTGACTCCTTTGCTTATCAATTGCCAGAGTCTACTGATTTTGGAAAATTGACTTATATTGGTCACTTTCAGTTAGAAGATGGTACAATTTATCGCTATTGGAAATAACTTTCATTAGACTTATAATCATCCTTTTGTAGGGATAGGGGGAATAACTTGTTTTTTTAAAGAATCAATCATTGCAAAACTTTGGTGGTTTTTCAAGTTAGAAAAACGCCGTTATATTGTCGGGATATTGGCACTGAGTTTGGTTTCGGTTCTCAATCTGATTCCTCCTATGGTTATGGGTCGGGTCATTGATGCTATCACATCGGGAAAATTGACCAATCAGATCTTGCTTTTGAATCTCGTTTATTTGCTTTTGGCGGCTTTAGGAATGTACTATTTGCGCTATGTTTGGCGGATGTATATCTTGGCAACGTCTTATCGCTTGGGACAGATTATGCGTTCGCGGCTTTTTGAGCATTTTACCAAGATGTCGCCTTCTTTTTACCAAAAGTACCGAACTGGTGATCTCATGGCCCATGCCACCAATGATATCAACTCTCTAACCCGTTTGGCTGGTGGGGGTGTCATGTCAGCCGTGGATGCGTCTATCACAGCCTTGGTGACTTTAATCACCATGTTCTTCAGCATTTCCTGGCAGATGACCCTGGTGGCAGTCTTACCTCTACCTTTCATGGCTTTTGCGACTAGTCGTTTGGGACGTAAGACCCACAAAGCTTTTGGAGAATCCCAGGCAGCTTTTTCTGAACTTAATAATAAGGTACAAGAATCGGTGTCAGGTATCAAGGTAACCAAGTCTTTTGGCTATCAGGAGGCTGAGCTCCAGTCCTTCCAAGAGACCAATAAGATGACTTTTGAAAAGAATATGCATACCATGAAGTATGACAGCCTTTTTGATCCCTTGGTTTTGCTCTTTGTTGGCTCATCTTATGTTTTGACCCTCCTTGTCGGGGCCTTTATGATTCAGGCCGGTCAGATAACGGTCGGAAATTTGGTAACCTTTATTACCTATTTGGACATGCTGGTTTGGCCCCTAATGGCCATTGGCTTCCTCTTTAATATCACGCAGAGGGGAAATGTGTCCTACCAACGTATCGAGACTCTTTTAGAGCAGGAATCAGATGTTCAAGATCCCGCTTATCCTCTTCCAAGCATTGAAAATGGTCGTTTAGACTTTGCGATTGACCGCTTTGCTTTTGAGGATGAGGATACTTTGCGAGATATTCATTTCACCTTGGACAAGGGGCAAACCCTTGGTTTGGTTGGACCGACTGGCTCAGGAAAGACGGCTCTTGTCAAGTTGCTCTTGCGGGAGCACGATGTCAATCAAGGAGCCATCTATTTGAATGGACATGACATCCGAGACTATCGCCTATCAGACTTGCGTAGCTTGATTGGTTATGTTCCTCAAGACCAGTTTCTCTTTGCTAGTTCTATTTTAGACAATGTCCGCTTTGGTAATCCAGATTTCTCCATTGATAAGGTGGAAGAAGCGACTAAGTTAGCTCAAGTTTATGATGATATCAAGGATATGCCTGAAGGCTTTGAAACAATCATTGGTGAAAAGGGTGTCAGCCTATCAGGTGGTCAAAAACAACGTCTGGCTATGAGCCGGGCCATGATTTTGAATCCAGAAATTTTGATTTTGGATGACTCCTTATCTGCGGTTGATGCTAAGACAGAAGATGCCATTATTGATAATCTTAAGCATACTCGCAAGGACAAAACAACTATTATTACCGCCCACCGTCTCAGTGCGGTGGTGCACGCTGACCTCATCCTGGTCATGCAAGATGGTCGTATCATTGAACGTGGGCGTCATGACGACTTACTAGCTCAAGGTGGTTGGTATGCCAAGACCTATGAGTCTCAACAGTTAGAAATGGAAGGAGGAGAAGCTCATGCCTAATCAAAACCAATGGTCTGTGTTTAAGCGTCTCTTGACCTATCTCAAGCCTTACAAGTTCTTGACCTTTCTAGCTTTGACCTTCCTCTTGTCCACAACGGTTATCAAGAGTATCATTCCCTTGGTGGCCTCTTATTTTATTGATCACTATCTTCATGATATGAATCAGGCGGCAAGTATGATTCTGATTGGCTACTATGGTCTCTACCTCTTGCAGACACTAGTCCAGTATCTGGGAAATCTCTTCTTTGCGCGTGTGTCCTATAGCATTGTCAGAGATATTCGTCGAGATGCCTTTGCCAATATGGAAAAACTGGGTATGTCTTACTTTGACAAGACCCCAGCAGGTTCCATCGTTTCCCGCTTGACCAATGATACTGAGACCATTAGCGAGATGTTCTCAGGAACTCTGTCTAGTTTTATTTCGGCTATCTTTATCTTTGTTACCACCCTTTACACCATGATGATCTTGGACATTCGTCTGACCGGGCTTATTGTCCTCTTTCTTCCTCTGATTGTCCTTTTGGTTAACCTTTATCGCAAAAAATCAGTGGCCATCATTGAAAAGACCAGAGCCTTGCTTTCAGATATAAATGCCAAACTGTCAGAGAGTATCGAAGGGATTCACATCATTCAGGCCTTTAACCAGGAGAAGCGTCTTAAAAAAGAGTTTGATGCCATTAATGAGGAACACCTGATTTATGCCAGCCGTTCTATATCACTGGATTCTCTCTTTCTACGCCCAGCCATGAGTCTACTGAAGCTCCTGGCTTATGCTGTTCTCATGGCCTATTTTGGCTACCGAGGTATCTATCTGGGTATCACAGCAGGTACCATGTATGCCTTTATCCAGTATATTAATCGCCTCTTTGATCCCTTGATTGAAGTGACACAAAACTTCTCGACTCTACAAACCTCTATGGTCTCAGCAGGTCGGGTCTTTGCCTTGATTGACGAGCGTACCTATGAGCCTGAACAGAGAGACACAGCTGCCAAGGTTACTGAGGGGAATATTCGCTTTGAGAATGTCTCCTTCTCCTATGATGGCAAGCACCAGATTTTGGATAATATTTCCTTCTCTGTCAATAAAGGTGAAACCATCGCCTTTGTGGGATCTACAGGCTCTGGAAAATCCTCTATTATCAACGTGCTCATGCGATTCTATGAATTCCAATCAGGACGAGTTCTCATAGACGGTGTGGATATTCGTGATTATAGTCAGGCAGAGCTGCGCAAGAATATTGGTCTTGTCCTTCAGGACCCCTTCCTCTATCATGGCACAATCAAATCCAATATTGCCATGTATCAAGATTTAACTGATGAAGAGATTAAAGCTGCTGCTGAGTTTGTCGATGCCAATCACTTTATTGATAAACTTCCTGAAGGCTATGATTCCCCAGTTTCCGAACGTGGTTCAAGTTTCTCAACCGGTCAACGCCAGCTTCTAGCCTTTGCTAGAACCGTTGCTAGCCAGCCTAAAATCTTGATTTTGGATGAAGCGACAGCCAATATTGATTCGGAGACAGAGGCTATTGTTCAAAACTCTCTTGCAAAAATTCGTCAAGGCCGTACAACCATTGCCATTGCCCACCGCCTATCAACAATCCAAGATGCTAACTGCATCTATGTCTTAGACAAGGGCCGCATCATTGAACACGGTAGCCACGAAGAGCTCCTAGCCCTCGGCGGCACCTATCACAAGATGTACAGCCTACAAGCAGGCACCATGGAAGGAGAGTAAGCTAATCTAGACCATAGCTTCTATATTCGAAAAGATTTCTTAAAAATCAAAATCGAGTAGTGACATTTATGTCACTACTTTTTTGTTGGCTACCACCCTATAATAAAATCATAGCTTGAGAGAAAAAGCTAAAAATAATTTAGGAGGTTGTTAGAATGACAAGGCAAACAAATAATACATTTGAAACACTCGATCTCGAGGTACTTGCAAACGTTGAGGTAGTGTAAAATAAGTTGTGTAAACACAAAAAGGAATAAATCCGTTATAGTAGAGTTGCAAAACATTACTAGAAAGAGATTTATTCCTATGACTCAGTTTACCACAGAACTACTTAACTTCGGCTCTATAATTTCTGTAGTGGGAAAAACCACTGTAGAGATTATAGAGCTTTTTGAGATGGTGCCACCTCAAGGTTGAGTAAATCAAAAGATAGAAGGCACAATTACTCAAGGTGGAAATAAGGTGGGCATTAAGGAAGGGAACCCCTCTAGTGACGCTAAAAATAGCATTGACAGTGATAACAAATACACTTACAAAGCTAAGGAAAATTAAACCGATAATTGAGTAATCGAATCTCAAGAGGCTGATTTAGCCTTTTTTGATAGGATTTTTTGAGATATGGATTGACGTTTTTCATAATGTTATCCCTTTTCGGAATAAAAATAATCAAATTATGACATCATACGATAGAGATAGGCTCCGAGGCTATCAGCAGTCATGGTTTCCTTTGGAAATACCAGGGCTGGCACAGTAATAATGGTTAGATCAAATACGTATGCTTGTAGGACTATTTTAGAATGTTTCCTTCTAATAACTATTGTATAACTTTGAAATCGATTTCAATGAACTTGTCCTAAATGACCCCAAATACGGCTTAAATGGTAATAGTGGAGATGACTTTAAGATTTTTCTTACCGTTTGGGACGTATGGCAACTTTTTGGGACGCTGGCTCTTTTTATCCTGAAAATATGACATACTAATCATATGATAATTTGTGATGAAAGGGTTTGGTATGTTTCGTTTTCGTAGGACTTTTGTCCCTCAAATAGACATGAGGGATTGTGGAGTTGCTGCCTTGGCATCAGTGGCCAAGTACTATGGTTCAGATTATTCATTAGCACATCTGCGTGAGTTGGCGAAGACCAATAAAGAAGGGACAACTGCCTTAGGTCTTGTAGAGGCTGCTAAAAAAATTGGCTTTGAAACGAGAGCTATAAAGGCTGAAATGTCGCTCTTTGAGATGGAAGATGTTCCTTATCCTTTTATTGCTCATGTTAATAAAGATGGGAAGCTTCAACATTATTATGTTATTTATAAAAGCACCAAGGATTATCTGATAATTGGAGACCCTGATCCAAGTGTAAAAGTAACTAAAATGACTAAAGAGCGTTTTGAGAAAGAGTGGACAGGTGTTACTCTTTTTATGGGACCGGAACCCAGTTATAAACCACATAAGGATAAGAAAAATGGACTCTGGGACTTTCTCCCTTTGATCTTTAAACAAAGGTCCTTGATAGCTAATATTGTCTTTGCCAGTCTCTTGGTTACTTTAATAAATATTTTAGGTTCCTATTATTTACAAGGTATTCTAGACGAATATGTCCCTAATCAAATGAAGTCTACCTTAGGAATTATCTCAATTGGATTAGTTGTGACCTATGTTTTACAACAAATGATGACTTTTGCAAGAGATTATCTCTTAACCATACTGAGTCAGCGATTTACCATTGACGTTATCTTGTCCTACATACGACATATCTTTGAACTCCCAATGTCTTTTTTTGCCACAAGACGTACAGGGGAGGTTATCTCACGTTTTAGTGATGCTAACTCTATTATCGATGCTCTGGCTTCGACGATATTATCACTTTTCCTTGATTTCTCTATTGTGATTATCGTAGGAGGCGTGTTATTGATACAAAATAGCAATCTCTTCAAGCTAGTTCTTTGTTCGGTTCCAATTTATACCCTTATCGTCTTTGCCTTTATGAAACCTTTTGAGCGAATGAATCATGACGTCATGCAGAGTAATGCTATGGTTAATTCAGCCATCATTGAGGACATTAATGGGATTGAAACCATAAAGTCACTAACCAGCGAAGAAGTATGCTATCAAAAGATTGATGGTGAGTTTATTGACTATCTAGACAATTCTTTTCGCCTTTCTAAGTTATCTATACTACAAACATCATTGAAACAAGGTGCTCAACTTATTTTAAATGTACTTATCCTCTGGACAGGTGCTCAGTTGGTGATGGGAAATACCATTTCGATAGGACAATTGATTACTTTTAATATGTTGCTTTCTTACTTCACGAATCCTTTGGAAAATATCATTAACCTGCAAACCAAGTTACAGTCTGCTAAGGTAGCTAATACTAGGCTCAATGAGGTCTATCTGATTGAATCAGAGTTTGGACAAAGTGATGATACCTATCAAGAAGGCATTGCGGATGGAGATATCACTGTTACGGATTTATCTTATAAATATGGTTTTGGTCGTGATACTTTGACTGATGTCAGTTTGACGATTAGACAAGGAGAAAAAATCAGTTTTGTTGGTGTCAGTGGATCTGGTAAGACTACTCTAGCTAAAATGTTGGTCAATTTTTATCAACCATATAAGGGGCACATAGATTTTAATGGTCAAAATATTAGTCGCATAGACAAGAAAACTCTTCGTCAACATATTAACTATCTCCCTCAGCAATCCTATATATTTAGTGGTAGTGTTTTAGAAAATCTTACTTTAGGTGCAGCACGGGGTATTACGCAAGCTGATATTTTGAAAGCTTGTGAAATAGCAGAAATTCGTCAAGATATTGAAAACATGCCTATGGGGTTTCAGACAGAGCTGTCTGATGGAGCAGGTCTGTCTGGAGGGCAAAAGCAACGTATCGCTTTGGCGCGTGCACTACTAACGAAATCTCCTGTACTAATCTTAGATGAAGCAACTAGCGGATTGGATGTTTTGACAGAAAAGCAGGTTATTGATAACCTCCTAGCACTAAAAGATAAAACGATCATCTTTGTAGCACACAGGCTTAGTATCGCTGAGCGGACCGACCGTATCGTAGTCATTGATCACGGACGCGTAGTGGAGACAGGTTCTCATCAAGACCTAATGTCTTATCCAGGTTTCTATTATCAATTATTTAGAAAGTGAGGAAAAGGAAACACGATGAATCCACAGTTGTTTAAAAGCACAGAGTTTTACCATCGTCGCTACCACAATATGTCTACTGTTTTGATTACTCCCTTGATTTTGTTAGTTATTTTCCTTTTTCTTTTCGCTTTTTTTGCTAAGAAGGAAGTTACAGTCACGTCTAGAGGAAGTATAGAGCCAACCAAGGTTATCGCAGTAATCCAATCAACCAGTGACAATACCATCATAGATAATCAACTGGTTGCTAATAAGGTTGTTAAAAAAGGGGACACCTTAGTTCAGTATTCAGAGACCATGGAGGCATCGCAAAAAGAGGGGCTTCAAAAGCAACTAGAACTTTTAAAAAGACAGGAATCAGGTTTGAAGACCTTGCAATCTAGCCTAACGCAGGGAACCAATCTTTTCCAAGAACAGGAAGACGAGTTTGGTTATCAGAGTACTTTTAACACCTACCTAAGTCAGGCACAGGATATTGACTTGGGTGTGGCTAAAACAAATACAGAGGTTAATAACCAAGCAGCAATTGCGAGTAATACCGGTTCTGCTATTGATAACCAGATTAGTCAATTGCAGACTCAGGTCTCAGAGTATGAGGCGCTCTCTCAAGCTATTACCAATCATGAAACGACTTTACCTGAAGGCAATCCTCATCAGGCAACCTTAAATGCCTATAACAGTCAGTATGCTACGACACCGGATGCCAGTGTAACAGACCAATACCTATCTCAAGTTAATACCAATATTTCGAGCTTGAATGCTTCCATAGGTAATCTAGAAATCCAAAAGGCTGGGACAGGCACAGTTGTAACTTATGACAATAGTGATAGCACTAAAAAAGAAGCTCTAAAAAATCAATTCTTGCAAAATGCAGGACAGCAATTGAGCTCAGTGGAAACACAAATTA
>UMKP01055993.1_pt1 | contig 12621 bp, 14 predicted proteins | sample 1966341 | NCBI WGS metagenome assembly UMKP01 (sample SAMEA4836179, study PRJEB28245) | human gut metagenome | biome: gut microbiome; material: fecal sample | place: Denmark | collected 2008
CAGAAAGAAAAAGATCACGTAGAAGGATTTGCACCGGAAGTTGCATGGGTGACACACGGTGGACTTGAACCGCTGCAGGAACGTCTGTGCATCCGCCCGACTTCTGAGACTCTGTTCTGTGATTTTTATGCAAAAGAGATCCAGTCTCACAGAGATCTGCCGAAAGTATATAATCAGTGGTGTTCCGTTATGCGTTGGGAAAAGACAACCCGTCCATTCCTGCGTTCCAGAGAATTCCTGTGGCAGGAAGGACATACCGCACATGCAACTGCTGAGGAAGCAGAAGAGAGAACCATCCAGATGTTGAACCTGTATGCAGATTTCTGCGAACAGGTACTGGCAATCCCGGTTATCAAAGGAAGAAAGACTGACAAAGAGAAATTCGCAGGTGCGGAAGCTACTTACACCATAGAATCTCTGATGCACGACGGAAAAGCCCTGCAGTCCGGTACCAGTCATAACTTCGGAGATGGATTCGCAAAGGCATTCGGCATTCAGTACACAGACAAAGAAAATAAATTACAGTATGTACATCAGACATCTTGGGGTATGACAACACGTATGATCGGAGCACTGATCATGGTACATGGTGATGATAGCGGACTGAAACTGCCGCCGAGAATCGCACCGGTACAGGCAGTGATCATCCCGATCCAGCAGAGAAAAGAAGGCGTTCTGGAGAAAGCCGCTGAACTGGAAGCTGCACTGAAGGCGGCAGGTATTCGTGTGAAAACAGATGCTACCGACAAGAGTCCGGGATTCAAATTTGCAGAGCAGGAGATGCGTGGTATTCCGGTTCGTATCGAGTGTGGACCAAAGGACATCGAGGCAAATCAGGCAGTCGTTGCAAGAAGAGATACCGGTGAAAAGATTGTTGTCGCATTACCGGAACTGGCTGAGAAAGTAACAGAAATCCTGGATACGATCCAGACAGATATGCTGGAGAGAGCAAGAACACACAGAGATGCACATACCTATACAGCAACCACCTACGAAGAGTTTGTAAAGACCATCAACGAAAAACCTGGATTTATCAAAGCTATGTGGTGCGGCGATCAGGCATGTGAGGACAAGATCAAAGAAGATACAGCAGCAACTTCCCGTTGTATCCCATTTAACCAGGAACATCTGGCAGATACCTGTGTATGCTGTGGAAAACCGGCGACAAAAATGGTATACTGGGGCAGAGCATACTAAAAGAAAAAGTGTGGGAACATCAATAAAGGCATTCGGCTGTTATCGGTGTTCAGAACGAATAGCATGAAACAGAAAAGGAGTGGATAGAATGCGGTTACAGTTACCGGCAGCAGTAAACATGATTATTGATGTGCTTCAGGCACATGGGTATGAGGGATTTGCAGTGGGTGGCTGTGTCCGGGATTCGGTGTTGAACAGAACGCCGGATGACTGGGACATAACCACATCTGCCACTCCTTATCAGGTGAAGGAATTATTTCCAAAAACCGTGGATACCGGTCTTCAGCACGGAACCGTGACGGTTATGGTACATGGCGTCGGTTACGAAGTGACCACATACCGGATCGACGGGGAATACGAGGATGGCAGACACCCGAAAGAGGTGCAGTTTACCTCAAATCTGACCGAAGATCTGAAACGCCGCGATTTTACGATCAATGCCATGGCTTACAGCAAAGATCGTGGGCTGATTGATGAATTTGGCGGAATGAATGATCTGCAAAGAAAAATCATCCGCTGTGTGGGAGATCCGTGGCAGCGGTTCGGTGAGGATGCACTGAGGATCCTTCGGGCGGTACGGTTTGCAGCGCAGCTTGGATTTGAGATTGAAGAAAATACCAAAAAGGCAATTGTGGAACTGGCACCGACGCTTTCAAAGATCAGTGCGGAGCGGATCCAGACAGAGACAGTGAAACTATTGATGTCGGATCGTCCGGAGATGTGGAGAAGTGTGTATGATCTTGGCATCACACGGATCATCATGCCGGAGTTCGATGCGATCATGGAAACGCCGCAAAATACCCCGCATCACATGTACAATGTGGGGGAACATACATTAAAGGCGTTGAGCCTGACGGAAAAAGACCGGATCCTGCGTCTGACGATGCTGCTTCACGATATTGGAAAAGCAAGTATGCGGACGACCGATGCAAACGGTGTGGATCATTTTAAAGGGCATGGTCCGGCGGGAAAAGAAATCGCGAAAAAGATTCTTCGCAGACTGAAGTTTGATAACGATACGATCGCACAGGTGACACATCTGATCTACTGGCACGATTATCGACCGGCACCGGAAGAAAAAGCGGTCCGGCGGGCGATCCACAAAGTGGGAGAAGATCTGTTTCCGCTGTTTTTGAAGGTACAGCGGGCGGATAACCTGGCGCAGAGCATGTATCTGAGAGAGGAGAAGCTGGCGCGGATCGACGGTGTGGAAAAACTTTACCATGAGATCATGGAAAAACACCAGTGTGTGTCGCTGAAAACACTGGCAGTGACCGGCAGGGATTTGATCGCAGAAGGAATGAAACCGGGACCGCAGATGGGAGCCGTTCTTCAGGAACTGTTGGAAGTGGTGCTGGATCAGCCGGAAATGAATGAAAAAGAGAAATTGCTTGCCTGGTGGAAAGAACATGGGACTTGTCAAAAGGCGGAGGGTACTTTATAATATAGGGTACTTTAGAGATAAAGGGATATAAAATACAGAACTCCGGCAGAGTCCGGGGAAGAAACAATGGATATCAGAAAATCAGGAGGAGACATTCATGAAGAGAGAAACCGTAATCGTACTCGATTTTGGTGGACAGTACAATCAGTTAATTGCACGACGTGTACGTGAGTGTAATGTATACTGTGAAATTTATTCTTACAAAACCGATTTGGAAAAAATCAAAGCTATGGAGCCGAAGGGAATTATTTTCACCGGCGGTCCAAACAGTGTATATCTGGAGGATTCTCCTTCTTATGCAAAAGAAATCTATGATCTGGGTATCCCGGTTCTCGGTATCTGCTACGGTTCTCAGCTGATGATGCACCAGCTGGGCGGAAAAGTATGCAAGGCGCCGGTTCGCGAATATGGTAAGATCGAAGTAACCGTAGATCAGTCTTCTGCATTATTTGAAAATGTATCCGAAAAGACCATCTGCTGGATGAGTCATAACGATTATATCGAGCAGGCAGCGCCTGGATTCAAGATCATTGCTCATACACCGGACTGTCCGGTAGCAGCAGTGGAAAATGTAGAAAAGAAACTGTATGCAACCCAGTTCCATCCGGAAGTTCTTCATACAAAAGAAGGAAAACAGATGCTGGCAAACTTCGTATTTAACGTATGTGGTTGTGCCGGAAGCTGGAAAATGGATTCCTTCGTAGAGGAATCTATCAAAGCCATCCGTGAAAAAGTCGGCGACGGTAAAGTGCTGTGCGCACTGTCCGGCGGTGTGGATTCTTCCGTGGCAGCTGTTCTGTTATCCAAAGCAGTCGGCGATCAACTGACCTGTGTATTCGTAGACCACGGTCTTCTGAGAAAGAACGAAGGCGATGAAGTAGAGGCAGTCTTCGGACCGGACGGAAATTATAACCTGAATTTTATTCGTGTTAACGCACAGGAACGTTTCTATGAGAAACTGAAAGGTGTGGAAGAACCGGAAGCAAAGAGAAAAATTATCGGTGAGGAATTCATTCGTGTATTTGAAGAAGAAGCAAAGAAAATCGGAGCTGTGGACTTCCTGGTACAGGGAACTATCTATCCGGATGTTGTAGAAAGTGGTGTTGGTGGAGAATCCACCGTAATCAAATCTCATCACAACGTAGGTGGTCTGCCGGAGCATGTAGATTTCAAAGAAATCATCGAGCCTCTGCGTGACCTGTTCAAAGACGAAGTAAGAAAAGCCGGTCTGGAACTTGGCATTCCGGATTACCTGGTATTCCGTCAGCCATTCCCTGGTCCTGGGCTCGGTATCCGTATCATCGGCGATGTAACCGCAGAAAAAGTACAGATGGTACAGGACGCAGATGCCATCTGGCGCGAAGAAATCGCCAAAGCCGGTCTGGACAAAGAAGTAAACCAGTACTTTGCAGCTCTGACCAACATGCGTTCCGTAGGTGTTATGGGTGATGAAAGAACATACGACTACGCCATCGCACTGCGTGCAGTAACCACTACAGATTTCATGACTGCAGAAAGCGCTGAGATTCCGTGGGATGTCATCGGAAGAACAACCAGCAGAATTGTAAATGAAGTGAAGCATGTAAATAGAGTAATGTACGATTGCACGGGAAAACCACCGGCAACGATTGAGTTTGAATAAGGTGGATATCACAGGGCACACCCTATTATCCTGTAAAAGGCAAAAATGATTATCCTATCAGCAACAGAGAGTAATACCGCAGCGTAGCTCTGTTGCTGTTCTTTTTTGTCATTTCTGCCCCGGTCACACAGGATTCTGACTCAGATAAAATGAGGCGTAAATAAGCAACGTGATATCGGAAAAAGCTGTAAAAATCCACGTGGAATTTTACAGCTTTCTGTATAGAATAGAAGTAGACGAAACATCACTGCGTGAGTTTGCTGCGAAACTACAAGGGCATGGGTAACACTGCGAAACGTTGATATTTCCTGGTGTTGCAGGGTGTGAGGGATGCTTTGGATGATGCTGCGAAAGTGACATTGCGATAGTGCTGCTGTGTAAGAGGATACTGTTATATGGGACGCAATAGAAGTTGGGTTGTCAGGATTACCACTGCGGAATGTGCTGTGGAATTGCGCTGCAGTGCCGGAGGGTTTTGCAGTGTGGCTTTGCTGTGGGATGTGAGGATAGTGAGGATACTGGATTTTGCCCTTTGAGGATAATGTGATGTGCCCAGGAACAGTGGAGTGCCAAAAGAAACCAGTATTTATGCGGCTTCCAAACAAATATGCTTAAGTATTGGCAACGATTTGGCAACAGTTTTTCCTTATTCAATGAATAAGATTACTTTATGAGCATAAGAAAACCTTACTGATTTTCAGATATGACAACTGAAAATTGGTAAGGTTTTTTCATGCTTATTTTTTCTTTTTGCGTTTCGTTTCTTTCTTTTCTTCTTTTTCCATTTCTTTTAATCCGGTGAGAAGCATATCGCTGATTTCCTGTGAAGGAACCTTAGCACGGATTTGGTGTGTATCCAGTTCCGGATATTTGTAACGCCAGTTATCATATTCCTCTTTGGTGCTTTTACCGTCTTCCAGCTTCTTAGCTTCGGCGAGCCATGCACGGAGCATTTTTTCCATTGAGGAATAGGTGGAATAGTCGGACTTATCCAGACGTAAGACTACTTCACCATCCATTTCGTCAATTTTCAGTCCATACATATCTTCCAATGCGAAAAAGGTGTGCATAAGACCGATGTAGGTATCTATATCCGGCACGGTAAGTGCATGGGTGCTGACATCAAAGATACCAGCCATTTCTTTTACGAGATCATGCTTGGGTATTCTTGCTTCTGATTCATATTGTGCCATACGGACATCAGAAGTCTTGCCAAGAAAGCCGAGGACTTCTCCAAGCTGCTTTTGTGTCATGCCTTTTCTGTTACGGAAAAATCGAATTCGTTGTCCGATTGCCATAGTAATGCCTCCTTGTTTTCCGAAGGAAAATGCGACTGCCATTGCTGGAGCAGAGGCATTGCCTCCTGTCATGTTGTTGCCATTTATCTGCTAAGTAAAACAGAAATGTTTAAGTAGAGTATAACATGTGTTAATGAGGATAGCAAGAAGAACTTAAATAAAAATGTTTAAGATTTTTCTGCAAACCACTTGACTTAACGGAAAATGTTTAGTATCATACAAAACAAGAACTTAAACAAATTAAGTTAAGTTAAAATTAAATGACCGTCCGAGCAGATACCATCCGGAAAAATATGCGATGACCGAAAGTGAGCGTACGAAGGGATGGAAACACGACAAAGTACCACGCAAGGCAACTTGTCAGGAAGGTGTAAGGGAGAGCGGCAAACAAAATTTTGAAGAAAGGGGGAAAGCACATGGAGAACAAGAACTTTATGACGGTGGACGAAGTGGCACAAGAGCTTAATGTTTCTAAGTCCTATGCCTACAAGGTTGTCAGAGAGCTGAATGCGGAAATGCAGAAGCTTGGTTATCTGACAGTTACCGGAAGAGTGAATACCAGCTTCTTTCGCAAGAAGTTATGTTACAGCGAATAGAGAGGAGATGATGTTATGGCTGTATATAAAGACGGTGACAAATGGCGTGTCATTTACCGCTATACCAATTATAAGGGCGAGCGGAAACAGACACAGAAACGTGGTTTTGCAACCAAAAGAGAAGCGAGAAGCGCAGGCATGGGAGAGGGAGGTGATGTTAAAAAGTGAGTCCAAGCTGGATATGACTTTTGCCAGCTTCTTTGAGATTTACGAAGCTGACAAGAAAAACGGGTAAAGGAAAACACATGGGAGTCCAAAAGCCATATTATCCGTACCAAGATACTTCCGTATTTCGGGGAGCGTAAGATTGCGGAGATTGAGCCGAAGGATGTGATTGCCTGGCAGAATGAGCTTCTTGCTTATAGGGGAGAGAATGGGGAAGTGTATTCCCCGACTTACCTTAAAACCATTCACAGCCAGCTCAGTGCCATTTTTAATCACGCAGTAAGATATTATCATTTGCCTTCTAATCCGGCGCAGAGAGCCGGAACAATGGGAAGCGAGGAACACAAGGAAATGCTGTTCTGGACGAAAGAGGAATATCTGAAATTTGCGGATGTGATGATGGATAAGCCTGTTTCCTATTATGCGTTTGAAATGCTCTACTGGATGGGAATCCGGTGTGGGGAGTTGCTTGCCCTTACACCAAAGGACTTTAATTTTGAGCGTCAGGAGCTGACTATCAATAAGTCCTATCAGCGGTTAAACGGTAGGGATGTGATTACTACACCGAAAACCAAGAAAAGTAACCGGACAATCAAAATGCCGAAGTTTTTGTGTGAGGAAATGCAGGAGTATATCGGTATGCTGTATGAGATTGGGGAGGATGAAAGGCTGTTCCAGATTACAAAATCGTATCTGCATCATGAGATGGACAGAGGTGCGAAGCTTGCCGGAGTGAAGCGTATCCGTATTCACGATTTAAGGCACAGTGCAATCTCATTACTGATTGAGATGGGATTTTCCGCTCTTGCGATTGCAGAAAGGGTAGGACATGAGAGTATTGATATTACTTATCGGTACGCACATTTATTCCCTACCAAGCAGACGGAAATGGCAAATAAACTGGATGTGGAAAGAATGGAAGGAGACGAAGCATGGACAAGAACTTAGATTGTAAGGGAAGATGGAGAAACAAGACCGTAGCATTTCGGGTATCCGAGGAAGAAGCAAAGCTCATTGATACGCAAGTAGCATTATCGGGATTAACCAAGCAGGACTATATCGTAAGACGGTTGCAATGCCGGGATGTGGTGGTGCAGGGCAATCCGAGAGTGTATAAGGCACTACGCAATCAGATGGCAGATATTTATGAGGAATTGAAGCGTTTGGAGCATTGCAGTGAAGCGAATGACGAATTGCTTTACACCATCCAAATGATAGCCGAGATTATGAACGGACTGAAAGGAGAAATTGAATGACAGGAAAAGAAAAAGCAACTGCTCCGGTTTTATCTGTTGGCGCAGATGGGAAGCAGCCACTAAGTAAATCTAACAAGAAAAGTATAGCAGAATTGCCCCCAAAGGGCAATCTGCAAGCCACCGAAAGTTGTCCGGTTGAGTCAGAAAAAATGCAGAATAAGGACGAATTGCAGACGGTATCCATGACGGAGCTTTATGATACGGTTTATCCGCCCAAAATTCCGATTGTGGATGGACTGATATATGCAGGTACTTATCTCTTTGTAGGTGCACCAAAAGTAGGCAAATCCTTCTTTATGGCACAGCTTGGCTACCATGTAAGTATGGGGCTTGATTTATGGGATTATCCGGTGCGAAAGGGTACGGTTTTATATCTTGCCCTTGAGGATGATTATGCGAGGTTGCAGAAGCGTTTGTCGAGGATGTTCGGTATGGAGAGCAGTGAAAATTTCTACTTCGCCACACAGTCCAAAAACTTAAATGAGGGCTTGGAAGAACAGCTAAAGCAGTTTGTAAAGGAGCATACGGACGCAAGGCTGATTATCATTGATACCTTGCAGAAGGTAAGGGAAGTCAGTGGAGATAAATTCAGCTATGCAAGTGATTATGAGATTGTAACTAAGCTGAAAGCCTTTAGTGATGAACATAGTATCTGTCTGTTGGTAGTACACCATACAAGAAAGATGGAGTCCTCTGACAGCTTCGACATGATTTCCGGTACAAACGGATTGTTAGGAGCTGCGGACGGAGCGTTTGTTATGCAGAAGGAAAAGAGGACGGATAACAAGGCTGTTTTAGAGGTGGCAGGGCGTGACCAGCAAGACCAACGGTTGCTCCTTGATTTTGACAGGGAGCAATGCGTATGGAAGCTGACAAAGGCAGAAACAGAACTTTGGAAAGAGCCGACTGATCCAATACTGGAAACCATTGCAAAGGTGGTATCGGAGGAGCAACCATTGTGGTGCGGAACAGCTTCGGAACTGTTACAGCTTCTGCAGGATTTGGATATACAGCCGAATGTACTTACAAGGAAGTTGAACATTGGAGCAGAGCAGTTGTTTGTGAATTATGGCATCCGTTATGCAAGCAACCGAGAGCATAGCGGACGAATGATAAAGCTGGAGCTTGTAAAAGGGTAGGCGTGACGATATGTGACGGTTGTGACGGTATTTTAGGTATCGGGTACGGTATAGAAAATATCGTCACTATCGTCACGACCGTCACGGATGATGATGGAAAGGATGGATAGATTGAAAAATGTACAGATTTCCGAGGAACTGTTCTTTGCACTTTTGAAGTATCACTTGGTGGAAATAGAAGATGTTTTGCCAGAGATTAAGAAGGGACTGGAGGACAAACTGGAAGCTATGGTAAGGCGTGATTTATATACAAAATATAAGACAGCACCAAACGAGGAAGAGCGGGAAAAGGCAAGGCAGGAGTATCTGGAAAAGGTAGGAATGCATCGGAATTTCAGGTGGTAGATTTCTTCCTTCAGTGTGTATGACGGGAGCGTGGCACGCTCCTGTAAATACGGTTAAGGAGAATGCAGTGTGAGGGAACAAATGGCAGGAGCCGGACTTCTCTCACAAGCCCTCGGCGTTTGAGAGCGAAATACACCCATCGCACAAATCTTCGATTTGTACTCTGTGTATTTCGCCCTTGCAGGGGGCAAAGGACAGCGTGGCTGTCCTTACAAATGCTAACGCATTTGTGCTTATGCCGGATACGGCAATGAGTTCGTAAACGGATGCCTAAGCATCCACTCACGATAGCATAAAGCGCTATCATTTTTCAAAGAAAGGGGGCATTGCCTATTGTAAGAAATTCATTTATACAGATGTCAAAACTGACAAATTTAAAAGGCAGGATTAACTATATCTCCAGTCACGCAAGGCAGGAAAATTTGTATGCAGTTTATGAAACAACTGACCGCATATTTTGGACGGAACTTGCCAAGTGTAACCAAGAGGAATTTATGAGAAGCGGAACAGAAGGTAAGTGCATTGAAGCAAGGGAACTGATCATTGCACTGCCGGAAAGCTTTGTGGATTACGAGCCGGACAAGCTGCTGAAACTTTTTACGGAACACTTCAAGCAAAAATATGGTGTGGAGTGTATCGCTGCTTTGCACCATAACAAACGCAAGACAAATTATCATATCCATCTTGTCTTTTCGGAGCGAAAGCTGCTTGCTAATCCAGTGGAGAAGATCGCAACAAGGAACATGTTTTATGATGAAACCGGGAAGCACGTACGCACCAAAAAAGAGATACTGGATGAAGCAGGACAGCTTCGGAGTGGCTGTAAAATCATTCCCAAGGGAGAGGTGTATGAGCGTACCTTTTTTACCATAAAGGACAGCCGGTTTAAGAGCGACAGTTTCCTTGATGAAGTAAAGCGTTCCTATACAGACCTTATTAATATTTATGTGAGGGATGATAAGGAGAAGCTGAAAGTATTTGATAAGAATGGTGTGTATCTGCCCATGAAAAAGGTTGGCAGGAACAATCCAAAAGCAGAGCAGATAGAAGCGGATAATCGGGTTCGTACCATGTGGAACCAGACGGTGGACAGGGCGTTGGTCAGCGGTGTGCCGGAGGGCCAGATTTTGGAAGTGAAGCAGAGTGAAATCGGACAGAAAGCAAAGGCTTCCATTCAGAAGTCGGGGAGAAATCCGGCACTGTTCAAAAGCCTGATTATGGCGGCGATATATGCTTTGGAGCTTTTGATTAGTAAGGTATTTAAAACAGCATTGGAAAAGGCTGATAAGGTGACGGAAGCGTTTGTAAAATCAAAGCCGGAGCAGACGAAGGTTCGGGCAGGCACTGAGCCTGTGATGGCGAAAAGTGAACCAATACCTGAAATGCCGAAGAAGTCCAAACTTGCTTCCAAGTATCCAAGGCTTGCGGATATTTATAATAAGCTGGAGAAGCAGAATGAAACCATTTATCATAGGGAGCAACAGCTTACAAGTGTTGAGAAGGAGATTGCCGGAACAAAGGGTATATTCAAGGGAAAACAGCGCAAGGAGTTGCAGGAACAGGCGGAGCAGTTACAATCGCAGATAGCCAGCATGAAGCAGTATTTATCAAGTATTGTGCAGGGTTATGGTTATAAAAATGTAAAGGAGTTCTTGGCTGAATACAGAGCTTCCAAAGCTGAATACAGCGATTATCAGTCGGCAGTTGCAAGGTGGGAACAGCAGACCGGAAATAAGGCAGAGTCGGATAGCTTAAAGGCGAGATTGCGGCGGAAGCAACAGGAAGTGAAGGAACAAGAAAGCAACAGACAGAGCCACTATTACAGGAATGACAGAGGTGGCAGATAGGAGCAGATTATGGAGAAGCATATCATTGGAGAAAACGGAAAAGGGTACAATATGCGTGATTAGGTGCGGAGCGTAATGCTCCGCATTTAAAATTGCTGATGCGGAATAACCTATGATATGGTATAATCAAGAAAATGAACTGCAATAGTTATGTTGGTATTAGTAGCGTTTTTATAATATACACTTAATAACCCTGATAGACCATTTCCTTGGAACAACACAGTAACCTTCACATTGTATGGGGGATTGGGTTACAATTATTTGTTGCACCATTTAAGAAGAAGCAGACAGATTTGATGTTGACGCAACAATGAAAGGATTCAAGAAAAATGATTGAAGTATAAAAAAGTTATTTTCTTTGATGTGGGATATACACTTGATTACCCTGCTTCTGGAGACTGGATGTTCACAAAAAATTTTATGAAATAGCCGGAGATAGGCTGAGTAGGTCTAGTTCAGAAGCTATACAGAAAGCCCGAGAATTGAGCTTGGAATATTTAGAAAAGAACCATTTGGTAAAAATCATAGAGGAAGAATATCAACAATTTGCCAGATTTTACTCTGACATTTCACAATATTTGAACCTTTCATTAACTAATGAGGAAGTTCATATCATTGCCTATGACCGCACTTATAATATGAATAATTACATTGTATATCCAGATGCAAAGGAAGTGCTAGAGTCATTGACCAAATCATATATGATGGGCATTATTTCAGATACATGGCCAAGTATTGAAAAACAGTTGCGTGCAATAGGTGTTCGAGATTATTTTTCAATAAGTACATACAGTTGTTCATTTGGAAAGTTCAAACCAGATGAAATACTGTATAAGGATGCTTTATCGAAGTGTGGTTGCAGAGCAGAAGAAACTGTGTTCATTGATGATTCGATAAGAAATCTTGAAGGTGCAGCCAAGTTAGGGATTACTCCTATACTAATTGCAGCAAATCCAGCCTCCGATGTTGACTCACCATATTTGAAGATTCATTCCCTTTTAGAGTTATTGCGATAAAAAATATTGGATGAATTAATAACGAAATATATATGGAGGGTATAAGCTTTGAAGAGAAGTAAATTGTCCTATGATGAATGGAAATGTATAAAGAGTAAAAAGATTAGAGGAAAGAATGTAATAACTGATTTTTTTGAAGGCTATTTGGGTCTTATTAAAATAGAACAGGTAACAGAGCCACAGATATGGGAGTTTAATGGTGAGAAAATAGATGTCTGTAACAGTGGATTAAAATGGTTATCTATATTACCGGAAAATGATTTTTATTGTATTACAGCTATGTTGAATGAAAAGAATGAAATTCTTTTATGGTATATAGATATGATAGCTGATAAAGGAACAGATGAAGATGGTATTCCATATTTTGATGATTTGTATTTGGATTTAGTAGTATATCCCAACGGAACTATTATTGAAGATGATATGGATGAATTAGAAGAAGCATTATTAATAAAAGACATCTCGGAAGAACAATATGATCTTGCGATTAACACAAGCATACTGTTGAAAGAAGGGATACTAAAAAATATTGAAACATTTATATCATATACCTATAAGTGTTTGGAAATGTTCGATTAGGCAATTGCTGTTTTTGAAGGGAATAAATAGTATATTTAGTGTGGAGGTAATTTTGGTATATGGGACGCAATAGAAGTTGGGTTGTCAGGATTACCAC
>UMKP01055270.1_pt1 | contig 12597 bp, 10 predicted proteins | sample 1966341 | NCBI WGS metagenome assembly UMKP01 (sample SAMEA4836179, study PRJEB28245) | human gut metagenome | biome: gut microbiome; material: fecal sample | place: Denmark | collected 2008
AGTACATTCAAAGTGCTGTTCTACGTGAACGGCAGCAAGGAAAGAAACGGTATTGTCCCCATCATGGGGCGAGTGACAATCAACGGGACTGTGGCACAGTTCAGTTGCAAGCAGAGTGTTCCGAAAACGCTTTGGGACATCAAGGGCAACCGAGCCAAAGGCAAGAGCAAGGAGGCACGGGACATCAATTTAGCTTTGGACAACATCAAGGCGCAAATCATCAAACACTATCAGCGCATATCCGACCGTGAAGCGTTCGTGACTGCGGAAATGGTGCGCAATGCCTATCAGGGTATCGGCAGCGAGTACGAGACACTGCTAAAAGCGTTCGACCGTGAGAACGAGGTTTTCAAGAAGCGTGTCGGCAAGGACAGAGTAATGGCAACCTACCGTTCACGGGTAGTGGCAAGAAACCATGTGGCAGCGTTCATCAAGTCTTTCTACAGACGGACTGATATGTCCATGCTGGAGATTACGCCCGACTTCATCAAGGAGTTTGCCGCCTACCTCTCAACGGAAGCAGGACTGCGCAATGGGACGATATGGGAAAAGTGTATGTGGCTGAAAGGTGTAGTTATGCGTGCGCACTTCAACGGACTGATACCGAGAAACCCGTTTGCCCAATTCCACATCAGCCCGAATGTGAAGGAACGTGAGTATCTGACGGAAGATGAACTGAAAGCGTTGATGACGCATGAGTTCGGGGATGCAAAGCTGTCCTATATCCGTGATATTTTCGTCTTCGCCAGCTTCACCGCCCTGTCTTTCGTGGACATCAAGGAACTGACCAATGACAACATCGTGGAAGTGAACGGTGAGAAGTGGATATTGTCCAAACGGCACAAGACGAAAGTGCCGTTCCAAGTGAAACTGCTGGATATTCCCTTACAGATAATAGAGCGTTACCGCCCCTGTCAGGAGGATAATCTCGTGTTCCCCAATCTCAACTACTGGTCTATTTGTAAACCTCTGAAAAAGGTGATGAAAGAGTGCGGGATAATAAAGGACATCTCGTTTCATTGCTCAAGACATGGGTTCGCGACCCTTGCTTTGAGTATGGGTATGCCGATTGAAAGCGTAAGCCGTGTTTTGGGGCATACGAACATAGTCACGACCCAAATCTACGCCAAAATCACAACGCAGAAATTGGACAACGACCTTACCATGCTCGGCAACAGGCTGAACCAATCGTTTAACAATGCAATGGCAGGACAATGAAGAGGAACATAATCGAAATCACAGAACACGGTACTGTGATTATACCTGACAGGGATATACAGATGAATGAAGCGGAGCTTGTCAGTCTGTTCGGGGTTATCGCTCCTACCGTCCGTACTGCAATCCGAGCCGTTTATAAAAGCGGAATACTGAAAGAGCATGAAGTACAGCGGTATATCCATCTGTCGGACAAATGTAGCATGGATGTTTACTGCCTTGAAATGGTTGTCGCTCTCGCTTTCCACATCCGTTCATACGGAGCGGAACGGGTACGCAATGCCATACTTGAAAGGTTGTACTTGCGAAAAGAGAAAACAAGCATCTTCTTTTCGCTGGGTGGTAGAATGGAAACAATTAAATATCAAGCATGAAGTGTATTGATATGACGACATGAAGTAATGAAACCGATGCGTATTCCCATTGCCGACAATTCATTTATACAAGTGTTTGAATAGGCGCATTGCCATTCATTCACATGAATGCGACAATCCCGAAGAGTCAGCCATCATAGTGTAGTGCTTCTTCGGGATTTCTTATGGTTATGTTCTCCGATATACTGCAAGTTTTTCATACTGTGTGTTTTTTGCACCGTTCTGCTGTGATTTGCGTATCAAGGTTTTAAGCGGCTCACTCTAACTTTGCATACGATTATTTATCAACCGTTTAAGCGTATGAATAATGAGTAAATCAGACATCTGCAAAGAGGAGTTTATCCGAGTGGGTACAACCCTCTACAAGTTAGTGAACCAGCCCCGACTGAACGGCGGCTATGTGAAGAAACGCATCGTGTGGAATAACGAGACCCTGCGACAGGACTACGGCAAGCACTTTCTCGCCACCGTTCCCAAGTATGATGGCTTCTGCACAGTTCCCGACCATGTGAATTACCGTCCTGTGGTGGACAAGTTCCTGAACCTCTATGAACCGATAGACCACAAGCCGATGGAGGGTGATTTTCCCTCTATCCATTCGTTAGTGGAGCACATTTTCGGGGAACAATACGAGTTGGGCATGGACTACCTGCAACTGCTTTACCTGCAACCCATTCAAAAGTTGCCAATCCTGCTGTTGGTATCAGAGGAACGCAATACAGGTAAAAGCACGTTCCTGAACTTTCTGAAAGCCTTATTTCAGAACAACGTGACATTCAATACCAATGAGGACTTCCGCAGCCAGTTCAATTCCGATTGGGCTGGCAAGCTGCTTATCGTGGTGGATGAAGTATTGCTTAGCCGCAGGGAGGACAGCGAGCGGTTAAAGAACCTGAGTACCACATTATCCTACAAAGTGGAAGCTAAAGGAAAAGACCGTGATGAAATCAGTTTCTTCGCCAAGTTTGTGCTGTGTTCCAACAACGAGTACCTGCCTGTCATCATAGATGCTGGGGAAACACGTTATTGGGTGCGGAAGATAGACCGCTTGCAATCGGATGATACCGACTTCCTGCAAAAGCTGAAAACGGAAATACCTGCTTTCCTCTACCATTTGCAACACAGGCAGCTATCCACCGAGAAAGAGAGTCGTATGTGGTTTGCCCCGTCACTACTGCATACCGAAGCCTTGCAGAAGATTATCCGCAGCAACCGCAACCGATTAGATATTGAGATGTGCGAACTTATACTTGACATCATGGCAAGTATGGGTATTGACACTTTCTCTTTTTGCTGCAATGACATTCTCACATTGTTGGCAAACTCGTATGTCAAAGCGGAGAAGCACCAAGTAAGAAAGGTATTGCAGGAGTGTTGGAAGCTCACGCCTGCACCGAACGGACTTACATACACCACCTACCAACTGAACTACAATCGGGAGTGTCGGTATGAGCCGATAAAGAGAGTGGGACGCTTCTATACCGTCACAAGGCAGCAACTCGAAACGCTGTAACTCCATTGTCTTTTTGTTGAATTGTTGAATATGGATATAATCCTACTGATAATAAACAATATACGCTCTCAATAAAATCTCAACAGACCAAAAGAGAAGTTGAGCATAAAGCCCCGACCTATTGTTGGTTTCTCTTTTGGCGAGTGGTTTGTTGAGCGGATGTTGAGAATATATCTATATGGATATAAGTATCTTACATATACCATTCAACGAATCAACGATTTTCATTCACCATTAAAACCATAGGAAGATTATGACTACACAGGAAGCAAAGAAGATACATATCGCAGACTATCTGCAAAGTTTGGGCTACAACCCCGTCAAGCAGCAGGGCAAAAGCCGTTGGTACAAATCACCGTTCAGGGAGGAAACGGAAGCATCGTTCAAGGTGAACACCGAACTCAACCAATGGTACGACTTCGGAACAGGCAAGGGCGGCAACATCATCGCTTTGGCGCAGGAGCTTTACGGTTCGGACTATGTGCCTTACCTGCTTGGCAAGATAGCGGAACAAGCACCGCACGTCCGTCCCGTGTCTTTCTCTTTTCGCCAGCAGGCATCCGAACCGAGTTTCCAACATTTGGAAGTGAGAGAACTCACGCACCCTGCATTGCTCCGTTACTTGCAGGAGCGTGGAATAAACACCGCATTGGCGCAAGCGGAATGTAAGGAACTGCACTTCGTCCACAACGGTAAACCCTATTTCGCCATAGGGTTCCCGAATGTGGCTGGAGGATATGAGGTGCGCAACCGTTTCTTCAAAGGATGCATTGCCCCAAAGGACATCAGCCATATCCGACAGTCGGGAGAGCCGAGAGAGAAATGCCTCGTGTTCGAGGGAATGACGGACTATCTTTCATTCCTCACCTTGCGGATGAAGAACTGCCCGACCATGCCCAACCTTGACGGGCAGGATTACGTTATTCTCAATTCCGTTTCCAATGTATGCAAAGCCATAGACGTGCTGCACGGGTATGAGCGCATACACTGTCTGCTTGACAATGACGAGGCAGGGCGGAATGCGTATTGGGAACTGGCAGGAGAGTTTGCCGGACGTATCAGGGACTTCTCCCGAAACTACAACGGGTACAAAGACCTGAACGACTACCTGTGCGGCAAGCCCCTGTCCCAATCGGCAGAGCCGATAAATCAGGAGAAGCAAGTCCAATCCGCAAGGCGGATGATGCAGCCACCGAAAAAGCGAGGGCTGAGGATGTAGGGAAGAGGTATGCTTGCAGCCGCACGGATATTTACCAACGGAAAATACCGTAGCTTATTAGGGAATTTGTCCGATCCGCATTGCAAGCAACGCTGAAAATTCCCCAATAAGCCAAAGAGGTTGCACCTCTCTGGACACTCCCAGCCAACGGCAAAAGCCGTACAAGAGTAAACCACCAACCATTGTTTCACAAACTAAAAAGAAAGGATTATTATATGGGTTATGCAGTATTACACATGGAGAAGACAAGCGGAACGGATGCCGCCATGTCAGCGCACATAGAACGCACCATCAAACCGAAGAATGCCGATGAGAGCAGGACGCACCTAAATCGGGAACTGATAAGGTTTCCCAACGGGGTGGAGAACAGGACACAAGCCATACAGCACCGATTGGACACCGCAGGACTGACACGCAAAATCGGCAACAACCAAGTGAGGGCTATCCGTGTCCTGCTCACGGGAACGCACGAGGATATGGAACGCATCACCAACGAGGGCAGACTGGATGGGTGGTGTAGCGACAATCTGAAATACCTTGCCGATACCTTCGGCAGAGAGAATATCGTGTCGGCAGTCTTGCACATGGACGAGCAGACACCGCATATACACGCCACCCTTGTACCGATAGTCAAGGGAGAGCGCAAGCGCAAGAAGAAAGAGGAACAGGTTAAGAAGCGATACCGCAAGAAACCAACCGATACAGCCCGATTGTGTGCTGATGATATTATGACACGAGCCAAGCTCAAATCCTATCAGGACACTTACGCCCAAGCCATGAGCGGTTACGGATTGCAGCGTGGTATTGACGGTTCGGAAGCGAAGCATATCTCCACACGGAAGTATTACCGTGATTTGATGCAGCAGACGGAGCAATTACAGACCGATATAGCACAACTCCAAGACCGCAAGGAAACGGCACAGGAGGAACTCAGGCAAGTAAAGAAAGAGGTACAGACCGAAAAACTGAAAGAGGCTGCCACAACAGCCGCCACCAACATAGCCGAAAGTGTAGGTTCTCTTTTCGGCAGTAACAAGGTCAAGACTTTGGAGAGGGAAAACTCCGTATTGCATCAGACGGTAGACACCCACGAGGAAACCATCGAAACGCTGCAAACCAAGATACAGACCATGCAGACCGAACACAGCCGCCAAATGTTGGATATGCAGCAGAAGCACATCAAGGAATTGCAGGTAAGAGATACCGAACACAAGAAAGAGGTATCAAGGCTTACCGCCTTGTTGAACAAGACATTGAAATGGTTTCCGCAAATAAAGGGTATGCTCAATCTCGAAAGGTTCTGCCTTTCCGTAGGTTTCGATCAAGAACAGACGGCAGTACTGATGATGGGCAAGCCGCTTGAATATAGCGGTGAACTATATTCGGAAGAACACAAACGGAAATTCATGGCAAAGGATGTTAAAGCCAAAGTGTTCACTGACAAAGGAAAGTTCGTTCTTACGATTGACTTGCAACCGATTGGGGTTTGGTTTAAAGAACATTTTAAGAAGCTAAAATTATCCGTATCTCATCCGATTCGACCGCAAAGGAAAAGCAGGGGTCTCTTATGAAATTTGAAATGACTTCACTTAAAGTCTTTAATAAGCGAAGTCATTCTGTACCATTTTGAGATAGGTTAAAATATGTGCGCTTTCAATATTACGCATATAGTCCTCCATATATTCCCAATCGGGAGAACCGTCATTATCAACAGGAAGCGTGATAATTTCTTTGGATAAACGATTTGCACTTCGTTTATATCCAAAATTATACTTCCCTCTGACCCGGTCTGCTATAGTTGTAATGAATGTACCTGTATATCTATTGAGATGGTTGTTATAGCCGAATGTCATATCGGAGGTGGCTATGAAATCTTCGGCTTTGTACACAGAATACCCCATTGACCCCTCGCCATTACGAATAAAGGCAATGCAATTCCCTTTTTGAATTGTGCTTTTATCTTCTCTACTTACAAAACATAGCACCCCATTATTTTGATTGGTCGCACCAAGATAGCTAATACCACTATCTGATTTTTCAATATGATTAAGTCCTTTTGATTTACCAGCAACAAGTGTTGGGAATAAATCACGTAATAGGAAGTTCTTCCAATTTACCCCCCCCATTTTTAATTTATTAACACTTACTCGTTCCTTGAAGACTTTAAGTGTGGTATTGAGTATGTTATGTTCGACATCTTTCATGAAAGCAGACATAAAGGCGAAGTCAATTTCTCCCTTATCAGTGGCAGGTAACAATAGCTTTTCTCGTTTTATACGCTCATCATTTATTTCTCGGTTAAAGCTGTATTTTTCCGACAACCTATTGATAATCGGAATCATAAATAAATAAGCATATTTATCAAGCCCATCACGTTTTAATTTCGTAACATGGTCACTTGCGACAAAAGTATATTGATGATAAAAAGCACAGCCAACACTACCGCTGTTCGCCAATGTTAAACAATCGTCAAATCTTCTTACGCTGCCATCATTACCAATAAATCCGTCAATACCGTTATTGAGGGATGTTGATGATACATAGGGAGTATTACCTTCCTCATGGTCGGCTTTTTTAAGTCGTTTACCACGCTGAATTTCGGTAAAAACTTCAGTAAAGTAAAATGCTTTCCAATTGGAACACAGTGACTTACCCCCCAGTATGTCGTTGATTATTAGTCTTTTGCATAATCTTTCTATTGTTGGTTTTAAAATCTGTTGTTCTTTTTGCTTCATGTAGTCCTCCATGAACTGCCAATCAGGTATTTTCTCAGCAGTTACAGGAAGTATTAATTTGGATTTAACCATTCTTTTAGGACGCCATTTTCTTGCATAAGTAAAACAAACTCGCTGTTTTTCAATGCAACCAATCAGAAACATGGCAATATATCTGTTAAGCTTCTTGCTCTTTAGATATAAAGGATTTACATCATGAGTACAGGTGAATTTATGCTGTTGATAATAGGCATATCCTACAGAACCATTATTTGTTACACAAATAGCATTTCCACTGTATATTTTTTGTTCAATAGGTTCATTTTTACCATATCCAACTTTGGAATTTGCTTTTATAGATGAATATGTTGTAAACCCAGTAAAACCATTATTTGAATCAGATGCCCCAATGAATGGTATTGTTCCATTATCAAAACATGGAGGCTTTTTATTGTAGAATCCTTTTTTTATCTCAAATATTTCATTGAAATCAAAAACTTCCCACTGTCTATCCCTTAGTTTAAGCATCGCAACCTCCTTTTTCATCAAAAAGATACCCTCTTCCGTGAGTTATCATATTAAACTCAAATGTTAGATAATCAGCCATTGTATTCTCAAAATCCTTTTCTGATGGTATCTCGTCATTAAAGTAGTAGAAGGCGTGTAACCACTCATCTTCTGCCTCAATAGTTGTTTCTACACAGAACTTGGTCTCAGCTTCAATTCTTCCAAACCATACATCAAGCAGATGTTGTCGTTTGTCTTTGGCACTTGTTGTCTCTTCCAAACCAATGTGCTTGCTCACCACAAATCCATCATCTTCAAAATTAATGAATTTACATAAATGGTTTTTATCATGCGGTATTCCTGCCGTAAATACGGCAATACACGGATTTGTACCCACTCCATAGAATGTGTTTTTGTTGAGGGTTATAACCCCCTCTAATGTATGGTTTTTCAGAATATTATTCTTTATATTCTGTTCTTCTTTACTCTTACCTGTAACCGAGGATTGAGGTATAATAACGATGGCTCTTGCGCCCTCTGTCAATGAATCAAGTAAATGCTCAGTAAAGCTAATCTCATACAAATCAGGATTAGCTTTAGAGCCTTGCGAGTATGGAGGGTTCATCATTCCTACGGTACAGCCTTTCAGCTGTATCTGTTTTGGGTTTTGCCGTAAAAAGTCCATATTATGCAAGTTGCTTTTGCCATCGCCACGCAAAATCATATTAGTAGTGGCGATGGTGAACATATAGGATTGCAACTCGATACCGAATAATTGGTCACGCTTGATACTCCTCCTCAGACTTTCATCATCTGTCATTTTTACCATTTTGTGCATCGCAGCAATTAGAAAGCCTGCCGTGCCGCAACATGGGTCAAAGACTTTATCCGTTGTTTTAAGTTGTGCCAACTCACAAAATAATTCAGTTATATGTTTCGGTGTGAGCACGATACCCAATGTCTGTCCATCTCCTCCTGAATAAGACATGAACTCACCATAAAACCGCCCTAAATAATCTTCGGCAGAATTGTGGTATCTGATATTCTTATATATACTGTTATAGAGAAATTCGGTATAATGCTTTAATGGTGTTTTGCCCAATGTGTCGTCTTTCTCGTTAATTTTTGTAGTGTCTTTTATGACTGAGAATTGACTGAGTAATTTATCTCGTTTTGTATCGGGAGTAACATTGGCTCTTGCCAAATTACTCTTGATTGCTTCGTAAATCTTTTGCCCATCAGTTTTTATAGAGTCACCTATAAGGGATTCAATAGAGAATGTCTTATATTCAATTTCACGTAAAGCAAGCATTATTCCCGACACAACCAACGGTTTTTGTTCTGTTGTCAAATTTCCATAGTTGCGCAGGTCATTATGCAGTTTCTCGGCATCTTTCAGAATTTCTGCCGTTGTCTTTTCTACATCCGTTTCTTCACATAGTATTTCTTTCAGATAATACTCATCAATATTGGCTTCATTGAAAGAGATGAATGTTTCAACATCAGGCAATTCTTTATAATCGCCACGTTCATTGACAAATATCGGTGTAATCCTATGATGTTTTTCATTTCCCGATACACCAAGAGCTATGATTTTATTATACGAGGTGTTTACAGCTAAATGCAAAGCATAGTATAAAGCTCCGTTGACGGCATAATCCTTTACAACTTTAACTTCTTGCGACAACAAGTCATTTTCATCTTTGTAAATGTGCTTGGCAAGTGATGCTTTGTCTTCTATTACAAGGATAAAATCCTTGACTACCCCACAATATTCGGGATAGCCTGCATTACCTGTTTTTGATTTAGATGCAGTTCTTAACGCTTCATCTATTTCCTTTATATCACACCCTTGTGGAGTTAGATGAATATTGGCTTCCTGCAATAATTCATAAACCCAAAGGTCTGTCTTAACCTCTTTTTTCGCCATACGGAGAACGTTCTTTAATTAGATTTGGGACAAGTAAATCCCGTACATCAACATTCAAAATATCGGCAATTTGATACAAGACAGGAATAGGAGGTTGTATTTTATTAGTTGCGTATAGATTTACCATATTGAAACTTTTTCCAAGTAAGCCGGCTAATTCCGTCTGACTTAACCCTTTTGTTTCCAAAACCTCTTTTATCTTATTCATAGCCGACATTTTGCCTTTACGAATGCAAAGGTACACAATTTTATTTGGTAGGCGATGAGTTCTGAAAGAAAAGTTGTATCTTTGCAGTCGAAACAACAGTTAGAGTAGAAATGAACATTGAATATGGTAGTTCCAAAGAAGTTAAATGTTATCGAGATTTTGTATTAAATCCCGATAATCGTAATGCCTCAAGAGCATTTTCAAAGACTTTTGGTGCTAACCTAATGGAACCAGCAAAAAAGTTGCATGACCGATTGAGGAAATATGTTTCAGCTGGAGCCTATAATGCCATGTTTGGTCAAACAGATAATCGAATAGAAATAAAACAAGGATGTGCTAAAAAAGCCCCCTTGATTTTGAAAGTTCGTGTTGGACGAGGACCAAGAAAATTTTTTAATCATATCATTGATGAAGAAAATAATTTATTATTGGCACAAGATTGGCAAGGAGATTTCAACTCAATAATGACAATATATGTTATTGCTGTAAATAATCACGATTATAACAATATATAAAATGGCTGCACTTGAAAAAATACCTGTATTAAACCCTTTGACGCTGCGCAATACAGTCGGAGGGGAACTTGCTGATATATTCGAGGCTCGCGGCATTAAGAATTTCGAAGAACTTATTGGCATTAAAGATTTAAGGAGTAAGGAACAACTATCAAATAAAGCATTACGAAAAGCTGCTGAAATATTGGACGATTCTAATGTGTGTGAATATTTGGCTGATTTTCAGAAGGAGTATTTGGAAGAAAAGCCACGGTATGTGGCTAATTACAATCAGGCAAAAAAGACATATACCAAGCTAAAAAAAGTATTGCCTTTGCTGCGTGGTGAATTCATGGAAGGGTATGATATTCTTGATGATATTTTAGATTTCTTTGGTGTGAATTCCGACACGGAAATTTTTGAAACTTCCGAAAAACAAGCTGCATTATTCCGTTCCCAAAATAAAATTGAGGTTGACTCAATAAATCTTCATGCTTGGTTGCGTCGTGGTGAACTTGATTTTAATGCCCTCAATCTCCCTGATTACAATGGAGCAGAATTAATGAATTGGATTGAATCAAGAGAATGGATGGCTCATATTGAAGATGTTGAGTATTTCAAATCTTTACCTTCAATATTTTCACGCTTTGGTGTAGGTTTGGTTTTTGTTCCCTCTCTGCCTAAAACTGTTTACGGAGCAATTCGTTGGATTGAAAACAAACCTCTCATTCAAATTTCGGATCGTGGACACGACCTTATATCTTGTTGGTTTACTCTCTTTCATGAATTAGGGCATGCTATCAAACATAAGAATGTTGAAATTTACGAAGGCGAGATAAACGAATCGAAAGCCAAGCAAAACAAACGGGAAAAGGAAGCCAATAAGTTTGCCAATGAATACTTGTTCAATGGAGATAATTTGCGAAAAGCCGTATTTGACCGAAAACGTGCTGGGTTGCCTATGACTGCAAACTTGTTGGCAGAAGAGTTTAATGTACGACCGATATTCGCTTCGTATTGGTTGCTAAAAGCACAATATGCGCCAGCTTTTCAACGTAGGATTCAGATTGATTTTGTATCACAATATCAGTGATTAAGAAATTCATGAATAAAAATCTGTTGGAATAGAATCGCCAACAGATTTTTTTATTGAAGCACTCCTAATCTCAAATTTATTCGTATTTTTGCATACACAACGAGTTGCTAAGAAAGCATAGCTGAGCAGAATACAGCAACAAGAACAGTTGGCAAATCGTTACCTCAAAATCGAGTTATCTACCCAAATCCCTTATTCTAAGGAAATAAGGAGATTATTCCAAAATTACATAAATAATCTTTACTTTTAGCATAATCACTTTCCCCCTGATGCCAAAGAAATGCATCTATCTGATAGCCATCCTTCAGCCGCGAAAGAGTTTTGTCTATACACATGTCTATCTCTTGAATGAAAGAAAGCAACAAGGAGTTTCCTCCATCAGAAGTTGGCTTAGCCTGTGCCAGCCATTCAGGCGCCGCAGACCAAAAACGTCCCTTGGAAGCATTATAATCAGGTGCTATGGAAGTTCCGCCAACAGCCCATTTCACCACATAAAATTTCTCCTGCAACAACTGCTCCAACCAATAATATGTCACTGCATCAAAAGCCCACATATTATTTTTTCCGCTACGTTTGGCACGAGGCCAGAAAGGAATAAATTCTCCCTTTCCGTCATTCTGAGCTATCTGACAATAACGGTAGGCACCTTCGGCATACGTCAGTGTATCCGTAGCCAATGCTTTAATATATGCCGGCAAATCTTCATTAGGAGTTCGTCCATCGGTATTAGACTGTCCGGCAGTTATAATCACATGTACAGGATTGGAAGCCATCGTATTCAAGCCAACAGCTGCAAAAATCAAAATCAAAATTAAGTTTTTCATAAGTATCATTTCATGTTTTTAATGGACACAAAAATAATCCTAATTCTAATATAACGACATGGATTATCGTCCATTATCATAGATTTTTTGAACTCATTATGGTTCATACAGAATGAGAATTGCGGCTAAACCATAAAAAAAGAGCCACAGGAACAATGGCTCCCAATGACTCTTTCTTTTTCAGCTCATATTTATAATTTAATTATCTCCATACATACGCGCACGCATTTCTTTAATATGATCAGAAGTGATGTATTCATCGTATTCCATCATCTTGTCAATGATACCATTCGGGGTCAATTCAATAATACGGTTCGCCACCGTTTCAATAAATTCGTGGTCGTGGGAAGAGAACAGCACATTTCCCTTATAAGTCTTCAGATTATTATTGAAAGCCTGAATTGATTCCAAGTCCAAATGGTTGGTTGGAGTATCCAAAATCAGACAGTTCGCATTACGCAACTGCATACGGGCAATCATACAACGCATCTTCTCACCTCCGG
>UMKP01042168.1_pt1 | contig 12529 bp, 8 predicted proteins | sample 1966341 | NCBI WGS metagenome assembly UMKP01 (sample SAMEA4836179, study PRJEB28245) | human gut metagenome | biome: gut microbiome; material: fecal sample | place: Denmark | collected 2008
CGAACAACGCAGAAAGCCCACGCCGATATGTACAACACCCGCAGCCTCTCTTTGTTTCTCAAAGCGAGGCACGGATGTATATAAGCACACATCAGGAGGACGTCTTCGTTGCAGCTCGTCATTCCGGTAGAACGAAATTTGCGAAGTTTTGAACACCAATGACAAACGCTTGTAAACGTCTTCTCAATATAAAAACGGCTCCCCCTCACCACCCGAAGGCTTTCTGCGGAAGAGTCCGTTGCAAATGTAAATAAAAAAATGAGATTATGATAGGGTAGGAGGGAATATATGCTTTGAATTATACGATTTATGTAATTCAAAGCATATAATCAGAGGCATTTATGAGATATCCTAGAATACTTTAAACTCGTATCCTTCTGCCTTTAGGAATTCGATGGCACGGGGTAGGGCATATTGCAAATTCCCGTTGTTCCAAGATTTCAGTGAATCGTGGAAGGTAATGATAGAGCCGTTACGTACATAGCGTTTCACGTTGTCCAATACCTGTTCGGGACGCATACATTTACTGTAATCGCGGGTTACGAGATCCCACATGATGATGCGATAGTGGTGGCGAAGCGTATAGTACTGCCGGAAACCCATATGCCCGTGTGGCGGACGGAATAGGTCTGAATGGATAATTTCGTCTACTTTCTTGGCATTTGCCAGATAGTCCGGATTGGAATACTCAAATCCGCGAATATGGTTGAATGTGTGGTTGCCGATGCGGTGTCCGCGCTCTACTACCATTCGATATTCATCCGGGTGCTTGCGTATATTGTCGCCTACCATGAAAAAGGTAGCTTTGATGTGGTGTTTTTCCAATAAATCCAATATCCAAGGAGTAACCTCCGGGATGGGTCCGTCATCGAAAGTCAGATAGACTGCCCGTACGTTCGGATCCATCCGGAAGATTGCTTGTGGATACAACGCCCGGAAAAACCAAGGTGGTTGTTCTATAAACATTGTACTAAATTACTATTTCCCTTTCATTCTCGTCACATACTCGTTGTATAATTGGTCGAGTTGCTCGGAGTAATGTTTTGCGAGTTCTTCTGATTTGTATTTCTCCATTAAGCGAATTTCCGCGTCAAGCAAGCTTGCGTTATATACGAAATTCTCTCCGGCAATGGCAAGCTGGCTATCGTTCAGACTGAGATACCAGATCATATATTCGAGTGACTTGTTGGCAAGGTCGTCAATGATCTTGTTGGCCTTCTCGTTCTGACCTAATTGATAGTAAGATTCTGCCATTTGGAAAGCACCGTTTGCCCAGTCATACGGCACGTTGTAAGCCGGAATCACCTTCTCTGCATAGTCGAGCGCAGCGAGTGCCTTATCTTTCTTGCCCTCTTTGATGAGCTGCCCTACGAGTTGCGTGAAGATGCGACGATGTGTGTAGCACATACGCATCACGTTCTCGTCGATGTATATGCCCGGCTGGTCGATGCCACCGAACTTGAACTTTTTCATCAGGTTGTTGTACATCTTTTCGCTGTCAATCTTGCTGTCCAGCTTTTCCGTATCGAACGGAGTGAAGCGGTAAGCGAGACCTTCCTGCGTGAAGTGATTGCCCATGCCCAAATGGTTCTCTCCGCCTACGGTGATTGCCATATAGATAGGACGTTCCCAGTTGGCGTTAGCGAGCATTTCGAGCATCATCAGTTCACTCTTGTAGAGCGCACGTTTCGGGCTTCCGTTGGCGTCTCTGAGGGTGATCGTCATATATTCGGGGATAGAGTCGCCCAAAGCTTCCGGTATCTTCATGCCGGAGCGGCGTACAGCTTCTTCGTCTATCTTCATCACGATACTGTCTGTTGGAATCAGCGGGAGCTGTATATCCTTTCCGGTCTTTTTGAGAAGCTCCTTCAGCTGGTCGTTCTTGCCGAGCATCCAGCGGTTGATGATTTCCTTCAGTTCATAAGGGTTCTCACCGAAGATGGAGTGTACGAGCGATAATATGGTCGTATCTCCTTTGGCAGCCAATTCGTTAGCTTGCTTGAAGTAACTGTCGATGAAGGCTTTCATTTCCGGGCGTACCGGGATATATTCATTTTGTCCTTCCACATACTCCACACGGTCCCAAGTGATAGGGAGCGATGGAGAATCGTATGCCGGACGCTTCATCTGGTCGATGTACCAATCCGTTTGCAGGTAGCTTAGGTTGCAGGTACGGGCATCTGTGCGGAAGCCTTCTGTTTCCTGATTGTACCACAAGGGGAAGGTATCGTTATCACCGTTCGTGTAGATGATCGGGTTGCCTTTTTCCTGCAGAGTCATCAGGTAGTTCTGTCCGAAGTCACGTGCCACGAAACGGCCGCTACGGTCGTGATCATCCCACGTCTGGCTTGCCATTTGTATGGGGACAAGCAAACAGATGATGGAAAGGATGCACGCCATTGCCGCAGACGGTTTGTACGGGACGTAAGTTTCGTATAGCGAGTCGAGCTTATATTGCAGCTCGGCCTCTTCTTCTTCCGTGATAAACTTCGCTCTTTTCTCTTCCAGCGTTTTTCTAATCTTCTCGGCTTCTTCTTCCGTAGCTCCTGCGATGAGGCGTTGTTCGGGTTTCATTCTTGAGCACCACTGAATCAGTCCTGCCACTCCCATACCGACCCAGATAGCGAAAGCATAGAACGAACCGGCATACGCATAGTCGCGTTCACGAGGCTGTGCGGGGGTCTGGTTGAGGTAGAGCACGATGGCGATACCTGTCATGAAGAACAGGAAGAATACTACCCAGAATTGCTGGATACCACGCTGGTTGCGGTAAGCCTGCCAGAAGAGTCCGATCAATCCGAGAATCAACGGCAGACAGTAGAATACATTGTGCCCTTTGTTGTCCTTGAGATCTTGCGGAAGCAATTCCTGGTTACCTACAAGTATGTTATCTATGAACGGGATACCGGTGATCCAGTTGCCGTGTTCTATCTCCCCGCTACCCTGTATGTCATTCTGCCGTCCGGCAAAGTTCCACATGAAATAACGCCAGTACATGAAGTTCAACTGGTAGGTGAAGAAGAATTTGATATTTTCCCACTGGGTAGGCATATTTACCATTACCATTTCCCCGCATTGGTCGTATGGCACATCGTGGCCTTTCACGTCCACCCATTGCTTGTAAAGCTGGGCGTGTGAGGAACTGTACATACGTGGGAAAAGCATATTCTGCGCATATTCGTACTCGATACGTCCCGGAAGTTCGATGTAAGAGTCTTTCTCGTCGGGAGAAGTCTTCTCTTTGCGGACATACTTGCTGCCCGTTTCCGACTGGCGAGGGATGCAATAGCCGTCTTTTACGTCAAGCGCTACTTTTGAAGAGAAAGCAGGACCGTAGAAAAGCGGACGTGTCCCGTATTGCTCACGGCCGAGATATTCGCCTAGCGTGAAGATGTCTTCCGGCGAGTTCTGATCCATCGGAGTGTTGGCGGTGGAACGGATGACAATCAGCGCGTATGAAGAATATCCGATTACGATCATCATGGTGCACAGCATGGCTGTATTCATGGTACGTGCGGAAATACGCCATTTCTCTTTGATTTTAGCCTGTACGTTCGGAGCAAGATAAATGCCCAAAGCGGCAATAACCAGAATACCGATAACGATACTGCTTGGACCATGACCGTAGAACGGGATACCCAGCAAGGCAATCGTCAAGATGAATGAAATAGCCATGCGTGTCTTGTTCTTTTCGGTGTAGCTTTCGTATACTCCCCAGATCAAGGCGGCTGCAAGCAGGACGATATAAACTACAACGCCGGAATTGAACGACATTCCGAGTCCGTTGACAAACAGCAGTTCGAACCAGCCGCCTACTTTCACAATACCCGGCACAATGCCGTAGAGCACGGCGGCTACCAATACGCCTGAACCGAGTAGGGCTATCAAAGAGCCTTTTGCAGTAGCGTTCGGAGTTTTCTTGTAGTAGTATACCAGTACGATGGCAGGCAGACAGAGCAGGTTCAGCAAGTGTACGCCGATACTTAAGCCGGTCAGATAAGCGATCAGGATAATCCAGCGGTCGCTGTGCGGTTGGTCGGCCACGTCTTCCCATTTCAAAATCAGCCAGAAAACGACTGCGGTGAACAGGGAGGAGAAAGCGTATACTTCACCTTCTACGGCGGAGAACCAGAATGTGTCGCTGAATGTATATACCAGTGCACCGACTAGCCCGCTGCCCATAATGGTGATAAGCTGCCCTTTGGTAATGTTGTTCTCGTCGGTGATGATAAGCTTGCGAACCAGATGGGTAATACTCCAGAAAAGGAACAGGATACAGGCACCGCTCATCAGGGCGCTCATGTAGTTCACCATTTTCGCAACTGTCGTTACGTCAGAAGCGAACTGTGTAAAAAGATTCGCCATCAGCATGAAGAAAGGTGCGCCGGGCGGGTGTCCGACTTCCAATTTATAGCCGGTAGTTATAAACTCAGGGCAATCCCAGAAACTTGCGGTCGGTTCTATCGTCATGCAGTAGACTGTTGCCGCAATGATGAATGTAAGCCAACCCATGAGGTTGTTTACGGTTCTGTACTGTTTCATTAGCACTATGGTAGTTTATTCGTTAAAAACAGGTTATGCGGTCGCAAAGATAGTGATTTAACTGCATAATGCAGAAGAAAGTAAGATTTATTAAGTATAAGGGAAACTCTTTGATAGTTAATGATGGTGATGATGCTCTCCTAAAACCCGGTGAGGCAATGTGCCGTGTCCCAATAGCTCGATAGGGCAGTTGAAGTTTCTTTCCAGCCATTCCGTAGTAACGCCTGTATCCGGATGGTAATCCAATGTTTCGTTGACACAAGCGATGGATTTTACCTGTTGCAGCACGGTGCCGATGTCGTGGCTGACAAGGATGATGGCGCACTCTTTATTGATTTCGGCCAGTAGCTCATAAAGACGCGCTTCGAAACGTTTGTCGATATACGTGCTGGGTTCATCGAGAATCAATACCGCAGGGTCGGAGATAATAGCCCGTCCCAGCAAGGCACGTTGCAGTTGTCCGCCGCTTAATTGTCCGATAGAACGGTGTTCTAGCCCTTCCAGTCCCATACGGGAGATAATCTGTTTGCCTTTCTCTTTCTGTTCGGAAGTGAATCGGGAGGTGAGAGACTTTTGTATGCTCAATCCTGACAGGATCACTTCTTCCACCGAAATAGGAAATTTTTTGTCTATGGTGCTGTACTGGGGAAGATAGCCGAGTGAGGGCTGAATATCAGACCCTTTTGTGGCAGGGATGTGTAAAATAATCTCTCCCCCTGTCGGTTTCAGCAGACCGAGGATACACTTGATAAGTGTTGTCTTACCACCTCCGTTGGGACCGATAATACCTAAGAAATCACGTTCGTAGACGTTCAGATTGACGTCATGGAGAACAGTGCGGCCGTCATATCCGGCGGATAGGTTCTTTATTTCGATGATTGGTTTCATTGCTTGAAATGGCTAGGCGGGTTCTTGATTCTTCTATTTTGCTTCAGCTTGCGGAGCAAGTGCTTGGGCTACGTTCAGCATTTCTTCTTCCCAATCATAGCTTAACGGATTGATGGGGACAACTTTCGTTCCGGTTTGCTGCGCGATGGTTTCCGCATTGCGCTTGTCAAACTCCGGTTGTACAAAGATGACCTGTACGTTTTCTGCCCGACATAGATCTATTAATTCCTTCAAATGAGCAGGAGAGGGTTCTTTTCCTCCTTCTTCGATAGAAATCTGGTGCAGTCCGTAGTCGCGGGCGAAGTAGGAGAGAGCCGGATGATAGATCATAAAGGCTTTGGCTGCCTCCGGTGAAGAAAGTTGTTGGCGAATCAGGCTGTCGGTATGTTGTATACGTTGGCAGAGAGAGTCGTAGCGAGCCATATAATAGGCGTCATTGGCCTTATCCAATTGGCTGAGGGCTTTATAGGTATTTCCCGCAATAATTAATGCATTGGCGGTAGAATTCCATATATGCGGTTCTACAGCATGGATATGGCCGTCGTGGGGGCTATGTCCGTTTCCATGTCCGTGGTCGTTATTGTTCAAGATAAGGTCGATTCCTTTGGAAGTATCGAATACCTGAATATGGGGCGTATTGTTCATCAAGCGGTCCATCCAGGTTTGCTCGAAGCCGATATATCCGATGCGGAAGTAGGCTTTGCTATCCCCTAAAGAAACAAGTTGCTGGGGAACCGGATCGTATGTTTCCGGGCTGGAACCTTTGGGAACCATGCTGACTACTTTGAACTTATCTCCCGCAATGGCTTCGGTGAAGTAACGTTGAGGCTCCAACGTAACCGTAATTACAGGTTTCTCTTCATTACTGTTGGTTTGGGACGGGCGTCCGGCACAGGCTGCCAATAATAGGCAGACACTTCCCAAGAATAGGTTTCTTATATCTTTTAGTTGTTTCTTCATTGGTCTTTCTATTTCGTGATTTTCTATCTTATTTCTCGTTTCTTGTTTTTCGGGCGCGTAATATCTCCCGTTTTCCTCCCGGAGGTCCCGGAAGGCGTTCTACTGTGAATCCGGCTGTTTGTAACATTCTCCGGACAACCCCTTTGGCACAATAGGTAGTCAGGATTCCGCCTTCGTCTAATAAAACGTGAAGACAGTTGAATAGTTCTTGAGACCACATTTCCGGTTGCTTTTCGGGGGCGAAAGCGTCGAAGTAAACCAAATCGAATTGGAAGTTGAAAGTGCTTTCAACTTCCAATTGATTTGCGTCCTTTTCCATTTTCCGCAGGGTGAAATGGGGAGTGAGTTGTACGTCTTCTTGCCAGGGAGATGTGTGGAGTTGTTTGAATAGCTCGATGGATGGTTGCAGTTCACCGTTTACCAATAATTGTTCGTCATTGCGGACATATCCGAGCTCTTCCACTGTCTGCCATTCCAAAGGATATAATTCCAATCCGGTGTAATGTATATGTCGGCCGCTCTGTTCGGCCTCTTCGAGGGTGAGCCATGCGTTTAATCCGGTGCCGAAACCTACCTCAAGAATACGTGGGGCGGTGGAAGCAGAAGCCTTCAGTCCCATCTCAATAAAAATATGTTGAGATTCCGTGCGTGCTCCTTTCGTCGAATGATAATGTTCATTCAATTCCGGAACAAACAGGGTAGCGCTCCCATCATCGGTTTTCTCAATAATTCTTTTCATCACTCACTCTAATGTTTTGTTATCTAATATTCTTACATTCTTATGTTGCCACTGCATCCCATGCGCTTTCGAGCACATATAGGAGAAGGATATAACGTATTAGTTTGCCGAGAAACATAGAACCTACCGTAATCCATGTGTTGCTCCGCATAAATCCCAGTGCGATGGCAATCACTTCCCCTATGGCGGGGAGGAAGGCGAAGAATGCCATCATGGCTCCTTTCCCTTGCAGGAAGTTTACCATCTTGTCTACTTTTTCTTTCTTTACCTTGAAATATTTTTCAATCCAGGCGATTTTGCCTAAGCGTCCCATGTAATAACATGTCATTCCTCCGGCGGTATTCCCCAAAGTGGCGGACAACAGACAGGCGATAGGAGGCAAGCCAAGCTTGATTAAGGCTACCAATACCAGTTCGGAACTGAAAGGCACGATGCTCCCCGCCAATAAAGCCGAGATAAATAATCCCGGAAGTCCCCATTCTATGAGGAGTTGTATCGCTGAGTCTATAAAAGCGTCCATATATTGAATGCGAATAAAAGGGTGAGACTGACTAAGGAAATGATGAAAAATACATTCGAACTTTTGCTGTTGGTCAGTACAAAAAAGTGTCCTATCAGAATACTGTTGCTAATCATAAGCAATGGCAACAGGTCATTGCAGTAATTCGGTTGGATGGCTATCAGCAGGAAGAGGAAGATGGTCAAGTCTATCAGGAATTGCAGATAGGCGCGTGTGCGTATCTTATCTTCAAATCCCGCAGCGATGCAATGAACCGCACTGACAATAAACAGTATAAGCAGATATCCCAATATCGCCAGTTCCCAAGACTGAAGGGTCTGTAGGTGGAAAGCTTCTCCGAAAGTTGACAGCTCGATAAAAGGACGGTAGAACAGGTCCATCTCATTGTAGAAGAATGCGTGTCCGAACAGAAACCAGTAAGGCAACATCCAGCCGAGCAGTGCCCCGCAGAAACTGCGTAGGGTGAGAGATTGGAAACGATAAGCCTCAAGTATCCAAAGTACCGAAAAAACAGTTAGTTGGGGAAAAATGATACTTCCCATTCCGATAAAGAGGAAGGAATAAAAAAGGTAACCCGCCGCGTGTGATTGCTGGTAGCTTCTGAACAGGAAATAGATGGATATCAGAGAAGCCAAAGCGGCAATATCTCCCGCATATAGCAGATGCATCTCCGGACAGACGGTGACAAACAGGAAGTAAATGGCTGTCTGCATGGAAGCCCTCATACGGATAATGCCGAACTGATTGTTCAGTTCTATTAAGAAATAGCCGATAATGGCGTAGATTAGAAAGCTGACGATCTGTTCCGCCCAGCCCGGAAGCAGGAAGCTCTGTATGGATTGCCAGAAGAAAGGCTGGTTGCCCTGTGTGGGGATGGATGCGAGTTGGGGAAATAAAAAGGAGGTCGACACCCAGCAAAGAGTGCAGATAAGGGTAACGGCAGGCAGGGTGACCCGCCCTGCCGTTACTTGATTCTGTAACCTTTTATTTCTCATTCGTCTGTTATAAATCGAATCCGATATCGCGGCGGAAGTACTTCTTGTCGAAGTTGATCATATCCGCCACCTTATAGCTCTGCGCCAATGCTTCTTCTTTGGTTGCACCGTAAGAGCAAACGGCGATGACACGTCCTCCGTTTGTTACTACCTGCCCGTCTTTCATTGCTGTTCCGGCATGGAAGATGATACTGTCCGTAGCGGCAGCTTGTTCCAGTCCGCTGATGGGAAATCCTTTTTCGTAGGCTTCCGGGTATCCGCCACTGACGAGAATGACACAACCGGCTGAACGTGGATCCATAACCAATGTCTTTTCGTTCAGATTGCCTGCGGCAGTGCCTTCAAGCAGTTCGACGAGATCACTTTGGATACGGAGCATGACGCTTTCTGTTTCCGGATCGCCCATACGGACGTTGTATTCGATAACCATCGGCTCGCCTTTTACGTTGATAAGTCCGAGGAAGATGAAACCTTTGTAGGTGATGTTTTCTTCTTTCAGTCCGTTGATTGTCGGTTCGATAATACGTGTGCGTACTTTTTCCATGAACACTTCATCGGCGAACGGAACGGGGGTTACACTGCCCATACCGCCTGTATTCAGTCCTTTATCGCCTTCGCCGATACGTTTGTAGTCTTTGGCAACGGGGAGGACCTTATAGTTTTCTCCATCTGTCAGTACGAACACGGAGCACTCGATACCACTTAGGAATTCTTCGATGACAACAGTTGCAGATGCAGAACCGAACATACCACCGAGCATTTCTTTCAGTTCTTTCTTCGCTTCATCCAGAGTAGGAAGGATAAGAACACCTTTTCCGGCACAAAGTCCGTCGGCTTTCAGTACGTAAGGAGCTTCCAGTGTTTCGAGGAAGGCCAGACCTTCTTCGATGTTGGTGGAAGTAATGCTCTTATAACGGGCTGTCGGGATATGATGACGCATCATAAAGCCTTTTGCAAATTCCTTGCTTCCTTCCAGCTGTGCTCCCTGTGCGGAAGGACCGATAACGGCAATATGTTTTAACTCCGGCCGATTCTGGAAATAGTCATAGATTCCTTCTACCAACGGATCTTCTGGACCCACTACTACCATTTCGATGTTTTCTTTCAAGGCGAAAGTACTGATAGCGTCAAAATCAGTTGCTTTGATATTGACATTCTCACCTACGGCAGTTGTTCCGGCATTACCCGGTGCAATGTATAGTTTTTCAACTTTCGGACTTTGGGCTATTTTCCATGCAAGTGCATGTTCGCGGCCGCCCGAGCCTAGTAATAATATCTTCATAATGAGTTGGTATTATAGATGTTCTTCAAAATATCGGGTAATTTTCTCGTGCAGATGTACGCGGTCACGGCCCATTACGTTGTGTTTATGGCACGGATAAATGAACAGGTCGGGATAAGTGCGTGCATCTACGCAGGCTTTCATGAACGATAGGGTGTGCTGCGGCACACAGGTGTCATCATGATCGTCGTGGATAATCAACAGATGGCCTTTCAGCTGTCCGGCTAAGTTCTTCAAATTACACTCCTTGTAGCCTTCCGGATTCGTTTCGGGTGTATCCATATAGCGTTCGCCGTACATTATTTCGTAGTACCCCCAGTCTATCACAGGACCTCCGGCAACACCTACTTTGAATATTTCCGGATAGCGGAGAAGCAGGGCAGTAGTCATGTGTCCTCCGAAACTCCATCCATGTACACCGATACGCTCACTGTCCACGTAAGGCAGGGATTTCAGATATTCTATACCTTTTACTTGGTCTTTGCCTTCTTCCACACCGAGACGACAGAAAGTGGCGTTCTCAAATGCTAGTCCACGGTTACTGCTGCCACGATTGTCGATGGTGAACATGATATAACCTTTATTTGCCATATAAGTATCCCACCCGCGTGCACCGTTCTGCCATCCTCCGGTGACACATTGTGCATGAGGACCTCCGTAGACATAGACGATGACCGGGTATTTCTTGCTTGAATCGAAGTCTGCCGGTTTCATGATTCGGAAATGCAGGTCGGTAGTGCTATCGGCTGCTTTGATTGTTCCGGTTTCGATACTTGGCATTTGGTAACCTTCGTAAGGACTTTTGGCGGTTAGCAGATTGACGGTTTCTTTGAACTTCTTTGTGTCTACCAGATTGATAATGCGGGGTTGGTCTTTGGTCGAATAACGGTCGATAAGATATGTGCCGGATGCATTGAGCAGTCCGTTATGTTCGCTTTCCTGAGAGGTGCTGAATGGCTGATTCATCTTTCCGTTGGCGGTGTTAACGGCGAAATGTCCGCTCTTCAACCCCTCTATGGCAGTGAAGATGATATCTTTGCGTTTGGCATTGAATCCCAGAATCTCACTTACCAACCAATCTCCTTTAGTTAGTTGTTTTACCTTACAGTATTGACGGTATGTGCCACCGTTGGCAGAAGTATGTGTTTCGGGATATATCTTGGTGCGTGTATCGAAGAGATAAAGGTGATTGTAGCCATCCCGCTGACTTTGGTAGATGAACTTGGTGTCATCCCATGGCAAGAATACGATTGGATTTTGCGGTTCGACGTATTTGGGATGTGTCTCTTCATATAAAGTCTGCATCAGCTCACCTGTCTCTGCATTATATTGGCAGAGTTTGGCATGGTTCTGATCGCGGTTTACCTCTATGAGATAAAGACTTTTTTCGTCCGGTGCCCAACTGATATTGGTGAAATAACGATTGGTGGGATCGCCTGTATTCAAGTAAATGCTTTTATCGGTAGAAGGGTTATAAATACCGACTTGTACCTTGTGGCTGGTCATTCCGGCCATCGGATAACGTATGTTATTTACTTCTCCTACACGTGCTGTGATGTCTACAAGCGGATATTGAGTCACCATACTTTCGTCCATGCGGTAGAAAGCGAGCAAATTGCCTTTCGGACTCCAGAAGGTTCCTTTGTTGATACCGAATTCGTTGCGGTGCACAGATTGTCCGCAAACGATACCTTCGGGTTCGTTGGTGATTTGTCGTCCGTTGACATACAGATTGTTTTTTACGGTATAGGCGAGATTCTTATTGATAGCATAGTCATAGTTGGCAGATGGTTCTTTGGGCAGGTCATCTCTGCCGATAACTTCTCCCTTCTTCCAATTGTAAACAGCATAGCGGACGTTTCTAGGTAGCAATACTTCCGTTTTGTCATCCCAGAGGAACTGGAGGTCGTAAAGATGAGATAACTTTGGGTATCCGGCAGATGCCAGTGCTTTGTTTACTTGTTCACGGGTGAACAGGACTTCTTCTTTTCCTGTTTGGGGTTGAACCGAATAAAGAGTGTCGATGCCCGGTTTGATGCATTCGTCACCCCACCATTGCAGTCCGTACAGGTTTTCTGCATAAAGGTAACTCTCGCCGCCTGGAATCAGTTCTTCCAGCGTCGGCTTTTTGGTTTCTTGTGCCATAACATTGAATCCGATTGGTAGTGCCAACAATAACAGAATAGCTCTTTTTCCAATTTTACTCATTGCTCTTTTCTTTATTATTTGTTTTAAATCCTTCTATTTTTACTCTGTCCAAAGGAGTCTGCTTTGATTGGATAATTGCACTTATTTTTGCAAAGGCATTAAATAGGTCGTCAAATTGTTTTTTGTAGCTTTCTCTATCAGAAGTGATATCTTCTTCGAGGTATTCGATGCGTTGTTTTAATTCTTCCAATTCTTTTGGGGGAACACTAGATAGAAGATATTGGCGCATACGTACAAAAGCGCGAATAATATTGATATTCACTTCCACAGCGGTCTTGGATTTGAGGACGCTAGATAACATGACTATACCATACTCAGTAAATGCAAATGGAAGATATTTGATGTTATGTCCTTGTCCAGTTTTCAAGGTCGCAATTTGCGACCTTGAAAACTGG
>UMKP01068436.1_pt1 | contig 12150 bp, 8 predicted proteins | sample 1966341 | NCBI WGS metagenome assembly UMKP01 (sample SAMEA4836179, study PRJEB28245) | human gut metagenome | biome: gut microbiome; material: fecal sample | place: Denmark | collected 2008
ACCCTGCCCACCATGCCGGTCACGGACAGGCTCATGGATGTGGCAGACTTTATCATAAGGAAGAAAGCAGACAGTTATTTTATGGATAAGGAAAATGCTATAGCATAGGACAATCCGGTAAAAGAATAGACTTAGATAGCAGCAAGATTATGCTGTCCGGAAAGGAGAGAAGCCTTGGAACTGACAAAGGAAAGACTTGAAGAAATGGCTGCCGTGGATATAAGGACGGTAGATATTTCCACTCTGACTGATTTGAGGGACATAGAGATTGATACATCGCTGTTCCTGTGGAGAAGAAGCTGGATGCGTTTGCAAGGCAGACGAACAATGTCTATGTCAATCGGATCGGTGATTATGTAGTTAAGGTCAGGTTCCAAAAAGACGGAGCCAGCATAGATGATAAAATGGCGGAATATCTGCAAAGGTTATCCGAAATTCATATTTGAAAAATTTATATTTGGATTGAAAAATCCTCTTATCTATGCTAACCTAATATCAGGACAAATCAGCGTAACTCCTGATTTTATGGAATGGAAAAGCCACCGGCTTCCCCCTAACAAAAAAGTCAGGAGTGATAACATGAAAGAACAATCTAAATTCTTTGCCGCCATGTATCTGCGTCTTTCCAGAGATGACAATGTGAAAGCGGAGCATGATGGCAACGCCATGATAAATGGTGTATCTAAAGCCGAAAGCAACAGCATAGGAAGTCAGAGGGAGTTGATCCGTTCCTTTTTAAATGAACAGGAGGATATTGAACTCTATGACATTTATGTAGATGATGGCTTTTCCGGCAGTAATTTCGACAGACCAGAATTTAACAGAATGATGAAAGATATTGAAGCGGGCAGGGTTAACTGCGTGGTTGTGAAAGACCTGTCCCGTTTTGGGCGCGATTACATTGAAGCCGGGAGGTATCTGGAAAAGATATTCCCGGTTCTTGGTGTGCGTTTCATTGCCTTAACTGATCATTACGACAGCATATCGGCAGACACCGGAGAACGCCAGATCGTGATTCCGGTCAAGAATTTTATCAATGATTCTTATTGCCGGGACATTTCCACCAAGGTAAAAAGCCAGCTTGCAGTGAAACGGAAAGCCGGGGAATGCTTATCACCTTTTGCCGTATATGGCTATCGCAAGTCTCCGGAGAATAAGAACAAGCTGGTGGTGGATGATTATGCGGCAGAGATTGTACGCAGGATATTCCGGTGGAAAATTGAGGGAATGGCGGTGTCTGCCATTGCAAAGAAGCTGAACGAGCTGCACATTCTTTCCCCGAAAGAATATAAAAAGTCTACGGGGCTTAACTACCGGGGCGGGTTTACCGGCGGCTCCGGTTCACAGTGGAGCAGTTCATCGGTAAAGCGTATCCTGACCAATGAAGTTTATCTGGGGCACCTGCTGCAAGGCAAGACAGAGAAAGTCAATTATAAGGTGAAAAAGAGTGTTGAGAAACCAAAGGAAGAATGGGTGCGTGCGGAAAATACCCATGAGCCTATTATTTCAGACAGTGATTTTGAAGCGGTACAGAATCTTCTTCAGACGGACGGACGGGTAAGCCCGGAAAGCAAAAGCTTAAGTCCATTCATGGGACTTCTGTTTTGCGGGGACTGCGGAGAACAGATGGTGCGGCGCAGAGTCCGGTATAAGGAATCCAATAAGGTGTACTATATCTGTTCCACAAAAAACCGGGGCGAGGGATGCAGCCGCCACAGCATAGAGGAAAATACTTTAAAGGAATTGGTGGGCATTGCGGTTCGCAGATATGCCAATGACTTTTTAGCGCAGAGTAAACTTTTTGAACAGGCGAAAGAAAAAGAGACAAATCTGGAAGCAGTTGCGGGATGCCAGAAGGAGCTTACGCGGCTGAAACAGGAGCAGGATAAGTATTACGGTCTCTGCGCAGGACTCTATGACGATCTAAGGCAGAATGTCGTAACAAAGGAAGAATTTGAACGTCTGCACAAGGAGTTTCAGCGCAAGGCACAAGAACTGGAGAAAGCACAGGAACAGCAACAGGACATGATACGGCGGATGCTGCAGAAAGGTGTAGTCAGTGCTTCAAGGCTGGCAAAATTTCAGGATTCCCTGAAGCTTGCTGAAATTGACCGGCATACTTTGACGAGTCTGGTAAAGCGGATTTATGTGTTCGAGGATAAAAGACTTGAGATAGAGTTTTATTTTCGGGATGAATACCGGATCATGCAGGAATATGTCACTGCACTTTCGGGGCAGGAAAGCGGCAGGGAAAGGAGTGCATGAGTATGGGAAGAACATCAAAGAGGCAGTCAGCGGGAAAAGGTTCGGACACCCCCGCGAGTGCTGCTAAGAATCAAAAGAGCAGGCAGTATAAGGCTGGTATTTATGCCAGACTCTCCGCAGATATAGACAAAAAAGTTTGCAGGCAAACTTCAAAGAATGAATCAGTAGAGGTACAGATAGAGATTGCAAAGAAATTCATTGAGGAATGGAACGGAAAACATACGGATAAAATTGAAGTGGTAGACTGTTATATCGACTTGGGAAAGACGGGAACCAATTTTAACCGGGGTGCGTTTCAGCGGCTGATGCAGGATGTCCGCATGGGAGACATTAACTGTGTGATCGTAAAAGACCTGTCCCGTTTTGGCAGAAATTATCTGGAAGCCGGAAATTATATAGAGAAGATTTTCCCGTTCCTTGGTGTGCGTTTCATAGCCGTGGCGGATGGCTTTGATACCGGGGCAGGCGGCAATGAAACGAAACAGATGGTATCGGAAATCAAGAATCTGGTAAATGATATGTATGCTAAGGATTTTTCCGTGAAAGCGAAAGCTTCTCTGGCACAGAGAAGAAAAGAAGGCTCCTATGTGGGCGGTCCTGCACCTTATGGGTATAAAGCAGTCTGGGAGGGCAAAGTACGCAGGCTGATACCGGATGAAAATACGGAGGAGATTGTCAGATACATTTTTCAGAGATTTATTGAGACGGAAAGCTATACGGCAGTTGCGGATGATCTGAACACTCGTAAGATCAATCCGCCGGCGGTCTATCACAAAACGGGAGAGGTCTACTGCCCACCGGATGCAGCTTACAAAGGATGGGATAAAAGTGGTGTGGAACGCATTATTAAAAGTGACACTTACGCTGGAAAGCTGGTACAGGGAAAGACCAGCATTACTGCAAGGGATGAAAATAACCGCATTCACAAGCCGGAAGATGACTGGGTGGTAAAAGAAGAAGCCCATGAGCCGCTGATCACGCCGGAGATTGGGAAGGGAGCGGCCGGAGTAAGGAGAAAACTGCGGGAGCAGACAAAAAGCCATGCTCATCCAACGGAAGGCTGCCCAATCGGAGAAAATATTTTTGACAAGGTGCTGTACTGCGGCGTATGCGGGCGGAAAATGACAAGACACAGCTATGTGAAGCACTATGCAGATGGCAGCAGGATGCGGATAGATGGATATTTCTGCTTAAACGGCGGGGCGACCAAGACGGATAGTTGTCCGTCCTCTAACCGTATCCCCCAAAATGTGCTGACGGATATTCTTTTTTCACTGTTAGAAAAAGAGTTTGATACCAGTCTGAAAAAAAAGAGAATATATCTGGATAAGGCAGGAGAAATCATCTGGCAGAAAAAGCAGGAGCTGGAGCGGAGCCTTCGATCCGTAACTTACGCAAAAGAAAGACTTGCAGAGGAAGAAAGTGATAAGTATATGGCATACCGCATGGGCAATCTTTCACAGAAAGACTATGTGGAGTATAAGATGTGCAAAGAAAATAGGCTGCGGGATTTGGAGAAGCAGGAGAAGAACTTCAGAGAGCAGGAAGTAAGCCTTGAGCGTGACGGAGAAACCTATCTGAAAGCAGTCCGTGTATTGATAAAACTAAAGAATGAACAGGTACTTACCAGGGAGCTTATTGAATCGCTGATAGATAAAATCTATGTGTATCCGGGGAAAAGGGTGGAAGTCTTATTTACATACAGTGATGCACTGGTGGAAAGGCAGGTGAAAAAATGACAGACAGCAGGAAGATTGCAATCTATCTCCGCCTTTCCATAGAGGATGATGCTCTGGACGGTAAAGCTTCCACAGAGCAGCGGGAAAGCAACAGTATTTCCAATCAGCGGAAAATGCTTTTAGATTATATCAGAAATGATGCTGAACTAATGGGACAGGAGGTTGCAGAATTTTGTGATGACGGTTTTTCCGGTACGAATATGGACAGACCGGGGCTGCAGGAGATGTTAAAACAGGTAAAGCAGAGTAAAATCAGTTGTATTCTGGTAAAGGATATGTCCCGGTTTGCAAGGGATTACATAGAACTGGGTGATTATCTCAACCAGATTTTCCCCTTTATGGGAGTGCGGTTCATTGCCGTAAATGACCATTATGACAGCAGGGAGCATGAAGGAAGTACCACCCCGCTGGATACTGCTTTCCAGACGCTTCTCTATGACCTTTACAGTAAGGATATATCGGTCAAAGTAAAAACATCATTTCAAAATAAATGTGCAAATGGGGAATGTGTATTCGGACAGGTTCCTTTTGGTTATGCCAAGAGTGAAATTGAAAAAAATACGGTGATTGTCAATGAAAAGGAGGCAGAAATCGTCCGCCATATCTTCTCATTGGCAGAAAAAGGAATGAGCAGTACGCAGATAGCAAAGGAGCTGATTGCCAAGCAGACGCCGACTGTTACACAGATGCGTCATCCTGAGAGGAAAATGGAAAGGGAGCATCATACATGGAGCAATACGGCAGTGAGGAGAATCCTGAATAATCGTTTTTATCTGGGCGAAATGGCTTACGGTAAATCAGTCCGCAAGTCTGTTGGAAGTAAAAACGGGATTGCTGTGCCAAAGGAGGAGTGGAAAGTAATTACGGATCATCACGAGCCGCTGGTAACGCCGGAGGTATTTGCACTTGCATCTGCTTACCGCCCGGAACAGTCCACGAAAAGGAAACGGGAAAAACACCCACTGACAGGGAAAATATATTGTGGCGGGTGTGGATATGCGATCAACTATAAACCGCAGAGAAACAATGGTAAGATGCCAAATCATTTCTGGTGCAGGAAACATTCCCTGCTGCAGATACCGGACTGCTGTACTTATTTTAGGGCAGACATTCTGGAAGAGATTGTGTTGACGGAATTGTACCGGGAGTTGATGCGCCGTGGAGATTTGATAAAACAGCGTGAGAGTCTTGAACAATTTCAGAAAGAAGAATGGAACAGGCTGAATAAAGAGCTGGGTAATTATCGGATGCAGTATCGGAGTTTGCAGACAGAGAAAGATACATTGTACGAAAACTATGCTGTAAAGCAGATAGAAGCCGGAGAATACCGCAGCAGGGCGGATGGAATTGCTTTACAGATGCAGGAGCTGTCACGTAAAATAGAAGAAACAGAGCTTGCATTTAGCAGGCTTACGGAGGAATACAATCAACCGAAACAGGATATGAAAGAGATTATCCGGTTTTCTCAGATGGAAAAGCTGACGCAGGAAGCGGTGGATGTATTCATTAAAAAGGTTATCATATACAGGGATAAGAGAGTAGAGATTGAATGGAATTATGCTTTTGGGGAGGAGTAAACCTCCCCAAAGCAACTTGACACTAATTTACCACCAATTCACTCTGACTTGACACTAACTTACCATAACCCCAACGAAGTTATGCGGCTTTCAGCTATTTTGACTCAAAAAAGTTGTTGACATTAACTTGACATAAGAGGGCTGGGGTGCACTCTGCGTAGCACAGAGTCTGCCGGGGTGACACAGGAGGTTTTGGGAAGGGAGACCAGTATGAATGTAACATTTATTTTACTGGGGATAATCGGGGTAGTGTATGGGACACTGTTAGTTGGAATCGAATTTCGGAAATGGCGTGCGCGCATCCATTGCAGGGTGCCTGTGGATGCGGTATTTGAGAAAACAGTGACAAAGAAAATGGGCGATCGTGTCAGAACGTATGCGCTGTTTTCCTATCATTATCAGGAAAAAAAATTCCGCCAGTGCACGATGGAGAGGATTACGCGGAAAGAAAAAAAATCGCTGGAAAAAGGAAAAATTTATACGATCCGGATTAATGAGGAGAATCCAAAAAAACTGTGTTATCTGCGGAAAAATTTTCAGATGGAAGATCTGCTGACCTTTATTTTAGGCATGGCGTTCTGGCTGAGTGGTATTTTTTATCTGATCGGTGAATTTGTTTTTTTTAAATAAGTTGCCGAAACCGGATTTTTGTTTATAATAGAGATAAGGGCACTTTGACGTGCTACCGTGTGATAGTAACGGGATATAAAATAACAGATCTGTCTGAGGGACGTGAGGTTTGTTATGATAAAAATATCGAAGCAGCACGAGAAAAATGAAATGAGGAAAATACAGATGACAGAAAAACAGGAATTCTGGGATATTTACAATGAAAAAAAAGAGCGCACCGGCAGAACGATGAAACGGAATGACTGGTGTTTAAAGGATGGCGAATATCATCTGACCGTACTTGGCGTGATAAAAAGAACGGATGGACGTTTCCTGATCACCAAACGTGTTATGACAAAAGCGTGGGCACCGGGCTGCTGGGAGGTTTCCGGCGGTGCTGCGATGGCGGGAGAGGATTCTCAGACTGCAGTACTCCGTGAGATCAGGGAGGAGACCGGACTGGATGTTGCTGCGTGGGATGGCGGATATCTGTTTACCTACCGTAGAGATAATCCGGGAGAAGGGGATAACTATTTTGTGGATGTGTATCGTTTTTCTGCTGATTTTGACGAGTCAGATATCAAGCTCCAGGAGGAAGAAACAGATGGATATCTGTTTGCTTCCGCTGAGGAGATCAAAAAACTTGGGGAGGAAGGAAAATTCCTTCATTATGACAGCATCAGACAGGCGTTTGTTTAGTCGATAATGTGGTGGTTTAACCATTTCCTTCCGTGGAAGCGTATCGAAAATACGATGGCGCGGAGCGTCCAGTCGGCAAACATACCGATCCAGACTGCAATCGGGCCAAATCCCCAAACACGGCAGAGATAGACACAAAGGCTCACACGGCAGAGCCACATGGTGCAGCAGGAGGTGATCATGGAGAATTTGACATCTCCGGCTGCACGCATGCCGTATGCCGGGATAAAAGATAATACCCAGGAGATCGGTTTGGTAATCGTGATAAAGATGACCATTTTAAAACACAGGTCAGCACTTTCCGCTTCCATGCCGCCTAACAGGGTGATTGGTTTTGTCAGGGCAAGCACAGTAAGACAGCTGATCACGATCGCTGCCTCGGCGAGCCAGGACAGTTTTTTGATGTAATAAATGACCTCGTCTTTTCTGCCGGCACCGAGACACTGTCCAACCACAGTCATCAGTCCAATGCCGACACCGATTGCGGCGACACCGTTTAGATTTTCGAGGATATTTGTCATTGCCTGTGCAGCGATGGCGACGGTTCCAAGTGTGGAGACCGTAGACTGGATCGCGAGTTTACCGAACTGGAACATACTGTTTTCGATCCCGGACGGGATGCCGATGAACAGTATTTTTTTGATGAGTGAAAAATCAGGACGGATTGCGGCATAATTTTTAATAAAGATCGGTTCCTCTTCACTGCGCAGCTTGTAGATCACGACAACAGCGCAGAAGATGCGGGATACGAGGGTTGAAATTGCGGCACCCTCCACGCCCATCCCGAAAACAAAAATCAAAATAGCATTTCCACCGATGTTTAAGAAATTGGAAATGATGGAAATGATCATTGGTTCCCTGCTGTTATTCTGGGCGCGCATGATCGAGGCCCCGGCATCATACAGTCCGATAAAAGGAAAGGATAACAGGGTAAATAGAAAATAAATTTGAGAATTTGTCATGACATCTGTCTCCACGGCACCGAAAATGACGTGAAGCAGCGGACCACGGAATAAAAGGCAGATGGCAGACAATGTCACGGATAAAACGGTCATGACAAAAAGCACCTGTCTGGCTGATTCATTGGCAGCTTTTTTGTTGCTGCTCCCAAGATACTGGGAACACAGGATCGCACCTCCTGCAGCGAGTGCGGAGAGTGCCTGAATGACTAAAATATTGATGGAATCCACGAGGGATACTGCAGAAATGGCGGCAGAGCCGACGTTGCTGACCATCATTGTGTCGGCAGTTCCCATCAGGGAGGAAAGCAGCTGCTCAACGATGATCGGAACCAATAGTTTCCGCAGATCCTGATTGCTGTATAAATGTGCATCAGATGTACTCGTTTTCGTAAAGATCTTATTTTTCACACCAATCTCCATATCTATATGATTTTTTGAAAGACAAATTTCTTCCTTATATATTTTCCGAAGGTTATTCTAGCACCTTAGTCACGGTTTTTCCATAATAATAAAAAAATAATTCTTTGTTTTTTCATGGAAACAGTGTATAATCGATAAAGATTATCAATATCAACACGAAGGATAAAGAAAAATGACGCTAAAAGAATTAGAAATCGGAAAAAGTGCTGTGATTAAAGTAGTCGGGGGAGAAGGGGCATTAAGACAGCATTTTTTAGATATGGGAGTAATACCGGGGGCAGAGGTAACCGTCATTAAATTTGCACCGATGGGAGATCCGATGGAACTGCAGATTCATGGATATGAGCTGACACTGCGGCTTTCGGATGCGGAGCAGATTGAAATTGAACTGATCAGTGAGCGCTCGCGCAGACATGAAGGTGCAAAAAACATCAATCAGTCCGTGCATCCGGGACTCGGAGAAGAGGGGAAATACCATGTGAAGGGAGATGGAAGACCACTGCCGGAGCAGGAAAAACTGACCTATGCACTTGTCGGTAACCAGAATTGTGGAAAAACTACATTGTTTAATCAGTTAACCGGTTCAAACCAGCATATCGGAAATTTCCCGGGAGTGACGGTCGACAGGAAAGACGGAGCGATAAAAGGTCATCCAAACACGTCGGTAACCGATCTGCCAGGCATTTATTCAATGTCACCATACAGCAGTGAGGAGATCGTTTCGAGAAATTTTGTGCTTGAAGATAAGCCGAAAGCGATGATCAATATTATCGATGCAACCAACATCGAGCGCAATCTGTACCTGACGATGCAGCTTTTGGAGATGGATATTCCGATGGTCATTGCATTAAATATGATGGATGAGATGACCGGAAACTCTGGTTCTGTGGATGTCAATGGCATGGAGGCAATGCTTGGTGTGCCGGTTGTCCCGATCTCAGCGGCAAAAAATGAAGGTGTGGATGAGCTGGTACGTCATGCGCTTCACATTGCAAAATATCAGGAACGTCCGGGAAGGCAGGATTTTTGTGATGAGAGTGACTTTGGAGGAGCCGTGCACCGCTGTATCCATGCAGTTTCGCATCTGATCGAGGACCATGCGAAAGAAGCGCAGATACCGATCCGTTTTGCAGCTTCGAAAATTATTGAAGGGGATCATCTGATCTTAGAAAAACTGCATCTGGATGAAAATGAAAAAGAGGCGATCGAACATCTGATCGTTCAGATGGAAAAAGAGCGTGGACTTGACCGGAGTGCAGCGATCGCAGATATGCGTTTTACCTTTATTGAAAAAGTCTGTGAAAAGACAGTAGTAAAACCCAAAGAGAGCAGGGAAAGGATACGAAGCGAGAAAATTGACCGTATCCTGACCGGAAAATATACGGCAATCCCTTGTTTTATCGGTATCATGCTGATCGTGTTTTATCTTACGTTTCATGTAATAGGAGCGGGACTACAGAATCTTTTACAGATGGGGATTGATGCGCTGACAGCAGCAGTGGATCAGCTCCTTTCTGCTGCAGGTGTCAATGAAGTGTTGCATGACCTTATAATTGATGGTATTTTTACAGGAGTTGGAAGCATTTTAAGTTTTCTGCCAATCGTTGTGACATTGTTTTTCTTCCTGTCTCTGATGGAGGACAGTGGATACATTGCCCGTGTTGCGTTTTTTATGGATAAGTTATTACGAAAGATCGGACTCTCTGGAAGAAGTATCGTTCCGATGCTGATCGGTTTTGGGTGTACGGTTCCGGCAGTAATGGCAACTCGTACACTGCCAAGTGAGCGTGACCGTAAAATGACGATCTTACTGACACCGTTTATGAGCTGTTCGGCAAAACTTCCGATCTATGCGTTTTTCGTCAGCGCATTTTTCCCGGAGTATGGAGCACTTGTGATGTGTGCACTGTATTTAGGCGGAATTGTGATCGGTATTTTGGTGGCACTGCTTTACCGCAAGACACTGTTTCGCGGGGATGCGGTTCCGTTTGTCATGGAACTGCCGAATTACCGTCTGCCGGGGTTAAAAAATGTCATGCAGCTTTTATGGGAAAAAGCAAAAGACTTTTTGCAGAAAGCATTTACGGTTATTTTCCTTGCAACGATCTGCATCTGGTTCTTGCAGAAATTTGATATTCATTTTAATATTGTAAATGATTCAAAGGACAGCATGCTTGCGCTGATATCGAACGGCCTTGTACCGCTGTTTGCCCCGTTGGGACTGGGGGACTGGCGTATCTGTACATCCCTGATCAGTGGTGTGATGGCAAAGGAGAGTGTGATCTCAACGCTTGAGATTTTATTTGGAGGTAATGTGCAGGCAGCGCTATCTGATGCGGCAGCAGCATCACTTCTGGTATTCAGTCTGCTTTATACACCGTGTGTTGCGGCACTTGCGTCAATCCGCCGTGAACTTGGAAGAAAATGGGTGGCAGGTGTGATCGTATGGCAGTGCCTTGTCGCCTGGGTGGCAGCATTTCTCGTGCACGGGCTTGCTCTGCTTTTCTAAGAAAGTGGATTGCAGTCTGTGTGAGACTGTATTAATATATGGTATAGAAAAGGCGAGAATGAGGCAGTAGTGTGTAAATGTCTCAGAAAAGAGGAGTTGTATGACGGAGAAAAAATTTGTGGCACTGACCTTTGATGACGGACCGACACCGGGAATTACGGATCAGGTATTGGATGTGCTTAAGGAAAACGATATCGTGGCAAGTTTTTTTCTGATTGGACAGAAAATTACAGAGCAGTCGGAGTACCTGATCCGGCGTGCATATGATATGGGGTGTTCAATCGAAAATCACTCCAAAACGCATCCGGGGATGCCGGAACTTAATGACCGGGAGATTTTGGACGAGGTCAGCTATACGACGGAACAGATCGTGCGTATCACGGGAGAAAAACCGGAGTTCTTCCGGCCTCCGTATATCAGTTATAACCAGAAAATGTATGATCTGATTGATCTTACTTTTATCTGCGGATATGGCTGTGAGGACTGGGAGCCTTCTGTGACAGCGAAAGAGCGGGCAGACAGGATCCTTCGGGATGCGAAGCCCGGATTTATTATCTTACTGCATGATATGGAAGGCAATACGCAGACAGTTGAGGCAATAAAGACGATCATTCCTGCTTTAAAAGAACAGGGCTATGAATTTGTCACAGTCAGGGATCTGTTTCGAAAGAGCGGCATTGTTCCACAGAGAAATGTGATCTATATGGGTGCGGATGAAGTGAGAAATAATTATGAATAAAATATTTATAAACTATTAGCACTCTCTATTGACGAGTGCTAAAACAAGTGCTATAGTATGATTGCAATAAAAATAAAAACTAAAATCCCAAACAGGAAAGCGAAGCACATCGCCATGGGAGAGATAGATTACCGGGATGACCGGGGAAAACAGAGAGGCGATGCGTGATGTCTCTCTGTTTTTGTTTTGATTGGAGGTAGTGCGATCATGAAAAGAGATTATTATGAGGTACTTGGAATTGATAAAAATGCGGATGCGTCCGCGATAAAGAAAGCATATCGGAAACTTGCAAAAAAATATCATCCGGATACGAATAAAGACGATCCGAACGCAGAACAGAAGTTTAAGGAAGTCACGGAAGCATATTCTGTGTTAAATGATCCGGAGAAAAAGAAACTTTACGATCAGTACGGAATGGCTGCATTTGAGGAAGGATTCTCGGAGGAGCAGGCAAGGCGTGCTGCAAATGGAGGAGGATTTTCCGGGTTTCATTTTGAAAACGGCGAGGCGGGTGATTTCTGGGACGATATGTTTGGCCAGTTCTTTGGAGGAAACAGCAGGGGTAATGCATCGGGGCATGGCTTTGGCGGAGACAGGTTTTACCGGGAATTTACCGGAGGAAACAGCGGCA
>UMKP01015225.1_pt1 | contig 12109 bp, 10 predicted proteins | sample 1966341 | NCBI WGS metagenome assembly UMKP01 (sample SAMEA4836179, study PRJEB28245) | human gut metagenome | biome: gut microbiome; material: fecal sample | place: Denmark | collected 2008
GAAAAAGGAGGTTTTTGCCTCCTTATTTTGTTGGTTTACAGCAGATTAATTGAATAGATGTTATAAAAATGCCGTTGTCTGATTGTTGGATTCAGGCAACGGCATTTATAACTTTGATATACTACTTAGAACTTGAAGAAGTTTTTAGCGTTGTTATAGCTGATGTCTTCAATCATTTGATTTACACGTTCCATTTCGGATGCTGGGATTTCTCCGTTCTCTACGTCACGTCCTACCAGATTACACAATGTACGGCGGAAATATTCGTGACGCGGGTAGGATAGGAATGAACGGGAGTCAGTCAACATACCTACAAAGCGGCTCAAAAGACCGAGTACCGACAAGGCATTCATTTGTTTTTCCATACCATCTTTCTGATCCAAGAACCACCATCCAGAACCAAACTGGATTTTTCCTGCAACAGATCCATCCTGGAAGTTACCCAGCATAGTTGCAATCACCTCGTTTGCACATGGATTCAGGTTGTAGAGGATTGTCTTCGTCAATTTACCGTTTGTGTTCAAGCGGTCGAGGAATTTAGCCATTGCTTTTGCTGTTGTAAATTCACCGATAGAGTCGAAACCTGTGTCGGGACCTAACAATTTAAACATCTTGGTGTTGTTGTTGCGGATTGCGCCGTAATGGAACTGTTGAGTCCATCCCTTTTCCCAATCCATTTCTCCGAAGATTACGAGCATCGCCGATTTGAACTTCAGAATTTCTTCCTTCGTCAGTTCAGTACCGCCATATACCTTATTAAATATAGCTTTGATTTCCGCATCGGTATAATCTTCTGCGTAGAATTCTTCGATACCGTGATCGGACAGGCGACATCCTTGTGCTGCGAAGAAATCGTGACGTTTGCGCAAAGCGGCAATCATATCGTCAAAACTGGAAATGTTGGTGTCGCTTACTTCTGCCAATTTTTCTACATAAGCGCGGAAATCTGCCGGAACTTCTACTGCCATAGCTTTGTCCGGACGCCAAGTCGGCAACATTTTGATTTCAAATCCGCTTTCGCATGTCTTGATGTGATATTCCAACGAGTCTATCGGATCGTCGGTAGTACATACGGTTTCTACGTGGTAGCGACGCATCATTCCGCGAGCGGAATATTCTGGTTGAGCTAATTTCTCGTTACATTCATCGTATATCTCACGTGCGGTTTTCGGATTCAATATCTTATCGATGCCGAAAGCTGTTTTCAGTTCCAGATGAGTCCAATGGTATAACGGATTGCGGAAAGTATAGGGTACGGTTTCTGCCCATTTCTCAAATTTTTCCCAGTCTGTGGTGTCCTTTCCTGTGCAGAAACGTTCGTCTACACCGTTTGTACGCATAGCGCGCCATTTGTAATGGTCGCCTCCCAACCAAATTTCAGTCAGTGATTTAAACTTGTAGTCATCGGCTTCCATTTGTGGAATTAAATGACAGTGATAGTCGATAATCGGCATTTTAGCCGCATGCTCGTGATACAACTTCTGTGCAGTTTCTGTTTGCAGTAAGAAGTTCTCGTCCATGAAATTCTTCATTATTACTGTGTTTTAAGTATATAAAATTATTACTTTCTGTATTTATACCTATATAGTATTGATTTTAAAGCTACTAGGTGTAAATCTTGTTTTAGTTTTATTAACCGTTATCGAACACAAAAATAGAAATTTTACTTGGAGTAACAAAATAATTCGTATATTTGCAGCGATTATTTATAATATTTAAGTTTTAGCACTATGGAGGACCAGAACTATACGATTAAAGACATAGCCCGTATGGCAGGCGTTTCTGCCGGAACGGTGGACAGGGTATTGCACAATCGCGGTGACGTATCTCCTAAGAGCAAAGCTAAGGTTCAGAAGGTGCTGGATGAAATTCATTATCAGCCCAATGTTTTTGCTATCGGACTGGCTGCTAAAAAGAAATATTCTTTCGTTTGCTTAATTCCTTATTATATAGAGCACGATTATTGGCATTCCGTAGTGGGTGGCATTGAGCGTGCCCGGCAAGAGTTGCGTCCTTTCAATGTGAGCGTGGATTATCTGTGTTACCATCACGGAGATGAAGCCAGCTATCAGGAAGCCTGTCGTTCTATCAAGGAAAGCAATGTGGATGCGGTGTTGATTGCTCCCAATTTCCGGGAAGAAACCTTATCATTGACGGGCTATCTGCGAGAGAATGGGATAGCGTATGCTTTCGTCGATTTCAATATGGAAGAAATGAATGCATTAACCTATATCGGACAAGATTCGTATAAGAGCGGATACATTGCGGCTAAGATATTGATGCGTAATTATTCGGTGGGAGAAGGACAGGAACTGGTACTGTTTTTAAGTAATAACAAGGATAACCCTGCTGAAATACAGATGCAGCGCCGTCTGGAAGGTTTTATGCAGTATATCACTGAGGAATACGATAGTCTGGTGATTCATGAAGTAGTATTGAATAAGTCCAATCAAGAAAATAACTGTCGGACGCTGGACCGGTTCTTTGAGACGTACCCGAAGGCTGTACTCGGAGTTGTGTTCAATTCCAGAGTATATCAGTTGGGAGAATATCTCCGTCATGCAGGGCGTAGCATGAAAGGATTGATAGGATATGACCTCCTGAAAGCAAATGTAGAGTTGCTGAAATCGGGGAATGTACATTATTTGATCGGACAGCGGCCGGGATTGCAAGGTTATTGCGGTGTGAAAGCTTTGTGTGATCATGTCGTGTTCAAGAAAAATATCGATCCTGTGAAATATATGCCTATTGATATCCTGATTAAAGAAAACATCGATTTTTATTTTGAATTAGTATAATATCAACTTTATAAATTACAACTAACATGAAAGTATTAAACAAAGAAACTGCTCCTAAGGCACACCGTCCGGAGCGTATTATTCAATTTGGTGAAGGTAACTTTTTACGTGCTTTTGTAGATTGGATTATCTATAACATGAACCAGAAAACAGATTTCGACAGTAGTGTTGTAGTGGTTCAGCCCATTGACAAAGGTATGGTCGATATGCTGAATACGCAGGACGATCTTTATCATGTCAATCTTCAAGGATTGGATAAAGGAGAAGTGGTTAACAGCTTGACAATGATTGATGTAATCAGCCGTGCATTGAACCCTTATACTCAAAATGACGAATTCATGAAACTGGCGGAACAACCGGAAATGCGTTTCGTTATTTCAAATACTACAGAAGCCGGTATTGCCTTTGATCCGACTTGCAAACTAGAGGATGCTCCCGCTTCTTCTTATCCGGGTAAACTGACTCAGTTGTTATATCATCGTTTTAAGACATTCAATGGCGACAAGACAAAAGGCCTGATTATCTTCCCTTGCGAACTTATTTTCTTGAATGGTCACAAACTGAAAGAAACGATCTATCAATACATTGAGTTGTGGAATTTGGGCGAAGAATTTAAGACTTGGTTTGAAGAAGCCTGTGGTGTATATGCTACGTTGGTAGACCGTATAGTTCCGGGATTCCCCCGCAAGGATATTGCAGCTATCAAAGAAAAACTGCAATATGACGATAACTTGGTGGTCCAGGCTGAAATCTTCCATTTGTGGGTTATTGAGGCTCCGCAGGAGATTGCCAAAGAATTCCCGGCCGACAAGGCAGGCTTGAACGTATTGTTTGTACCGTCGGAAGCTCCATACCATGAACGTAAGGTTACTTTGCTGAATGGGCCGCATACCGTTCTTTCTCCGGTTGCTTATTTGTCCGGTGTGAATATTGTTCGTGACGCTTGCCAGCATGAAGTAATTGGAAAATATGTCCATAAGGTGATGTTTGACGAGTTGATGGAAACTTTGAACCTGCCGAAAGATGAATTGGAGAAATTTGCAAATGATGTTTTGGAGCGTTTCAATAATCCGTTTGTAGACCATGCGGTAACAAGCATTATGCTGAATTCTTTCCCGAAATATGAGACTCGTGATCTGCCGGGATTGAAAACTTATCTGGAACGTAAAGGTGAGCTTCCGAAAGGACTTGTACTTGGTTTGGCAGCTATCATTACTTATTATAAGGGTGGCGTACGTGCGGATGGCGCTGAGATTGTGCCGAACGACGCTCCTGAAATCATGAATCTGCTGAAAGAACTGTGGGCTACTGGTTGCACAAAGAAAGTAGCCGAAGGTGTTCTGGGCGCAGAATTTATCTGGGGTGAAGATTTGAATAAAATTCCGGGATTGACGGAAGCTGTAAAAGCTGATTTGGATTCTATTCAAGAAAAGGGAATGCTTGAAACTGTGAAGGGTATTCTTTGATTTAGATATCGGAGATAGGCCGAATAGTTGAATTTAACTGAGTTTGGTTTTTCATTCAAGAGGGTGTCTTGATAATCTTATGGCTATTGGGATACCCTTTGCTTTTTGCCTGTTTATTTGTGTAAATATTTAAGCAGCCTTGCTGTCATGAATATTGGCTACTGTAACCATCACTGCAATAAGGAAGCCATTCTTGTCTACAACAATATGGGTTTGACGCCTTTCACTTTTTTATTGCCGTCAACTCCGCTCTACCCGGTACTATTTTGGAAAAACATCTGTGCACCTGTATCCTTATATCTGATTATCTTATGACCATAAACATATAAAATGAAAACTCATGGATGGTATTGAACTAAAAGTGGCTGATGAAAAGCAAGAGCTATAATAGAATCGTCAAAATTTATGTATATCCCCACTAAAAATCTACTGACCCTTTATTTATCAAAGCGGCACGGCAATTGTTTTTACCGGACGATGCAAAAATATGTACCAAAATGAATATAAATTTATTCGGCAGTGTGCAAGATAAAGGTAGTAGCTCCAATAGTCACGATAGCACCATCTTCGATACGGATACGGTCTTTATCTCCCAAGATTTCATTCATAAGGAATGTGCCCGTAAGACTGGGGGCATCTCGAAGTGTATAGATTAGTTTTCCTTGCTTATTGCGCTTGATATTGATAATGCAGTGGCGGCGGTCCATGCTCATGTCTCCGCTTTCAATGGGAGTATTGATGACTGTTCCTACACAACGCCGTCCTATCACGTTGTCACCCTCTTGTAGTGGAAGTACTTGTTTGAATCCGAATATATTCTCAATTACTGTGATATATCCGAATTCTTCTTTATGGGATTCTGCCTCTTCTTCCAGATTCTCTTCTTTCCGGAGAGCTTTGACTTTACTTTTTCCAAGCCGGATACTGAATTGCTTGCCGCAATGCTCGCATACAAATACAAGTGACTGACCTTCACTATACTTGGTTTCATCAAAATAAAGGTAATTCTCACATTTGGGACAAAGAACTCGTTTCATGCTTTTTAAAAGGGATTTTTATTTTGCCAGTAACCAGGCATTCTTGTAAGTTTCGTTTTTTCTAAGCTCCAACAACTGTTTCGTCGCTTCTTCACGGTTGCTGAATGAGCGGATACTGACACGTACTTTACCATCGGTATTCAGCGCTTTTGCTTCCGCAAATCCTTTGGCATTTAACCGGTTTGCCATAGCTTCCGCATCTTTAAGGCTGATACCTCCCGCTACTATAATATGGTAAGGGTGATTCGTATTAGCTTGTGGCTTTACCGATGGCGCAGGAACTGTTTGCGGTTTCGCCACTTTAACTTCTTTCACAGCAATGGGCTTTGATGTTTTAGCTTTCTTGGCTCTCTGTGGTTTCACATCGTTCTTTACCGGAACAGGAGTCATTGCAACCGACTGTTCTTCTATTTGTTCAAAAAGCTCGTTAGGTAACAACTGTGCGTAATTGTTCTTCTGAACGTAGGTATTCTCTACCGGAGTGGAAAAAGCGAAGAACAACACAATGGCGGCAATCATAGCTGCTGCATTGCGGAGGAATGTACGGTTGATACTGATTTCATAAGTTTTCTTTTCTTTCTCCGGATTGAGTGGTATTAACACTCTTTCCTTTTGTGGCAAGGCGGCAAGCTCGTGCATCTCAAAAGAATCCAATCCGTATAAAGAAGGAGTGGTTAGCTTATAATCGTACGGAATGAACTCGTAATTGCCATAAATATTATAATGGATTTCACCGATATTCTCCAGATGGGCTTTGCCTTCTTCATGAAGAAGGGAGATGAATTCGTTTACCTCTTTTTCTACTATGCGGCTGGCGTCAGCGAAACTAGTGTCGTAAACGGCCATATATGATTGCACCAACACTCCGTCATTCAGTTTCAGTTGCGGATTGAATCCTATCGTACGGGTAGGAGGTAAGAAAAGACTTTCTTCTTTTACATGAGTTGCAGGTGCGTAATGTGCAACGAATCCACCAAATCCCGGAACGATGACGCAGTCGTTTTCCAGCAATAAAACCTCTATATGTTGTGCTAATTCAATCATGTGTGCAAAATTAAGAGATAAATTGAATATATCCCAGAAAACTACGAAAAAATCACTACTTTTGCATCGTTTTATTTATAACCATCGACAATGAACTATATACAGACAGAAATAGACGGAGTATGGCTGATAGAGCCTAAAGTTTTCTCCGACGAACGTGGCTACTTTATGGAAGCTTTTAAGAAAGAGGAGTTTGAGGCTAATATCGGTCCTGTTGATTTTGTACAGGATAATGAATCCAAATCTTCCTTTGGGGTATTACGCGGATTGCATTATCAGAAAGGCGAACATAGCCAGGCTAAACTGGTTCGTGTTATCAAAGGAGAAGTGTTGGATGTTGCTGTGGATTTGCGCAAATCATCGCCTACGTTCGGAAAGCATGTGTGTGTTTTGTTGAGCGAAGAGAATAAGAGACAGTTTTTCATTCCACGTGGTTTTGCGCATGGATTTGCCGTATTGAGCGACGAAGCCATTTTCACATACAAGGTAGATAATAAGTATGCTCCGCAAAGTGAGGCTTCCATTATATATAATGATGCTACATTGGGTATAGACTGGCCGCTTGCCGAGTCGCAGATGTTGCTATCTCCTAAAGACAAGGAGGGAACGGCTTTCAAAGATGCGGTGTATTTTGAATAACTTCTGAATAGACAATAAATAAAGATATGAAAATAGCAATTGTAGGAACCGGATATGTAGGTCTGGTGACAGGTACATGCTTTGCTGAAATTGGCGTGGATGTGACTTGCGTAGATACTAACAGTGAGAAAATCGAATCTTTGAAAAAGGGTATCATTCCTATTTATGAAAATGGATTGGAAGAGATGGTACTTCGCAATATGAAAGCGAAACGATTGAAGTTTACTACCTCACTGGAGAGTTGCCTCGATGATGTGGAAGTAGTATTCAGTGCTGTCGGTACGCCTCCGGATGAGGACGGCAGCGCCGATCTGAAATATGTGTTGGAGGTAGCCCGGACTATCGGTCGCAATATGAAACAATATAAATTGGTTGTTACCAAGAGTACGGTTCCGGTGGGTACTGCCGGCAAGGTTCGTGCGGTTATTCAAGAGGAGTTGGATAAGAGAGGGGTGAATATCCATTTTGATGTGGCTTCAAATCCGGAATTTCTAAAGGAAGGAAATGCGATCAGCGACTTTATGAGTCCGGACCGTGTAGTAGTGGGAGTGGAGTCGGAACGTGCGCAGAAACTGATGTCGAAGCTGTATAAACCGTTCTTGCTAAATAACTTCCGCGTTATCTTTATGGATATCCCGTCAGCGGAGATGACTAAATATGCGGCAAATTCAATGTTGGCAACCCGCATCAGTTTTATGAATGACATAGCAAACTTGTGCGAGATTGTGGGTGCCGACGTGAATATGGTACGTAGCGGAATCGGTTCGGATACGCGCATCGGACGTAAATTCTTGTATCCGGGAATCGGCTATGGTGGTTCTTGTTTCCCGAAAGATGTGAAAGCCCTTATCAAAACGGCAGAACAGAATGGATATAAAATGCGGGTGCTCAGTGCTGTGGAAGAGGTAAACGAGCAACAGAAAAGTGTTCTGTTTGAAAAGTTGGTGAAGCATTTTAATGGTGACCTGAAAGGAAAAACGGTTGCTTTGTGGGGGCTGGCTTTCAAACCGGAGACTGATGATATGCGTGAAGCTCCGGCTTTGATCCTGATTGATAAGCTGTTGAAGGCTGGCTGTCAGGTACGTGCGTACGATTCTGCTGCCATGCAGGAGTGCAAGCGTAGGATCGGAGATACAATCTATTATGCTTGCGATATGTATGATGCGGTGCTTGATGCGGATGCGCTGATGTTGGTTACCGAATGGAAGGAATTCCGTCTGCCCTCATGGGCTGTCATAAAGAAAACGATGGCACAGCAGGTTGTATTGGACGGACGTAACATTTACGATAAGAAAGAGATGGAAGAACTCGGATTCGTTTACTATTGCATTGGTAAATGAAAAAATAAGAGTATCTTTATGCAAAACTGGAACAAATGATGAAATATGTAGTGCTATCGTTGATGGTGATTTTTTCTGCGTCATGTGGCGGCAATAAAAATCCAAATTTTCTTGAACTGGAGGAAGAGGATATAGCTGCTAAGGAACTGTTGCAGGGAATTTGGCTGGACGATGAAACGGAGAGTCCGTTGATGCGGGTAGAGGGGGATACGATCTATTATGCAGATAGCCAAAGTGCTCCGATTACATTTAAGGTTATGCGGGATACGCTTTACACGTATGGAAATGATACGGCTTACTACAAGATAGATAAGCAGGCGGAACATATATTCTGGTTTCATTCCATTACGGACAACATAATCAAACTGCATAAATCTGAGGATCCGAATGATTCGTTGTCATTTGTTCGTCGTGAAGTGGTTATACCGACTTATACGGAAGTGACAAAACGGGATAGTGTGGTGACATACAATGGCACTCGCTATCGCGCTTATGTATATATTAATCCTACCAAAATTAGAGTTGTCAAGACGACTTATTCCGAAGACGGGATTAGCATGGACAATGTGTATTACGACAATGTGATGCACATTTGTGTGTACGAAGGCAAGAAAAGTTTGTTTGCCAGTGATGTGACCAAGCAGATGTTTGCTCAGGTTGTTCCTGCTGATTTCCTGTCGCAGGCTATTCTATCTGATACGAAGTTTGTAAAAGTAGACCGGAATGGTTTTCATTATCAAGCAGTTTTAGCCATTCCGGAAAGTTCTGTATATAGCATTGCGGAGATAGAAGTGGGTTTCGATGGTAAACTGACTATCACTTCCACTAAATAAAAAATGCTGTTCTAATTTTGTTGTCTGGGAGAGGGGCGGTTCTTACTTTTGTTGTTATTGCCGTTTTTCCCCCGAAAATTTCTTCCTTTAGGGTTGCTGCCGTACTTGCTTTTGCTGAAAGAGCGTGGCTTGTATTCCGGAGCTTCCCCTAATTCTGCCGGGATGGGAATTTTATAAATATCTTTTTCCAGGAAATTCTCAATGCTCTTGAAATTACTCTGCTCTTTTTCGCTGACAAATGTAAGCGCTACTCCATCGTTATTGGCACGTGCCGTACGCCCGATGCGGTGCACATAATCTTCACTGTCGTGAGGGACGTCGAAGTTGATAACCAGACGAATATCATCAATGTCAATGCCGCGTGCCACAATATCTGTCGCTACCAGTATATTAACTCGCCCGGCTTTAAATTCGTGCATTACTGTTTCCCGTTGGGCCTGCTCAAGATCCGAGTGCATTTCTCCTACATTCAATTTCATCGCCATCAAAGCCTTAGCGACTTCTTTAACTTTGATTTTTGAAGATGCGAAGATGATGACACGTTCGGGAACCTCGTCGGCGAAAAGGCTACGTATAATTCCCAATTTTTGGTTTTCGTAGCAAACGTAAGCAGCCTGGATAATCTTTTCGGCCGGTTTTGAGACAGCCAGTTTTATTTCTGACGGATTATTCAGGATTGTATTTGCCAATTGCTGTATTTTGGCAGGCATAGTTGCAGAGAACATGACAGTCTGCCGTTCTTTAGGCAGGTATTTCACTATTTGCATGATGTCGTCATAGAATCCCATGTCGAGCATTCGGTCTGCTTCGTCCAAAATGAAATAAGAAACTTTGGAGAGGTCTACATATCCGAGACTCAGATGGGCGATCAGACGTCCCGGAGTCGCAATAACAACATCAGCTCCTAATGTAAGTCCTTTTTTCTGTTGTTCGAACAGAATGCCGTCATTACCGCCATATACAGCGACGCTTGATACCGGCATAAAATAGGAGAATCCTTCCATCTGTTGGTCGATCTGCTGAGCCAGTTCCCGGGTAGGGGACATGATAATGCAGTTGATCGCATCTTCCGGATGGTTTCCTTCGGATAGTTTATTTAATACAGGGAGCAGAAAAGCTGCGGTTTTACCCGTACCTGTCTGCGCTACTGCTATCAGATCTTTACCTTCAAGTATAATTGGAATTGCTTGTTCCTGAATAGGTGTGCATTCGTCAAATCGCATGGCGTCAAGCGCCTCAAGCACATTCGCGTTTAATTGTAGTTCGGAAAACTTCATTCTGTTATTTTATTTGTCCGCAAAGATAATTTATTTTTCGGTCTAATTACATATTCAAATAAGAATCTTTGAATCCAAGAAAATAGAGCACCCCATCAAGTCCGATGGTATTGATAGACTGTTTGGCATTTGCTACTACTTTGGGTTTGGCATGGAATGCTATTCCCAATCCGGCAATTCCCAGCATGGGGAGGTCATTGGCTCCGTCACCTACAGCAATGGTTTGCGCAATATCTACTTTTTCTACTTGGGCAATTAAACGGAGTAGTTCGGCTTTGCGCTTTCCGTCTACCACATCTCCCAAATAACGTCCGGTGAGCTTTCCATCAATAATTTCCAGCTCATTCGCATATACATAGTCTATACCATACTTCTTTTGCAGGTGTTGGCCGAAATAGGTGAAACCTCCCGACAGAATTGCTATTTTGTAGCCATACTTTTTCAATACATACATTAGTCTGTCTACTCCTTCTGTGATAGGCAAGTTTTCTGCAATCTCCTGCATGACGGATTCATCGAGTCCTTTCAATAGGGCTACGCGGCGGGTAAAGCTTTCGGTAAAGTCTATTTCGCCACGCATGGCGCTTTCCGTAATGGCCTTTACCTCATCGCCTACGCCGGCGCGGATGGCGAGCTCATCAATAACTTCGGTTTCAATAAGTGTGGAATCCATATCAAAGCAGATCAGACGGCGCATACGTCGATACATATTATCCAACTGAAAAGAAAAGTCCATCTCCAGTTCGCTGGCTAACTTCATCAGGCTTTCTTGCATGGCGATGCGGTCTTTGGGAGTACCTCTCACTGAGAATTCTATGCAAGCGCGTGTGCGTGCATCCGTATCGCATTCATCCAAAGGGATTCTACCCGTCAGGCGCTTGATTGCATCGATATTCATTCCTTGCTCTGCCAATACGCTGGTGGCTGCCGATATTTGACGCGCAGACAGTTTACGGCCAAGCACCGTCAAGATATAACGGTTCTTGCCTTGCATACCTACCCAATTGTCGTATTGCTCGGTTGTAATTGGTTCGAACCGGATGGTTACTCCCAAAGAGGAAGCTTTGAATAATAATTCCTTCATGATAAATCCGGAATGTCTTTCTTCACTCTTGAAAAGAATACCTAGTGATAGTGTATTATGAATATCCGCCTGCCCGATATCGAGGATAGTAGCATCGTATTTAGCTAATATTTCGGTCACGGATGAGGTAAGCCCCGGACGATCTTCGCCGGTAACTCGAATCAGAATCAATTCAGTACTTGATGGTTGCATAAGAAATAGACTTTTATCCTGCAAAAGTAGAGAAAAAAGTTCGTTTTTATGCTAAATAACATAAAAAGTTATACATGAAAAGTGAGATTTTTGCTTATTCTTTTGGAAGTTAATTTGATAATTACTTACCTTTGCACCCGGTTTCAAAAATAAAGGCTCTGATAATCAGCGGATTCCTCTTCGCCTGATGCCTGAAAAGACAACGTTTCGGGAAGAAACCACTGTTTAAGGACAGTCCCGGATAGTATTAACTAAAACCGAGTTACATGAAGTATGTAAAGTGGATTTTTGTTGTATTACTAATTTGTTCCTTGACCGCTTTCGTTGAGAAAGACAAACCTACCGGAGGTTTGAGTGAGGGTGATGTAGCCCCAGATTTTAAAATCGAATCTACATCGG
>UMKP01026571.1_pt1 | contig 12083 bp, 8 predicted proteins | sample 1966341 | NCBI WGS metagenome assembly UMKP01 (sample SAMEA4836179, study PRJEB28245) | human gut metagenome | biome: gut microbiome; material: fecal sample | place: Denmark | collected 2008
ACATTTCAATAAAAAATAATTAAAACAGTCTGTTTACTTAATAATATTAAGTATAAAAAGGCATGACATAATATTATTAATATCCTGGACTTAATTTAATTAAGAAGAAGTGATTTGATGGATTTGAAACAATGAATAAATTGAATGTTTAAATGTTTTTTAAACTGAATAAATATCTGAAAATATATTTAATATAATAAAAAAAACAAATTATCTGACAAATTAGCAAAATGTTCCTGTTTACATTTTTCCCGACAGGGAGTATAGTGAGAAAAATTAATCATAACGATGAAAGGAAGTACACGATGGATAAACAGAATGAACGTAATACAGGCTTATATAATAAGTCGTTTGAACATGATAATTGTGGTATAGGTGCTATTGTAAACATCAAAGGCATTAAGACGCATAAGACTGTTGAAAATGCACTCAGCATAGTTGAAAATCTTGAGCATCGTGCAGGAAAAGATGCAGAAGGAAAAACCGGTGACGGCGTGGGTATTCTCCTTCAGATTTCCCATAAATTTTTTGAAAAGGCAGCTAAGAACCTTGGAATTAATATAGGAAATGAAAGGGAATACGGCGTAGGAATGTTCTTTTTCTCCCAGGATGAGTTTAAGAGAAAACAGGCAATGAAGATGTTTGAGATTATTGCCCAAAAAGAAGGACTTGAATTCCTCGGCTGGAGAAAAGTACCTACAAGACCGGAAGTGCTGGGTAAAAAGGCACTTGATGTTATGCCGGGAATTTACCAGTGTTTCGTAAAGAAGCCTGAAGACTGTGAAGAGGGACTTCCTTTCGACAGAAAGCTTTATATATTAAGGAAAGTGTTTGAGCAGAGCAACGAAGATACCTATGTTGTATCCCTTTCAAGCAGGACAATAGTATATAAAGGAATGTTCCTTGTAGGACAGTTAAGAACATTTTTTGAGGACCTTAACAGTCCGGATTATGAATCAGCCATTGCACTTGTCCACTCAAGATTCAGTACCAACACCAATCCAAGCTGGAGAAGGGCGCATCCTAACAGATTTATAGTTCATAACGGTGAAATCAATACAATTAAAGGTAATGCCGACAAGATGCTTGCCAGGGAAGAAAATATGGAAAGCAAGTATTTCAAAGGTGTAATGCACAAGGTAATACCTGTTGTCAATACAGAAGGCTCCGATTCGGCAATGCTTGATAATACTCTTGAATTCCTTGTAATGAGCGGAATGGATTTACCGCTTGCCGTAATGATTACAATTCCAGAACCATGGACACACAATAAATTAATCAGCAGGGAAAAGAAGGATTTTTATCAGTATTACGCAACAATGATGGAACCATGGGACGGACCTGCATCAATTCTTTTCTCAGACGGGGACATAATGGGAGCTGTCCTTGACAGAAACGGATTAAGACCATCCCGTTATTATATTACGAAAGACGGTGAACTTATTCTTTCATCAGAGGTTGGTGTGCTTGACATAGACCCTGCCAATATTGAGATTAAAGAAAGACTTCATCCGGGCAAAATGCTTCTTGTCGATACGGTTGCAGGCCGTGTTATCGATGATGAAGAACTTAAGGAAAAATACGCTTGCAGAGAGCCTTACGGTGAATGGCTTGACAATAACCTTATTGAACTTAGGGACTTAAAGATTCCTAATAAAAAGGTAATCGAATATGAAAAAACAGAGCGTGCAAGACTCCAGAAATCTTTCGGATACACATACGAAGATTTTCATTCAAATATCCTGACAATGGCAAAAAACGGCGGAGAGCCTATCGCAGCCATGGGTGTTGACACACCGCTTGCACCTATTTCAAAACAGAATCCTTCATTATTTGAGTATTTCAAACAGCTTTTTGCACAGGTAACCAATCCTCCTATCGACTCACTCAGGGAGAAAATTGTAACATCAACGGCAGTATATATAGGAACAGACGGAAATATTCTTGAGGAAAAAGCAGAAAATTGCCATATGCTCAGAATTAATAATCCTATCCTTACCAATACGGATTTGTTAAAGATTAAAAATATGAATAACGAGGGATTTAAGGTAGCTGAAATTCCGATTACCTATTACAAGAATACATCCCTTGAAAAAGCTATTGAAAGAATGTTCATGGAGGCTGACAGGGCACACAGTGAAGGTGCCAACATACTTATACTTACAGACAGGGGCGTGGATGAAAACCATGTGGCAATTCCTTCACTTCTTGCAGTATCGGCTATGCAGCAGCACCTTGTTGTAACCAAGAAAAGAACAAGCGTTGCCATGATTCTTGAAAGCGGCGAACCAAGAACGGTTCATCATTTTGCAGCACTTTTAGGCTATGGTGCCTGTGCGATTAATCCATATCTTGCACAGGATACAATCAAGGAATTAATTAATATCGGACTCCTTGACAAAGATTACTATGCGGCAGTAGATGACTATAACAAAGCCGTTATATCAGGAATTACCAAGATTGCGGCTAAAATGGGTATTTCAACAATCCAGTCATATCAGGGTTCAAAGATATTTGAAGCAATCGGTATTGCACCTGAAGTTATTGATAAATATTTTACCGGAACTGTAAGCAGAATCGGTGGAATTACCCTTAAAGATATTGAAAATGACGTAAATGCAAGACATTCAAGAGCTTTTGACCCACTTGGACTTACTTCAGATGAGACTTTTGACAGTGTGGGCAGCCATAAATTAAGAAGCGGAAAAGAGGAACATCTCTACAATCCACAGACAATCCATCTTTTACAACTTGCAACAAGAACAGGCGATTACAATACTTTTAAAGAGTATTCAAAACTTATAAACGAAGAAATGGATCCTGTAACCATAAGAGGACTTATGGATTTCAAATTCCCTGAAAAAGGAATCCCTATCGAAGAGGTTGAAAGCGTTGACTCAATCGTAAAGAGATTTAAAACAGGTGCCATGTCCTACGGCTCTATTTCAAAAGAAGCCCATGAAACACTTGCCATAGCAATGAATATGCTTCACGGACGTTCAAACAGCGGTGAAGGCGGTGAGAGCATTGACAGACTTACACCGGGTACTGACGGACTCAACAGATGCTCGGCAATCAAGCAGGTGGCTTCCGGACGTTTTGGCGTAACTTCAAGATATCTTGTAAGTGCCAATGAAATCCAGATTAAAATGGCACAGGGCGCTAAACCGGGTGAAGGCGGACATTTACCTGGAAAGAAAGTATATCCTTGGATTGCAAAAACAAGACTTTCAACACCGGGCGTAAGCCTTATATCACCACCACCTCATCATGATATTTATTCAATCGAGGACCTTGCGGAACTTATTTACGACCTTAAAAATGCTAACGATAAAGCAAGAATTTCCGTAAAACTTGTATCAGAAGCAGGTGTAGGTACAATTGCGGCAGGTGTGGCAAAAGCGGGAGCACAGGTAATCCTTATCTCAGGATATGACGGAGGTACAGGAGCAGCTCCAAGAACCTCAATTCACAATGCAGGACTTCCTTGGGAACTTGGACTTGCGGAAGCACACCAGACACTCATAATGAATGGCCTCCGTAACAAAGTTGTGGTTGAAACAGACGGTAAACTTATGACCGGACGTGACGTAGCCATTGCCTGTCTTTTAGGAGCAGAGGAATTCGGTTTTGCAACAGCACCTCTTGTAACACTTGGATGTGTAATGATGAGGGTATGTAACCTTGATACATGTCCTGTGGGAATTGCGACACAGAACCCTGAACTCAGAAAGAGATTTGCAGGTAAACCTGAATATGTAGTTAATTTTATGAAGTTTATTGCAGAAGAACTTCGTGAATATATGGCAAAACTCGGAGTAAGAACACTTGATGAAATGTGCGGACGTTCCGATTTACTTGTCCAGAAGACAGACGAGATAAAAGACAGAATAGGCAAAATCGACCTTTCATCAATACTTAACAACCCTTTTGCCAATAATGAAAAAATGGATTATGAACATAAGAACTGGTATGATTTCGGACTTGAAAAAACACTTGATACAACAGTCCTTAAGAAACAGCTTATGCCGGCACTTCAGAAAAAACAGAAGAGAATTGTTGAGGTAGATGTAACTAACACAACCAGCAGGGCATTTGGTACAATGTTCGGTTCTGAAATTACAAGACTTTACGACGATAAACTTGACGAAGACACATACACAATCAAGTGCCACGGAAACGGCGGACAAAGCTTTGGTGCATTTATTCCAAAAGGACTTACCATTGAACTTATCGGAGACTCCAACGACTACTTCGGTAAAGGTCTTTCAGGCGGTAAACTTGTGGTATATCCACCTGCAGCTTCTACCTTCAAATTTGATGAAAACATTCTTATAGGTAACGTTGCTTTATATGGTGCTACAAGTGGTGAAGCTTATATAAACGGCGTGGCAGGCGAAAGATTCTGCGTTCGTAACTCAGGTGCCACGGCAGTTGTCGAAGGTGTCGGTGAACATGGCTGCGAATATATGACAGGCGGCTGCGTTGTAGTTCTTGGCAGAACCGGAAAGAACTTTGCCGCAGGTATGAGCGGCGGTACGGCTTATGTGCTTGATGAGGACAACAAGCTTTATCTTAACCTTAACAAAGAACTTGTAAGTTCGGAAGTTGTTACAGACAAGTATGATGTAATACAACTTAAAGAACTTATCCAGAAACATGTTGCATACACTAACTCTGAAAAGGGCAAGAAAATACTGGATAATTTCAGTGAATATCTTCCTAAATTCAAGAAAATTATGCCACATGATTATAAGAAGATGTTAAATACAATTGTTCAGATGGAAGAAAAAGGTCTTTCAAGCGAACAGGCACAGATAGAAGCATTTTATGAGATGACTAAATAAACAGGAAGGAGCAATCAAAATGGGAAAACCAACAGGATTTATGGAATATGACAGAGTCGACAGCGAGGCTTTTGACCCAAAAGAGAGAATTAAAAATTTTAATGAATTTCATACACCGCTTTCACCTGAAAAACAGCGTATACAGGCTGCACGCTGTATGGATTGCGGAGTTCCTTTCTGCCAGTCAGGAAAAATGCTCAAAGGAATGATTTCAGGTTGTCCTTTGAACAATCTTATTCCTGAATGGAATGAACTTTTATACCTTGGAAATTACAAAAGAGCTTATCACCGTCTTGCCAAAACAAGTAATTTTCCTGAATTCACTTCAAGAGTATGTCCGGGTCTTTGCGAAAAGGCTTGTACATGCGGTTTGAACGGCGATGCCGTTACCACAAAGGAAAACGAAAAAACAATTATTGAATATGCTTTTGAACATGGTTACGTTAAGCCTAAAATCCCTGCTGTGCGCACCGGAAAAAAGGTTGCCGTAATCGGTTCCGGTCCTTCGGGACTTGCAGCAGCGGATCTTCTTAATATGAGAGGTCATAGCGTTACGGTTTACGAAAAATCAGACAGACCGGGTGGACTTCTGATGTACGGAATACCTAACATGAAACTTGAAAAACACATAATTGACAGACGTATCAATTTAATGAAGGAAGAGGGCATTGAGTTTGTAACAGGTGTGAATGTCGGAACAGACATTAAAGCCAACAAACTCCTAAAAGAATATGATGTGGTTATTCTTGCCTGCGGTGCCGGCAATCCTAGAGACATAAAGGCAGAGGGCAGGGATGCAGATGGCATATATTTTGCGGTGGATTACCTTAAATCCGTAACCAAGAGCCTCCTTGATTCAGACTTCAAGGACAAAAAATACATTGACCCTAAGGGTAAAAATGTTGTTGTAATCGGTGGCGGTGACACAGGAAATGACTGTGTAGGCACATCAATAAGACTTGGCTGCAAATCAATCACACAGCTTGAAATGATGCCAAAAGCCCCTGATTTCAGAACAGCCGACAATCCATGGCCACAGTGGCCAAAGGTCTGCAAGACGGACTACGGTCAGGAGGAAGCCATCGCTGTTTTCGGCCATGACCCAAGAATATACCAGACCACGGTCAAAGAATTTGTTAAGGATAAAAACGGAAACCTTTCAAAGCTCATCTGTGTAAAACTTGAATCCAAAAAAGATGAAAAAACAGGCAGGATGATGATGGCAGAGGTTGCAGGTAGCGAATTTGAACTGCCTTGTGAAATGGTTCTTATTGCAGCCGGTTTCTTAGGCTCGCAGAAATACGTTACCGATGCGTTTGGCGTTGAGGTTGACGGCAGAACCAACGTTAAGACCGCACCTGATTCTTTTGCCACCAACGTACCTAAAGTATTTACAGCAGGTGACATGCACATCGGACAGTCCCTTGTAGTCCGTGCAATCAGACAGGGACGTGACGTTGCAAGGGAAGTTGACAAATGTCTCATGGGATATACCAATCTTGAATAAAACAGAATGTCATTATAGAAGTTGACAATTGGGGAACTTTTAAAATAACCTGTATACATAAAGTTCCCTAAAGGGGACACAAATTATGAATAATTCTTACGTGAAAATGAAAATTGTTAATTCTTTATGAAGTCATGAATTTTGGATCGACATATTTTCATATGGCAGGTAATATAATATTAAAGACAGGCAACTTGAGTGTCTGCCAAGCTGCAAAGTAAGGTGTTGTGCCAGAGAGCAGTGCCTTATGAGCTTTATAAGGGTTTGACATTTACCACAATCTGGCTAGAGGCTAATCCTTGAAAGAAAATGTTAGAAGGACTCTGCTGATGCGGATTCTTTCTTAATCTAAAGAAGTAGTGGAGAACTGTAATGAGGAATGTTTTAGACTGTATAAACGCATTTATTCCGCTACTATCAACTGAATATGAGCTTGTGTTGAGGAAAAAAGGTGTTTCAGTTACATAAAAAATCAAGCATCATGGACACTTCTTTACAATAGAATGAAATAGGAGTATTTACATAAGCCATTTGGATTAAGCATCCAGATGGCTATTTTTTACACATTTTTGGATGATGGATGTAGAAAGCAAAAGCAGGAGAATCATAGCAATCTTCATATTGCAGGACGAACAGGGGCAATGGCGGCAGGTGCGGTAAATAATCAACCGCTTTCCACCCTTGAATTTATGTAACCTCTGTGGTAATATTCCTTTGATAAAAAGGCAGGAGGCGTATTTAATGGATTCAAATAAAGATATTTTAAACACTATCAGTGACAGTAACAGACGTTTTGCAAAGAAGAAAAGAGAGGAAGATCTTCTTGGAGTGCCTGAAAAAGTAGCAGCAGAGCTTGAGAAAGCAATGGAACAGGAAGATAACGGATATTTTGATAAGGCAAAAGATATATGTGAACAGATTCTTGCAACAGAAGAAGGCAGGAATGTTGAAAAAGTTAAACTTACATTGGCAAGAATATATCCAAAAGTGCTTGAAACCGATATTTATGACTGTAATAAAAGATACCAGACGGATGTGGAGGATTATTTTAAATTCCTTGACAGCATTACAATGAATGACCTTATGCAGGAATATGTTGTAGAAACATTGGCTAAGTTTTGTGAGTTAATGGAAAATGAATGGTACAGACCTCTTTTCAGGGAATTTGTCGCAGCTGTTGAAAAGAAAGGCTATCTCACAAAAGAAGAGTACAGAAAAACCCTTGACTCAGCATACGCATCTGCCGAATCGGTTGTGTATTTTGATGACAATAAAGTAAGCATAATAATGAAGAATGTCCTTAAATCAGGCTATGAAAGAGCCTATGTTTTGGCCGGAGTTGAGGAAACGGACAAAAGGCAGAAGATGGAAATGGACATATATACCAATATATATTATCTTTGCAGTTATTATGACGACAATACGGATGAAGTCGAATACATTATGTCAGCATATCCTCACAGCTATGAGACTATAGAAAAAGATGTTGAAGAAATTAAGTCTGATAAACAGGCTAAAATATCAAAAACATTGGATAAACTTGCTCCTTTTGCCGCAAAAAATATAGACAGGGAAGCTCTTAAAACGGCTCTTGACAAAGCATATCAGTATGTTTTGAACAGCCACAAGCAGCCGGAATTAATCCATAGCGGAAAACAGCCTTACTATAGAAAAAATACTAAAATAGGACGCAATGACTTATGCCCATGTGGCTCTGGACGTAAATATAAACAGTGTTGCGGAAGAGATGTAAAATGAAATACTTAAGACAGTTTTTAATAATAATAATGATTTCACTTATCGGGGAAGTAATGCATTATTTTATTCCGTTGCCGGTACCGGCAAGTATTTACGGAATGGCAATTCTTTTTGTGGGTCTTATGACAAAATTTATCCCTCTTGATTACGTTAAAGACGCAGGAAAATTAATGATAGAAATCATGCCTGTGATGTTTATACCGGCAGGGGTGGGGCTTATGGCTAGTTTTGGCGTATTAAAGCCTATGATTATTCCGTTTTGCGTGGTTCTTATAGTAACTGTTGTTACGGTTATAATAGTAACAGGCCACGTTTCACAGTTTATTATTAAATCAGGAAAGAAGAAAAATAAAGAAAATGAATGAGTTTTTTCAAATATCGGCATTTGCGGGAGTTACACTGAGTCTTGTGGCATATATGATAGGCGTGTTTCTTAAGAAAAAAACCAAGCTTGCCATATTTAATCCACTTATGATTTCTATTGTAGTTACAATAATTGTCCTCATTGTGTCAAAAACCGATTATGAAGTATATAACGAGGGCGCAAAATATTTAAGCTGGCTTCTTACACCGGCAACGGTATGCCTTGCAATCCCTCTTTATGAACAGATTGATTTATTGAAAAAAAATTACAAAGCTGTATTTGCCGGAATTCTTTCAGGTGTTTTGACAAGCCTTGTTACGGTTTTTGTGCTGGCAAAATTAATGAAATTAAACCATACCGAATACATAACGCTTCTGCCTAAATCAATAACAACGGCAATCGGAATGGGCATATCCGAGGAACTTGGCGGATATGTTACCATAACAGTGGCAATAATTGTACTTACAGGAGTTGTGGGTAATATTTTCGGAGAAATTATATGTAAAATATTCCACATTACCGAACCGATATCAAAAGGTCTTGCACTTGGAACTTCATCACATGCGATAGGAACGGCTAAAGCAATGGAAATTGGAGAAGTGGAAGGGGCAATGAGCAGCCTTTCCATTGCCGTGTCAGGAATTCTGACCGTAATATTTGCATCCGTTTTTTCTCATTTTATTTAATCTTATGATAAAAGTATATGGTGAAAAGTCTTGATTTTAAATGATATTTATGTATAATGAATACGAACAATTAATTTAGAAAAGGAGTCAGAGACAAGATGGCAACAATTGATTTAACTAAATATGGCATCACAGGTGCTACTGAAATTGTACACAATCCTTCTTACGAATTATTATTTGAAGAAGAGACTAAGGCAGGCCTTGAAGGTTACGATAAGGGACAGGTTAGTGAACTTGGCGCTGTAAACGTAATGACAGGTGTTTATACAGGACGTTCTCCTAAAGACAAGTACATTGTTATGGATGAGAATTCTAAGAACACAGTATGGTGGACTTCAGATGAATACAAGAATGATAATCATCCACTTTCAGAAGAGAACTGGAAGATTTTAAAGGAAATTGCTAAGAAGGAACTTTCTAACAAGAAACTTTATGTAGTAGACGCATTCTGCGGTGCTAATAAAGATACACGTATGGCAATTCGTTTTATCGTAGAAGTAGCTTGGCAGGCACACTTTGTTACTAATATGTTCATTAAACCAACAGATGAAGAATTAGCAAATTTTGAACCTGACTTTATTGTATACAACGCTTCTAAGGCAAAAGTTGAGAACTATAAAGAACTTGGCTTAAATTCTGAAACAGCAGTTGCATTTAACATTACAAGCCGTGAACAGGTTATCATCAATACATGGTACGGCGGAGAAATGAAGAAGGGTATGTTCTCTATGATGAACTACTACTTACCTCTTAAGGGTATTGCATCAATGCACTGCTCAGCTAACACAGATAAAGAAGGCAAGAATACAGCAATCTTCTTCGGTTTATCAGGAACAGGTAAGACAACACTTTCAACAGACCCTAACCGTCTCTTAATCGGTGATGATGAACACGGATGGGATGATAACGGCGTATTCAACTTTGAAGGTGGATGCTATGCTAAGGTTATCGACCTTGATAAGGATTCAGAGCCTGATATCTACAATGCAATCAAGCGTAATGCTCTCCTTGAGAACGTATCACTTGATGCTAACGGAAAGATTGATTTCACAGATAAGAGTGTAACAGAGAATACAAGAGTATCTTACCCAATTAACCATATCGAAAATATCGTTCGTCCAATTTCTTCAGCTCCAGCAGCTAAGAACGTTATTTTCCTTTCAGCAGATGCTTTCGGAGTTCTTCCTCCAGTATCTATTCTTACACCAGAGCAGACACAGTACTACTTCCTTTCAGGATTTACTGCTAAGCTTGCAGGTACAGAACGTGGAATTACAGAACCAACACCTACATTCTCAGCATGTTTCGGACAGGCATTCCTTGAGTTACATCCAACTAAGTATGCTGAAGAACTTGTTAAGAAGATGAAACAGAGCGGTGCTAAGGCATATCTTGTTAATACAGGTTGGAACGGAACAGGTAAGAGAATTTCTATTAAGGATACAAGAGGAATTATCAATGCTATCTTAAGTGGTGCTATCAACAACGTTCCTACTAAGACAATTCCTTATTTCAATTTTGAAGTTCCTACAGAACTTCCAGGAGTTGACACAGGAATTCTTGATCCACGTGACACATACGCAGATGCTTCTGAATGGGAAGTTAAGGCAAAAGATCTTGCAGGAAGATTTGTTAAGAACTTTGCTAAGTATGAAGGAAATGATGCAGGTAAAGCACTCGTTGCAGCAGGTCCAAAAGCTTAATATTTAAGAATATTATACAAATAATTAAAACGACTATGAATTGTTATGATTCATAGTCGTTTTTGACATATAAAATATTTTATTAAAAATCTGCCTGTACCGGAGTTGTACTTTGTGTTATCGGTAAAATAACACAATTCATCTCATTAATCAGCGTATCAAGAATGCGGGGAAGCGCTTCAACGGTAGCTTCATGACCGCTGCCATCGTGCATAAGTACAACACTTACGTCTTTATTTCTGACCCCGTTTATTACGTTATTATATACCTGTTCACTTGTAATTGACCCATTCCCATCACCGGATGATACATTCCAGTCATAATAAATGAGCCCTTTTGATTTTACATAGGGAATATATTCTGTTTTCATCCTTTCATCGGCAAAACTTGTGGATGAGCCTCCCGGAAATCTTGATACATAAGGCTTAAAGCCTGTTAATTCATATACATAATTATATACGCTGTCAATATCTTCTTTAAAAGCATCAAGGGACTGATATATATTCGCTCTTGAGTGGGTATAGGAATGTATTCCAAGTGTATGGTCTTTTGCAAGAATGGCATTATATTGTTCCTTGGCAAAATCCTTACTAGGGGAATATTCAGCAACAACAAAGAAAGTCGCCTTAACACCATATTTATCAAGTGTATCAAGTACGGTAGGAGTAAGAGTACCTGAGCCGTCATCAAAAGTCAGATATACTATCTTTTGTCCATTCTCCTTTGCATTAATGGCAATCTGATTGTACTTGTTATCTCGAAGCATATCCGGATTTTCGGTGGTTTCTTCCTCCGCTGTGGTTGGAGTTTCAGTAGTAGTCTCTTTTTCATTATCTGCTGTCTTTTCTGTATCCGATGTGGTCTCAGCATCAGACGTAGTTGCAGCATCAGCTGTAGTTTTGACTGTAGGACTGGTATCAGCTTTTTTTTCACTGCCTGATTTGTCCGGTTTCTTAAGCACAAGCAAAGCTATCAGCACAAGTGCTGTCATAAGAGAAACTACTAAAAATATTATGGTAATTTTTTCTTTTTTCTTCATACTTCATATTATAAAACGCAGGTATATACATGTCAAACAGCCAAAAGTTACATATACCGGGATTAATGAAAAAAATGAAAATATGCAAAAAAACTATTTATAAATATATTGACAGAAAAATAACAATGTGGTATAGTATTACTTGCGTTGTGAGTGACGCAAGTAATAATGCGCGAGTG
>UMKP01026402.1_pt1 | contig 12065 bp, 10 predicted proteins | sample 1966341 | NCBI WGS metagenome assembly UMKP01 (sample SAMEA4836179, study PRJEB28245) | human gut metagenome | biome: gut microbiome; material: fecal sample | place: Denmark | collected 2008
GAATATGATTACAGAAATAAATCTGTTTATCAAACGTTCCTTTCCGCTGATGCTGTCAGTGATGAGGTTTTATTGAGTTATCATTATAGGTGCCATCCGAAAATCATTGGATTTAATAATAAAAAGTATTATAACAATAAACTTAATATTCGTTCTTCCGATAATGAAAAGCACCCGCTTGAATTTATAGAATGTCATTCAAAAGACACAACATTAAAAAATACAAGCGAAAGCGAAGCAAAAGAAATTGTTCATTATGTTAAAACTCACCCCGACAAAACGATTGCTGTTATTACACCGTTTGTAAATCAACGCAATGAAATTCAAGAGGAGTTAAATCAAAACGGAATTGCCAATGTCGATTGCGGAACCGTTCATGCGTTTCAGGGAGATGAAAAGCAAGAAATAATTTTTTCTTTAGCACTTACCGATAAGACACATGAAAAAACATATTCTTGGCTAAAGAATAACAAAGAACTTATAAATGTAGCAACATCACGCGCTAAAGAAAAATTAGTAATTATAGGCGATATGGAACAACTAAACAGACTTCATCATCCGGGGGATGATGACGATTTGTTTGAGTTATGTAATTATGTTAGTTCAAATGGAATAACAACCATTACAGAGCGTGCGCCGGAATCAAGAGCACTTGGAATTAAACCTTACAGCACCGAAACGGAAACTGCTTTTTTAGAGACGTTGAATCATGCAATAAACGCTATGATGATTACCAAAACCAAATATGTAGTTAAAAAAGAAGTGCCTATTTCTCAGGTGTTTAATTCCTCAAATCAAGTGAACGACTTATTCTATACGGGTAGATTTGACTATATAGTATATGAGCGTGACGGAAAAGAATGGTTACCGGTTTTTGCGATTGAACTTGACGGTAATGAGCATACAACCGATCTTAGGGTGATTGAACGGGATAAAAAGAAACAGCAAATATGTGATGAACACAATTTCCAGCTTATTCGTGTTCCGAATAACTATGCAAGACGATATAATTATGCAAAAGAAATCTTGTCGTCATTCTTCGAAAAATCAAGAAGATAATCATAATTAAAAATTTTCGTGAGGGTTTCGTGAGGGGGCGTATTATGTCTATAAAGAATAATGACGAATTGATTGCACAAGCTATATGTGAATATGAAAAAGGTATTGTTAAAATACTTCTTTTATGCGTTGACAATCTTGAATTTGGCTTAGGCATAAACAAACTTGTGCAGATATTAAAGGGCGGACAAACTCGGTTTATAACGGACTTTTCTTTGCAAAACAATATTGATTTTTCGTTGTTAAAACAATTTTCAAAGAAGGACATTGAATACATAACCCAAAAAGCGTCGGAGATTTGCTTTCTCCGACGCTTTTGCGAGTATATATTCAGGTTTTTACGGGAAACCCGTTGCCAGATTGCTTTTACAATTCTAAAATCGTATATATGAATTTGCCCATTTCGTCTATCACGTCCTCTGCTTGCGGAAAAACTCCGGTTGCGTTTAAATATCCGTGGCCTAGCCCGTTGTATACGACAAGCTTTGTTTTTACATTTGCGTTTGAAAGCTTATGAGCCCAAGCAACGGCGTCTTTTTTCAGATAGTCAAGCGCGCCTACTGTAATAAATGTCGGAACATTGCCGCTTGCGTCGAAAATGTACGGGTTGTTGTATTCGTCGGGCGAGAGTATGCCTATCTGCTTAAAATTGCAGTGTGTAAGCATTTGCATTTGTTTTATTACGCCTTTTGAAACAGATTTTTGTGACGGTTCGAATTTATAGTCGGAATATCCTTTTTTATAATACTCGTCAGTAAAACCGAACATATTCAAGGTAGGATAGAGCAGAAGCTGCGCTTTGATTTTTCCGGTACCCTTGTATTTGGTAGAGCACGCTTGAGCAATATTTCCTCCGGCACTGTCACCGCAGACAAAAATTCTATCCTTGTTTATTTTGAATTCGCCACAGCTGCGGCTTATATATTCCAATACGTCAAAGCAATCGCTGTACGGTGCGGGATAGGCGTTTTCGGGCAAAAGCCTGTAATCTATGCTGATTACCTTAACGGCGAATTTATCAACGAACATTTTTAAGCTCTCGTCATACGGCGCGAGCGTTCCGCCGACAAATGCGCCGCCGTGAATGAAAATCATTGCCGTCCTTGTGCCTTCACATTCCGCATTTTCATATATTCTGATCGGAATATCAAATCCGTCGGAAGCTTTGATGTGTTTGTTTTTGATTGAAACGCCTTTTATATGACAGTTTGCATAAGAAATCCTGTCGCAGCCCTTTCTGAAAAAACCGAGGCTTCTCTCGGTTATTTTTAAATGAATACCGTTTAGAACAAAATCCGGGACAAGCTTTAGTTTCTTTGCCATTTTGCCTATGGGCCCGCCGAGCATGCGCGGATCTATGCCGTATTTTGATACGGCGTCGGGCGCATACTTGGCTGTGTAAGTTAAATTTCCGTCGGCTTCCGCGTAGGCTGTTCTCTTTAATTCGTTCAAGAACTCCTCGCTGTACCATTTTTTATCAAAGCTCTTTTTATTATTATTCATAATACACCTTCTGCCGATGATATGGTATAACTATATCATAATAAGGACGGTTGTCAATAAAACAAGTTAAGTGTATAATTATTAATATATAGATTATGCGAAAGGTTTGTTATGTCTCATATTATCCCAACTCCGTTATTTGAAAAAACAGATGAAACAAAAAGATTGTTCATAAAATCTTTGTCGCTTGACGAAAGAAATGTCAACGGTTCTGTTAAAGATGATTTTTATGATTTTATACGTAAACTCGAACTGCCGGTCGGAAATGATGTTGTTGTTAGTTTTACGCATGATTTTTCGCTTGAAAATGAAGAATACCGACTTGAAGTAAACGAGAAAATCACTGTGTATTCGAGTGGGGAGGCAGGAAAAGTGTTTGCTCTGCAAACACTCAAGCAGCTACTGTTTGAATACGGCCGAACGATTCCGTTTATTGCGATAAAGGATAAGCCTAAGTATAAAATCAGAGGCTTTATGCTTGATGTCGGGAGATATTTCTATCCCGTTGACGATGTCAAGCTGTTTATTAGAAAAATGTCTCTGCACAAGCTTAATTTTCTGCATTTGCATTTGACGGAGGACCAGGGATGGCGAGTTGAGATTTACAAATATCCGTTGCTGACGCAAATCGGGTCGGTAAGGAAAAAGACAAATTTTAATCATAGGCAACATAAGGGCTACTACACAAAAGCTCAGATTAAAAGTATAGTCAAATATGCACATGATTTCGGTATTTCGGTTATGCCTGAATTTGATATTCCGGGACACAGCAGAAGTGCTCTGGCTTGTTATAATTACCTCGGCTGTTTTGAAAGAAATTTGCCGGTCGCCGACCATTGGGGAGTAAAGCATGATGTTTTGTGTGCAGGAAAAGAAAGCACATATGAATTTGTCGAGGATATAGTGGATGAACTTTGTGAGCTTTTTCCGGATAAGTATTTTCATATAGGCGGCGACGAGGTGCCGAAACACAGGTGGCATCTTTGCCCGCATTGTCAGGCAATGATGAAGAAGCTTGGCTTAAATAACGAGGATGAGCTTCAGTGCTGTTTTATGAACAGAATCAATGATTATTGCGCAGGCAAGAATAAGCAGGCGTTTATGTGGAGTTGGGATTTGAAGGATGATAAGCTGCTTTCTGAAAATTTGGGCTTTACGAAATGCGGAGACATAAACACGGGCGGCAGACCGTTTATCGATACAAGTTCAAAAGCATATTATATAGATTTGCCTTACGGGTACATCAGTCTCAAAGATACCGCCAACCATAAATTATACGACGGAAATTGCCTCGGTGCGGAAGCAACGTTATGGACGGAATATGTTCCCGATATGAAAAAAGCGGACAAAATGACTTATCCTAGGCTTGGAGCTATGTGCGAAACCGTTTGGCGCGGAGAAAATTCATATGAGCAGTTTCATAATAAGCTTGATTATTATTACTCATATCTTGATAAAAACAGAATCGGATATTCAAAGCTGCATTTTGCAAATCCGAACAGGGTACTTGGCTTTTTACAGAGGCTTTGGTTTGAAAAACGACAGCTCACATGGGAAGGATTATCAAATATTTTTGACGATTTAAAAGTTAAGTATATTGCAAAAAAGAACAGTAATTTATAATTTTATGCGGATTTAGACGAGTGTGACGCTGATTAAAAAACTGTTCGCTTTTTCGCTTATGTATGAAGACCGTTACATTTATTAAGCCGGAGGAGCGGCTCGACGAGATAACAGCACATCAAATAGGAAAAGCGGATAAGTATACATGGGGTATAGGAAAGGTATAATATGGGGGTTATAGTGTGGAAGTGAAAAAAATTATATTTGTCTGCCACGGCAACATATGTCGTTCTCCTATGGCAGAATTTATATTTAAGAGTATGGCAAATAATCTTGGTGTGTCGGATAAATTTTCGGTATGTTCGAGAGCAACGAGTGATGAGGAAATATGGAATGGCGTAGGACAACCGATATATCCGAAAGCTAAAGAACAGCTTTTATATCACGGAATAGCAATAGGAGATAAAAAGGCGATTCAGCTAAAAAGAAATGATTATTATGAAGCGGATATGTTTATCGGCATGGACAGCGCCAATATACGTAATATGAAAATACTATTCGGCGGCGATGCGGATTACAAAATACACAAATTGCTTGAGTTTACGGGAAGCAATTCCGACGTTGCCGACCCATGGTATTCAGGCGACTTTGACAAAGCATACAATGATATAGAAAAGGGCTGCAACGCTCTGCTCAATTTCCTCCTCTTTGAAAATTCTTGACTTTGATTACAAAAGTTGATACAATACAATAGCTCACTCGGAGGGCTGGTTATCGTATGGAAATAACAAGCCGGATAAGGTGCAGGCTGAAATGCCCGTTCCATATCCGGCCTTTTTTAATATTCAAGGAGTAGGTATGGATCTTTTAAAGGATAATGTCGGTAAGCTTTACCGCAAATTTTTTATAGCTTCATTCGGAAGTGCACTGATAGCGTGTATTTACGGACTTGTGGATATGGCTATGGTAGGGCAGTATCACGGACCGGACGGCTCTGCCGCAATGGCGGTAATTGCCCCAATTTGGAATATTATATACAGCTTTGGGCTTTTGTGCGGTATAGGCGGCTCGGTGATTTATGCCGTCGCAAGGGGAGAACGCGATGATGTAAAAGCGGCAAACGGATATTTTACCTCTGCATTTATACTCGGAGCCATATGGGCGTTGATACTTTGGGTCTTGGTGTGGGTCTGCGAGGAACCGCTTCTCAGGCTTTTCGGCGCAAATGACGCACTTATGCCGCTTTGCAAAGAATATATGGTAGCCCCAAAGCTTACTGTTCCCGTATATGTATTTATAAATCTGCTCTCGTCGTTTCTCCGTAATGACGGTGACCCCGGCAGAGCCACAAAAGCCGTTATTTTCGGCGGTATATTCAATGTGTTCGGAGATTATTTCTTTGTGTTCACATTGGATATGGGAATTAAAGGCGCGGGAATTGCAACAGCAATGGGAGCTTCAATGTCCGTTCTTGTGATGCTTACGCATTTTATCAGCAAAAAGAATACGTTGAAATTCGTAAAGCCTCTCAGAATACTTAACAGCTTTAAAATGATAAGCGTCAACGGATTTTCTTCATTTATAGTTGACGTGGCAATGGGCATAGCCACAATGCTGTTTAACCGCCGCGTAATGGAGTATCTCGGTACGGACGCACTTGCGGTTTACGGAGTAATAGTTGTTGTAGGCACTCTTGTACAGTGCTGCTCTTACGGTATCGGTCAGGCGGCACAGCCCGTAATTTCGCGTAATTTCGGTGCCGGACTTACAGACAGAATTAAGACAATGCTTAAGTACAATATCATAACCGCTGCCGTTTTCGGAGCAATTTGGACGGTTCTTTCTATGGCTATGCCGCAGGTGTTTATAAAGCTGTTTATGACGCCCACTCCCGAGGTGCTGTCAATAGCTCCCGGAATAATCAGAATTTATGCGATTTCATTTATACTGCTGCCGTTCAATATCTATTCAACGTACTATTTCCAGGCTATTATGAGAGCCAAGATATCACTTATCGCATCCGTTGCAAGAGGTATTGTAATAAGCGGTGCTCTGATACTTTTATTGCCTGTTGCTTTCGGCGGAAATGCAGTTTGGTGGGCAATGCCTATAACAGAAGCCGTTGTATTTGTGTATTCGGCTGTTATGATGAAAAAAGTGAAGCTGTCAAGATAGTATTCTGCTGTCGACAAAAAACGAGTCATTGCAAAAGCAGTCAAAAGGGTGTATGCTTATCTTGACTTTTACTGAAAAGAGGAGTTTTCGGTTGACTGTTGACGAAGCACTCTCAAGGCTTCAAAAATCTGCTTTCAGAGCTAAATTTCATCTGTCCGATGAGGATATAAATTATATCGACAAAAAAGGCTTGGATACCGTAAAAAGCCATGCGCAGGATTTTATAAAGAAACGTCTTGCACCGGCGGTTATACCAAACGACGGCAAGCAAACGCCGATGCGCGGTCACCCCGTGTTTAAGGCTCAGCATGCCTGCGCCTGCTGCTGTCGAGGGTGTTTAAATAAGTGGTATCATGTAGAAAAGGGCAGAGAATTGTCTTATGACGAGCAAAGGCGGATAGTTAATCTGTTAATGGCTTGGATAGAAAGAGAATACCGCAGTTATAAAAATAATACATAAAAGCAGTCCCGTGAAGGAGAGTAAACTTCACGGGACTTTTTCTTTATTCAATTATTCGCTTACTAAGTTTTTAATTACCTCAACCATCTTGAGCATAGCATTTACAGGTATTGCTTCATAAATACTGTGGAAGTTCATTCCACCGGTTGATAGGTTGGGGCAGGGCAGACCCTCAAACGAAAGCCTTGCACCGTCGGTTCCGCCGCGTATCGGTGTAATTTGCGGCTCCACACCGGCTTTACGCATTGCTTTTTTTGCTCGTTCTACTATGTCTATATGCTCTTTAATGACATCAAGCATATTGTAATAGCTGTCTTTAATTTCAGCCGAAACCGTGTTTTCTCCGTATTTGCGGTTGAAAAATTCAACAAGTACGGTAATAAATTCCTTGCGCTTTGCAAAGCTTTGCTTGTTGTGATCTCTGATTATCATATGAAGAGTTGCCTTGCTCTCGTTGCCGTTAACCGATGAAACGTGATAAAATCCCTCGCGATTTTCGGTGTGCGCGGGAGTTTCGGCGGCAGGAAGCATATTTATAAATTCAGCAAGATACAAAACAGCGTTTTTCATCTTGTTTTTAGCCGTGCCGGGATGCGTGTTGACTCCGTTGAAGGTTATTTTTGCACCTGCCGCGTTGAAGTTTTCATATTCTATTCCGCCAAGCTCTCCGCCGTCAACGGTATATGCAAAATCCGCGTCAAAAGTTTCAAAATCAAACTTGTCGGCACCTCTGCCTATTTCTTCATCGGGTGTAAAACAAATTGAAATTTTGCCGTGGCAAAGCTCTGCGTCATCGCAAATTTCGCGGCACGCCTCGATTATTTCGGCAACACCGGCCTTGTCGTCCGCGCCGAGAAGTGTTGTTCGGTCGGTAACTATAATATCCTCGCCCGAATATTTGGCATCTATCATCGGCGCATTTGTGCCGTCAAATTTTATTATTTTGGCTTTGACGTCTTTTCCGCTGACATCGGGGGATGTGTCCATATGAGAAATCAATCCGATTTTGGGAAGCTTCTCAAATTCTTTTGTCGCAGGTATATGTCCGTAAACATAACCGTATTTATCACGGTAAGCGTCACTTACACCTATGCTTTTCAGCTCTTTTACAAGGTAATCCGCAAGAACTGTTTGTTTTTCCGTTGACGGTATGCTCTCGCTGTTTTCGTTTGAGGTCGTTTCGAATTTGACGTATCTTAAAAATCTGTCAATAACACTCATCTTATTCATTCCTATCTGAAAAAATTATGCCTTTTCGGTACAAAATGATTTTAACATACGGCTATTATCTTTTCAAGCATATAAAAACCGCCCGTACCTTAAACGATACGGGCGATCCTATTTTTGTGCTTAGTGTCTTAAGAGAAATTACTTCTCAAGGGTAGCATACTGGAAGTACCAATAGCCGTACGGGCTGTGCCATACGCCCTTAAGCTCGGGCTTCTGGAGCCAGAAGTCATTGTAATAAGCAACGGGGATGCAGGCGTAATCTTCCATCATGGTCTTTTCAGCCGCGTGGAGAGCCGCAAAGTGAGCTGCGGAGTCTGCAACCTTAGAGTTAGCAATGTCAGCGTCAAAAGCAGAGCTGTTGTATTTACCGTCGTTGTTGCCGTTGGTAGAAGAGAAGAGCTCAAGCATATTTGAGACGTCATTATAGTCCATTACCCAGCCGTTGCGAGCCATATCGTAATTGCCTGCACGACGCTGAGGAGTGAATGAAGACCATTCAACAATGTCAATTTTCATAGTGATACCGAGCTGAGCATAAGCACTCTGGAGATACTCTGCAACAGGCTTGTGGTAACCTAAATCGTTTGTTGAGTAGGTGATGGTCGGGAAGCCCTTACCGTCGGGATATCCTGCCTCTGCGAGAGCCTTTTTAGCCTCCTCGAGATTAGCCTGATAATCCTTGCTGATATAGGTCTCTCCGCCGTTTTCCTTAACTGCGTTATCGAAGAACATACCCTCGTTATCAACAACGCCGGGACCTGCAAAGTTATAGGCGGGGGAGTATGTGCCCTGCATTATGGTGTTTGCAATGTAGTCGCGGTCAATTGCAAGGTTAAGAGCCTTGCGGACATTCTTGTTGTTGAAGGGAGCCTTGTTAAGGTTCATGCTGAGATAGTAGGTGCCGAGAATGGTGTCAACATAGAATTCTCCGCCGTCAGCAGCCTTCTTGAGAGTCGGGATTTCCTCGGTGGGAACATCCTTAATGAGCTGAGCCTCGCCGCTGTTGTATGCGGTGAAGGAAGCACTTGAGTTTTCGAGAAGCAAGAATGTGAGCTTGTTGTTAACTATGCGCTTAGAATCCCAACCACCTTTGTAGTTCGGGTTCTTTTTGCATACAATGCGCTCACCGGGAGTCCATTCGGTAATCATGTACGGACCGTTGCAGACATAAGTATCGGGTTTTGTAGCCCAAGAGTCACCGTTAGCTTCAACGGTAGCCTTCTGTACGGGGCTCATAGTGCCGAATGCAACGATTTTGTCAAAGTAAGAGCAGGGGTAAGCAAGCTTGACTGTAAGAGTTTTGCCGTCCTCGCTTGCTACAACGTTGAGCTTGTCGGGATCGGGAGTAGTGGTGGGCTTACCGTCTTTATCCGGATTGCCGATAGCGTCCTGATAGCCCTCAACCATACCGATAACAGTCTCGGCATAGGGAGCGGCAAGCTCTGTGTTTGTAAGGCGCTTAAAGGTATACTCAAAGTCCTTGGCGTTAAGCTCGGTGCCGTCAGACCATTTAAGACCGTCACGCATTGTGAAAGTCCAAGTAAGACCGTCTTCGCTTACAGTGTACTTTTCAGCCTGACCGGGCTGAACCTTGTTGTCCTCATCAATTATGAGAAGCGTCTCATAGAGCGTGATGAGCATATTGCCGCCGTCAACAGTACTGTTAAGAGCGGGATCGAGCGTTTCGGGGTTAGGTCCTATCTGAACCGTTATACCGGCGTCGTCCTTTTTGCTGTTGCCGCATGAACTCAGGAGTGCCATTGCCGACAGACACATGACAACTGCGAGTATCGCAGCAATAAGTCTTTTGGTTTTCATTAAATACATCTCCTTCTTATAGCAACTCGCGCTGCTTAAAAATATATCCATTGTGCTCCAGATGCACAATAAACAACTATTTTACCTTGTCAAGGTGATGGCAAGCTGCAAAATGGCCTGCCGAGATTTCGCGAAGCTCCGGGCATTTTTCGGCGCAAAGGCCGTCGGCATACGGGCAGCGGGTCCTGAAACGGCATCCGCTCGGGGGATTCAGCGGACTCGGAACATCGCCCTCAAGAGGAATTCTGTTAGAGGAGCGTGCAATTATCGGATCCGCCTCCGGTATAGCCGAAATAAGGCTCTTAGTGTATGGATGCGCGCTGTGTGTTATAAGCTCGTAGCTGTCGGCGAGCTCAACGAGCTTACCGAGATACATTACGCCTATACGGTTTGAAATATGTCTTACGACGCTTAAATCGTGCGCTATGAAAAGGTAGGTGAGACCGAGCTCGTTCTGCAAATCCTCAAACATATTGACGACTTGTGCCTGGATTGAAACGTCAAGAGCCGATACAGGCTCGTCGCATACGATAAATTCCGGATTTACCGCAAGAGCTCTCGCTATGCCGACGCGCTGCCTCTGACCGCCCGAAAACTCGTGCGGATAGCGGTTGGCGTGCTCGCTGTTAAGGCCGACGGTTTCAAGAAGCGATATGATTTTGTCGCGTCTTTCCTTTTTGTTGGCGGCAAGATGATGAATATCAATAGCTTCGCCGACAATATCTCCTATCGTCATACGCGGGTCAAGACTCGCATACGGGTCCTGAAATACCATCTGCATCTTTCTTCGATAGGGGAGCATATTCACCGCGATTTTTTTCTTTTTGTCAAATATGACGTCTCCGTCATATATTATTGTTCCGTCTGTGGGCTCGTAAAGCCTTAAAAGAGTGCGCCCTACTGTGGTTTTACCGCAGCCGGATTCGCCGACGAGTCCGAGAGTTTCGCCTTTTTTTATATAAAACGAAACATCGTCTACCGCCTGAACGTATTTTTTCTTTTTGCCTCTGCCTCCGGCAGGAAAGTACTGCTGCAAGTGCTGTACTTCTATGAGCTTTTTATCGTCACTCACAGTCTTTCTCTCCTTCCTCAAATTCTTCTTTTTGAAGCAGCCAGCAATGGCTGTAATGTGTGTCGCTTAAAACCGTTTTCGGTGGCATTTGCTTTAAGCATATCTTCATGCATTTTGAACATCTCGGTGCAAACGGACACCCTGCCGGCGGGTTGAGAAGATCGACCGGCTGCCCTTCAATCGGTACAAGCCTTTCCTTACTTTCGACATTCAGCTTCGGAATGGATTTTATAAGACCCTTTGTGTATTCGTGCTTCGGCTCATAAAATATCTCGTCTGCCGTGCCGTATTCAACTATATGACCCGCATACATAACTGCAATTTTTTCGCACATACTCGCGACAACGCCAAGGTCGTGAGTTATCATAATTATGCTCATTCCGAGCTTTTTACGCAAATCCTGCATAAGGTCAAGTATCTGCGCCTGAATTGTGACGTCAAGAGCCGTTGTAGGTTCGTCGGCTATTAAAAGCTTCGGCTCGCAGGCAAGAGCTATGGCAATCATAACTCTCTGGCGCATACCGCCCGAAAGCTCGTGCGGATACTGTTTAAGTCGCTTGGTAGGCTCGTTAATGCCTACAAGCTCCAAAAGCTCCTTAGCGCGCTCATATGCCTGTTTTTTGTCTTTATCCGTATGCAGCCTTATAACCTCTGTTATCTGGTTGCCTATTGTGTAAACGGGATTAAGGCTCGTCATAGGGTCCTGAAATATTATGGAAACCTCGTTCCCTCTTATCTTTCTGAAATCCTTATCGGTCATCTTTTCAATTTCGTGACCGTTAAATCTGACTGTTCCGCCTATAAGCTTGCCCGGGTAGGCGGTAAGCCCCATTATTGAATATGCCGTGACGGATTTTCCCGAACCCGATTCACCGACTATTCCGAGAACCTCGCCTTCATCCATCGAAAACGAAACGCCGTTAAGTGCTTTGACTTCGCCTGCGGGAGTAAAGAACGACAGCTTCTCGTCTTTTATTTCCAAAAGTTTTTCACTCAAAATATTTACCCTCCTTTAGTTCTTGAGCTTCGGGTCGAACGCGTCGCGCAGCCCGTCTCCGAGAAGGTTAAAGGCAAGTATGATAACGCTTATAAGTAACGCCGGTAAAAACAGCAGATATGGATAAGTGTTCATACCCTTTACGGCCTCCGTGGCAAGAGAACCGAGCGACGGCATGGGAGCCGTAA
>UMKP01067386.1_pt1 | contig 11774 bp, 10 predicted proteins | sample 1966341 | NCBI WGS metagenome assembly UMKP01 (sample SAMEA4836179, study PRJEB28245) | human gut metagenome | biome: gut microbiome; material: fecal sample | place: Denmark | collected 2008
TCCAGGAGGTTGTTTTTATGTTGGAACGTGATGTGGAGCTGTTCATAGAGCACTGTGAATTGCGCACGATAAAAATGCCCCTGCGATGAGCAGGAGCAAGATGAATCAATTCTCTGTGATGTCGTGGTAGTGATTATCTTTATAAATATCTCGGACCGGACTGAGCGGGGCGAGATCAAAAGCGTAATGATATCCATTTGCATCTGTCAAAATCATTTGACTTCCTACAATTTTGATCGTCTCATCCCAGCCGTTGTCGTAATTATAGTGCACGGTCAAGCCACTGGATTTGGAACCACCGGTGATATGGCCGACATAGGCTTCTTTTGAACCATTTCCATAGGAGAAAAATCGAACGATCTTATCTTGATAGCTGATCAGACAATAGTTGGTATACTCGGAGAACCGCTGACCATAGGCCACGTCATAATTTGTTTCGCTATGAGAGGGAGTGTAATTGAGTGACGGCTCGGGTTCAGAATAAATTGAAGTACTGTTGGAAGAATTCGAGGCTGTGCTTGATGCTGGAAGAGATGCAGGTGAAACGGCGGTTTCAGAAATGGCATAAGGCACATCACCCGAAAGAGGAACCTCCAGAGAAGTCACGGAACGAAGATCATAGCATCCATGAATATCCATGGATATAACAGACAGTGCATCCTGAACAGAGACTGCGCTGAAATCATAGGGGCCATCGCTGCCATATGTTACAGACAGCACTGAATTAAGCTGAGTGGTCTGGAGCGTATAGGACGCAGCGCCATAATCAAGCGTGACACCTGTGGTAAAGCGTACGGATGGAAGAGTGAAAAGATAGGCGCTTTGTTCGTAGGTGTTGAGCAGACAGACCACCAGGTTGGTCGGGTCGATCAACCAGTAGTGCATACTATTAGCATTACCCGAATGGGCAAAGGCAAACTGATAGGAAAAGCTCCGGATCGTGAATTTACTTGTTCCGGGAAGCTCGTTTAACGAATGAACGATGATCCCGGTTTCTTTAGCGGAGGAAGAAGTTGACGGAACGGCACTGCCTGTGGATTGTGAGACAGAAGCGATGCTTGCCGATTCGGAAGAAGATGCAGCGGAGGATGCCGAGGAAGAGCTGGAACCAGATCCCATACAGCTGCCGAAAAGCAGGAAGATGATAATGCAGGCAATGACCGGATGCTTTGCACACTTGACAAGGCAGCCTCCGGCGACAGCTGCACAGCCGTCCTCAATGGCTTCTGCATTGGCCCGACGGTCCGCCTCTTTTTGCTTCTGGCGCTCATATTCCCGTCGCTCGGCTTCGGCCTGACGCTGCCGTTCAAATTCTTTCTGGCGTTGACGTTCCTCAACCGGAGCAGCAAAGATGTTGACAATACGAGAGACATTCTCTGCGTTCTTAATCTTGGCATCATCAATGATGTGTTCTGTATGGACGGTACGGCGATCGGCCAGATCAATGCGGGCACCGCAGTACTCGCAATACATGAACTCACGATCGTCATCGGTAACTTTAAGGTTGGCACCGCAATTGGGACATTTACAAGCGCGCATGGTATTCCTCCTGCAACACAGAAAAAAGTGTACAGAAAAAGTATAACAGTTTCGGAAACGGCTGTAAAGTGGAGAAAAGCGTTGCATGCGAAGTGAGTGCTTTCGATACTGATGTGTTGCTGAAAAGGCTTTGAATTTATGAGCAATTCAAGCGATTGTTTTTAATCAAAGTTTTTTTAAATAATGCACTTGTGTCCACATTGACGCTTTTGTTGTACAAAATTGAGGAATTTATCCTAATGGCATTTCTTCTGTTGTGATATAATTGTATCGATTAAAAGGAGGAATGCAAGATGATCCATCTGCTGTTAGCGGTGATCTATGTTTCTTTTATCAGTCTGGGCCTGCCGGATTCTCTGCTGGGGGCTGCGTGGCCTTCGATCTATCCGGGGTTGGGGGTTCCGGTCTCCTATTCCGGTGTGATCTTCTGTATCATATCAGTGGGAACGGTGCTCTCCAGCCTGCAAAGTGACCGAATGACCCGTCGGTTTGGAGCAGGCGGTGTTACAGCCATCAGCGTGGCCATGACCGCCGCAGCACTGTTCGGGTTCTCTGTCAGCAGTTCATTCTGGGCCATGTGCCTGTGGGCGATCCCTTATGGACTCGGAGCTGGAAGCGTGGATGCTGCACTCAACAACTATGTGGCGCTCCATTTTGCCAGCCGCCACATGAGCTGGCTCCATTGTATGTGGGGGATCGGAGCCTCGGTCGGGCCCTACATCATGGGCGCGGCGCTTTCTTCCCGTGCCGGGTGGCAGACGGGGTATCGGGTCATCAGTGTGATGCAGATGGTGCTGACGATCATTATTCTGCTGAGCCTCCCGCTCTGGAAAACGAAATCGGGTGCGAATGCCGAGGAGCGGGAAGCAGCTCCAGCAGAAGCGCTGACCCTGAAACAGATTTTCCGGATCTCCGGCGTAAAAGAGGTTCTGGTCACGTTTTTTTGCTACTGCTCTCTGGAGCAGACCACCAGTCTGTGGGCCAGCAGTTATCTGGTGCTGAACAGGGGAATCGCGCCGGAAACCGCCGCTGGCTTTGCCAGTCTTTTCTTTGTCGGCATCACCGTGGGACGGGCGTTGTGCGGCTTCCTGACCTTAAAATTCGATGATACCCAGATGGTTCGTATGGGGCAGGGGATCATCGCGATTGGGATAGCGGCGTTTCTTCTGCCGCTTGGGGAAGCGGTAACACTGACAGGGCTGCTACTGGTTGGTCTTGGCTGTGCTCCGATCTATCCCAGCATCATTCATGCAACGCCGGGCCGCTTCGGTGCGGACAGGTCACAGGCGATCATTGGGGTTCAGATGGCCAGCGCCTATATTGGCAACTGCCTGATGCCGCCGTTGTTCGGCGTGATCGCAAACCACACCACGATCGCGATTTTTCCGTATTATCTGCTGGTGATTCTGATTTTGATGGGATATATGCACGAAGCGCTGCAAAAGAAAACAAAAGCGGCGCAATAAAATACCGCTGCTCTTGCATTTGGGGAAATGCACAAGAGCAGCGGTATTTTTTGTATGCATATCAATCCCGCACCTGCACCGGAACAGTCGGCAGGTCTCGCAATCGGATGCGGCGCACTACGATGATGGTTCTGGATGCGGCACTGGGGGAAAACCTTTACTCAGACGGCCCAGATCGCTGGGGTTCTCTTGCCTGTATACGTCGGCAGGCATCCTCCTTCACAAGCTCAATGATCACCGCCGTCAGGGGGATAAAGAAGATGATGCCGATGATGCCAAAGAGCTTTCCGCCGATCATAGCGGCAACAAGGGTGTACAGCGGAGAAAGCCCCACGGACTTTCCCACCACCCGGGGGTAGATGAACTGGTTTTCAATAAACTGTACGGCAAGGTAAACAATGAGACAGCGCACGGCCAGAACGGGATCCACCAACAGCACGAGGAACACGCTGACCACGCAGGAGATCAGCGCTCCGACGTAGGGGATAATGGCGCAGATGGCGGTCAGCATTCCCACCAGGCTGCCGTAGGGGATCTTGAAAACGGAAAACGCAAGAGCCATGAGAATGCCAAGGATCACGGCCTCGCTGCATTGCCCTGTCAGAAAGTTTGCAAAGGATTGCCGGAACAGTCGGCAGAACTTCAGCAGCCAGGCGGAGTGGCTGGGCTTCAGGTAGGCACAGACCAATGTGCGGGCGTGGTGGCAGAGACTCTCCGAGCCAACGGACATATAAACGGAGATGATCAGAGCAAAGGATGCGGTCACTACGATATTTACCGTGGCAGATACGGCACCTACCGCATTGACCAGCACGGTATCGATGCTGTCGGTGACCCTGTGGAGCAGCTGCTCCCAGTCGATGCCCTCCAGCCAGCTCATCAGCCACCCCATGTCGGCATCCTGTGCGCTGAGAAAGGCGGTCCAGCGGGGGATGTTTGCTTCGATCTGTACATAGAGGCTGTGAAAAGACTGCACCAGCTCCGGAATCAGCAATGTCAGCGCCAGCACCAACACCAGCACAACACCCAGCAGGGTGATGAAGAAGCTCAGGAGATGGAGTACTTTATCCGAGGGCTGTCTTTTGGCCTTGCAGAACAGGCGTTTCAGCCGTTTTTCCAGCCCAGTCATAGGCACGTTGATAAATAGTGCCAGGATGCCGCCTGCCAGAATGGGCAATACCAGGTCTACCAACTGTGCAGCAAATGCCAGAACGGAAGAAAGGCGCAGCAGTGCTACAAAAAGCGTGACTCCTACAACGGTTATGAGCAGATATTGTTTTGTTTTTGGTTCCATGAAAAAATCCTTTCCCGGAGCTGATGGCTGAAATATGAAAAGAGAACATCTGCGAACTCTTTTTTCGTATTGTAATCAGAAGCAGCTGGCTTGTCAAGAAGTCGGGAACTGCGGGGTTTTCTTTTTGGGCTGGGCGTGGTATAATATGTAGGTCGCAATTCCGTGAAAAAACTCAAAATAAACGGGAATGTGTGGAAAAACAAAAGAATATAACAAAGAGTATCTTTGCTGCTTATATAAGGTTGAATGAAAATCAACTTAATACAAAATTCCATAGTACAGTCTGTATAAAAATGAAACGAAAAAGCTGAAATTTCCTCTTGCTTTTTCTGAGATCTGTGCTATAATATTAAGGCAATCGTTTCCAAGGCCGCTCGCGGGGGTAGCCGATATTGAAGGTTGTGATGGGCACATACATTTATAATATGGCCCCAATAAGTCAGAACCAGAAATGAGGTGAAAAAGAATGAAACAGGGTATCCATCCGAACTACGTTGACTGCACCATCACTTGTGCTTGCGGCAACGTCATTAAGACTCGTTCTACCAAGCCCGAGATCCACGTCGAAGTTTGCTCCAAGTGCCACCCCTTCTACACTGGTAAGCAGAAGCTGGTTGACACCGGCGGACGTGTTGAGCGCTTCAACAAGCGTTTCGGCCGTAAGTAATTACTGGTCTTTTCAGCGCCGTCTCCTTTGGGAGGCGGCGTTTTTTGTTGTTATGCCGCACAAAAGCTCTCTTTCTGTAATTTACACGCCGTTCCCTTATTTTGAACACATTTCCGGACTAAAATAAACCAGTATCTTCAAAAAGCGCTTTGCGCTGCCTTAGAAAGGAGCGTTGTGAACGTGATCGAAGTTTCTCATCTCACCAAACAGTATGGCAATCATCTTGCCGTGGACGATGTCTCGTTTACCGTGGCAGATGGCCAGATCTGTGGTCTGCTGGGGCCCAACGGCGCGGGCAAATCCACCATTATGAATATCCTCACCGGCTATCTCTCTGCCACCAGTGGGCAGGTGACGGTGGCAGGGCACCCTCTGCCCGAGGAGGCCGATGCCGCCAAAGCCTGTGTGGGCTATCTGCCCGAACAGCCGCCCCTTTACCCGGAAATGACGGTGCAGGAGTACCTGACCTTTGCCGCCGAGCTGAAGGGTGTGAAAAAGGCGGAACGGAAGGAGCAGGTGTGCAGGGCTGCCCGCCGTACCGGGCTGGAAACCGTTCTGCCCCGGCTCATCCGCAGCCTTTCCAAGGGCTACAAGCAGCGGGTGGGCATTGCACAGGCATTGCTGGGCAGTCCCAGGCTCATCATTCTGGACGAGCCGACGGTCGGCCTGGACCCGGCACAGGTCATCGAGATCCGCAAGCTCATCCGGGAGCTGGGTCGGGCACATACGGTCATCCTGTCCAGCCATATCCTCAGTGAGGTGCAGGCAGTCTGCCAGCAGATCCTGATCCTTTCCAAAGGGCATCTGGCGGCAGCAGGCAGTCTGGAGGAGCTGACCGCCGATGGCAAGAGCCTGGAAGAGGTGTTTCTGGAACTGACCGACGGTGAACCGGAAGAAGCAACCGGAGAGGAGGAAGCAGAATGACAGCTATTTTCAAGCGGGAATTCCGCAGCTTCTTTCACGGGATGCTGGGGTACGTCCTCACGGCGTTTCTGGTGGCGAGTTCCGGCCTGTATTTTCTGGCCCGGTGCCTGATCTACGGCCTGACGGATTTCAGTTACTACACCCTCTACCAGACCATTTTCATGCTGCTGCTCTATATCCCGGTGCTGGCGATGCGCTCACTGGCCGAGGAGCGCCACAGCCGCACCGACCAGCTGCTGCTCACCAGCCCGGTCTCAGTGTGGGGCATCGTGCTGGGCAAGTTCTTTGCCATGGCGGCTGTGTTCGCTCTGCCCTGCGCTGTGGATGCGGTGATGATCTTCATCCTCTGGGCGCTGGGCGGCACCGTGTCTGCTCTGCTCGCAAACCTTGCGGGACTGCTCTGTTACTTTTTGCTGGGCTGTGCGGCCATTGCATTGTGTGAGTTTCTCTCCGGCCTGACCGAGAACCAGATCATTGCCGCTGTGGCGGGCTTTTCAGCTTTGCTGCTGGCCTACCTGATGCCCAGCCTGCGCAGTATGTTCAATGCGGGCAGCGCCGTGGCGCTGGCAGTGTTCACCGGGATCGCAGGCGCGGCTTCTCTGGCGGCCGGTCTGCGCACCCGCAGCTTTGTGCTGGGGTGCCTGACCTTTGCGGCGCTCTGCCTGGGCCTGACGGGGCTGTTTCTGCTCCGCAGTGCATGGCTTACCGAGGCTTTCAGCGCTGTGCTGAGTGCCCTGTGCCTGTTTACACCCCTTGAGGATTTTGTCAACAACAGCTTCTCCATCCCTGCCGTGGTCTATTATCTGACCGTGACAGCGGTGTTCCTGTTCTTTACGGCGCAGGACATTGAGAAGCGCCGCTGGAACTGAGAGGAGGGAACACAGATGAAGCTTTTTGCAAAGCAGAGCTCCTCGGATGACGGGCGGGTGTTCCGCAGCGGGGTGTGGTCGGCAGCCATTGCTTCGGCTGTGATCGTGCTGGCTGTGCTGGTCAATCTCATTGTCCGGGCCATTCCTTCCAGATATACCGAGTTCGATCTCTCCGAGGCGGGGCTCTACACCCTGAGCGAGAGCTCCAGACAGGTGGCCGACGACCTGACGCAGGATGTGACCATTTACTATCTGGCCCAGACCGGCAATGAGGACCAGATCATCTCCAAGCTGCTGGACAAATACGCCGCCCAGAGCAGCCATATCACCTGGGAGCTGAAAGATCCGGCAGTCTACCCGACCTTTGCGGCCCAGTACGGCGCACAGGATCTGACCTCCGGTGGGCTGATCCTGGTCTGCGGGGAACAGAGCAAGGTGCTGGATGCCGCAGAGCTTTACGACTACGATTACAGCGATTATGCCGCCACCGGCGCGGCCAACGTGACCTTTGACGGTGAAAGCAGGATCACCTCTGCCATCTACCAGCTGACCAGCGGAGAGAGCCGCCATGTGTACTACACCACCAACCACGGCGAGCAGGCGCTGACTTCCACCCTGACCGATGCGCTGGAAAGCCAGAATCTGACCGTCTCGGCACTTGACCTGCTCTCCCAGACCATCCCCGAGGACTGTGACCTGCTTGTCATCAACGATCCGGCGCAGGACTTTTCCGGCGCAGGCAGTCTGGTGGATGAGCTGGGCCAGCTGCGCAGCTATCTGAGCAACGGAGGCCGCGTGCTGCTGCTGACGGATTCCTATTATAGTACCCCCAATCTGGATGCTGTGATGGCCGAGTTCGGCCTGACCCGTACCGAGGGCCTTGTGGTGGAGGGCGACACCAACCACTACCTCAATGGCTACCCGGCCCTGTACCTGCTGCCGGATTACGCCAGCACGGAGGAATCCACTGCGCTGGACGGTGTGAACACCAGCCGCAGAGTTCTGCTGCAGATGGCACAGGGTATCACCCTGACCGAGACAGAGCATGTGGTCTCGAATGCCCTTCTGGTCAGCTCGGACAGTGCTTACAGCAAACCAGAAGGCTACGAGATGACCACCACCGAGAAGGCGGACGGCGACATTGCCGGTCCCTTCACGCTGGCAGCATACGCCCGCAATGAGGACACGGGTGCCCAGGTCATCTGGGTCAACTGCGGCAATATGGACAATGAGGGCATCTATCAGGTCATCCCGGGCAATGTGACCTTCCTGCAGGGCTGTGCGGCTTCGCTGGCCGGGCAGGAGAGCGCTGTCCTCATCGACAGCAAGGCGCTGGAAGCAGCTCCGTTGGAAGTGCCAGGCATTGCCGCCTCTACGCTGGGCCTGCTCTTTGTCATCGTTCTGCCTGCGGCCCTGCTGGCTGTGGGTGCCGTGGTGGTCGTGCTGCGGCGCAGAAAGTGAGGACCTGTCCATGAAAGCAAAACAGCGTACCTTCGGGGTGCTGCTTTTCCTCATCCTGCTGGCAGGCGGCGTGTTTGCCCTGCTGACGCTGCGGAATGCCCGGGAAGAACAGGCTGCCAGTGCAGCCGCAGATGGAACCATTCCGCTGGCGGCAGTTTCGGGCAATGACCTGACGCAGATCGTGCTCCACTATCAGGGCGAGACGAACACCCTGCTCTATACCGCCGCTGGCTGGACGCTGGCTGAAGATCCAGCTTACCATCTGGACACCTCTGCCTGCAACACGATGCTCACCGCGCTTTCCTCTTTGAACGCAAAGCTGGAGCTGAGCCCGCAGGCAGGGGAGGACTACGGCTTTGCGGAGCCTGCGTTGACCATAGAGGTGACGGCAGCGGGCGAAACGGACACCTATACCTTCGGGGCCAGCAATACCATGACAGGGGATCTCTATGTCCGCAAGAATAACAGCGATGTCATTTATACGGTATCGGGGACCAAAGCCGCCTGCTTTGAGTTGACCAGGGCGGAGCTATTCGGTGCCTTCAACCCGGCGGGGCTGACGGCCTCGGAGATCGAAGCCGTCTCCTATACGCTGGCCGATGGCGAGACCGTGACCCTGAAAGCAAACTCGGAGCCTGCAGCAGAGAGCGGCAGCAACGCCTACCAGACTGTCTGGCGGCTGGCGGGGGATACCGCCGCAGACCTCGACGAAACAAAGGCGGATGCCATCCTCTCGGCGCTCTGCACCTATGTCTCGGCACAGGCAACAGATGCCGACCCGGCGGCGTATGGTTTTGAGGCTCCGCTGGTCACAGCAGAGGTCACCGCAGCCGATGGCACAATAAATCTGACCTATGCCATGGGGACAGACGGCTGTTACCTGATGGTGGAAGGCGATAGCTCCGTTTATACGGTGGATGCCAGTGTGGTGAGCGCGCTTTTGTACCCTGCGGATCAGCTGAAAGCAGAATAAAACGTTTCGCTCCCGCGCTGTGCGAATTCTTGGTACAGCGCGGGATTTTTTTGCGCCGGATGTAAAGTTTCGGCAAACCTCGACAGAGTGATTGACATTTCAGTTCGGATTGTTTATGATAGGCGATGACAGGGCAGAATAACTGCACAATATTACGGATGTCATGGATGTTGTGCGGGGCTGGTCGCCCTGGTACGAAGGATGGGGTGGATGCCCTGTCTTTTTTCGTATCTGAGTTTAAGGAGGAAAAGTAAAAAATGGACAACTCGGTGATCGTTTCACTGCGCGATATCGTGGTGGAATTTGACGGTCAGCGCATTCTGGATGGGCTGAACCTGGACATCCATGACAAAGAGTTCGTAACGCTGCTGGGCTCCTCCGGCTGCGGCAAGACCACCACCCTGCGCCTGATTGCAGGCTTCCTGGAACCCAACGCGGGTCAGGTGCTGCTGAAGGGCCGAGATATTACCGGTGTGCCCCCCTATAAGCGTCCGGTGAATACCGTGTTCCAGAAGTACGCGCTGTTCCCGCACCTGAACGTGTTTGAGAATGTGGCCTTTGGCCTGCGCCTGAAGAAGATGGACGAAGAGACCATCCGCCGCAAGGTACGCGATATGTTGGAGGTGGTCGGCCTGAAGGGGTTTGAGCGCCGCAGCATCGGTCAGATGTCCGGCGGCCAGCAGCAGCGAGTTGCCATTGCCCGCAGTCTGGTCAATGAGCCTGAGATCCTGCTGCTGGACGAGCCTCTGGGTGCACTGGACCTTAAGCTCCGCAAGGAGATGCAGCTGGAGCTCAAGCGCCTGCAGCGTGAGATGAACATCACCTTTATTTATGTTACCCACGATCAGGAAGAGGCCCTGACCATGTCCGATACCGTCGTTGTGATGAACGGCGGCAAGGTGCAGCAGATCGGTACCCCCGAGGATATCTACAACGAGCCTAAAAATGCCTTTGTGGCGGACTTTATCGGCGATTCCAACATTGTGGATGGCGTGATGCACCGCGACTTCCTGGTCTCCTTCTCGGGTGTGCAGTTCCCCTGCGTGGACCGCGGCTTTGCCCGGGAACAGAGCGTTCAGGTGGTGGTCCGCCCCGAGGACATTGAAGTGGTCAGCCCCGTGGAGGGTCAGCTGGTGGGCGTGGTCAATGATGTCATCTTCAAGGGCGTTCACTTTGAGATGCACGTTGAGTGCGAGGGCCGTGAGTGGCTGATCCACTCCACCCGCGCCTGCACCCCCGGTGAGACCATTGGTATGCGCATCGGCCCCAACGAGATCCATATCATGGCACGTTCGGAGGGCTGAATGGGAAATGATGAAAATTTACGATAAGAAGCTGGCCTATCCTTATTTTATCTGGATGGTGCTGTTCACGGTGGTTCCGCTGATCATCGTGGTTTATTATGCCCTGACCGATGGCAGCGGCAATTTCACCATTGCCAACCTGACCAGCGTCAGCGGCTACGGCTCCGTGTTTGCCCGCAGTCTGCTGCTGGCCCTTGTGGCTACCGTGATCTGTCTGGTCATTGCATTTCCGGTGGGCTATTTCCTGTCCCGCCTGCGGGTGAACAAGCAGCATATCATGCTGATGCTGGTCATGCTGCCCATGTGGATGAACTTCCTGCTCCGCACCTATGCCTGGATGGGCCTGCTGAGCATCAACGGCCCTGTGAACGCGGTGCTGGGCTTTTTTGGCCTGGGCCCCTATACCATGCTGAACACCTCCGGCGCGGTGGTGCTGGGCATGGTGTATAACTATGTGCCCTACATGATCCTGCCCCTCTACACCAGTATGACCAAGATCGATCAGAGCCTGGTGGAAGCGGCACAGGATCTGGGAGCCTCCACCACCCAGACCCTTTTCCGGGTGCTCATCCCCATGAGCGTGCCCGGCATCAGCACCGGCATCACCATGGTGTTCGTTCCGGCGGTGTCTACCTTTGTCATCAGCCGTATGCTGGGCGGCGGCTCCAATCTGATGATCGGCGACCTGATCGAGATGCAGTTCCTGGGCAACAGCTACAACCTGAACGTCGGTTCGGCCATGAGCCTTGTGCTGATGATCATCGTCCTGCTCTGCATGAGCTTCACATCCAGCTTTGATGAAGATGAAATGGAGGGCGTGTCCTGATGAAAACGAAACATCTGCGCCTGATGCAGCGGGCCTACGTCATCCTCTTCTTCTGCTTCATGTACCTGCCCATTGCTTATATGATCGTGTTCAGCTTCAACCAAAGCAAGGGCTACGCACTGTTCACGGGTTTTACCCTCAAGTGGTACACCAGCCTGCTCCATAACTCTGCCATCCTGAGCGCTTTGCGCGTCTCACTGGAGGTGGCCCTCATCTCTGCGGTCATTGCCACGGTTCTGGGCACGGCGGCCTCGCTGGGCATTGCGTCCATGAGCCGCAAGAGCCGCCTGGTGATCACCAACATCACCTATATCCCGGTGGTCAACCCGGAGATCATCACCGGCATCTCGCTGATGCTTCTGTTTGTGGCTTACCAGCGCTTTGCCGAGGGAGTCTCCTGGCTGCCCGACACCATCATGGGAATGCCCACGCTGCTGATCGCGCATATCGC
>UMKP01058625.1_pt1 | contig 11667 bp, 9 predicted proteins | sample 1966341 | NCBI WGS metagenome assembly UMKP01 (sample SAMEA4836179, study PRJEB28245) | human gut metagenome | biome: gut microbiome; material: fecal sample | place: Denmark | collected 2008
GGAAGGTGTAGCTCCGACAAAGAAACCTTGCGTTCCGATCATTGCCGTTCCGACAACAGCCGGTACTGCAGCAGAAGTTACGATCAACTATGTAGTAACAGATGTAGAAAAGAAACGTAAATTCGTCTGTGTAGACCCACATGATATGCCGATCATCGCTGTTGTAGACCCGGAAATGATGTCTTCTATGCCAAAAGGACTGACCGCTTCAACCGGTATGGATGCATTAACTCATGCGATCGAAGGCTACACCACAAAAGCCGCATGGGAAATGACAGATATGTTCCACTTAAAAGCAATAGAGATTATCTCCAAATCTCTCCGCGGTGCTGTTGAAAACACTAAAGAAGGAAGAGAAGGAATGGCTCTTGGACAGTACATCGCCGGAATGGGCTTCTCAAACGTAGGTCTTGGAATCGCTCACTCAATGGCTCATACCCTTGGAGCAGTCTATGACACACCACACGGTGTTGCATGTGCAATGATGCTTCCAATCGTAATGGAATACAACGCAGACTGCACAGGCGAAAAATACCGTGAAATCGCCCGCGCAATGGGAGTGAAAGATGTTGATAACATGTCTCAGGAAGAATACAGAAAAGCAGCTGTAGACGCAGTCCGCAAACTCTCCGAAGACGTAGGAATCCCATCCAAACTCGAAGCCCTCAAAGAAGAAGATCTCCAGTTCCTCGCAGAATCCGCCCACGCCGACGCCTGCGCACCAGGAAACCCGAAAGACGCTTCCGTAGAAGACCTCAAAGATCTCTTCAGAAAACTGATGTAAAGAACAAAATATACATAGTGTGGTAATAAAGCAAAATAATATTCACATCCTATAAATTGATATTCCACTTGCTTTTCTTACCAACAAAGTAGAAAAAGCAACCCCCACAAATCCCGCCCAAAGTGGAATTTGTGGGGGTGAACTTTTTCTCCCCGTATCTTAGTTGATGCAACCCACTTGAGGTATCAGCGCCCGAATCGCCATACATCTTGTTTGGATGCATTGAGGAAGCTGCTCGCATTCTGCATGGACGTCGGTCCACAATCATAATCCGAAAACTGATAATGCAATGGATTTTTCAAGGTTATTCCTCTGTTCCTTTTCCCAGGAATTCTGTGTCTACAAGATTCCAGATCTCATCCCGTCCCTGCTTTGTCTCTGCTGAGAAAGGAATCACAACAGTTCCCGGAAGCAGCTTCAGTCCGGTCTTAATTGCCTTTACCTGCTTCTGTACCTGACTTCTCTTCAGCTTATCAAGCTTTGTCGCGATAATGATCGGATTGAATCCCTGATCCACGATCCAGTCATACATCATCTTATCATTCGCAGATGGATCATGACGGATATCGATCAGAAGGAAGACGGCTCGCAGCTGTTTAGAGCCATGAAGATAACGCTCGATCAGCTTTCCCCACTGTGCCTTCTCCTGCTCGGAAACCTTTGCATAACCGTATCCCGGAAGGTCCACCAGATACATTTCTTCGTTGATATTGTAAAAGTTGATGGTCTGTGTTTTTCCAGGTTTTGCCGAAGTTCTGGCAAGCGCCTTCCGATTCATCAGTGCATTGATCAGAGAGGATTTACCGACATTGGATTTTCCGGCAAATGCGATCTCTGGCAAGGTGTGATCCGGCAATTTACTTGTAATTCCACAGACTGTTTCCAGATTTACATTCTTAATTACCATCTTTTTTCCTCCGTGTGCGCATAAGTGCGATTTTCAGAACCTCTTCCATCTGCGATACCGGAATAATCTCCAGTCCCTTTGTGATCTCAGAAGAAAGTTCATCCACATCTTTTTTGTTCTCCCTCGGTACAAGTACCGTCCTGATTCCGGCATTCTTTGCCGCCAGGAGCTTCTCTTTCAGTCCTCCGATCGGAAGTACTCTTCCCCGCAGCGTAATCTCACCCGTCATGGCAAGATCGGCACGCACTTTCTTGTCTGTAATTGCAGAGAGCATCGCAGTCGCCATCGTAATGCCGGCTGAAGGTCCATCTTTCGGAACTGCCCCTTCCGGAATATGGATATGGATATCATGTTTTTCAAAGAAATCTTCAGCAACCTTATATTTACTGCTGATTGACCGGATATAACTGATTCCTGCCTGCGCAGATTCTTTCATCACATCGCCAAGCTGTCCCGTCAGAATGATCTCACCCTTTCCCGGCATTACATTCACTTCAATCTGCAGGGTATCTCCTCCTACACTGGTCCATGCCAGACCACGGACGATTCCCACCTCATCCTCGGCATTTGCCATCTGATAGGTGTACTTTTCTTTTCCAAGATACTTTTCAATATTCCGCTCTGTTACTTGAACTCTCTTTTTATCATGTTCATAGATCTCTCTGGCAGCTTTCCTGCAGATATTACCGATTTCACGCTCCATCTGACGCACACCGGCTTCCTTGGTGTAGTTCTGCGCAATTTTCCAGATCACGCCCTTGCTGATCGTAAGCTGTTCTTTTGTTAGTCCATGTCTTTCCAACTGCTTTGGAATCAGATGTTCTGTCGCAATATGCAGCTTTTCATTCTCCGTATAACTGCTGACCTCAATTACTTCCATACGGTCAAGAAGTGGCCGGGGGATTGTCTGCAGCGAGTTAGCCGTCGTTACAAATGTCACCTCAGACAGATCGACCGGGACTTCCAGATAATGATCACGGAAACGGTTGTTCTGTTCACTGTCCAACACCTCCAGAAGCGCAGAAAAAGTATCTCCCTTATAGTCTGTGCTGACTTTATCAATCTCATCCAGAAGGAGCAGCGGGTTCTTTACCCCGGCGCTCTTAATACCGTTTGCGATCCGTCCCGGCATTGCACCAACATAAGTTTTTCTGTGTCCACGGATTTCAGCCTCATCACGGACACCGCCAAGAGAAATTCTCACATACGGTTTTTTCAGTGCTTTTGCAAGTGATCTTGCAATGGATGTCTTTCCAGTTCCCGGAGGACCTACCAGACACAGGATCGGGCTGTCACCCTTTTTCGTAAGAGCACGTACTGCCAGAAACTCCAGCACACGTTCTTTCACCTCTTCCAGTCCGTAATGTTCTGCTTCCAGAAGCTCTTTCGCATATGCAATGTCTGTAAAATCCTCGGCCCGCTTATTCCATGGCATTTCCAGCATGGTTTCAATATATGTACGGATCACGCCCGCTTCTGCCGGACTCTGCATGGAATTTTTAAATCTGCTGATCTCTTTTTTCAGCTTTTCTTTTACCTCATCCGGTGCATCCAGCGCTTCTGTCTTCTGTGCAAATTCCTCCGCATCGGAAATTGTAGTATCCTCACCAAGCTCTTCTCGGATCAGCTTCAACTGTTCGCGCAGGATATATTCTCTCTGATGCTTATCCACACGCTCTTTCACCTTCATCTGGATCTCATCGCGGATGTTCATGATCTGCATCTCATTGACCAACTTAAAGGAAATAAGCTCATAACGTCTGTCAAAATCAAGTTCTTCCAGGATTTCCTGCAATTCCCGGTAATCCAGAGGCATATTCGCTGCCACCTGATTCACCATCTTTTTCAATTCCGTGATCTCTTTGATCTGGTTTACCATATCTTTTGTGATCTTCGGCATTCTCGCCGCATAATCCAGATACAGATCCCGAAGTCCCCGCGTCATCGCTTCCCGGTTGATCTCGCCTGCAATATCCGGATCACTCTCTTCCGGGATCGTAATATTTGCCCGAAGATACGGATCTGCAAATTCTATTGTATTTAAAACCGCCCGTTCTTCTGCTGATACAAGCACCCGCAGAATCTGTTTTGGCAGTTTGATGATCTGTTTTACTGTCGCAACTGTTCCCACACGGTAGAGATCTGCTTCTCCCGGATTTTCCACTTCCACATCTTTCTGTGTCAGCAAAAAAATCTTCTGGTCGCTTGCCATCGCTTCCTGAACCGCTTCAATCGAGCGTTCCCGGCTGATGTCAAAATGTGCCACCATCTCCGGCAGAATTGTCATTCCCCGCAGGGCAACCATTGGCAGACTTTCTGTTCTGTTCATATAGTTTTTTCTCCTGTTAAATAAAAATGGATGCTTCTGGTCTTAACCGTCAGCACCCATTTCCATACGTCTGATTTTCTTATGCACTTTCCGGTCTTGCTTCGATCTTTTCTGTACTCGGTGCTTTCTCCCCAAGTACTGCCTCTTTTGTCACAAGACAGTATTTCAGATTCTCGTCAGACGGTGCTTTATACATGATATCCATCATTACATTTTCCATGATCGCACGGAGTCCTCTGGCTCCTGTCTTACGCTTCAGGGAAGTCTCAGCAATCGCCTCCAGCGCCTCTTTGTCGAATTCCAGTTCCACATCATCCAGCTCCAGAAGCTTCTGGTACTGTTTTACAATCGCATTCTTTGGTTCCGTCAGAATGCGGATCAGATCTTCCTTATCCAGAAGTTCCAGGGATACAGTTACCGGCACACGTCCTACAAGTTCCGGGATCAGTCCGAACTTCACAAGATCCTGTGGAAGAATCTGCTGCAGAAGCCGGTCGATATCTTCCTCATGACGCTGCGCGATCTGTGCCTCAAATCCAATGGATTTCTTATCTATTCTGTTCTCTATGATCTTATCTATTCCCTCAAACGCTCCACCGCAGATAAATAAAATATTGGTGGTATCAATCTGGATCATCTCCTGCTGCGGATGCTTACGTCCACCCTGTGGCGGTACATTTGCGATTGTACCTTCAAGGATCTTCAGAAGTGCCTGCTGAACACCTTCTCCTGATACATCACGGGTAATCGACGGATTCTCAGATTTTCTTGTGATTTTGTCAATCTCATCGATATAAATGATTCCGTGCTCTGCACGTTCAATATCACCATCTGCTGCCTGAATGATCTTAAGAAGAATATTCTCTACATCTTCTCCGACATATCCCGCTTCTGTAAGCGCAGTTGCATCTGCAATTGCAAACGGTACATTCAGAATTTTTGCGAGAGACTGTGCCAGAAAAGTCTTACCGCATCCTGTCGGTCCTACCATCAGGATATTACTCTTCTGAAGCTCCACGCCCAGATCTTTTTCTGCCATAATACGCTTATAGTGATTATATACCGCAACAGAAAGTACTTTCTTTGCTTCGTCCTGTCCGATCACATAATCATCCAGAAATGCCTTGATTTCTTCCGGTTTCAGAAGATTGATATCATCATATGCATTTTCTTCTTCATAACCAAGTTCATCTTCAATGATCTCAGTACATACATCCACACACTGGTCACAGATAAACACCCCATTTGGTCCGGCGATCATCTTGCGTACCTGACTCTGTGGTTTATTGCAAAAAGAACATCTTACGATTTCTTCATATTTTCCTGCCATATTCTTACCTCGCACTTTTTTACACGTAAAGGGAATGTCCCAATAAGGACATTCCCTTTTCCCGTTAACGGCTTGTAATAACCTTATCAATCAATCCATATGCCAAAGCTTCTTCGGCAGTCTTCCAGTTATCTCTTTCCGTATCTGCACAAATTGTCTCATAACTCTGACCTGTATTTGCAGCCATCAATCTGTTCATTCTTTCTCTGATCTTCAGAATATGCTGTGCATTGATCTCAATCTCGGTTGCCTGACCCTGTGCACCGCCTGAAGGCTGGTGAATCATGATCTCTGCATTCGGAAGGGCATATCTCTTTCCCTTTGCTCCGCCTGCGAGAAGGAAGGCTCCCATACTTGCAGCCATTCCCATACACATCGTAGAGACGTCACATTTGATGTAATTCATAGTGTCGTAGATCGACATACCTGCTGAAATTGATCCGCCAGGACTGTTAATATAAAACTGGATATCCTTTTCCGGATCTTCTGCTTCCAGAAACAGCAGCTGCGCTACGATCAGGCTCGCTGATGCATCATTCACTTCGGTATCCAAGAAAATGATTCTGTCTTTTAAAAGTCTTGAATAAATGTCGTAAGAGCGTTCTCCACGGCTTGTCTGTTCAACGACATAAGGTACTAAACTACTCATGTAACACTCCTCCTGCTATATTAAAATATGAAACAGATACTTATTTTTCTACGGCATTGTCAACTACAAATGTAATTGCTTCCTGAACTGCCATATCCTGCTTCATCTGTTCTTTTTCTTTGTCGCCCATAAAGCTCTTAAGCTTGTCAGCTTCCATCTGGTAAGCTTCTGCCATCTTAGCGATCTCTTCGTCTAATTTTTCATCTGTGATTTCGATGTTTTCTGCTTTTGCAATTGCTTCAAGAACAAGTCTTGTCTTGATTCTCTTCTCAGCCTGTGGACGAAGTTCATCCATCATCTTGTCAGCTGTCATGCCTGTGAACTGCATGTACTGGTCAAGAGTCAGTCCCTGCTGCTGCATTCTCTGAGCGAATTCATCAAGCATCTGTCTTGCCTGTGTATCAACCATAGCTTCCGGAAGATCCATCTTAGCTGATTCGATGATCGCATCTACAGCTGCATCTTCCTGTGCTCTCTTGCCATCGTTTACTTTCTGCTCTTTGATCTTAGCTTTGATATCAGTTTTTAATTCATCAAGAGTATCGAATTCTGATACTTCTGAAGCAAATTCATCATCAAGCTCCGGAAGTTCTTTTGCTTTGATCTCATGAACTGTGCATTTGAATACAGCTTCTTTTCCTTTGAGGTCTTCTGCATGGTAATCTTCTGGGAATGTAACCTTAACTTCAACTTCTTTTTCCGGTTCTGCACCGATCAGCTGTTCTTCAAATCCTGGAATGAAAGATCCTGAACCGATTGTCAGCGGATAGTTTTCTCCTTTTCCACCTTCAAAAGCTTCTCCGTCTACAAATCCTTCAAAATCAAGGACAACTTCGTCTTTATCCTGTACCGGACGTCCTTCTACTGTGATTGTTCTTGCGTTCTTAAGCTGTTCTTCCTCAAGCTTAGCGTCGATTTCTTTCTGTGTTACGCGGTTAGAATATTTCGGAACTTCGATTCCTTTGTATTCGCCAAGTTCTACTTCCGGCTTTGTAGCTACTTCAGCTGTGAAGATGAACGGTTTTCCTTTTTCGATCTGTGTTACATCGATCTTCGGCTGAGATACGATCTCAAGTCCGCTTTCATCGTATGCTTTTGAATATGCTTTCGGAATCAGAGCGTTTGCTGCATCATCATAGAAGATTTCCGGTCCGTACATCTTTTCGATGAGCTGGCGCGGAACTTTTCCTTTACGGAATCCAGGAACATTAATTCTGCTTTTCTGTTTCTGGTATGCTTTCTGAAGTGCTCCTTCTAATTCTTCTGCTGAAACTTCGATTGTGAGTTTCGCCATATTGTGTTCTAACTGTTCAACTTGTAAACTCATTACCATTTCCTCCTAAATTTACATATGCAAAAAGTCGACAGACTTATCTACATTACAATCATTTTACAAGTATAGCACAACTTCTACAGTTTATCAAGCTCTAAAATTCGTTCTATAAAGCCATTTAATTCCTCATCACCGATCGACCAGGTATTCCGCCCTTTTTGCGTCACGGTAAAGGTATATTCCTGCTTCTCTCCATACTGCATATCAAGATAAGAACTTCTTAAAAGACTGTATGCACCGGTCATGTAATCCAGCACCATTGCCTCTTTGATTTCTTCATCTGTTCCACTGTACTTTCCTGCATCTTTGTCTGCCTGGATCTTCTCGGACTCTTCCTTCAGCTTCGGCATGAAGCGGGTAAATACATCCACCGGCTGGTACTTTACCGTCACCTCACAGGTCTTACTCCCCGTCTTTTTTACACCACTTACCTGATAACGGGCGGAACTAAAGATCTCTTTAATCAATACACCATATGTCTCAGAAAAGTCATTTTCCGTCTCCACACCATTTAGCAGACAGTCCTGGACAAAAGCATTGATCCCGTTCTCATAGACCTTTTTCAGATCACTGTCTGATGCTCCGAGGATTTCTTTTGCTTCCTGGGTTTGTCCCTGAAAAGTCAGATCCAGGTTCGCCTGCACATATTTTTCCGCCTTTCCTTCATTGATCCCACATCCGGCAAGCAGTGTAGTCAAAAGCAGCACTGCCAGAAACACACTGCCTGCTTTTCTCTTTTTCCAGAAACTACCGTTCATAGACTACCTGCTTTGAAATGGTATCTGCGCTTTCTTTATCCCGCAGCTCGCTGATCAGCGCAAGTGCAAAATCGATCGCGGTTCCAAGTCCCCGGCTGGTTGTGATATGTCCATCTGTCACTGCCGGCTGACAGGTAACTTCCGCTCCGATAAGTCCTTCTTCCATTCCCGGATAGCAGATTGCCTTCTTTCCTTTCAGGATTCCCATTCCGCCAAATACGGTCGGTGCCGCACAGATTGCAGCCAGATATTTTTTTTCTTCATTATGTTTTAGGATCAGCTCTTCAAGACCTTTGTGTTCTTTTAAATGGATTGTTCCCGGCATCCCCCCCGGAAGCACCAGCATCTTCACCTCTGAAAAATCTGTATTTTCAAACAAGCTGTCTGCTTTTACTATAATTCCGTGTGCCCCCTTGATTTCTTCCTGTCCCATGATGGAAACGGTTCTGGTCTCGATCCCGGCTCTTCTTAAAAGATCAACGACCGTAAGACCTTCAATCTCTTCAAATCCATCTGCAAGAAATACACATACTTCATTCATAATCTTGTCCATCCTTTCTTTTTCCTGATGTTCCCCATTGTAACAGAAGCCTGCAAAAATGGCAACTTTCTGCCTTGTCTCCCCTGAAAAACTCCGCTATACTGTTAATGAATGTATAAGGAGGGCTTTCCCATGGAAATTGAACGCAAATATCTGATTCATAAGCTTCCGGATCACCTTGAAGCTTATCCGCACCGCACACTTGAGCAGGCTTATCTATGCACCGAACCGGTTGTCCGTGTCCGCAGAGATGCTGATGACTACATCCTGACCTACAAATCCAAAGGTCTGATGATGCGTGAAGAACATAATCTTCCTCTTACCGAGGAAGCCTACTGCCATCTGCGCGAAAAGGCAGACGGGCGCATTATCACAAAAGAACGCTACTGCATCCCTTACGGAGATCATCTCGCGATCGAGCTTGACGTCTTCGCCGGTGATCTCTCCCCTCTTCTCCTTGCCGAAGTCGAATTTTCTTCCGAAGAAGAGGCAAATTCCTTTACCCCGCCGGACTGGTTTGGTGAGGATGTCACCTTTTCCAGCAAATATCATAACAGTACACTGAGTCAGAAAAAGGATTGAGAAATTTCCCAATCCTTTTTTCTTCCGCAAATGCTCCATCCGGTACATTTGCGACCACATTCTTTTTATTAGTCTTCCAGACCAAATCCGTCATGGATTGCAACCAGTGCACGGTCTGCATCTTTTTCATCGATCAGAACCGTGATACGGATCTCTGATGTAGAAATCATATTGATATTGATATTGGAATTGCTAAGTGACTCAAACATGGTCGCAGCAACGCCCGGATTGCTGAGCATTCCAGCTCCTACGATCGATACCTTTGCAACTTTTTCGTTGTAATTCATCTCTTTGATCGTAAGGGCTTCTTTTCTGGCTTCCATAACTTCCATTGCCTCTTTAAGATCATCCTGTGATACAGTAAACGTAATGTCTTTTGTTCCGTCACGTCCAACTGACTGAAGAATAATATCTACGTTAATATTATGTTTTGCAAGTGTATTGAAAATCTTAAATGCAGTACCTGGTTTGTCTTCTACACCCATTACTGAAATTCTCGCTGTATTTTTATCTGCCGCAACGCCGGTAATTAACATTTTTTCCACCTTTGCTACCTCCTTGACCAGGGTTCCTTCTTCTGTGTTCAGGCTGGATCGTACAACCAGCTCAACCCCGTATTTTTTCGCCATCTCTACAGAACGATTATGTAAAACCTTTGCCCCTGATGTTGCAAGCTCCAGCATCTCATCGTAGGTGATCTCTTCGATTTTGCGCGCATTCGGTACCACTCTCGGGTCTGCAGTGTAAACACCGTCTACGTCTGTATAAATCTCGCATTTGTCTGCATGCATTGCAGCCGCAAGTGCCACAGCTGTCGTATCGGATCCACCTCTTCCAAGTGTGGTATAGTCTCCATAATGGTTGACTCCCTGGAATCCGGTTACGATCACGACCTTACGGTTCTCCAGTTCATGGGTGATACGGTCTGTATCCACTCTTTTAAATCTTGCATTTCCGTTCCGCGCCGTAGAATGCATCTTTACCTGGAATGCATTCAGCGAGATTGCCGGAACATTCAAAAACTGAAGTGCCATTGCCATCAGTGCCACAGATACCTGCTCTCCCGTGGTAAGGAGCATATCAAGTTCTCGTTTTGATGGATACGGATTGATCTCAGCTGCCTTCTCAAGCAGTTCATCTGTTGTATCTCCCATTGCGGAAAGAACAACGATCACATCATTCCCCATCTGATACTCTTCTGCGCAGCGTCTTGCCACATTAAAGATCCTCTCTTTATCTGCAACCGAACTGCCGCCAAATTTCTTAACTACCAGCATAATTTCCTCCTACAGTTCCTGCATTTTTAGACTTCTTCTTCTACTCTTATCATATGCAGGATTTCCGGATAAGCTTTTGCTTTTTCCTCGTATTCTCCCTCGGTCATCACCGGTGTGACAAAACCGAATTCTCCATTGACTCCTGCCTCTACAAATCTTACTTCACCAAAATCATTGCCGATTCGTTCTTTGAGCGCATCCTCATTTCCACGGATTCGCACCAGGAACTTCTTGCTGGTCTTGCTTCTGTCTTCCAATGTAAGCTTTTCTTCGCTCCAGAAATTCATGATATCTCTGCCCTGATTCTGTACAACTGCCACAATGTCAGCCACAACCGCACTCGCAGTCGGAAGCTTTCCTGCCCCACTTCCGTAGAACATCGCATCTCCCAGCATATTCCCCTTTACAAATACGGCATTAAATACACCATTCACACTGTAAAGCGGATGTTCTGCATGAAGAAGCACCGGTGCAACTCCCGCATAAAGAGTTCCGTCCACATGCTTACATTCAGCAAGAAGTTTGATATTCATTCCCAGAGCCTTTGCATACTGCATATCTTCTGTTGTGATTTTTGTAATACCTTCGGTATAAATTTCTTCAAAATCCACGTATTTTCCTGAGATGATCGATGCAAGGATCGCGATCTTCCGGCATGCATCCTGTCCTTCCACATCAGCAGTCGGATCTGCCTCTGCAAATCCATTCTTCTGTGCTTCACGGAGAACCTCTTCATAGTTCGCTCCCTCGTAGAACATCCTGGTCATCATGTAATTGGTTGTTCCGTTCAGGATTCCTGCGATTTCTTCGATCTCATCACCTGTCAGGGATGATCCAAGTGCCCGGAGGATTGGAATCCCCCCTCCCACACTTGCTTCAAAAAGGAAATTCACATTCTTTTCCCGCGCTGTTTTAAGAAGTGCGGATCCATGCTTGGCAACCAACGCCTTATTGGATGTCACGACACTTTTTCCTGCTTCCAGCGCTTTTCTGACAAAGGTATTCGCCGGTTCCACACCGCCCATCACTTCTACTACAATTCCAATCTCCGGATCATTCAGGATAATCTCATAATCATGAACAATCTTTTCCTGGATCTTATCTCCCGGGAAATCCCTCAGATCCAGCACATATTTAACTTCAATTTCTTCTTTTGCCCGTGTCGCGATCAGCTTCT
>UMKP01079869.1_pt1 | contig 11626 bp, 10 predicted proteins | sample 1966341 | NCBI WGS metagenome assembly UMKP01 (sample SAMEA4836179, study PRJEB28245) | human gut metagenome | biome: gut microbiome; material: fecal sample | place: Denmark | collected 2008
TGCCTGCAGTAAGCAGATGACAAAGGGGGCGTGCCCGAAGAAGCAATGCCTTTTTCCAACACCGTGCAAGAATCTTGAAGTGGATCATAAGGATTATATTGCTTTGCTACGCAAATTGCGTGAACTTCCTAAAGTTAAGAAAGTATTCATCCGTTCGGGAATCCGTTTCGATTATCTGATGTATGATAAGGATCACACTTTCCTTCGCGAATTGTGTGAGCATCATGTGAGTGGACAGCTGAAGGTAGCACCGGAACACATCAGTAATGCAGTATTGCAGAAACTTGGTAAACCGAGCGTAGAAGTCTACAATAGTTTCGTGAAGGCATATAAAGATATGAACAAAAAGCTTGGTAAGGAGCAGTATCTTGTACCTTATCTGATGTCTTCTCATCCGGGATCGACCTTAAAGGAAGCGATTGAGCTTGCAGAATATCTGCGTGATCTTGGATATATGCCGGAGCAGGTACAGGATTTCTATCCGACACCGTCGACAATCTCGACCTGTATGTATTACACAGGACTTGATCCAAGAACGATGGAGCCTGTTTATGTAGCGACCAACCCGCACGAGAAAGCGATGCAGCGTGCCTTGATCCAGTACCGCAATCCGAAAAATTATGATCTGGTTCATGAAGCTTTGGTGAAGGCTGGACGTGAGGATCTGATCGGATTTGATAAGAAGTGTCTGATCCGTCCTCGAAAGTTCCATTCTTCAAATGGATATGGTTCCGGCAGAAATGCAGGTGCCGATTCCACAGGCAAGAACGGGAAAAGAGGCGGAAATGTTAAATTTGCAGCGGCTAAATCAGGCAATGCCAAGAATCGTAGCGTAAACACAAGTAATCAGAAAAACAATACAGGAAAGAAGAAAAAAACAATCCGTAACGTTCATAAAAAGAAATAAGAATCAGCGAATAACATGAGAGAATTTATCATTGGACCGAATGAGGCGGGGCAGCGCCTCGATAAATATTTAAAGAAGATTCTGCCGAACGCTTCAAGTGGGTTCTTGTATAAGATGCTCCGCAAGAAAAATATCACATGTAATAAAGCAAAGATGACCGGCAGGGAACAAGTAAAAAAAGGCGATAAGATACAGGTGTTCTTCAGTGAGGAGACTTTGCAGAAGTTCATGCAGGATCCTGAAGTGCTTCAAGCAGAATATGAACTTCTTAAGGGTCTTCCGATGAAGGGAATTCAGGTTGTGTATGAGGATGAAGATATTCTACTTGCGGATAAACCTTATAACATGCTTTCGCAGAAGGCAAAGGAGAACGATTTTTCCGCGAACGAGTATCTGCTTGGCTATCTGATTCGCTCGGGAAGCCTTGAACTTGAAGACTTTACAAGTTTTCGACCGTCGGTGTGCAACCGTCTTGACCGAAATACAACCGGACTTCTTCTCATGGGCAAAAGCCTAAAAGGATCACAGATGCTTTCACAGGCTCTGAAGGAGCGAACAATCCGTAAGTTTTACCGCGCACTCGTTATCGGTGAAGTGAAAGAGAGTGCACATCTGTCCGGTTATCTGCGCAAGGATGAGCGTACCAACAAGGTGAAGATCCTTAGTATCGATACAGGAATGGCATCTGATGATTTGCAGGAGGGAGAACGAGCGGCTTTACATCAGAAGCTGGAAGATGCTTCCTATATTGAGACGGCTTATGAGCCGGTAGCATACAGGAATGGAGTGACGGAACTGGAAATCCATCTGATCACAGGACGAACCCATCAGATCCGTGCACATCTCGCATCCATCGGGCATCCGATCATCGGAGATATGAAATATGGGGATGAAAAAGTGAATCATGATTATTATGAAGCGTATCATGTGACACATCAGCTGCTTCATGCATTCCGGCTGGAATTTCCTGATGGAAGAGCGTTTATGGCACCTCTTCCGAAATTGTTTGATTTCATCATGAAGGGATAGGAATCGTTATGCCAACATGGAATTCAAGAGGTCTTCGAGGTTCAACACTCGAAGATATGCTGAATCGTACAAATGAAAAATATTTAGCGAATGGACTGGCGCTGATCCAGAAAATCCCGACTCCGATTACACCGATCAATATTGATAAGGAATCCCGTCATATTACACTTGCCTATTTTGATCAGAAGAGTACGGTTGATTATATTGGTGCCGTGCAGGGGATTCCGGTTTGTTTTGATGCGAAGGAATGCAATACGGACACTTTTCCACTTGCCAATATACATGAACATCAGGTTCGTTTTATGGAACAGTTTGAGAAGCAGGACGGAATTGCTTTTATTCTGATTGCCTACACGCATCGGGATCAGTTTTATTACTTAAGATTTGCGGAACTGAAGCGTTTTTGGAATCGTGCTGAAAACGGGGGACGTAAAAGTTTCCGGATCGAGGAACTGGAAGAAGATTATTTTCTTCCGGAAGTATCCGGTGTGCTGGTACCTTACCTGAACCTGTTACAGAAGGATCTTGCATCGAGGGATTGACAATTCACGCATTTTCCAATATAATAGCGTTGTTTTTATATACTATCAAATTATCGCGGTAGCACTTTACCATAATAAAGCAAGAGGGGTTTACTTATGAAGGATCAGATGTTACATACACCGGATGGAGTCCGGGATATTTATAATGGGGAATGTAAACAGAAGCTTTTGCTACAGGACAGACTTCATGAAGTGTTGGAGCGGTATGGATACCGTGACATCCAGACTCCTACGTTTGAGTTTTTTAATATTTTTGGAAAAGAAATCGGAACAACACCTTCACGCGATCTGTACAAGTTTTTTGACAAGGATGGAGAAACACTGGTTCTTCGTCCGGACTTTACGCCGTCCATCGCAAGAAGTGCGGTCAAATATTTCAGCGAGGATGATATTCCGGTAAAACTCTGCTATATGGGCAATACCTTTATTAATTCTTCGTCTTATCAGGGAAGATTAAAGGAGACAACCCAGTGTGGTGTCGAGCTGATCGGAGACGGAAGCGTAGCGGCCGATGCGGAAATCCTTGCTATGGTTGTTGATTCTCTGAAAGCGAGCGGACTCAAAGAATTTCAGATTTCGGTCGGTCATGCAAGCTTCTTTCAGGGATTAGTACAGTCCGCAGGACTTGGCGAGGAAGAAACACAGGAACTTCGTGAACTTTTGAATAATAAGAATTTCTTCGGGGTGGAGGAATTCATCGAGACTTTGGATCTGGAGGAAAATTTAAAGAATCTGTTCGGTCTTCTTGGAAGTTTTGAGACTAAGGAGGAGGAAATCGCAGAGGCGAAAAAACTTGCAGCCTCTTATCCGGTTATTTTATCTGCAATCACGGATCTTGAGACATTAGGCGAATATTTAAAGTTGTACGGTATCGAGAAATATATTTCCTTTGAGCTTGGAATTATCAGCAATTATCAATATTATACCGGAATTATCTTTTATGGCTATACATTCGGAACCGGTGAGCCGGTTGTCAAAGGTGGCCGGTATGACAGTCTGTTGGCTTCCTTTGGCAAAGACGCACCGTCAATCGGATTTGCAATCGTTGTGGATCAGCTTCTTGCAGCTATTCAGAGACAGAAGATCATACTTGCTTCTCCTGACTATAATGTTCTTCTTGTATTCGCAGAAAATAAGATCAGCGAGGCTGTAAAACAGGCAGGAGAACTTCGAGAACAGGGACTGAACGTTGCAATGATTCCAATGAATCCGGCACACGATAAGGCATACTATACGAATTATGCCGAGCAGAACCGTTTCGCAAAAGTAGAATGGATGGATGGTGAATAAGCATGGAAGAGAAGAGATATCTGACCTTTGCCCTTGGCAAGGGACGTCTGGCTAAGAAGACGCTTGAATTATTTGAAAAGATTGGAATTACCTGTGAGGAGATCAAGGATCCGGATACCAGAAAGCTGATTTTTGTGAATGAGGAATTAAAGCTTCGCTTTTTCCTTGCGAAGGGACCGGATGTACCAACGTATGTGGAGTATGGTGCTGCCGATATCGGAATTGTTGGAAAAGATACGATCCTGGAAGAAGCGCGCAATATATACGAGGTTCTCGACCTTGGATTTGGAAAATGCAGAATGTGTATCTGTGGTCCGGAGAGTGCAAGAAGCCTTCTGCAGCATCATGAGCAGATCCGTGTTGCCACAAAGTATCCGCGTATCGCAAGGGATTACTTCTACAACAAAAAACATCAGACAGTGGAGATTATTAAACTGAATGGTTCCATTGAACTTGCCCCGATTGTTGGACTTTCTGAGGTGATTTGTGATATTGTAGAGACAGGCACAACGTTAAAGGAGAATGGACTTACCGTTTTGGAAGAGGTTTGTCCACTGTCTGCCCGTGTGGTTGTTAATCAGGTCAGCATGAAGATGGAGAATGAACGCATTACGAAGCTGATCCGTGATCTTAAGACGGTGATTCAGTAGATGGACATTTTTACAAATATTGTTGAAATAAGAGCGTAAGCGTGAGGCATGAAGGAGGAAGACAATGAGGATTCTGAAACTTACAGAAGACACACAGAAAGATATATTGGAGAATCTGTTAAAAAGAAGCCCGAATAATTACGGAGAATTTGAAGGACGTGTGAATGCAATTATCGAGGAAGTCCGCACAAAGCGTGACGAAGCGATCTTTGCTTATACGAAACAGTTCGATGGAGCTGACATTAATGCAGATAGTATTCTGGTAACGGAAGACGAAATTAAGGAAGCTTATGAGCAGGTGGATGAAAATTTGCTTTCTGTCATTCGCAAGTCCTTAGTCAATATTAAGAAATATCACGAAAAACAGCTTCCGAATTCCTGGTTTACGACAGAGGATGGTGTAATTCTTGGTCAGAAGGTGACAGCACTTGAGACTGCCGGTGTGTATGTTCCAGGCGGTAAAGCAGTCTATCCTTCCTCCGTACTTATGAATGTTCTTCCGGCTAAGGTTGCCGGAGTTGACCGTATTGTAATGTGTACCCCTCCGGGCAAAGATGGCAAAGTATATCCATCAACATTGGTTGCGGCAAAAGAGGCCGGAGTTGATGAAATCTATAAGGTCGGTGGAGCGCAGGCAATTGCAGCGATGGCATTTGGAACCGAGAGTGTTCCGAAAGTTGACAAGATTGTTGGACCGGGTAACATTTATGTCGCTTTGGCAAAGAAAGCGGTATTCGGATATGTAAGTATTGATTCGATCGCCGGACCGAGTGAAATCCTTGTTCTTGCCGATGAAACTGCAAATCCTCGTTACGTTGCTGCAGATCTTCTGTCACAGGCAGAGCATGATGAGATGGCTTCTGCAATCCTGATCACAACGAGTCAGGAACTTGCTGAGAAGGTTTCTACAGAGGTAGATGGATTTGTTGCCGAACTTTCCAGAAAAGAAATCATTCAGAAATCACTGGATAATTACGGATATATTTTAGTTGCTGATACGATGGATGAAGCAATCGCAACCGTAAATGAGATTGCTTCCGAACATATGGAAATTGTGACTAAGGATCCGTTCCATGTTATGACGAAGATCCGTAACGCCGGAGCAATCTTTATCGGAGAGTATTCTTCTGAACCGCTCGGTGATTATTTTGCCGGACCAAACCACGTGCTTCCGACAAACGGAACCGCGAAGTTCTTCTCCGCACTTTCCGTTGATGACTTTATAAAGAAATCCAGCATTATTTCTTATTCACGTGATGCACTTCAGAAGGTACATAAAGACATTGAACAGTTTGCAGAATGCGAGAAATTGACAGCACATGCCAATTCCATCCGTGTTCGTTTTGAGGATGAAGAATAGGAATAGTAAAGGGGGCTTTTTATGCCAGAGAGAATTGCTCAGATACAACGGAAAACGAAAGAGACCGATATCCAAGTGAAACTGAATCTGGACGGATCCGGTAATTCTGTGATTAACACAGGGATTGGTTTTTTTAATCATATGCTGGAGGGATTTTCCAAGCACGGATTCTTTGACTTGAATTTAAACTGTGAGGGGGATCTTGCAGTGGATTGTCATCATACAATTGAAGACTGTGGCATTGTTCTTGGTAATGCAATCCGTGAGGCGCTCGGAGACAAAAGCGGTATTAAGCGTTTCGGTAGCTGCATTCTGCCGATGGATGAATCACTTGTGCTTTGTGCAATTGACTTGTCCGGACGTCCGTATCTTGTGTTTGACGGTGAATTCACAACTGAGAAGATTGGTTATATGGATACGGAGATGGTGAAAGAATTTTTCTATGCAATCTCGTATTCGGCCGGAATGAATCTTCATATCAAGGTTCTCACTCCGGGAAATAACCATCATATGGCAGAGGCAATGTTTAAGGCTTTTGCGCGTGCACTTGATGAAGCTGTGTCACGCGACCCTAGAGTTCAGGGAATTCTATCGACGAAAGGAAGTCTGTAATGGAGCATAAGAATATTGTTGCAACAATTTATTTAAAGGATGGTCAGGCTGTTGCCTCGATGAAGGATTTCACTCCGGTCGAGGATGTATATAAGCTTTGCCAGCTTTACAATGACAGCGGAATTGACAAGATCATTATTTTTGATCTGTCAACGAGCGACGAAGAACATGAGAAAAATATTCATACAATTGAAAATATAAACCGAAACATTGAAATTAAGGTATGTGCTGGCGGCAACATTAATCGTCTCGAAGATGTTAAGAAATTACTTTATGCCGGTTGCCTTCAAGTTATTTTTAATGCCTCGAAGCCTTCAAGTGTTGGTCTGGCAGGAGAAGCGAGTGCCCGATTTGGCAAGGATCGTATTCTTGTTTCGGTCAATAATGTTGATTTTTTATTTAAAAATCAACAGATCATCGAGGATACATTCCATGAAGTATTGGTGTTAAATCCTTCCATTCTTGATGCACTCGAGAATCTTACGAATATTCCGTATGTCGTGAATCTGCCGGGATATAACTATGAAGAAATTGTGAGCATTCTGAAAAGAGAGAAGATTCGCGGTATTGCGGGTCCGTTTATCAATATGATCAACACAGACATCATGAAATTAAAGTCTGAGTTGTCACAGGAAGGCATCAAGATGGACAATTTCGCGCCGGATCTTCACTGGTCGGATCTAAAGCTGAATTCAGACGGTATGGTTCCGGTTATTGTACAGGATTACCGCACGGATGAAGTATTGATGCTGGCGTACATGAATGAGGAGGCCTTCAATACAACGATCAATATCGGTAAGATGACTTATTACAGCAGAAGCAGACAGGAGTTATGGACGAAGGGACTGACTTCCGGTCATATTCAGTATGTAAAGTCCTTGACGGCTGACTGTGATTTTGATACGATTCTTGCGAAAGTCTCTCAGGTAGGCGTTGCGTGTCACACCGGAAACCGTTCCTGCTTCTTTAACAATATCGTTCGCAAGGAGTATGTTGAGAAGAATCCACTCAAGGTTCTGGAGAGCGTTTATGACGTGATCAAGGAACGTAAGGAGCACCCGAAGGATGGTTCTTATACGAATGATCTCCTTGATAAGGGAATCGATAATATCCTTAAGAAGCTTGGTGAAGAATGCACAGAGATTGTGATTGCAGCGAAGAATCCGGAATCAGAACAGATTAAGTATGAGATTTCGGATTTCCTGTACCACTGTATGATCCTTATGGTAGAAAAAGGCGTTACCTGGGAAGAGATCGCCAATGAACTTGCGCAAAGATAATTTTTATATGCTTTGCCAATATATTTACGAGGTATATCATGAGAAAACTAGCTTTAAGCGATGAAATTTTAATGCAGATTGAGAAGCCGGCACGATATATCGGTAATGAATTGAATTCCGTTGTAAAAGAAAACACATCGCAGATTCGTTTTGCGATGTGTTTTCCTGACGTTTATGAGATTGGTATGTCACACCTTGGAATTCAGATCCTTTACGATATGTTCAACCGCCGAGAGGATACCTGGTGCGAACGTGTGTATTCGCCGTGGCCGGATCTTCATAAAGTGATGAAGGAACAGAACATTCCTCTTTTTGGACTTGAATCGCAGGAACCAATCAAGAATTTTGATTTTATCGGAATCACACTTCAGTATGAGATGTGTTATACCAATATTTTGCAGATTTTGGATCTTGCACAGATTCCACTCCGGGCAAAGGATCGCAAGGAAGAAGATCCGATTGTATTGGGGGGAGGCCCGTGTACGTATAATCCGGAGCCGATTGCCGACTTCTTTGATTGCTTTTATATTGGAGAAGGTGAGACGCAGTATGACACTTTTCTGAATTTATATAAGCAGATGAAAGAGGATGGCAGTTATACAAGACAGGCTTTCCTGCATGAAGCATCCAAATTAGAGGGAATCTATGTACCGCAGCTTTACGAAGTGCAGTACAAAGAGGACGGAACCATTGCAGGGTTTACACCAATCTATGAGGATGTGCCGGCTACCGTTAAGAAACAGGTGGATATGGATCTGACCGGATCTGTTTATCCGGAAAAACCGGTTGTTCCGTTTATTAAGGCAACGCAGGATCGTGTTGTGCTTGAAATCCAGCGAGGCTGCATCCGTGGATGCCGTTTCTGCCAGGCGGGAATGATCTATCGGCCAAACCGTGAGAAGGATGTGGAACGCCTCAAAGAACTTGCACGCACTATGATTGCTGCGACCGGTCATGAGGAAATCTCTCTAAGTTCCTTAAGTTCTTCTGACTATTCGCAGCTGGAAGAGTTGATCAACTTCCTGATCGATGAGTGTGGGAAAAAGAAAATTAATATTTCGCTGCCGTCTCTGCGAATTGACGCTTTTTCGCTTGATATTATGCAGAAAGTTCAGGATATTAAGAAAAGCAGCCTGACTTTTGCCCCGGAGGCAGGTTCGCAGAGGCTTCGAAATGTTATCAATAAGGGGCTTACCATTGACAATATCTTAGATGGATCAAAACAGGCTTTTGAAGGTGGCTGGAATAAGGTAAAGCTTTACTTTATGCTTGGACTTCCAACCGAGACGGAAGAAGATATGCGTGCAATTCCGGAACTTGCCAATGAGATCGCTGCATTGTATTACGACACAGTACCCAAGGAGAAGCGTAACGGCAAATGCCAGATTACAATCAGTACATCCTTCTTCGTTCCGAAGCCTTTTACGCCGTTTCAGTGGGCTACGATGCTTGATCCGGGTGATTATCTTGGACGCGCCAAGATTGTGAATGACCATGTGAAGGAACAGCTTAATCATAAGAGTATCCGATATAACTGGCATGAGGCAGATGTTACCGTATTAGAGGGAGTCCTCGCACGTGGGGATCGCAAGCTTTCCGATGCAATTGAATATGTGTATCAACACGGAGGCCTTTTTGATGCCTGGTCAGATTTCTTCAACTATGATCTGTGGCTTGAGGCATTTGCAGCCTGTGACATTGATATCGATTTCTATACAAAGCGTGTGCGCAGTGATGATGAGATTTTCCCATGGGATTTCATTGATGTCGGTGTATCCCGTGCATTTTTACTTCGAGAATGGAAGACTGCTTTGACAGAGACGGTTACACCGAACTGCCGCATGCGTTGTTCTGGATGTGGTGCAAAACAGTACGGAGGAGGTGTCTGCTTTGAAAATAAGAATTAAATTCCGCAAGTGGGGTGTTATGAAATTCATCGGACATCTTGATATGATGCGCTATTTCCAGAAGGCAGTGCGTCGTGCGAATATTGATATCAAATATTCGGAAGGTTATTCGCCGCACCAGATCATGTCGTTTGCAGCGCCTCTTGGTGTTGGAATCACAAGTGATGGAGAATATTTTGATATTGAAGTGGAATCCACACGTTCTTCAAAGGAAAGTATTGAAGCATTTAATGCAACTATGGTGGATGGTGTTGAGGTAATCTCTTATGTGAAACTGCCGGATCATGCGAAGACTGCAATGTCAATTGTAGCTGCAGCGGATTATCAGTTATCCTATAAAGAAGGTTATGAGATTCCATATAATACCGCCAAGTGGCGCGAAGTGATCATGCGCGAATTTGTAGAGGCAGAAAGCTTTAACATCATAAAGAAGACAAAGAAAAGCGAGCGGGAAGTTGACCTTAAGCCGCTTGTCTATGAAATTCGTGTTGATGAAGTTGATGGTGCGCCTGTGTTCTTTTTGAAAGTATCGACGGGAAGTGTTGATAACATTAAACCGGAACTGGTGCTTGCTTCTCTGTATGAGAGATGCCATCTTACTTACAATGAGAATGCAATTCAGATTCATCGCTGCGAGGTATATGCAAGAGATGAGCAGGAACAGTTGATTCCACTCGATGCGATGGGAGAGGAAATAGTATAACGATGAACCGTCTGATCATTACAGAGATCGAACATAATCATAAAAATTACTGTGCCTATCTTGTGATGGACGAACATCGTAGACTGCTTGATGTGCAGCTTTTTGAGCCACAGGATGAAACGCTTTTGGATCATATTTATGTCGGCTTTGTCGAAAAAATTGTGCCAAACATTCAGGCTGCTTTTGTCCGAATTGCAGGCGGACAGAAGTGCTATCTGCCGCTTGGCGATCTGAAAAGCCCGATTTATGCAAAAAAACAATCTGAGACAAAGCCTTTGTGTGAAGGTGACGAGATTCTTGTACAAGTAACAAGGGATGCGGTTAAAACGAAGGATCCGGTTGTCAGCACAAAACTTACGATCCATGGGCATTATTGTTTTCTTACAACGACAAACACGACGCTTGGTACATCGAAAAAAATTACCGGTACACGGGCAGACGAGCTTCTTACAATTGCTGAAAGTTGTTGCACGGATCATGAAGATACTGGATATGGTCTTGTGTTTCGAACAAATGCGGCTTCTATAGAAGAGCCGGCTTTGCGTGAAGATATCATTCGCGTACAAACGGTATTTAAACACTTAATGCAAACCGGAGTTCATGAGAAGGCGGGATCGCTTCTTTACCGCAATATTCCGGGATATCTGGCAAGACTAAAGGCACAGGATATGGCGTCGATTGAGCGGATCTATACGGATTGTCCGGCAATCTATAGGGAAATCAATGACTATATGCCAAAACTTTGTCAGGACGGCTTGCTTAAATTCTATAAAGATGATGCGTTAAGCCTGTCGACACTTTATCATATTCGAGGGAATATGGATGAACTGTTAAATTCCAAGGTCTGGCTTCCTTCCGGGGCAAATATTATAATTGAGACTCTCGAGACGCTGACAGTAATTGATGTGAATAGTGGTAAGAATCAGTCGCGTAAAGAAGATACCATTTTAAGAATTAACCTTGAGGCTGCAAGAGAAATTGCACGTCAGCTTAAGCTACGCAATATTTCCGGCATGATCATTGTTGATTTTATTAACTTAAAATCTCAGGAACAGAAGGAAGAACTGATACGCTGTATCAGACAGGAATTAAAAAAGGATACTGTTCCGGCTCAGTTTATTGATATTACAAGACTTGGACTGGTAGAATTAACGCGAAAAAAAGTATATAAATCGTTGCGGGAAATTTTACAATAAATTTTAGATAAAAGTATTGACGATAAAGGACGAGTATGCTACTATACTCTAGTATGCCGCACAGTGAGGTAGAAGTTCTGTCTACTATATGCATTTTGCAGGGAAGCAGAACACCGTAACTGGCGAGTAATGATAAATAGGAGGTGCCAT
>UMKP01060819.1_pt1 | contig 11591 bp, 5 predicted proteins | sample 1966341 | NCBI WGS metagenome assembly UMKP01 (sample SAMEA4836179, study PRJEB28245) | human gut metagenome | biome: gut microbiome; material: fecal sample | place: Denmark | collected 2008
GAAACCAAGCGACACAAGGAGCAACAGGTAAGCCTTGCCGAGCAGGAACTCAAACAGGTAAAAGCAGAGATACGCACCGACAAACTCAAAAGTGTAGCCACTGATGCAGCCACAGCCATAGCAAGCGGTGTCGGTTCTCTTTTCGGCAGCGGTAAATTGAAAGATTTGGAACAAGCCAATGAGAATTTACGTCATGAAATTGCCAAGCGTGACAAGGGTATTGATGAATTAAAAGCCAAGATGCAACAAATGCAGGAACAGCACGGCAAGCAGATTCGTAACCTACAAGGAATACATAATCAAGAGCTTGAAACCAAAGACAAGGAAATATCACGATTGAACACCATTCTTGAAAAAGCGTTCAACTGGTTTCCATTACTCAAAGAAATGTTGAGAATGGAAAAACTATGCTATACCATCGGATTTACCAAAGATATGGTAAACAGCCTTTTGGCAAAAAAAGAAGCTATCAGATGCAATGGAAAAATCTATTCCGAAGAACATAAACGAAGATTTGAAATCAAGAACGATATTTTCAAGATAGAGAAGAGTTCGGTTGATGAAAACAAATTAGTGCTAACTATAAACAGGCAGCCGATAGGTGAATGGTTCAAAGAGCAATGGGAAAAATTAAGGCATGGTTTGCGACAATCAGCAGAAGAACCAAGAAAAAGTAGAGGATTCAGAATGTAATCTTGATAGTATTTGATTGTACCTCAATAAAATTGCATATCTTTGTAAGCGGATTGAAGCTACTCTTTCCAAGACATATTAGAATTTAGAAGAAGCGTTATGCTTATTTCTTGCGAATGAAAACCTGAGAAACTTTCAAACGTGTACAAGAATAGCATAGTGGTTCTCACGCTATAGCGTGGGCTGCTATTGTTACATCTGTACACAAAGGTTTTCTCAGGACCTTCATTCAAAGAGGTGGCATTACAGTTCCACACTTGAGCTGAAGTGTAGTTTATATCAATCTGATATATAACTAAATATATACCATCTGTATCTTTATTTGATACCGTAAAGTTCCCACTTCTTGTTGGTTTTCCCAAATTAATCTCAAGCTACAATAGCTTGTTGTTATCAATATTTTACTCTTAAACTAAACAGCAATCTAATCGCAAACATCTTATAAAGTCCGATTTTCTTTAAGATTTTCGGACATTTTATTGCTGAGTTGGAGGGAATATTGTACCTTTGCATTCAGATTATTAATGATCATGGGAGTAATACTAACAAAAGAGATACGCAATACTATTGAAAGCAATGGGCCAAACAAACTCTATATGGTTCAGGATTTTGCCTATCTAAATAATGACGGGTTGGTTACTCGTGCCCTTTCCAGATTAGAAAAGGAAGGTGTTCTTATACGCCTCTCGCAAGGCATATATTTATATCCGTCACGAAATAAGTTCGGAATACTTCGACCCTCTATAGAGGAAATCGCTTATGCTGTTGCTGAGAAGGATAAAGCACGCATTATTCCCAGCGGATTGACTGCATTGAACAAATTAGGACTTTCCACACAGGTTACGATGAATGCGGTCTATTTGACAGATGCCGCTGCAAGGGAACTTACTATCGGAAACCGTAAAATCATATTCAAGCGCAGCGTACCCCGCAATTTTGCCTATAAGACGGACTTGTTCCCACTTATAGTCGCTGCCATGAAAGAGTTAGGGAAAGATAACGTGACAGATGAACAGGTTGCAATCATAAAACAAGCCATTGAAAAATATGGTAGTCCTGATGAAATCAAATACGATTACAGCATTGCCCCGCAATGGATTAAACAAAGACTTGCATTATGAATTTTACTAAGCTTACAAAAGAAGAACAACTTACCATTTTGGCTAATGTAGCCGAAGATAAAGGGATTGTGGACAATGCCGTAGAAAAGGACTATTGGGTCAGTATGGTGTTACGTGCCATATTTTCTTTGCCGTATGCAGCAGCTTTTGTTTTCAAGGGAGGAACAAGCCTTAGCAAAGGTTGGGGATTGATAGAACGTTTTTCGGAAGATATTGACCTTGCAATAGATCCCCAATATTTCGGCTTTACAAATATTGAGACTAAAAGTCAACGGACTAAGTTGCGGAAAGACTCCAAGAAGTTCATAGATGGCTCTTTTGCGCTCGATGTTGAGAACAGAATAAAAGAGTTTGAGCTATCAGAGAGCTGTAAGGTCATAGTTCCGGAGACATCTGTCAGTGACCTTGACCCTGTAGTCCTGTTTGTCGAGTATAATTCAGTGCTGCAAACGAAAATGCAATATATACCCGAGCGAGTCAAAGTTGAGATAAGTTGTCGTTCACTCATGGAACCGTCAGAAGATGTGAAAATGCGTTCTATGGTAGAAGAGGCTTATCCAGGTGAAGAGTTCTCATTACCTATATTCACTGTTCCTACCGTAGTGCCAGGACGAACATTCTTGGAAAAGGTTTTTCTTTTGCATGAAGAGTTTAACCGTCCCAATGGCTGTACGCATATCGAACGTATCACACGACACATGTATGACATTGTAAAGATGATGGATAAATCGTTTGCGATGGAAGCAATGCAGGATGTACAATTATACGAGGACATTGTGACTCATCGTAAAAAGTTCACGGCATGGAGTGGATTGGACTATACGAGTCATCTTCCACACACAATATCGTTTCTACCTCCTGAAAGCATCGAAGATGTTTTGCGTGACGACTATAAGCAGATGCAAATCGGCTTCATCTATGCCAATGCACCTTCTTTCGATGAGATTATGGAACGATTGAGTGAGTTGCAGAACAGATTTAGGACATTGGAATGGGAAAATAATCGTTGACGGTATGGCGGACATTCTTTTTGATATAAACGAACCTATCCCGAACTATCGTTAATATTTTAGATTGATAAAGAATACAAAACATTATTCAATATGGCACATAGTTTCATAACCAATCGGGACCGTCTGCTTTCCGACATTATCACGGGTATTTTGCCCAAGTCAGATGCCGTGGATATTCTTGTGGGCTATTTCTATTTTTCGGGGTATGCCCATCTTGCAGACAAGCTCGCTGACAAGTATCTCCGTATTTTGGTCGGACTTGACATTGACACCCGGATTTCAAACCGAGTTCGTGAGGTTGAAGAATTGGTAGAGTGGCAGCGCATTCGTAGCAAAGTTCGGGAAGAATACTTCAATAACTTGGTAAGGCTCATCAATGAAACCGACAATACCGATACAGACGAAACCATCAAAATATTTCGCCAATTCCAGCGTAAGATTTATGACGGTACATTGGAGATACGCAAGACAGAAGACCCGTGCCATGCAAAAATGTACCTCTTTGCCTATAACGACAGTAACAACGAGAATGGAGAACAGCCCGGTGATGTGATTACGGGGTCAAGCAACCTTTCCTATCAAGGGTTGCAAGGCAGAACGGAAATCAATGTTCGGTTTACAGACAAAGGTAAATATACGGAAGGAAAACAAATCTTTGATGAGCTTTGGGCAAATGCTATTCCTATTGTGGACGAAAATACCGTTGACCGTTGGAAAGAAAAGGTCGAAAGTCAAATATGGATTGACCGACTATTTCAACCGTATAAACTTTATCTACGAGTGCTCAACGAGTATTTTGACATTCCGTCCAAGACTAATGTGCGTACACCTTTCGACATTACCGATGGTAAGTTCTTTAACCTGAAATACCAAACTGATGCCATCCAACTTGCATTGAAGTCTATCGAAACACACAACGGAACGATTGTGGCTGACGTAGTGGGCTTGGGCAAGAGTATCATCGCCTCTACCATTGCTCACAATCTCCGTTTGCGTACCATTGTAGTGTCGCCCCCACACTTGAAGTCGGGTTGGGACGCTTATAAGGACGAGTTCGGTTTTACGGGTACTGTGTTTAGCGGTGGCAAAATATCGGAAGCCTTGGTTCATTACAATGGTTTGAAGAGGCCTGATGAACAATTTCTTATTATCGTAGACGAGGCGCACCGTTACCGCAATGAATATACGGAAGATTACGCTATGCTGCACAATCTTTGCCAAGGCAATAAAGTGGTGTTGTTAACGGCTACCCCGTTCAACAATGACCCTGCCGACATCTATTCTATGTTGAAACTCTTTCAGATACCTACAAAGTCCACACTTAAAACAGTGGAAAATCTTAGTATCGAGTTCCGCGACCTTATCAGCCAATACAAGGAACTGCGCGAACTGCAACGACAAGGCAAACTCTCCAAGCAGGATGTGAAGAACGAAACCGCCAAGATAGCCCGTACCATTCGTTCAATTATCGGACCTTTGGTTATCCGTCGTTCTCGCATCGACCTTCAGCAGATTGACACCTACAAGGAAGACCTCAAAAAGCAAAAGATAGAGGTGGTTATTCCACAAGACCCTATTGAATTGACTTACGATCTCAAAGAGTTGAAAAACTTGTATCTGCGCACGCTTAACTTCATTTACGGAACGAAATCAAACGAAGAAGATTCTGACGATGGTGTTTACCGTTTTCAGGCGGCTCGTTACAAGCCGGTGCTGTATGTTCCCGAAGACAAACGCGAGGCATTAGCCAAGGATATAGAACGCCAAACGGGACTTGACGATGTAAACATGCTTATCGGTCGTCAAGCGAACGTGGCTAAATTTATGCGCCGTTTGTTGGTACGTCGCTTCGAAAGTTCGGTTGCAGCTTTCAAATCTTCGCTTGCCTTTATGATAAATTCTTCTCGTAATGTGCTTGATTGGATTGAGCGTACTGGGAAGATACCCGTTTGGAAAAAAGGAGGTATGCCCGATGTGGATGATTTCTACGAAAGCACCGATGACGGCATGGAGGAGATAGAAGATACGTTTGAAAAATATTCAGGCAAAGGTTTCTTTGTTATTGATATGAAGTTTGTCAATGACGAGTTTATCAATGACGTGAAAGCCGACATCGCACTGTTGGAATCTATCTATTTGGAATGGTTCGGAGAGGAAGATGTAATCAAGTTCGACCCGAAACTTGAATCGTTCATCCGTCTTGTTCGTAATAAACTCACCAAAGAGCCTAACCGTAAATTGGTTGTGTTTAGCGAGTTTGCCGACACAGTCAACTATCTTGGCGCAGCTCTGAAAGAAGCAGGACTGCCTGCGCTTAAATATACTTCGGCAGATGCTACTCCCTCTATGCGCCAAACCATTCGCAATAACTTTGACGCAAGTGTGAAGCAAGGAACGCAAGCCGATGATTACAAGGTATTGGTTGCCACCGATGCCATTTCCGAGGGTTACAACTTGCACCGTGCTGGAGCTATTTTCAACTATGATATACCGTACAACCCCACAAGGGTAATCCAGCGTATCGGGCGTATCAACCGTATCAATAAAAAGGTGTTCGACAACCTTTATATCTACAACTACTTCCCCACGGAGGTAGGCGAAACAGAAATCCGTGCCAAGGAAATATCCACCTTGAAAATGGCAATGATTCATGCCATTATGGGTGAAGATACAAAGGCATTGACTTCCGATGAAGAATGTACCGCTTTCTTCCGCGACCGTTACCGTGCGGAAATCGAGCATTCCGAAACGGAATCATGGGACACCCCGTATCGCAGTTTCTTAGAATCGGTTAAGGGAACAGACGAATACAAAGAGGCTTTACAGATACCGCACCGCGCCCGGACGGGTCGCATCGTGGAGAAACCGTTAGGTGGTGTTATTCTTTTCGGAAAGAAAGGTGAAGACTTTGTATTCAAAATTTCCGATGGCGACCGCGAGCCGATAATGCTCTCTGCCGAAGAAGCCTTACAGCTCTTTGAAGCCGCACCCGAAGAAAAGCCGTTTGCCACCACCGAAGACTTCGACCGATTGTATCAGCGGGTGAAACTTTCGCTGTTCCGTAGCGATACAAAGAACCGCAATGACAAGAACATTTTGAAGGCGATTCAAAAAATCAATGCCATAAAAGTTAAGTTGCCTGAAGATTACTATTCTGACCTTTTGGCGGCTCTCGATGCGGAAGCATTGTCGGGCTACGAAGTGCGTTTCATCAATCAGGTGAAACCGTCTGAGATTCAAAAATTATTCAAAGAGATACCTGCCGACTATCTTATGCGCTTGCTCGAAGTGCAAGCCAAAGTCGGCGAGGGTGACGAAACATTAATCATATCTGAAGAACTGCAATGATGATAGATTTTAGTAAAGCATATAGCCGTGCGGACTTTGTCAATTACCTCCGCCGTGATTTTCTTCCCGATGATTTCGAACAGGGAGAAAGTAATGTACCATTTTGGGCACATATGAACTATGCGTCTGCTGCCACTTGTTTAGGCAAGTCGAAAACGCTTGACCTTGTGGTCTATGAAATCAAGCACACCTCGCGTCACGATGCCCGTGTGGGTTTATCGAAAGATGCGTTTCGTATGCTTGCCGGAGAGAAGCAATCCCGTGCTTTGGTGATATTTGTTCCTGAAGATGATGCAAACAATTACCGCTTCTCGCTGATTGAAATCCAACTTTCTATCGGAGAAAATGATAGTAACGTTACTCGTACTTATTCCAACCCTCGTCGCTATTCTTACTACCTTGGCAAGGGCATTGCTTGCTACACACCCAATAAATACCTAAACGAACTGGGCAGGGTCAAGGATGTTAAAGACCTCTTTGATCGTTTCTCGGTAGAAGTTCTTACCAAGGCTTTCTATCAAGAGCTGTCCGACTGGTATGCTTGGGCTATTAAGGTTATCTCTTTTCCTAACGACATTACCAAGCGTACTGATGATAAACTGCACAACCATGAAGGAGCAATCCGCCTTATCACTCGTCTAATTTTTGTGTGGTTCTTGAAAGAGCGTAAACTCATTCCATGGCAGTTCTTCGACCAAGAGTATATTGCCAACCACCTTATCAAGGGCTTCAATCCGCATCAAATTGACAACCTTTTCGGCAAATCAGAAGCCAGCGTTTATTACCGCGCTATCCTGCAAAACCTTTTCTTTGCAATGCTTAACTGTCCTATTACCAAGGATGGCAGTACAGAATTGACAGAACGCCGATTCAAGGACAACCGTTCGCAGTTTGATGATAATAAATTGATGCGCTACCGTGATGAGTTTAACGATCCTGACGAATTCTTGCGTCTTGCCAACGAGACAGTACCGTTCCTCAATGGTGGACTTTTCGACTGCTTGGACGAAAAACGCACGGGAATGTACTACGATGGTTTCAGCGAACGTAAGGAGTCTATGGCACAACTGATTGTGCCAGATTACCTTTTCTTTGGTGAGGAAGCAGGTAAAAATATCGACTTATCTGAGTTCTATGGCGATGCCAACAAAAAGAAAGTGTCAGCTCGTGGTATCATCGACATTCTCAAACGCTACAATTTCACAGTGGAGGAGAATATGCCGTTTGATAAGGATGTGTCGCTTGACCCGGAATTGCTCGGTAAGGTGTTTGAGAACTTATTAGCATCTTACAACCCGGAAACCCAGCAAACCGCCCGAAAACAGACGGGTTCTTTCTATACTCCGCGCGAGATCGTGCAGTATATGGTCGATGAAAGTCTTGTCGCTCACCTCAAACGCACGGTTGGTGATGAACTGGAGGACGAATATCGTAAGTTGCTTGCCTATGCCGACAGTGAGACCGTGCTCACCGAACAGCAGAAGTTGGCGATTATGCAGTCGCTCTACAACTGCAGGATTCTCGACCCGGCTTGCGGTTCGGGCGCATTCCCCGTGGGTGTGCTCCAGCAAATGGTACATATCCTCAAACAGATTGATCCAGATAATAGTCGTTGGAAGAATATGCTCCTGCAATTTGCCATTGATGAAACTTCCGAAGCATACCTCACTTCGACCGCCGAAGAAAGACGAGAAGCAGTCGCTGATATTGAGAGAGCTTTCGATGAGAATGTAAACTACCCGGACTATGCCCGTAAACTTCACCTCATCGAAAATTGCATTTATGGTGTAGATATTCAGCCAATTGCAATTCAAATTTCAAAGCTCCGTTTCTTTATTTCGCTCGTCATTGACCAAAAGCGAAATGATAATCCGGCTGATAACTTTGGCATTCGACCGCTCCCTAACTTGGAAGCTAAGTTTGTTGCTGCAAATTCGCTTCTCGGTTTGAAAAAGACGGAGGCAACTCTTTTTGACTCCGAAGAAATAAAGCAAAAAGATAGTCAACTGAAAATTGCCAAGCATAAGATTTTCAGTGCTCGCCGACCTGCGACAAAGGAAAAATGGCGCAAAGAAGTGGTTCGCTTGCGTCAGGAAATAGCCGACCTCTTACTTGACAAAGACTGTATCGGTAATGAGCAAGCAGCACAGCTTGCTCAGTGGGATATGTTTGATCAAAATTCTTTCGCTCCTTTCTTTGATCCAGAATGGATGTTCGGTGTCAAAGAGGGCTTCGACATTCTTATCGCCAATCCACCTTATATTTCTACAAAAGGGGTTTCTACTGCCGATAAGAAATTATTCGAGGCGGAATTTGGTTTCTCTGATGACACATACAACCTGTTCTTTTTCAAAGGCTTTTCCTTGCTTTGTAAGGGCGGATGTATTACATACATTACTCCAAAGACATTTTGGACAACTCAAACCAAGCGCAGTTTAAGAGATTTACTGCTTGCCAATACACTTAATTACGTGTTCGATACAGCCAATCCATTTGAAGCGGTGATGGTTGACACTTGCATTACCTCGGCTGTTAAGAATAAGCCTGCCGCAGACAATCTCGTGCGCTTTATGGACGGTCGTAAGAATTTATCACAGCCCGAATGTCTGATTGTAGCTCAATCGGTATATCTCAATACTCAAAATAGCGTAATATTCAAACCGTCCGCGTTGAATATGCGTATCTATGAGCTTTACGGTGAAAAGGTAAAAGCTCTATATGATAAGTGGTGGGACAAGATTAAGACTTCACGTGACATTGAAAAGAACAAACGCGAACTTGAAGAATATCGGGCGAGTCTGAAACCCGGTGATGTTGCACTTCTTGGGTGCTTGACCGAGGGAGGACAGGGCTTGGCAACCGCCAATAACGGTAAATACATTGCTGTAAGAAGCACTACTAAATGGGCAGACAACATCCGCATGTCCCGTCCTAAGAAACTGGCAGATTTCTTGGCTCGTACCCCGAAAGCTATTACCGCTGAAATGTACCGTTACCCATCGTATGCAGCTTTTTTGCAATCACTGTCAGAAGCTGAAATCGCAGGACTCTTCGACTCTCTCAAAGAACAGTATGGTCGTGACATTTTTGGTCAAGGTTATCTTTACAAGATTGTGGATGATTGCGAAATAGCAAATGTGGATTCTTTGACGGATGACGAAAAAGAGAACGGTATAGAAACAACCAAACCATACTATGTGCCTTATGATAAAGGAGATAAAGACGGAAATCGATGGTATCTTGAAACTCCATTCGCTATTGCGTGGTCTAAGGAGAATGTCCGTTTTTTGAAGACAGACCCGAAAGCTCGTTACCAAGGTTATACGTTCTACTTTAGGGAGGGATTTTGTTGGAATAACCTTTTGAATCCCAATGCACGATTATTGAAAGTAAAATTAAAGGGCGAATCTGTAAATGACGTAGGTTCTATGTCGCTATACACTACCAATATTCTTTCAAACAAGTATATTGTTGCATTGCTTAATTCTAATATATTATTTGATTATTACCGAGAGTTCATAAACTGCTCCGTTAACGTACAAATAAATGATATTAAGCAACTTCCAATAATTATTCCAACGAAAAGTCTTGCTTCTTCGATAGAACTTTGGGCAGATAAGGCGATTAAAAAGAAACAAGAATCTGCAAATGAAAATTTGGAACCTATTGAAGTGGAGATAGAGGATTTAATAAAAATCCTCTACTCCATATAATGAACGAACCAATCTATCAAGTTCATACTGCTTTTCTCCCATAAGGAAATTATCCGTGGTTGTAACTTTCTTGAGGCTGATGCAACCAGTAACTAATTTTTGCAATGACTCAAATGTTTCCTTTTGGGGGATTATTATTGGGAGTTGTCTAGCATCATTTATCTGAAAATGAGAAGTGTTGTTGATGAAATTGTCAACATATAGGCTAATAAATTCTGAATTTATTAGGGCTACATAGTACCAATCAGGAAGGTTTGTCATTGTGAATAGGCTCATACTCAAAACATCAAAAACGCCATTTGCTTTAATTCTGGCTTTAAGGTATGTAAAGTTGACATCTATCCAACAAAAACCCTCCCTAAAGTAGAACGTATAACCTTGGTAACGAGCTTTCGGGTCTGTCTTCAAAAAACGGACGGTTAATAGATACCACGCTCCCATCTGCCATTCCTTGATTTTGTTGGAGTTCTCAATCCGGTATATGCCAAATATCGATATAGTGTACCCCTTGCAATTTTCAATTTCTTAGCTATCTGCGGAACGCTTATCCCTTTTGTCATTTGACCCTCTATGTATTTGTGCTTTGCCACACATTTTGCGTTCAACTGCTTATTGCGTTGACCTTGACCTCTACCGACTTGATGTCCTTCCTTTTTTAACCGAGCAAGGGCTTCTTTTGTCCGCTGAGAAATCAAGTTACGTTCTATTTCTGCGGATAGCCCGAAAGCAAAAGCAAGTACTTTGCTTTGAATGTCATCGCCAAGACGGTAATTATCTTTAATCGTCCAAACGCGACTCTCTTTTGTCATACAGATATTGAGTATTTCCATAATCATAAAGAGGTTGCGTCCAAGACGAGATAACTCTGTACAGATTATCAAATCATCTTTGACAATTCGGTTTAGAAGCTTGCCGAGTGCCCGTTTAGAATAGTTCTTTGTACCAGAGATAGTTTCTTCTATCCAGCCATCTATCGTCAATCCTTCTTTTTTGCAGAAACGCTCTATCTCAAAACGTTGGTTTTCCACCGTCTGCTTGTCGGTGGAAACGCGGATGTAGCCATATACCATTTTTAGGTATATGATACCTCTTTTATTTTGAAGAACAAAGGTTTTAGAGATATTATTTTTCGATACTAGCCTGCTTTTTATACAAATTGATGTTCTCGTAGGTACTACTTTTTATAAAACTCCATACCTTACCTGTTTTTTTGATCATCGTCTTGTGGTTGTTTGTTTATTGGAGTATTTATCTTTATCATTCCAAGGAAGTTCAGAAGACGAGCCACCGGAACCTGTTCCGACATGTACTTGTGCCTGACCACCTGCTACAAGTTCAAAGGCTGCTCCAAGAAGATTAGCTTGTGCTTCATTGACCTGTTCCTGTGGCTCAAATACTTCATTGATGAGCTCGTAAACGGTAGCTTCGTCCTTGCTAAACCGTTCCCATATATCACTGAAATATTCTATATAAGTCCTTGTATCATATTCCTCATTGCCAACTCTCGTCCAAATATGGATGGACGGATTCCTCATATTTGGAATGTTGTAATGTACAAGTTCCGCTCCTGATGAGAGTTGGTATCTGTGAGGATTTGCTTTACGGTCAAGTTGGTCTATGCGTTGATTTTGCCTATTTATAACAGAATCCTTTTCTTTGGACTGCCGTTCTGCCGTTTCTGCCCTATGAATGGCCTTGTCAAT
>UMKP01041088.1_pt1 | contig 11569 bp, 5 predicted proteins | sample 1966341 | NCBI WGS metagenome assembly UMKP01 (sample SAMEA4836179, study PRJEB28245) | human gut metagenome | biome: gut microbiome; material: fecal sample | place: Denmark | collected 2008
CTCGCCCACGCCAATCACCCGGGGCAAGGTTCCTAGCAGCATTACGGGCTTACGTACCATCACGCTCTTATCGGCATGTCCATAAGCCTCCCCGTTTCCGGCTACCACCATGATCTTGACACGCCCGTTATAATTCGGCATCTGATAGGTATGACGGGCGGTCTTCCCCTTCTTCAGCAAGAATGGGCCGTCAAATCGCACCACGGGCTTGAAACGGTTCACGATCGCTTTCGGGCCTTTGTTCAGCGCATCGTCGCCGCCGATACTGAACAATTGCTCGATCCAGCCGCCATAAGCGCCAACCACGTAGTTATACAAATCCCATGTATTCACGCCCAACGCTTCCCGGGCGTTAAACGCCTTCCAAGGCTCCGGCGTACGGAAACGGGTCAGGTCCAGCAAGCCCTCATCCACGATCGCCAGCGTGTAAGCCATCTCCTTTCCATTCTTCTCGGAGACGGATATGGTATAAGAGGCATCCGGTTTCAACTCGGCGGGAGATTGGATAACCGGGGTCAGATGGCTCTCCGGAGAAGTTACCGTGAACGGGACCACGCCATACAAGCGGATCGGCAAATCGTTCTTCGTAATGCCATGAGGCTGCAATAAGGTGATATAGACGTAAGCGTTCGGCTGCATATCTTTCGTCACATCCAGCCTCACGGTCGTTTGTTTATCCTCGCACGTATGTTCCGTCAAGGAAAGGACACGCACGCCGTTCTCTATACTGATAATCGCACGGCTTCCTTTCGTAGAGGGGAAGGTGACTACCATCTTCTCGCCGGGCGTATAACTATCCTTATCGGTCTTGAAACTAAGCATCGTGGCGGACTCGCTGCCATCGGTGTTACGTCGGCCCTCGTTATAAGGCCAGTCGAAATAACTCATCACTCCCGTAGAGTGCTTGCTCTCCTTATCTTTCACGGAGATGAAATACGTTCCCCACTCCTTATCCGGAAAAGAGAGCTGGAACGTACCCCGGCCGTCCCCATCCGTACGGACGGTAAATGTCTTTACCGGCTTATTGTAGGAATCCGATACGTAATTGGCCAGACCGCTACTGTTGGAGTCCCACCACCAATACCAGTAGACCTTATATACTTTCACGTCTAATTCCGTATTCGCTTGCGGTTTCCCTAAATAATCAACAGAAGCGACCTCGTAGGTGTAATTGGTTCCGGTATTTAGTTGTTCCTTATCTTTCTGCGGAGACTTGATACCGGCATACCGGCGATAAGGCGAGTAAAGCATCCGATCCGCGTCGATACTGAAATCGCCGGATTCCTCATATACCCGGGTCACTAGGTTTGCCAGCAACATTCCGGGAGCGGTAGAACCCAGCTCGAAGCGGGCTTGTACCGTGGCATCGCCCCGCTCATTGGTAACGCCGGAGATCAGCTTGCTCTCTTCCGTATTAAATACACGGGAAGGATCGTCGAAATAGAACCCCTTATACCCCTCGAAGGTAGTCGGGGTGGCGATAAAGGTACCTTGTATATCATATTTCAAGTTACGGGCAATAGCTCCTTGCAGCCATTCCACATGCAGGCGGGCATCCATAGGTTCACCACGCAACAAGGTCTTCTCCGGCATGGATAAGGCGATCTTCAGGCGGTTCGGCTTGATGGACTCGATGCGTAAGCGCTTCGAGAAAGAGACCCCACCCACTTGCGCCTTCACATTCCACGCACCCGTGGGGGCATCCGCCTCGGTAACGAAATCGAAGACATAAAGCCCCAGCTCGCCACGGGTCTGCGTCTTACGGGCATACATTTGCCCTAACGGGTTGTACAGCTCCATCACCACCGGATGCTCTGCCGGCAATTGCTTCGCCCGGTCGTTCAGCATAAAGCCCAGATGCAACGTATCACCCGGACGCCATACGCCCCGCTCACCATAGATAAAGCCCTTGATCCCTTTCTGGACTACCTCGCCCGATACATCGAACGAGCTGAGCGAGAGAGCCGATCCGTTATCCACCCGCAGATAGGAACGTTGGGTTCCCTGTGAGGCGATCAGGTAGAACGGACGTCCCGAGGAGAGATCCAGCCGTACCTGTCCCTTGTCATCGGTCGTGCCCGAGGCCAACGCTTGGTGTTGGTAATTATAGGCGGTAACCGTAACTCCTCGCTCCGGCTCCGTATTCTGTATATTATGCACCAACACGGTCATATCATTATCCTGCCCCAGCATGGCGACCAGTCCCAAATTGGTAGCCAAGACATTCTTTCCCTCCACCTTATTAAAATAATAACTGTCCGAGCAAGGATCACTCCGTTTCTCCCAATTATAATCAGACCAATCATACTGGCGATAATAGTAATACCCTCCCTCGTCAAAACGGGCGGACTCTTCCTTGAAACGGATCTCATCCGAAGCCAAGATCTGTTCCTTCGAGAGGACCACCGTATCATTCCCGCAAGGATAAACAGACAAAGGACGGTCAAACGAAAGCTCCAGACGGTAGATAGCGCCCGGTTCCGGCTCGATCAACCGCTTTAAATCGACCGCGAACGTATTCCACCGGGACAGGTCAAGACCCTCCTCATCCAAGAAGATCGTCTTACGGGTAATCAAGCGTCCGACACGCATCAACTCCCCGGACTCATCCAAGTTGTTCGATTGCAGGAACTGACCGATATTCTGCTCCAATATCTTGATAACGCTCACCGTAACCCCTCGCAAATAAATCGCTTGGAAAGGAACGGATAATTGCGTGGATTGTGGGATGATCACTCCTTTCCCGATAAAACGGACGTTAGGTTTCTGCTCGTTGGCTACCACTTGACGCACGACGGCCTCTTTTAGGTTCAAGCCGCTCTTACTGCGGATGCCTTGGTTCAGATGGATGTTCATCGCACCCTTCTCCCGCAAGTCGGCGTCCGGATATAGGCGTAGCTTGTTGCCATCCACGTTTACAGTCTCCGAGGTATTTCCGGCGATAAAAGCCAAGCCTCTCATATCTTGGGCCGAGTCCAATAATTTCGAGAAAGCGACCTCCACGTAGCATTCCGGCTCAGATACATATACCACGTCGTATACAGAGAAATCATTCTGATCCGGAATGTTCACCGTCACTACATCGGCCTTTTCCACGCCTAGTTTATTCGAAGAGACGGAAAGCCTAAGTGTCCGTTCCCCCTCCATCCCTGCGGGAACATTGGTCAAGGTTACCTCATGTTTCTTCCCATCCGGGCTGTGTTGCCAAGTAGCGTCTACCTTCTCCGAGAAATCCACCAACGACTCCACGGTCCCCGGAGATTCCTTATCCGGCGTGAAAAGCACGGCTGTCAGATCGTACCCATTCTCGTTTTTCTTATTGATATCCATCGACTCCAGATTCCCCCGAAGAGCTAAAGGGAGCGTGGTAAAACCGAAAGCGAACCGCTTATCCTTACCTTCCGCCTCAAACCATTCGGACAAATCGGCGTTCACCTGATAAGAGGTGTTTCGCTCAAAGCCTTTCTCCGGCTTGAATACCAACGTCCGGTTATTCTCGAAAGCCCATCGTCCCGGCACATCGGGCTTGAGGCGCACGAGTTTCCCCAATCGGTCCGCCTTTAACCGCTCCGCCGGGATCTCTTGATTAAAGATCAAGTAAACGGGAGAATACCGGGAAATCTTCCCGGTAGTGAACGCCTCCACGTTCGGATTATAAGGAGGAAGATCTTGATCCGTGGAGCTTGTCGTATGACAACTTGTCAAGATAGACAAGAGACAAAGTACGCAGAATAAACCGATAGACCGTATCATACACATGAATGTTTAAATGGTTAATCCACAAATGTACATAAATAGAAGGATTTCTCTCCTATACTTTCAGACAAACTGATATTTTTCGTACATTTGTCTTAAATATGGAGCGACCTGTATGCCACCAAAGAAGTACAGGAGTCGCTAAACAAGAGGAAAGAATAGTATATGGCGAAGAAATTCGAAATTCGAAATAGCACGGCGGAATTCCTTATTTTCATGCTAGAAGGCAAGGAAGATGGCATACAGGTAATGTATCATGACGAAACCATCTGGTGCACGCAGAAAGCGATGTCTACCCTGTTTGACTGCTCTACAGACAATATCGGATTACACCTAAAGAACATCTTTACATCCGGTGAATTACGGAAAGATTCAACTACCGAGTTTTTCTCGGTTGTTCAAACCGAGGGCGGACGGCAAGTATCCCGAAAAACATTGTTTTATAACCTTGATGCGATCATTTCTGTCGGTTATCGTGTAAACAGCGTTCGTGCTACACAATTTCGCCAATGGTGCACATCGGTCATCCGGCAATTCGCTATCCGTGGTTATGTGATAGACAAGAAGCGTATGGAGAACGGCTCTTTCATCGGTGAAGATTATTTTGAACATCTACTAGCCGAGATACGGGAGATACGGTTAAGCGAACGTCGCTTTTACCAAAAGTTGACCGATATCTATGCTACCGCTATTGACTATAATCGTGACGCACCAACTACCCGCCTCTTTTTCCAAAAGGTACAAAATAAGATACATTATGCCGTACACGGTCATACCGCCGCCGAGTTAATCGTGAACCGAGCCAACTCGGAAAAAGAATATATGGGACTGACCACATGGGAAAATGCGCCTAAAGGGAAGATCGTAAAAACAGATGTGGCCATTGCCAAGAACTACCTTAACGAGATGGAGTTGGACGACATGGGACATTTAGTCAACGCAGTTCTGGATATGGCAGAGCGGATGGCTAAACGACATATACCCATGACCATGGAAGACTGGGCAAAACGTATCGACCTGATACTCGAAGCCGGAGGTAATGACTTATTGACCAACGCCGGCAAGGTGACAACCGAATTAGCCAAAGCTTTCGCAGAAGCCGAGTTCGAGAAGTATCGGGTCATTCAAGACCGTCTCTTCCAATCGGATTTTGACCGTTTCGATAGCGAGACCTTGTTCCCGACAGATTTCAATCCCGATAATACATAAATAGCAACATCATGACCAAGAAACTACACAAGGAAATCCCCATCGACTACGCCGTCTGCCAGCAACAAGATTGCCCTCGGGCCGGAAAGTGCCTGCACCAGATCGCCTACCGGCCGCTCATCGAACAACCGGCAACCGTATTACGGCTGCTGAACCCCCCCCTCTGTACCCGGGATGGGGCTTGCCCCTACTTCCGAGACTCCGTTCCCGTCACCTACGCACGGGGTTTCACCGGAATGCAGAGCCGGATGTTCCCGGCGCAATACCAGCAATTCATGTCGATACTCATGTCCCATTTCGGACGTAACCCCTACTTCGAGCGGCGAAGGGGCGAATTTCCACTCTCACCTAAAGAGCAAAGGATCGTGCTAAACGCCTTGCGAAGGGTCGGAGTGACGGAAGAGCTAAGGTTCGATCATTATGAGGAGAGTGTCAATTGGTATGATTGAGGCAGTACTCCTTATAAAGTACCGCAATACTCAGCCGGACAGTACCGCAGTACTTCGTAAGGAGTACTGCGGTACTTTGCGCACAGTACTACAGTACTTCCTACGGAGTACTGGCAGATGCCTCAGCCATCTATCCAAGTCGCTATTACCGAGGCCGGGACGAGTGTCATGGCGCCTCCTCGCATCTCTCTTGGGGATCGGCGTGGCGGCGTGGTGTGTCATGTATGGCATCGTGCCCCGGCAATTATTTCCCGCCCCCTGCTCTACCTTATTATATTCGGCCGAGGGCGAGCTTTTAGGCGCACGTATCGCACCGGACGGGCAATGGCGTTTCCCGGCGGCGGATAGCTTGCCTAATAAATTCGTGGATTGCTTGCTCACGTATGAGGATAAACGGTTCTTTTACCATCCCGGTATAGACCTCGCCGCCATCTTCCGGGCGATCCGCTTGAACGGGAAAGCGGGGCGTGTGGTGAGCGGAGGAAGCACCTTGACCATGCAATTGGCACGCATAGCGAGAGGGAACCAAGATCGGACCTTCTACGAGAAAACGATCGAGATGTGCTGGGCGCTCTTTCTGGAAACCACCCATAGCAAACAAGAGATACTGAACCTCTATGCCTCGCACGCTCCCTTCGGGGGAAACGTGATCGGGCTGGAGACCGCCGCATGGCGTTATTTTGGGCGAAGCGCCTCCGAGCTATCGTGGGCCGAGAGCGCCACGCTCGCAGTTCTTCCCAACTCCCCCGCCTTGATCCACCCCGGGAGAAACCGGAAACAACTGAAGGAGAAGCGGGATCGCTTATTGGCTTCCCTTCAAAAGAAAGGTGTATTGGAGGAGACCGAATACGAGCTGGCCTGCATGGAGCCACTTCCCGAAGCCCCTCTCCCTTTACCTAATGATGCCCCGCATCTGTTGGAGAGACTAGCCGCAGAACAACCGGGACAACGCATCCAAACCTCCGTCCGCCAAGCCCTGCAACGGCAGACACAGGCCCTCGTAAACCGTTATGCCCGTGAATACAGTTCCAACCATATCCATAATCTGGCGGCGATCGTCGCGGACGTGGAGACCGGGGAGGTATTGGCCTACGCCGGAAACGCTACCTATCCGGCCGACGAGCGGCAGGGGAACCAAGTGGACATCATCACCTCGCCCCGCAGCACGGGAAGCATCCTCAAGCCCTTCCTGTATGCCGGTATGCTGCACGACGGGCTGTTGCTCCCCTCTATGCTGGTATCGGACGTGCCCTTGAATATAAATGGCTTCTCCCCCCATAATTACAACAAGACATTCTACGGGGCGGTACCGGCCCATGTAGCCATAGAGCGCTCCTTGAACGTTCCCTTGGTACGTATGCTCTCCCAGTATAATACCGGACGCTTTATGTCTTTACTGAAATCGTGGGGAATGACTACCTTACGTTTCTCCGAGGAACATTACGGGGCCTCCTTGATCTTGGGAGGGGCCGAGGGAACCTTATGGGATCTTTCCGGTATGTATGCCTCCATGTCTCGTGTGCTTAAACATTACCGTACTTACAACGGACGCTATAATCCGGCGGACATCCATCCGCTGACTCCCTTTCCGGCGGAGAGGAAGGAACCCATCCGTTCCCTTACCGATAGCCGGCTCACCGATAAGGCTCTCCTTTCCTCCGCGGCCCTGTGGTACACGTTCGAGGCGATGTCCGCCCTTAACCGTCCCGAGGAAGAGGCCGACTGGCAACAATTCGAGTCGATGAAACGGATCGCATGGAAGACCGGGACGAGTTACGGGGGACGAGACGCTTGGGCGATCGGCACGACTCCCCGCTACGTCGTCGGCGTATGGGCAGGTAACGCTTCCGGCGAGGGCCGTCCGGGACTTACGGGTGTCGGCAACGCCGCCCCGGTCCTTTTCGATCTCTTTTCCCTATTGCCCGGTGGCGAATGGTTCGACCTGCCCTATGATGAGACGCTTCCCATGGCGATCTGCCGGAACAGCGGACATAAAGCCTCGCCCTACTGCGAGCAAACGGACACCTTATACATGCCGCTGTCCGGCAATAACACGGGGATTTGCCCCTACCATAAGCTCGTGCATCTATCGGCGGACGGACGGTACAGGGTCAATAGTTCCTGCGAGTCTGTCGACCGGATGATCAGCCGCCCGTGGTTCGTGCTTCCTCCCGCGCAGGAGTATTACTACCGCAACTATCACATCGATTATATCCCGCTCCCTCCGGTAAAACCCGGCTGCGGGCAAGACCTGAACCGCCAGATCGAACTGATCTATCCCGAGCATAACGCCATTCTCTACCTTCCGAAAGGCTTCTCCGGAAAGTCCGAGAAATTTATCTTCAAGGCCGCCCACGCCCGCCGTGACGCTACGATTTACTGGCATCTGGACGAAAGCTATCTGGGAGAGACCACCGAGAATCACCAGATCAGTTGCTCCGTGAGCCAAGGAAAACATCTCCTTACCCTCATCGACAACGAGGGGAACCAGAAGAAAATACAATTCGAGGTCAAGTAAAGCATCCGTTAAGCCTTGACCTTGACCCAAACAGCCAATTTGCCTCCCTTGACAAGGAAACGGCCTTTCCCTTCCTCATCAATCGCCACGGTATCTTTTACCGAGCCTGTGATCTCATGCCATACCTCGCCTTTCCGGTTCTCCCCCACAGACATTGTTTTCTCTCCATCTTCCCCGTTCGAGATAACCACCGCCAAGCCCGAATCAGCATGTCCCGGATCTCCCAAGCGTACGAAGCCGATCGTGTTCGGATGATCAAAATAATCCACCTCTTCCCCGTACGCATATTCTTTCCGGGCACGCAATAGCATATCCAATACCTTACGATGGGGAGATTTCTTCCCTTTTACGCCATAATAATCCCCATAAAAGATACACGGATACCCTTTCTTCATCAACAGGATCAAACCGTAGGCGGAAGGTTTGAACCAATCCTTCACCTGCGACTCCAAAGAACTGTTTTTCTGGGAATCATGGTTATCCACGAAGGTGACGGCTTGATCCGGGCATATCTCGACCAAGGTCCCTTTTAATAGATCGCGTAAATCATAGTCACGACCTTTCTCGGAAGCCTCATTCAAGTTATAATGTAAGGCTACGTCAAACAAATCCACGTTATATTCTACTTGCGACAGGTAAGCCTCCAACGATTCGGTATCGTTTTTCCAATATTCCCCGACAGCGTAGAAACCCTCTCCCCGATCCGCTCTCACCGCCTCCAGAAAATGCTTGATAAACTGGTCGTTCATATGCTTGATCGCATCAAGGCGCATACCGTCCAAGTTTAGTTCGTTCGATACCCAGATCCCCCAGTCCTGCATCTCACGCACGACTTCGGGGTTATCGAAATCCAGATCGGCGAACATGAGATAGTCGTAATTTCCATTCTCATCATCGACTCCCTCACTCCAATGTTTTCCCTCTCCCAGAATCTGGAATATACCTTCCTTCTTGCGGGATACATCATAGTCCGTCCCGGAGAAATGAAACCAATGCCATTTAAAATTAGAATACATATTGCCACGCCCCGGGAAGTCGAAGCCGGTCCAGCCCTCTATCTCATGGGGTTCGCTGGTAGCGTTTTCCCGTTGCCCAGGATCTACCTCTTGCGCCATAAACCACTCGGTATAATCGGCTCCCGCCTTATGGTTCATCACGGCATCCAGATATACGCCAATCTGGTTCCGGTGAAGTTCCTCGATCATTTCTTGAAGTTCCTGTTTAGTTCCATACTTGGTGCGTATGGTCCCTTTTTGGTCGAACTCCCCCAAATCATATAGATCATAGGTTCCATACCCCTCGTCCGCTTGCTCATGGCCTTTGTAAGCGGGTGGGATCCATACGGCGCTGATCCCGATCTCATGTAAATGCGAGGCGTCATCCTTCAGCCGTTTCCACAGCATTCCATCGTTCGGCAGATTCCATTCGAAATACTGCATCATTACTCCATTTTCCATATGTTTCTTCTATTTGTTGATAAAACAACACTTCCCAAGCGTCATAAGTTGCTGAAACTAACCACCACATCCTTTTGTTATAGTAAAAAACTAAAGAATAATAAGATGGATTCAAAGCATGTTACAGAGAGTACGTCCGGTCAAAAGGACATTCAAAAGACTTGGTGAAAAGAAGCGATTATATATCAAATCTATCCCCGTAGCTTTCAAGACAGCGATGGCGACGGAATCGGTGACTTAAACGGTATTACCTCCCGCTTGGATTATATACAAAGCTTGGGTGTGGATATCATCTGGTTAAACCCGATCTTTCTCTCTCCCAACGATGATAATGGCTACGACATCAGCGACTATCGGGAAATCATGCGGGAATTCGGTACGATGGAAGATTTCGACCGCCTCCTGAAAGAGATTCATAAACGGGGGATGCGACTGGTACTGGACTTGGTAGTAAACCATACCAGCGACGAGCATCCTTGGTTCGAGGAAGCCCGTAAATCCAGACATAATCCCTATTATAATTATTACCATTGGTGGCCGGCCGAGAAAGGTGAGCCTCCCTTGCGCCTCAGCTATTTCGACGAGGAAGGCAACGCTTGGATGTATAACAAGTCAACCGACTCGTATTACCTGCATTATTTCTCCCGGAAACAACCCGACTTAAATTGGGAGAACCCGGAGGTACGCCAAGAGATTTTCGATATGATGCGCTTCTGGTTCGATAAAGGGATAGACGGTTTTCGCATGGATTCCATCTCTCTTATCGCCAAAGATCCCTCATTCCCTCTCATAGATTCCAAGAAATATCCGGATATATTTTCTTTCTATGCCAAAGAGCCTCGCCTGCACCTCTATCTTCACGAGATGAATCGGCAGGTATTAAGCAAATACGATTGTATGAGTGTTGGAGAAGGTTCGGCCGTGATGGTAGATGATGTCGCTAAATTTGTCGATCCGGCCCGGGAAGAGTTGAATATGCTTTATCATTTCGACGCCGCCCGTATCCGGAATACAACCCTACCGGACAATCCGGAATCCGGTATAGACTATAGCTTGATCGCCCTAAAGAAGATGTTTACGGAATGGGATAAGGCGGTAGATAAGGGTTGGCCCTCGATCTACTTGGGTAATCATGACCAGCCCCGTATGGTCAGTCGCTTTGGTAGCGATAAGGATGAGTTCAGGGCCTTGTCCGCTAAGATGCTTATTACTTTTCTGCTTACGATGAGAGGAACGCCTTATTGGTTCGCCGGGGACGAGATAGGTATGCGTAACATTCGGTTCGACCGTATCGAGGATTATAACGATATCGATACGATCAACCGCTATAAGAAAGCGAAAGCAGAGGGTAAAGATCCGCAGGCGGTATTGGACGAACAGAAAGAGACCGGACGAGACAACGCCCGCACTCCTTTCCAATGGGATCGCTCGCCGGAAGCGGGATTTACGGCAGGAACCCCTTGGTTAAAGGTAAATCCGGATTATACTTGGATAAACGTAGCGGACGAAGAAAAAGATCCGACCTCCATACTTAATTATTTTAAGAAAGTAGTCAGTTTCCGTAAGGAGAATCCGAGTTTGATTTATGGCAGTTATCATTTGCTGGATGCGGAGAATCCCCAATGCTATATCTTCTTACGCAAGACTGGGGCCGACACTTATCTGATTATGCTCAATTTCTCCCCCAAGGCGGCAATCTCCACTCCGGGGATAGATATGAGTAACGCACACGTCCTATTGGACAATTACGGGGACCGAAGTCATATGGCGCCTCAAAAAGATATCACGCTCCGTCCTTTCGAAGCGATTGTCTTTCAATTGAACCATCCCGTCTATGAATCCTTCATCGATTCGCTAGATCTTTTGGAATGATTCGTTAAAAAGAGATACAAAGCGCAACCAAAAACTTTTCGGATGTGTTTAAATACAAAACATCAGAACTTTTAAATAAAATATAAAACTATTCGTTATGGGATTTATTTGGTCTATTATCATCGGTATCGTTGCCGGCTATCTGGCTGGTAAGATTATGCGTGGAGGAGGTTTCGGGGTCATTGTTAATTTGATCCTAGGTATTATTGGAGGTGTATTGGGTGGCTGGGTATTCAGCTTACTAGGCATATCGGCCGGTGGTATCTTAGGAAGCTTGATAACCTCTACGGTCGGAGCTATTTTGTTAT
>UMKP01029304.1_pt1 | contig 11512 bp, 9 predicted proteins | sample 1966341 | NCBI WGS metagenome assembly UMKP01 (sample SAMEA4836179, study PRJEB28245) | human gut metagenome | biome: gut microbiome; material: fecal sample | place: Denmark | collected 2008
TGTATGGGATTTTTCTACTGGAGTCTTGGTATTCTCAATGTTGCCCGTATGGTAACCCAGGGACTTGGATATTCAGGCAGAGCTGTTTTCTCCGGCGTAACAGAAATGATTGCCAGAACAGTTGTCTGTCTTGGATTTGTAGGAACTTTTGGCTTTACAGCCATCTGTTTCGCAGACCAGACCGCATGGATCACAGCAACCTGCTATATTTTCCCGACATGCCTGTGGTGCATTCGAAAGTCTACAAAAATGCTTGTCATCAATAAAAAGTCCGTCGACCTTTAAAACCAGTAAATACAAGGGTTTATGGGAATTGTAAAGGAAAGAAAATTACAGATTAGGATAGAAAAAAGCTGAAATATCACAAAAAAGACTGTCGACTTCGGATGAGAATTTTTTTGATGTAGAAAAAAGTCTGGAAATACCGGATTATATGGAAATAATAAGTATCAGGCAGGAAAATAGGTCGACGGACTTTTTGGAAGAAAAATGGTTGAATTTCTGAAAAAAATATAATACTATATTAATGATAGCAGGAAAAGACTGCTGTTGTACCGTACCTAAGAGGAATTGACACGCTTGAAGTAGTACCTGAATTAATTGCTATCAATGCCTGTAATGTTGTACCGTACCTAAGAGGAATTGACACATTAACAAGCGCTTTGGTGTTTGCATCAGACAAAGTGTTGTACCGTACCTAAGAGGAATTGACACAAAAAGCCCATGTTTTCTTCTTCACTCCATGTTTTATTCATGTTGTACCGTACCTAAGAGGAATTGACACTGGTAAGGTCTAAAGTATAGAAGTTTTATGCAAGGTTTTTGGGTTGTACCGTACCTAAGAGGAATTGACACCCCATCATTGCGATTGTTAAAAGTTTCCGTAATTTTAACAGTTGTACCGTACCTAAGAGGAATTGACACTATTTTCAGTTTTTATTATCATCTTTCTCTTCTGCAGTTGTACCGTACCTAAGAGGAATTGACACAGTCTGCTCTGGAAGTATTCAACCGTGAATTTCTGAATGTTGTACCGTACCTAAGAGGAATTGACGCATGTCAATACCCAAAGTGAAAAACAAAGGTAATTTACCTAAATACGAGAGTCGCATCGTATCGCATATCTAAAGTAGTAATGAAAGGTTTAAAATATTTATAAAAGCATGTTTAAGAGATTGCATTTTGGGGACTTTTGTTTATGAGTAAGCAGCGAGTTAAATAGAGGGCATTCGTTTAGTTACAGGAGTATAATTGTGGAAGTTAGGATTGAAAATGTTCTGTCTGATGAAAATCTGACATTGGCAAGGGAATCTTTACAGGGAAAGCGAGATAGCTGTGGACTTGATGGAATCAAAATATCAATGCTTGATGATTATTGGAAAGTAAATGGGGATAAGATAAAGCAGGAAATTTACGTCGGGAAATATGTTCCCGGCGTTGTTAAGTTACACGAAATTGTTAACGTGAAACAAAAAAGACGCAGTATTTCATTGATGAATACGGTGGATCGTTTTATATATCGGACTCTTATGCAGGAGATGAGTCGTTTTGGAGAATAGTAGATAGAACTTATAGGGTTATACAAGGAAAAGAACAATTACTTTTAAGAAAATTGGAAGAAGTATTTTGAAGTTTTGATAATATACATAATGTAACTGTTTGAAATATAACAATAAGACACATTCATATGAATGAAAAAAGTCCGTCGACCTTTAAAACCAGTAAATATAAGGATTTGCGGGTGATGAAGAGGAAAGAAAAATGCAGATTAGAACAGAAAAACGCTAAAATATCACAAAAAAGCCTGTCGACTTCGAATGGAAATTTTTTTGATGTAGAAAAAAGTCTGGAAATACTGAATTATATGGAAATAATAAGTGCCAGTCAGGAAAACAGGTCGACGGACTTTTTGGAAGAAAAATAGTTGAATTTCTGAAAAAAATATAATATTATATCAATAATAGTAGGAAAAGACTGCTGTTGTACCGTACCTAAGAGGAATTGACACAATCATACTTTCTCCAACTCGTGGAACCTCGTACACCTCTGCAAGTTGTACCGTACCTAAGAGGAATTGACACGGTTACTATTTCTTGCAAATATCTAACATATATTGGGTCTGCATATTCATGGTTGTACCGTACCTAAGAGGAATTGACACAAAGAATGAAAAACGTGAGCATCTGCGGCTTCTAAGCTAGGTGTTGTACCGTACCTAAGAGGAATTGACACTTCGTCAGGATAGAAGATGTTTCGTAATGCATCTATGATGTTGTATCGTACCTAAGAGGAATTGATATGGGGTAGGACAATCATAGTTAATTATATAAGTAAGAAATATTTGAAAAAATGTTAAGAAGTCATTTTCTTACCCATATGTATAAGTGCAGCAGTAAAAAAGAATGTGGCATAGGATTTAAACTATATCTGTAAAGTGATGTTTGAGACTTTTGCATATTGGAGGTTAGAAGAAATGAAGAAAAAACAGAATGCAGATAAACTGAAAATATATAATGCGAGTCATGGAACAGAACGAAAAAGGGTATTGGAAAAAGGAAATGTATGGACTCGACCTACTATGAGTATGGAATTAAAATCCCAATATCATAGAGAACGCAGCAAGAAAGAATTTAGAAAAAGGCTGGAAGAATATAAGGACTAAAAAAACTGCTTCAACAACACCTGTTAAGAGTGACATTGAAGCAGTAGCCATAAATCAGGAAGACTGTTTATTTGGGTTTAGTGCATCAACCCATTTCATGTAATACTTTAGTGAGAGAATGATGGCCTCCGGTTGATATTTAAGTTGGTCAGATGCATGATTCATTGTGTTTCTTACATCTTTCAGCGTTTTATGTAAAACGAGTAGTTGAAATAAAAGTTTTTCATCAGTTTTCCTGGAGATGATCACAGCATCAGGTAAATTGATTCGGGTTTTGCCTGAAATTTGCAATTTTTTTCTGGCAAGATTAATGCAGGCAGGTATTTGTGTGTCAATTGAGTGAAAGTTAATTTGTGAAAGATAATCAGTAAAGCCATCATATTTTTCATTGGTCATATTGTTAAAATCTTTATATCCCAGGAAAGGTTTGGACTTAAAAGAGTTATTACTATTTCGGATAATTTTACCATTTTTGTTATATTCCTCGGTTTGAAAATTATATACAAAACCATTAAAAAAATCGTTGATATCAGTATTTACAACACCTTTTTTTTCGCCGGATTTTTGTGATTTGGTAGTATAATAAACAGTATATTTACCAGGATTTTGGGCATCATGTTTTATCGTATATGAGGTGGTTGCTTCATTATATGAAGTCCTGTTTTCGGTCCATGGAGAAGTATTTAATTTCAGAATCTTCCATTCCTCAAATAATAACTTTGATATTCGGGATTCAATTAACGTGAGTGCCTGCTGATAGAATTTTTTCTTAATGCACCAGTTAATTTCGTCAACTACCGAATACTTGGATAATACCAGATTTTGATAATCTCTTTTGATATCATCTATGTAAATACTTAAATAAGGATCAGCATTTTTGTCAGCATGCTGCTGAAAATACTCCTGAAGACTTGTAAGACCTCGTTCAAATTCAGGAACGCAGCACCATTGAATACCGTTAGCTACTGTAGTGATTTTTGAGACAATGTCATTTTGAAAATGGTATTTGGATTTCTCTTTGTAATATTCTGTTAATGTGTCTGCCCTTCCGCAGGTAATAAATTCATTGATACCCGAAACAAAATCGAATATTTTCATCTGTTCTGTCTCTGAAATGATTGGTTTAACCGGATTTTTATCTGTAAATGCAACAGAGTAGGCTTCTCTGACAGGAACCCCTTCAATTTTTAAAAGAGTAATAGTAGCTTCCAGAATCCGCTGGATACCTCGGAGTCCGCCATGTGTGTCCAGGTACAGATGTGGATTTTTGATATTTCGAATTGTTTTAACAACTTTTTGAATTCCTTCATATGGAGAGTCTATGGATATATTGATGGGGGTAAATAATTCATTGTTCTTCAAAAAAGGATTCATATAGTTGCGTACCTGATTCTGGAAATATTCTGCTGGAGAAATATCTTTGAGTTCTCCTTCCGGAGTCTGGATGGAGGCAATTTTCTGTGTAGTGTCATCTGTGCAGAGCATAATAATCTTATCAAGATTTTCACCATTTTGAGCCAGAAGTTCGTCCAGCATCTTGGGAATTGGATCCAGTTGATAACGTCCGGTAACTTCACCCTTACATCCATAAAAGTCATATGAAAATGTAGACTTTCTGATTACATTTTGAAAGGTACTTAAAGCAAGCAGGAGAACATTTGTATGGGCAGGCCTGTTGTCGAAACAATGTGTCTGTTTGTGTGTTTCGGCTTCATTCTTGTTGTATATGTCATTGTCTGTTTTTGATTTGCTTGTAGAAAAATCTGTATCTGTATTGAAAGTATTTGATGTAGTTTCTGCAGTAAGCTGAGGTAGTAAGGATGCTGTTTTTTCTGTCTGTTCGGTTATTTTTGCCTGTTTACGTGACTGTACGATTTTTGAATATGGGACAAAGGTAGAATCAATAGCTAAATCTTTTTTATAAGCAGCGGCACCATCTGTTTCCTCCATCTGTAATTCGATTCGTCGGATCAGATCTTCAACAAAAGAACTGTCTTTAAAATCGGCGGTTTTATAGATAGAATCAATATAATAAGCGATTTCATCCCGAAAGTCACTGGTAATGTTATATTTTCTGGAGCTAAGAACATTGAGAAACTGAGTAGTGATTTCTTTGGATCCAAGTTCTCCAAGGAGAATATGGCGTGGTAAAATCCGGTAAAAGAAATGTTCATCCTTTTTGAAGCGGGTCTCGACTATTTCGGAAGATGCGCATACAATTTTGATGATTTCCGGATGCTTTTCAAATTCGGAAATCAGGTGATCCGGATTTCCATGTGAAAGACAGGTTCTGAGAAGAAAAATATCACCAGAACGATTGACACATTGGCCAAGTGATTTTCTGGAAAAATCTTCTTCGTTAATCCATACCAAACGGTATTTTCCGGAAAATTGTGGAGCCATGAGTGCTTTGTCCAGAATTTCCAGAAAAAGTTCCTTTACTTTTTCATTGTCGTATTGTAAAAGAAGACCATAGGGGACAGATGCACGGGAGGTATTCGTCTGATTTTTTAAAAAATGGAAAAAACCAGAGAGAACATTTAAATCATGATCAGAAATACTTAACTGGTTATTGAAGTCAGAAATCAGATTTTGAACAAACATAACATTTTCTACCTTTCATAGGAATTCTGCGGATATCCCGTGAGATAAATTTTTACAGACGAGAATCTCGTGAGCAGGTTAAATAAATTATAACAAAAACTATTTTTTTTACAAGAAGGGCAGAAAATAAGCAGATTTTTTATAAATTGTGTAGTTACAGCCCGGGAAAACAGAAGTATAATTAAACTATAACAGGAAAGGGAATGAAATAATAATGGGAGGATTTGTTAATTGCTCAAATCATCCATCAGGAGGATGGTTAAAGGCACAGAAAGATGCAGCCGAAAAGTATGGAACAATTACAGATATTCCATTTCCGGCAGTTAGGTGTAATCTGACAGATCAGCAGATGGAGAATCTGGCTGATCAGATGACAGCAAAAATAATGGAAATGCAGCCTGAAGCGGTTATGTGTATGGGCGAATTTGTACTTTGCTTCAGAATCGTGCAGAAATTAAAGGCAAAGGGAATTCGGGTACTGGCCAGTTGTTCGGAACGAAAGGCAGTAGAACATCTGGAGGAAGATGGAACGATTCGGAAAGAGTCAATATTTACTTTCAACGGTTTTCGGGAATATTAAAAGAGGAAATTAAATGAGAGAAGAATTGTATGATCAGCAGGTTCTGGCTATGTATGATGTCAGGGGAATACAGAATTATATTTTTAAAAGTAATGCGGCAAAAGAGATCATTGGTGCATCTGTGTTGGTGGAGGCCATTATTACAGATGGATTAAATGCATACATAAAAAATAATGCAAAGAATCAGGAACAATATTTAACAGACTGGAAGAATGATGATCCAAAGGTGTTTCTGGAAAATCCGGAGATAGAAATGCAGGTTATGTTTGTTGGCGGAGGAAATGCATATGTTCTTTTTCGAAGAGGGGAAGAATGCCGAAACGTGAACAGATTTCTGGCGAAATATGTTCTTGAAAGAACGTATTCTCTGAATCTTGCTGTTGCAGTTGTGAAAAAGACTAATGCATATGACTATGATTATGCGGAAATCAATGAGGAAATGCGTCGGATTAAGGCATTCATGCCATCAACCCAGCCGACAGGAGCACTTCCATTTATGGAAGCTGATTCAATTACAGGATATCCGCTGACAAGATTTGAAGAAAAGACAAAAACTTATTACTGTACAGAAGCTTACCTTAAAAGAAAAAGTTTTCCGCGAAATGAGAATGAGAAGATATTTGATAATATGGTGACTGAAAAAGGAGATAACAGTACTCTGGCAGTGTGTCATATTGATGGAAACAGTATGGGCATCCGTATCAGGAATGAGATGCAGAATGTAACCGCTTATGAAGAGGCGATTCCTAAAATGCGTGGTCTTTCTCAGGAGATATCAGCAGTTTTTGGAAATACTTTTATTAATATGACAAAATATATGGATGAATTGACACCAAAGGTAAAGGAAAACATAAAAACCAGATTGTATCGTAAAATTGTGGTAGCAGGAGATGATATTACTTTTGTGTGCAATGCCAAACTGGCTATACCGGCAGTAAGATATTTTCTGGAACATTTAGGCGGTGAAGGAGAAGATGATGTTATCTATAGTGCATGTGGTGGCATTGCATATTTTAACAGTCATTTTCCTTTCTCAGACGCATATCAGGTAGCGGAAGCCTGTTGTGACACTGCAAAGTCACGCGCAAAAAAGGAAGAAAACAGAGGTAAATCCGGATTTGTAGGAAATTTCTTTGACTATCAGATATGTACGAATATCCGTGCGGCAGATTTGGAAGAATATCGGGACAGGCATTATAGTTCGGATCAGGGTACTATTATAGCACGTCCATACTTTGTGTCAGGGGTGGAAGATGAAGAAGAATTTAAAAATAAAAATGGTAAATATAGCGTAGAAAAACTGATTTACTGGAGTAAATATTTTACTATGTATATGCCAAGAAACAAGGCGAAGCATCTTAGAAATGTTATCCCGATGGGAACCAATGAGCTGGAAAAGGAGATATCTTTTCTGGAATCCAGAGGGTATACAGAACTGACAAATCATTCAGGAATGAAAGAAGCAGCTACACTGAACGATGATGAATACCGGATTTGGTATGATGCACTGGAAATTATGGATTTGTATGTGGAGGAGAGTTCACATGAAGATAACAATTAAATTATTAAGTGATTTGTGTACAGCTTCCGGTGAAACACATAATAGTATGGTAGATACAGATATTGTCTACGATGAGTATGGGATACCATATATTCCGGCAAAAAGAATCAAAGGCTGTATTCGGGAGGCTGCCCTTGAAATGATGGAAATGGGGCTGATAGAGCAATTGCAGTACCTGAAAATCTTTGGAAAAGAGGGAAATCAGAGATCAGGCTTTTCATTATCCAATGCATATATCCAGGATTATGATAAGACAGTACAGGTACTTCGGGCTTTACGTTCTTCAAAAGCAAAAGGTCTTTCGTTACAGCAAAATGTATTGAATGAGTATACGGATACCAGGACACAGACTGCAATTGATCTGGAAACAGGTGTTGCAGATAAAAATTCTCTGAGAACCATAAGAGTAGCCAGAAAAGGGCTTATATTAGAGGCCGATTGCAGTATTATAAATCCGGAAAATTTTAAGGTTTTACAGCAGGCTGTTTCACTGGTGAAACACATGGGAGTATCCAGAAGCAGGGGACTTGGATTGGTGGATATGAGGTTAGATAAAATATCTCACAGTGAGAGACCTCATGTGAAAGTCAATAAAGCTCAATTAAAGGAATATAATAAACTTCGATATAAGATTTATCTGAAATCAGCGATGATCTGCAAGTCAGCACAGGGAAATCAGGCTGTGAGTGAGGATTATATTGCAGGCAGTAAAGTATTGGGTGTAATTGCGGAATTACTGGGATCTGAGAAATATCGGAAAGTAATGTCAGAAGGGGAGGAATTGATCGTTTCTAATGCATATATAACATATGGAGGCAAACGATGCATTCCTGGCCGCAGTTCTTTACAGAAGAAAAAGGATCAGTCATGGATGTCGGATGGAATGATGGATGTCTGGGATATGCTTTATGAGGAAAGCAGAAAAGCAACTGCAGGCATTCAGATGACGCCTGCTAATATTGATTATATAAGTACAGATGGCAGAAAGGTGGATGTGGAGACGGAAATCAGCTATCATCATCAGAGACCGGAAAATAAGTCTGTCGGACGCGCAACGGGAAAGAATGATGGTTCCGGTTTTTATCAGCTTTGCAGTATTCGGGCGGGACAAACTTTTTCAGGATATATTTATGCGAATAAGCATCAGGCAGAAGTGATTCTGGATGCGCTGGAACGTGCCGGAGAGATTCGGATGGGATATGGCAGAAGCAGCGAATTTGGTGCAGTAGATCTGGTTGTTGATGAGATTGCCGAAGACAAAGTAAATGATGTTACAAAAGCAGGACAATATGAATCGGATAAATATGTACATGATGCGGTGATTACGCTTGTATCAGATGCTATTCTTTATAATGAGCATGGGATACCGACGACAGAGATCAGTGAATTTGTAAAATATTTGCGTGAGGTGCTTCGGGTTGAAGATATAGAACTGGCAAATGGTGTAAGTCCATATCTGAAATTTGCTACAACAGGTGGTTTTAATGTAACCTGGGGAAAAAGAAAACCAATTCATCAGACCTTAGGAAAGGGAAGCACATTTATGATACATTCAGATATAGGAATGTGTATGGAAGATTTAAAAGATATTTTTGTGGGGGAGCGTGTATCTGAAGGTTTTGGTGAAATATTGGCAGAGAAACAAAGGGATGCAAAAATTTTGGTCAGAAAACCAGAAAGCAGGGACAAATCAGCCAATGTAGCTTTGGATGATTCTGAAGAAATTGTTCAGAAATTGTTACTGGCAGAGTTTGGACGTCGTATGCAGGGGACTGTAAGAACCTGTGTGAAGAAAAAATCCAAGTTTTATGAACAAAACAAAAATGGATTGAATGCTGCAATCGCAAAGCTTCGTGGTATCTATAGGGATGTATCTGATTATCAGGAAATGTTAAGTCAGGTAGAAGGCATTGAAAAAGATGATAAGAATAAATTATGTACAGAAATTGTCAGAAATGTAAATCCGGATCAGATTAAAAGGATGATAGAGCAGGAGATGCTGGAAGAGTATGGGATGAGAGTAGTCCTTCCGTGGTCAGATTCGCAGCTTTATAAACAGACATACCGCGCCTATATTACAGAATTAAAATATTTTGTGAAAAAGCTGGAAGATCATAGTAGAAAAGTTCAGGAGGGAGGAGAAGGAAATGGCAGAAAATTGTAAGGTTATCAAGCGTGAAGTTCTGTATGTGCAGGTTCAGGTGACTTCTCCGCTCAGTGTGTCTTCCGGGGATAATGAATGGACTGACAGTGATGTGCTCAGAGATGCGGACGGAAATCCATTTGTTACAGGAAATTCTCTTGCAGGAGCCATGCGTGCGTATCTTGGAAAAAAGAAGGATGACAAAGATTGCTTCATGGGATTTACAGGAAAAGATGCAGATGGAAATGACGATGGAAAAATGAGTTCTCTTTTTGTTTCAGATATGTGTTTTGATGGTAAATATATATCTGGCGTGCGGGATGGAGTAGCATTGAATGGCAGCAAAGTTGCTGTGGATGGCAGTAAGTTTGATATGGAAATCATTGAAGCTACAGCAACTGCACATTTCTATATGGAACTGACAATCAGAGAGCAGGATGATGAACAGCAGATACATCACGAGTTGAAACAAATTTTCCGGGGAATTGATGAAGGAGAAATTTGCCTGGGAGGTAAGAAAACAAGAGGATTTGGAAGATTTCGCCTGTTATCAGTAAAACATCAGACTTATGATAAGACCAATTTTCTGGAATATGCGCAGTCCTATAAAAAGGATATTTGGAAAATGAAACCAGATTGCCGGAATCAGTGGCTGGATGATTCTGAAGTACCATCCAAAATGATTCACATTGATGTTCCTCTCAGAATGAGAGGGGGTATCAGTATTCGTCGTTATGCATCCCAAAAAGGGGAGCCGGATTTTGTACATATTACAGATCATGGTGTGCCGATTATTCCGGGCAGCAGTCTGGCAGGAGCTTTGCGGCACAGGATAGTAACGATACTGTTGGACATGAAAATGGCAGGAATAAAACTTCCGGAGAATATCAATGAGCTGGTTGATATTGCATTTGGGTATGTTCACGGAGATAATGCCTGTGCATCCAATATTATTATTGGTGAGACAGAAATCAAAAATGCACGTCCACTGACAATGGTGAGAACAGGAGTCAGTCGATTTGAATCAGCTGTAAAACAAGGGACGCTGTATAAAGAAAAAACATATGTGGATGGAAACCTGAATGTTCATATTATGGTTCGTAAATCTGAGCATCCGGCAGATGAAAAGTGGATCCTGGGATTGTTGCTTCTGGCAATTAAAGATTTACAGAATGGATTATTGGCAGTGGGTGGTCAAACGGCTATTGGCCGAGGAATTTTCGAAAAACAGGGACCAATTGTGATAGACGGAAAAGAAGGCATTGAAGATGCTGTGATTGGAGAATTGTTAAAAAATATGGCAGAGAAGGGAGAAGTGTGCTGATGAATTTATGTAATGCACCAGACAGTGGAATCATGTATGCACTTTATACAGATAGAGTTATATATGAGACATACAGGAAAGAACAACTTCCTTCAGAAGATGAGTTGATGAAAAATCTGTTGGAACTGCATCTTTTTGATACGGAGAAGGAATATCGTTATATTAAAATGCGAGACTGTGAAGTGGAAACATGTGTGACAGATGAATTGATACCGCATGATGATTCTTATATTGAATGTATCTACACAACTGGATCAAAAACAACGTCGGTGTATGGTCGGATTGAAGTCATAAATTATATTTGTTATGATGAAAATGATCTGATGAAAATTCCAGACTACAGGCTGAAAGAGGTGAAGGCATAGTGGCAGATATAAATCAGAAAAATTATTCCAATAGATTTGTGAATCCTTATAATTTTATCCATTTACCCGAAAAAAAGGTGATGGCATATGGAGAGACAGACAGACACACAGGTGTAATCCATTATACAATTACGACAAAAACGCCTCTGTTTGTTCCGAATTCAAGTTCGGAGACTGCTTTTAAGGAGTCAGATGATACCCCAGACCACAAATCTTATGATTTTTTTTCCTATACAGAACTTGACAGAAAAAAACGGTATGAAGGGAAAGAGA